>Ga0190273_10000929_pt1 | contig 10579 bp, 6 predicted proteins | sample Popmic504IS_FD_134513 | JGI IMG/M metagenome (GOLD analysis project Ga0190273, IMG submission 134513) | Populus adjacent soil microbial communities from riparian zone of Shoshone River, Wyoming, USA - 504 IS | ecosystem: Environmental > Terrestrial > Soil > Riparian zone > Trees stand | place...
AAAGAGCTTGAGGAGTTGCCGAAATTTAGCCCGCGAAATTCGTGCGCGGACAAATTGCGTTGAACTAACTGCCATGACTTAGTTTAACGCCGACCCGACGGCAGTTATCTAGTCATGACCCAAACTCTATTATCTTCCTGTAGAACATTCATTCATACCGAGGGAAATCCATAATGACAGTTCTCTTGGACAGCAGAAATTCTTCGAACTTATACAAAAACAGATTAATTTGAAAGGAGCTGTATATCGATACAATCAGATTATTCAAGAGCGCGGGGGAATTATTCTTGCAGATGGGCAACTGCTATCAACACGATTCTCAATATCCGATGTTCTAGATTACGGGATAGATGCAATTGAACTCTCTGAGGTTCAGGAATTCTCTCTAAGGGAGTGGAGGGATAAACAGAAAGAGTATTTTGGGATCGAAAGACCCTACCAATTTTCAGAAGAAAATGGAAAATTTAGCTACGGATGGATACTAATAGATAGCCATGAAAAGTATCTTGAACAAGGAGAGCGAATACTAGCTTTACTACATGGGGAGCGAGACGAAAGACCTTTCTACTGCAACTGTCACAATGCACAGGTTGTATACACATCACATTTCCGATTTGTTTGTATGATGTGTGGAATGCTTCATTGTGTGCTTGAGGAAGCCTTTGGCCATAATTTCAGGTACTCAATGTCAGCAGAAGAGTGGTTCGACTATTTTGGCGAAGATGGAACGAAGAAGGAAGAGGAAATTAATCTTGATATTGTGGACTTCCAAGACATGGAGAGTCTTCCCAAGATTTGGTTGACGGATCAATATGAAGAAGCGTCTAGAGAACTGATATTTTTTTCGCGCTCTACTCCCGAAGAACTTGAGACGTACTGGAAAACTACGGTAACCACTGAGATTCTTATTGAAGCTGGTTTCTCTGAAGTACACCAGCCCCCTGAACCTATTTTTCAGATGGCTGGTTTTAAGTATGAAGTAGATAAGATGACAAATGCACTAAGCTCATTTGAAGAAAGTATGTTTAGCTATCAAAAAGGCAGGATGCAAAATGCATACTTAAATAGCGCTATACTACAAATATTTCACGCCTTAGAACTGCTGCTTAAAGCGCGACTTGAAGAAATAGACCCAGTTGCACTAACAAATAATCCAAACAATCCGACTGTAGTAACATTGCTCCAACAGAATGGCATTGCGTTTATTGAAGAGGAGCGCAAGACAATTGCAGCTTTAAGGAAACTACGCAACTTATTACAGCATAGTGAAGCATCATTAAATTATCGAACTGTCTTATCTCTTTTGCAGAAGACCTTCATATTTATTGATCGTTTTTGCATTGATGAACTCAAAATTTGGATAGCTGAACAGATTAAGGATGATGCTTGGCAGATCATTCTTCCCATCACATCAATACAAAATAATGCCCAAAGAATTACGGCACTGATAATTGAGCAAGTCAGGAATGACAGCGAGTGTAAAGTATCTACTTGCTTGCGCTGTAAGGCGAATGCACTAGTATCACGAGTCAATCGTGGGTCAATATGCATATATTGTCGCCATAGGCCTACTTTGGGTGAGATTGAAGCAGATAGTACAGATTCTTGATTGTATTGAGTATGGCCCTAACAACTTAATCAATCCGACGCTTCAATAGCGCGCTTTCATTGTTATCTTTGCAAATGCTCGTTGGATACTTCCCGCTCAACGCGGATTTAATTCGGGAGTAAGGCGGTAGCGTGTCCCGATGTAAGAAGAGATGTAGCGGTGATGAATAAATCTGTAAGCTTAACCGCTTGTTTGTTCATGATCTGGGGCGTAGCCGCATTAGCTCAAGGTGTCCTGCCATGTGCCAATGATGATAGAGACTAATCGCGCGATTAACGGAAGGCTAGCAGAGACCTGGGCCGCGGCCATGCATGGCGAAGCCATTAGCGGAGGACGCCCTGCACGATCATTCATGGACACATTAGAGATTCTCACATCCCGCTTGACTAGGACAAATTTGGCAGGCATTAATAAGTACGCGCGAGGGCAGTTTGTTCTCTCTGGCTTGTAGGAGATCTAACCGCTATTGAACCAGGGGCGAACGGGTAAGGAAGATCAACACTTTACTCACATGTCACGATTGGTATATTTATTTGCTGATCCGAGACGCTATATTTGATTTCTCATTCTCTTCCTCAAAAACCCTGGGGGCTCAGATTTTCGGAACTTACGACACCGGAGGTTCAATTGACTACTTACACCAGTGATGCATTAGATTTGCTTAAACTTAATGATCCTAAGAAACAGTATTTAAATCTTGCCGAACTATATTACCGCCCCTGGGATCCGCTTACGGAACTAGTTCAGAATAGTCTTGCTAGCATACTAGATTATCAAAAAGCCAAAAAAAATTGCGAGGACAGATTAAGGTTGTGATTGATGCTGCATCAAACACCCTTAAAGTTGAAGATAACGGGCAAGGGTTCTCCTCCCTACGTGATGTTGGCGCCAATCGTACTTCCCGCGACATTGACAGGAAAACACCGTATTCCGGGTTTGGCCTGGGCCTAAGCAGTGTTGTCTCCCGTTCCGATTATTTCTCTATCGTTAGTGTCAACTCGAAAAACGAATTACATAGAGCTACCTGGGAAAATGTTTATTCAAGCATTCGCTCAACCGGCAAGTTAAGTAGCTTGTTGCCCACGTCATTTGAAGGCCCTACACCGGCCACAACAAAAGACAAAATAATCACAACCATTACTGCTGGGGGCAACGAGGGCTTCAGCGAGTTGTGGTCACTTGCACTTAATGATCCTCAAAGGCTTTATGAAATTCTTCTCTGCCACACAGCGTTAGGGCATACAAGCCATATTTGGAAGAATGGCAAAAAATTAAACTGTAACTTCCATGTTGTTATCAAAGGTGGAGCTAACTCTATCGACAAGAAACTGCAGTTGGGCTTTCCCTCTACAGAGGTCGGAGCAGCAGATACGTTTGACTATGAACAATATGACAAATCTAAAAAGTTACCAAAAGGCACCCCCCTCATCATCTACAAGCGTCAAGGTCGTAAGTCTCCGATGCGACCGTTTAAGTTTAATCTCTATGTAGCCTGTGAGGTGGAACGCGGCCAGCACATTCCTAAAAAATTCGGCAACTATATAGAAAGCCAAGCCACTAACAGAATCTTGCTATCTGTTGATGGCTTCCTTCAGTCTTTTACAATTGAACGCCCAGCTGAAAGAGCTACCAGAGCCTTGTGGGGGAATATATTTGCTATTGTCGATTCCTCTACAAATATTGTTGAACCAGGACGGAATAAAATTGCAGATAAGTTCATTCACATTATTAACGAACAACTTATAGACGCGATAAAACACCTAGATAAGTTAGTATCGGACATCCGTGACAGAGATGCGTTCTCTAATCCTATCGACATTGGTAACGCAAAGAAGGATGCAGAATTTAATGCTAACCAAAAACCTCTGAATCGCTCTATCGGGGTTATACTTCACATGCTCAAGGATCCTGAAGATGAGCAAGAGGTCATTGGGCTGTTTTGTGAGTTATTAGGTCACAATTTAATAGATGGCTGTGATGTTATACGAATTGGTGGGTCCGCTAGCGTTTATGATGCCTATCTGCGGTACAGGTATAAATGGGGGGAGGTGGGGATTAACATCCGTCCAAAGAAAGATGAAGGCAAACGGAAACTAGATCTGACAAAAGAAAGAGAAACAACTTTAGCTACCGAGTTCAAAAGCTCTGCCCACAAGTTAGTCAATGAAATTCTTACTGGTAAAACAAGGAAAAAGTTAGATCAGATAGATCTACTAATTTGTTGGCAAGAAGGACCTATACCTACAGGATACACATTAAAGTTATTGGACGAAGAGGACCGATTTTTTTCGGCTGCTACGCATGTGCTATCTAAGGATGGGGGTTCCAGAGGGGAACAGTGTGAGGCCTTGATTCTCTCTGACTTTCTTGATGATGTCGAAGCACAACTAAGTAGTTAAGGCACTTTTATATTATAGCTTCGTGTCTCGCAGCTGATCGAGGCGTTGCAGCAAACCTCGCACAAAATCACGTGGCGAGTATCCAGCCCACTCACAATCTCTAATCCACGCGCGAGCAGTATTTGCGCTCTCAGGCCAGGCTTCCCATTTCCACGCGATATTGTGAATCTCCGCTAGGCGCTCAGCTAACTCCAACATGTCGTGACTGTCGAGCGCCGCCACCTGCTTCATGTTTTCCTGCCAAAGAGACGACCATTTCTGAACTAAATCCCCGCTTGATAGATACCTATCCTCCCTCAATTGGTTTATGAATGCAGGCAGATACGCGAAGACGGTGTACAAACCTTCATAGTGCCACTCATTAAAGAATAAAGAATTAAGAACCCGGTAGGCCTTCTCACGGCTACGGCTGTTATTAAGATTAACGACGGCCGTAACCTCATCGAAGAGCGTCACAAGCCCCTCACACCCGACCGACCGAATGATAAAGACTAGAGTCCTTATTTGCCCGAAGTAGTACTCCACATCGTAGATCGACGGTGTATACCCGAGACTATATGGGTAACTAAAATCTAAGCTGTTAGCAGTGACGATCAGTTCTGTATTACTTACGCCTGGCCCCCGTAGGACATTAAGGAATGTAGTGCGGCCTTCATCCTCATCATGCTGCGAAGCCAAGAGGTAACCAATTAATGCTATGCGAGTTCGGACGCTCACCTCTTTGGCATTCGGTATAAGGCCCATTTCAGCCAACTTGTATGCGAGAGCCATGTTCCGACCGGTCGATTGAAGGGCCGGCGTTGCCATAATGGCCCACTTATCAAGCACCTCTTGGAGCGGGTCAATGGAATCCTCCCCCGTTTCGGGGAGGCGTAACGATTCGATGAGTTTCTTGTAAATTTGATCCGGCCGATTGAAGGCGACTCGGCTCTGCGGATCCTGTGAGAAGAATGAAGTGGCGAACCCGTGTTCGAGCGCTAGTTGCTCGAGAGTTGCGAGCAGGTGGGACTTGCCCGCGCCGGGATCTCCCAACAGCAATAATGTTTCGAACCCGCCCCCGGCTACTTCTTCCAGACGACTCCCGAAGCCATTAATTATCTCCTCCTGCCCGACCGTGAGCCAGCGCGTCACCTCATTGTGAGGCGGGACTCCGTCGGCTAGTAGTTGCAGGAAATCCTCAGCTTCTGCGGCCGTGAGGTTTTGCAAGGCTGATGAGGTTGTCATGGTACCGTGTCGTTCTCCTGTAAGCTCTCATCGGCCTGTCCGAAAAGGTCTTCAAGGTTGTCGGGTGAAGGGCTGAATTCCTCATTCTGCTCGGCCAGGTCCAGGACAAACGTGATGAGTTTTACGAAAACCCGGGTGGGCGAAAAGAAGAAGGTTAGTTTGCCGGCGGCCGCGATTTTGGCAGCCTTCTCTAGGAAGGAGTCGTCAACTCGCTCGGCAGGATTCCATTCATACGCCCGCCGATGAATGTCCCTAATGCGCTTTCCGATCGTTATAAAGTCGGCCTCCTGGAGTGGCGTTCTAGTGAGATCCATAAGCGTGTCATTGTAGTTGACGTAGTCACTTATCCCCACCGGTTTTAAGCGACTCCACAGTGCGGGGTACGTCTGAATTCCCTTTTCCGCGTCGGTGAACATCGGAGGCGTGGTAGAGGCAGCAACTAGCGTATTTCCTGGCATGGATTCACGGTCGATTAGCAGTCTCAAAGTCTGGTACGAGTCATCACGCTGCTTCTTACTCAAACTAAGAATGCTCTCAACCTCGTCGATGAGGATAACCAGGCCGGGAATTCCGAAGTGCCTCAGGGCTACCAGCAAAGACTTGAGCAGTGTGTTGCCGATTGTTTGGTCTATCTTTGTATTCACCCCGAGGCCGGGAAGTTGTTGGTGCGACCCCTCAAGCCAAGCGCCGAGTAACATCATGTCTTGGTCTTGATCGATGTTCGTCACTTGCTGGGTACAAAATTTATAGAGGACTGTGGCGAAGCGGGCGTCGAGCCCGGGAAGTTTTCTAATAGATTCTGCCCTTTCATTGAAGTTGGCAGCGATGGCGGGGTCAGGTGCTTCAGGATTCAAGATTGCTCTCAACCCCCCTTGCTCCCGGTGGTGATTAGTAATTAGGGAGCGTCCTATTGCGCCGTACACTCGGTCCGACTTGAACAGGGGTATATCTTTAGAGATGACGACATAACTGACCGCTAAATCAGCCTCTAACGCCATGTTGCGGATTAAATGCATCAGGTGGGTTTTCCCGTCACCATTTCTGCCGTTGATGATGCGGATGCGCCCGCCCCTAGGACTGTCACCAGAGAGGTTGTCGAGATCCCTTCCCAAACTCTTGAGCCATTTCTCACGCCCCGCCGTGAAGAGATGCGCCCCTTCCTTCGGGACAACCCCGTCGTTAAGGCTGCGGACTATTGCTTGCGCCTCGTCACTGCCCAGTCGGTTTACGGCTTCAGGCATGATCGGCTCCTTTGACGAATCTGAGTGCCGCTATGTAGTTGCCGCCAGTTTTCGCCGGGACGTACAGGCCCCCGGAGGCGCTCTGTGCCGGGCTGAATTCAAGCGTGGCACCCTCCGGCGTGGCAGGGCGGCCACTGACGCAGAGGCGATACAGGTCGACTGCGAATTTTTTCTCAGAGTAATTCGCGTCCTGGTTGGCCTGCTTCAACTTATCACCGACGGCCTTCCCGATCGTCCGAACATCGGCGTACTCGCCATAACCTCTGCCTTGGGCGGACAAGGTTTCATCGTAGGCGGAAATAAGTGCGCGGAGAAAATCGCCCCCGTCGAAGTCCCTGTCAAGGAGTTCGGAGATTCGCTCCGACAGTTGGCCCACTACCCGAACAGGTTCCAGCGTGCCAAGACGTTTACCATCCAGATGGGAATTGCCTTTCTGCAGGTCGATCTGGAGCCTGATTATTTCTGCGACGGTGTAATCAGGAAATTCGCCCGTGAACTTAATGTTAGCGGCGGCCAAGCGCTCTTCTAGATTCTCACGGTAGTGAAGTTGCTCGCTCCTCGCACGATCCAGCACGACCGTTTCTAAGGTTTGCGTGTTAACTGCGTCGGACAGTTTGGCCAGTGCGCTAACCAACTTCGGGGTGAGGCTCTTTTCCTTCCCCAGATGCTTTTTGGCATCCAAGAAATACCCGTCCGCGACGGCCTTGGCGACGTTAGTGTATGTGGCGAGCAGCGCCCGCACCTCATCGCAAGCCGCGATAATAGCTTCAGCCTGCCGGTCAACACCCACCCCGGGTTGATCCTCAGGCGCTTCTGCTTCAGTCGGCTTCACAAATACTCCCTCTTGATTTGACGTCACTAAACTACCACGTAAATCTCGGTGCGATCGCTCACCTGACTGCCCGGCCGACTCGGCGTGCCGGCAAGCTTGGCGCCTAGCACGCGAAGGCGGTCCCCCGCTTTAACGCCGGTCAGGTGCGGGAATTGATCGAGGCTCACCCGCAACTCAACCGTGCGGTTCGGCAAGGTTACATCCAGTAGAAGATTGTCACCCGAGCGCGCAACTTCTAGGACACTACCCTCGAATCCAATCATGCTCCCGGCGAAGAAAGCGGGGTCGTCAGCGAGCGCGCCTTGCATTCGCCAGAAGGGTTCGCACCACGGCCTGAAATCACACCACGAACACACTTCACCAGGATTGGCCAGATTTTCCGGGGCCTTGCTAAATGTCGCGTCTAGGGAGGAGGCTTCTTGACGCGCCTCGTCGGCAATAGCTTGGCACTCGCCCGGCTCGATGGTGAAAGAACACTCGCGGCCCGCCACCGGGTAGTAAAGCGTACCCTCGCGCGGCCACTCCCCCGACTCGTCGCGCCACAGGTAAGCGTAAAACTTTATTTGACGAGAGTGTTTAGCGATCTCGTCATCCGTAAGCTTCGCCGTCGTTTTGTAATCAACAATCTTCGGCCCGCCCGTCACAAAGTCAACGCGATCGATAACTCCGGCGAGCGCCCCGTCCTTTGAGCGAACCGGGTGCTCGACCAGAGGCCCCCCGAAAGTCCTTCGGCCAGAGCCGTGGCCGGCGGGGATTGCTACTTGATTACCGTCCGCCATGGCTCTGGCTGTAGTAATGATCACGTTCTCCATCCGGGTGACATGCCTAGCAGGCCACTCCGACCTTCGCTCTCTCAGCTGCTTGGCACTAGCCCGCTGCTGGGCGGCGAAAGCCTCGCGGAATACGTTTAGCGCTAGCTGGGCGAAGTCGGTCGCGGTACTTCTATCGTACTTTCTGGATAAGGGCTTCAGTTTCTCCATCGCCTTATGGAAGGCAATGCCTAACCGTGCCGGCACCGACATTCTGCGGGGGTACAGTTCCGTGGACGAGCATCTGAACGCCGCCTTCAGACGGCAAGCTTTGATAGCCTCGAGAGACGAGAAACTGAGGGGGAGGGTCGGGCGCCCGGCCGGCGGCCAAGTCTCCGTTTTATGGATGTGCCAAACTGAATGTCTCACACCTAATTCTGCCCCCCCATCTGTTTCACTACCCAAAGCGGCTGCCGCAGAATGTCGAACTCTGTAAACGAACAGCACCGCACACCTTGAATCAAGAACTGTTGCTGGGTGTTCGCGTCAGGGGCGGCACGAAGCGTGTGGCGAGGTAAGAGGCCTAAAGCGTCGCCCTGTCGATCCCTTAAAACCAGTGGGACCTCCTGCCCGGCAATTTCCCGCGGGGCGGTTTCGGCCCAGCCTTCCGGGATGAAGGGTCGTACATTCGCGATCAAACCGCGAGCGGTTTCGGCCGTCAGTGCCGGTTCCGTGCCGTTGAGCAGAAAATCGAGAAGCCCCATGCCGAGTCTCCTGTCTAGGAGGGCGTGGTGGCGCTGGTTTTGGTAGTCGAGGAGGCACCCGTAACAGGCTCCGCTGCACTCCGGGTTCTGACAATTGCCCGCGTCTTGTAGCGCCTGACGGAGGATCTTCTCTAAGTTGGCCTCAACGTCGCGCGCGTAACCGGCACCGCCCGGCAGGGTGTCGTACAGGTAAACTTCGCCGTGCAGGCGGTCACCCGGCCGCCTCACAGACCTCACGCCGGCGCGCAGTTCCTCCGGGTTAATCTGTAGGACGCGGGCTGCCGCGTTCTGCAGGAGGGTCCCGAATGAGAGCCACACCGCCCTCCCGCACGGCTGCGTAATGTCAGCGTCCAATAACTCGGGCAGGTCCACGCCGAACTGGATCACCTCACTAGGGAATTTGTATCCCAGTATGTATGTGTCCCCCGACGGCTGATTGTTGCGACACTGTGAGCCGGCCCTTGGGCCGCGGTTCGGCCCGTTGTGCGGGGGGATGTCCGCGGGGTAAGTGTGTGAGTTCTCGCCCGGCCCTAAACTACGACCGCACTGAGGGCAGATCCTAAAGCCGGGCTGTTGCGGATCCACCCCGCGATTCACCACATGAAGGTCGCCCAGCCTGAGGAGGACTCGCAGATTGGGGGCGAAACTGGGATGGCTGCTCGATGGCGAGTCGGAGGCGTACTCGCCTACGGCGAGTTGTGCGGGGGTAGAAACTCCCGCCCTCTCCCTGCCGCCGCCCCTGTACCTCTGCCCCCGCGCATTGGGCCCGCTCCACTCCGAGCAAAATCCCAGAGGGCGCATGTGCGGAAGCAACAGCAGGTTGCCGCTCCCGCAGACTTCACAACTAACGGGAGATCTCCCAGTCATTGGCGATGAAGTCACGGCCCGGCAGTTACGACACTCGACGAAGCGGGCGTCGGGCAGGTAATTGGGCGCGCCTAACCTGTAGGGGTCGTACAGGCCCACCACCTGGTAGACCCTTTTGTTCCTCACCACTTCCGCCCCTGGGGCGAATTCGGAAAGGGCTATCCCCAAATCCCTCTGCACCCCCCGCTCGCGATAATTCGCCGCGGCCCCGATCGGAGTTGCCTCCGTGTAGAGTGACACCACGTCAATCGGGAAGGCGTGGCGCGGCAGATAACCCATCTCTAAAAGGGCACCCAGCACGTCTGCGGAGGGCGGCTGGGATTGCAGATTCTGTTCAATCTCATCTGCGACCGCGAGAACCCAGGCCGAGAGTTCCGGATGGTAATTGACGGCTACAATCTCCCTACAGCACTTGATCAAACTTAACCTGTTTTGCCTTACCCACTCACCCATGTCCCTCGGACCGTTGCCCTGGGTGAAGTCACGTACGCCCCCCCACGCGCTGAGTAGGCCGCCGACGTTTGCCGGTGAGTTGGTCGGCGGCCACTGTAGGAAGAAGTACTGGAGCACCAGCGCCCGAACGTGTCGTCGGGCTATGACGGCGTTCTCCAGGTAGAGTCTCGGGATCCTCGGCGGGTCACTGACGATTCGCGGGGGGTCCGAAAAGTAATACTGATCGTGGCTCCTATTTTGGGCGTAGGTCACGACCGTCGCCACGCCGCTGCCGCGCCTGCCGGCACGGCCTGCCCGCTGTTGGTAATTTGCGACGGTCGGCGGGACATTCCTGAGTCCGACGCTCAGCAGATTCCCGATGTCAATGCCCATCTCCATCGTGGTAGTCACGCTGAGTATGTCTATCCTGGCGTCGTCCGGGTGCTCGTCGTCGACGAAAAC
>Ga0190273_10000930_pt1 | contig 10560 bp, 9 predicted proteins | sample Popmic504IS_FD_134513 | JGI IMG/M metagenome (GOLD analysis project Ga0190273, IMG submission 134513) | Populus adjacent soil microbial communities from riparian zone of Shoshone River, Wyoming, USA - 504 IS | ecosystem: Environmental > Terrestrial > Soil > Riparian zone > Trees stand | place...
GCAACGGCTACATCGACGACATCTTGAGGCCCGCCGGGATGGCCCTCTTCAGCCCGCCTGCCCGGCTCGCCGGGCGCTTGCAGCCCGGGCAGGCCGACGCCTACCGCTTCGAGGCCGCGGGGACGCTCCTGCTGCGCGCCCGCACGACCTCGGGCGAGTGGGGCGGGCTCGTCGCCGTCACGCGCGAGGGGGAGGCCGTGCCCGCGCAGCGCGTCGGCGTCGTCTCGACCTCCTCGACCGTCAGCGTCTTCCGGCTGGAGGGCACAGGGCCGTGGGGGCTGACCGTCACGGCGACTTCCGGCGGGGGCGACTACGAGGTCGTACTCGTGCCGGCGCCCCGCGGCGGCGAAGGGGTGGGACAAGTCTTCGCGCTCCCCCTGCGTTCTCCAAACTCGGCTCGCGAACACGCGCTGGTGCCGAACGGGCTGGCGCGGGCCGTCGGCACGCTCCCCGGCGCCAACGTCGCGGCGGCCGACGCGCAGCCCGACGCCCAAGGAAGGTGGCCCACGTCGCTCTCCGGCGTCGAGGTGCGCGTCGCGGGTCAGCCGGCGGCCGTGCTCGCCGTCAGGCCCGACGGCGCAGAAGGCTACGCGGTTGATTTCGTCACGCCGGCGCAGGTGACGCCCGGCGCGGCGGGCGGGCGCGTCTCGGTGGTCGTCAGTCACGCGCCGTCTGGTGCTCAGTGGCGGCTCGACGGCGTCGAGCTGGTGGAGGGCGCGCCGGCGCTGTGGGGCCGGCAGGCCGAGGGCCTGAGCGCCCCGGCGGCCTTCGCACTGGAGTCGCCGACCTTCGTCGCCTTCGACGAAGCCCATCGCGCCCTGGCCGACGGCGTCACGCGCGTCATGCTCTTCTCAAGCGGCCTCGGCCCCGGGCGCACGGCCGGTAACACGCGACTCCTCGCCCAACTCGCCGACGGCGGCCGCCTCCCACTGACGGTCGAGCACGTCGGCGCCACCTCGCTGCCGGGCATAGACCAGATCATTTTCAAAGTGGACGGCGCCCTCGCGGGCCAGACGCGTGTACTACTTTCTATCGAGGGCGGGGAGGAGCTGTGGGTCTCACTCCCGCTCCGGTGAAGGAGAAGCTGATGAAGAGAACATTCGCCGGCGGGAGTGTACTGGCGGCCGCCCTCCTGCTCGCCGCGCTGCTGCCGGCCTGCGCCGCGCTGAACTCCAAGGAGATGACGCGCGAGCGCGCCCGCCGGCTGATCGCGGCCGACAAGAGCTTCTCGCAGCCCTACGTGATCCGGCTGGAGGGGTCGGAGAAGTTCCCCGTGCCGGCGGAGTCGGCCGACGAGCAGCCGCCCGACGCGCGCGCCGCCGAGGAGTTCTACCGCGACTACCCGCTGACGGCGTCGCTCCGCCACCTCGGTCTGGTCGAGGTCAGGGCCACGGCCGTCAAGAGGCCGGAGGTGTCGCCCTACGTCAGATACGTCACGGCGTGGGAATATAAGATCGAGAGCCGGCTGACGAACAAGGGCGAGGAGTGGGCGGAAGGCGCCAAAGACGGCCTCCCGCTCTACAGGCGAGAGGTCGTCGAGGTCACGGGGGTCACGGCGGGGCAAGGGGGCAGCGCGGTCGCGGAGTTCAAGTGGAAGCGGGTGCCGACGCGGGTCGGCGAGGCGCTGGAGGCGGAGGGGCCGACGTTCAAGGGCCTGCCTGCGGAGATCCAGCGGAAGCTCAAAAACACTATCAGCCGGTTCGGCAACGCTCTGCCGGTGAGCTACAAGGGCGTGCAAGGCGGGCAGGCCGAGTTCCGGCTCTACGACGACGGCTGGAGGCTCGAACGTGTCCAGCTTTAACGCCCGGGGTGGCACGCCCGCCCGAGCGCCCCGCGATGAGTAACATGCCCGGCAGGCGGGCGTCGGCGCGGTGGGCAGTTTCGCCGTGCTTAGAGGCCGAAAGCCTCCGCCCCCTCACGACCGTTCTCCGAGAGCGAATCGTGGGTGACCGGGGGCGCCGCCGCAGAGTGGGGCCGCGGCGGCGCTAATTTTTAAGGTGGGATTTGCCAAGCGTTCCCCGGCGGCATTGGCAAAGCATCGGCTACCGCAGAATGTCAGAGCCTATGAGCCTCAGCGGCGTGTCTCGGAATAGGCAAGGATTGTTGTGAATTGAAAAACTCAATCCCCTCCGAGGTGTATTCCCACATCACTCATGTCCTCTCGATCAAGACGGTGCCGGCGTCGTAATCGACCGTAAGGCGCGTGCCGGCGAGCAGGGCCGCGCCGAGCAGGTAGGCTTCCTTCACGATGACGTCAACCCTGCGCACCTCGCCGAGCCAGTGGACCTGAGCCAGCGCGATGTCGGCGCTGTCACGCGCGCCGCCGACCATGCGGAACTCCTCGTGCGTAACGACGGGCCGGCCCAACTGCTCGACGACCGCTCGGGGCAGCACCAGAGCCCCCGTGAACCCAGTGTCCACGACGCACTCGACCTCCAAGTCCCCGGCGAGCCCGCCGACGAGACGCACGGTGACTACCGGCTCCGGCGCCTCGTTGACCCTACCCGCGGTGGAGGCCATACCCGCCAATCGAGTGCGCCGCGTCGTAGCCGACGCGGGCGAGGTAGAAGTGGCTCTCGGGCATCGCGTCGTGCGCCGCGCCGACGGCCTCGGCGCTGGTGTCGCCGAGGAAGTAGCGTCCCGTGTCGGGCTCGACGGCGACGTAGCGGCCCGTGTGCTCGGGCTCAAGCTCGCCCTTCAGCCGCTCGTCGTAGATTTTCTTGCCGCGCGCGATCACGTCCTCCCTGACCGCCGTAAGCTCCGCCTGCTCGGTACTCATAAGAAACTCAGGACCTCCGCCTTCATTATAGCCGATGCCGGCCCGTAACCCCTTTCGCCTTCTATCACCGTCGACCGGCGCGTTTTGCACTGGGCCGCCTTACTCGTCCAGCGTGCGGATGGAATGGGTCACGACCCCGAGCAGTTTCGGCCCTCGGCCCTCCCGGATCTCGACGCTGCCGCCGTCGGCCCCGCCGTCTAGGAACATTCTGCCCTGCGACACGACCAGCAGCCTGACCGCCTGCTCCCCACCCGCCTCGACGAGCACCAGCCTCCCGGCCTCCGGCGGGAGCGAGGCGTTGATCACCAGCAGATCGCCCTCGAACACGCCGAAGGGCCGGAGCGAGCCATCCCGGACGCGGTGGATCGTGGTGGCGCCCGGATTGCGGAAGACGAACCGGTTGAGGTTTATCCGCTCCTCGAAGTGGTCGTCGGCCGGGGAAGGGGGTCCCGCCTGCACCCGGCTCGAAAACAGTGGCCGCAGGTAAATGTCGTTATCCCGCTCTTCTTCGGTAGCTGGCGCGGCGCCCTTCATTTCTCCACTCCTTGCGACTCAGGCCCGTCGGGCGAAGTCATGCGGTAGTAAATCTGCCTCGTGAGCCGGACGTCCCTCAGACAGTAGTCGGCGATCTCCTCGTGGCACCCCTCGCGGAAGCGGTCGTAGACGCGGGAGCCGTCGAGGCCGTCTCCCTTCGAGCTTTCCAGCCCCAAGATGCGCGCCAACTCGTCGAGCGAAATGAACTTCCTCACGTCCCACTTGTTCCACTCGCACATCGTGTCGTAGAGCGGCTGAGACCTGTAGCGCGCGAAACATAGTTCGACCGTCGGCCTCACGCGGTTGATGACCGACCTCTTGTAAATGAAGGGCAGGTCGAAGGAGATGCCGTTGTGGGTGACTATCAGGTCGCGGCGCGGGTTGAAGCCTTTGAGGAGCTTCCAGAAGGCCCTGAGCGTGCGCCCCTCGTCGAGGTGGAAGAGCATGGTCTGGCGCTCGCGCCCGAGGACGCCGCAGTGGACGATCTCCTCCTCGCGCTCGACGATCACCCCGATGGCAAGCACCCGCCCGTAGTCGCCGGTCAGGGCCAGCCTGCGGAACTGCGCTTCGTCGCAGCCGCATACCTTCGGGAATTTCTCCAGATCCTCTTCGCGCGGAGGGAGGGTTTCAATATCCACGAAAACCCGCGTCATCATTGTAGACACCCGCACTTTTGCTTTGTAGACTCACCCGGTCGAAGACAACAGTGTTTTACGTGCTGCACGTCGTCGCACGGATGAAATTTGTAGGCCGCAGATACTATCCGATAATCGAATAATTGGAAAGGGCTTTTCGTGACCAAAGCCGAAAAGCAATATCAGCGGTTCAGGGACTTGATTACGGAAGCGCGCAGGAGCGCCGGCCTGACGCAGGTGGAAGTCGCCGCCCGGCTGAAGCAGAACCAGTCTTACGTTTCAAAGTACGAGAGCGGCGTGCGCCGGTTGGACGTGGTCGAGTACATTCAGGTCGCGAAGGCCGTCGGGATCGACCCCGCAGAGTTGATCAGGAAACTCGCCGGGGGCTGATTCACTCGCCCTTCAAAATTTCTTTTTCCGCCGGTCGTAAAACTCATTTAAGCTCATGATGCGGGCCTTGTCTTTGACCTCCAGGCGGAGGCCGGCGTAAACCACTTCCGTCACCTCCTCGTCGGGCTAAGACTTGTCTTTAAGCGCCCCGCCGGCGGCTTCCACCTTCATCCTGCGGGGCATAATTTCACAGCCGACGTGCCGGTACGGGCAGCCCGCGCAGCCTTGGCAGAAGGCGTCCCAAGGCCGCGTCTCGACCGTTAGGGCGGCCTCATCTTGCCCGTACTTCTCCCGCATCTCTTCCGCGTACTCTTTCGCCACCTCGCCGGCGAAGTCCGGGTGGACGTCGTAGAGCCGGAGGTTGGCGCCGTAGAGCCGCTTGCGCCCGTGCGTCCGGACGTCCGGGTCCACGAGGCCGCGCGAGCGCAGGAGCCTTCCCACCCACTCGACGCGCGACCAGTCGGGCTTCTCGCCCGCGGGGGATTTGTCGGGGTCGTGATGCGCCAGGCTCCGCATCTCCATCAGCAGGTGAGTCGCACTGAACCGGACGTAGCCCTGTACGACTAGCCCGCGGAGCGCCTCGCGCAGCAAAAAGCGCGGGTCTTCGGGGTCGGTCGGTGTGACTTTCTGGCGCGCGAGCGCGACCTCCAGCCCGGCCGTCAGCTCGGCGTCGCCCGACAGCAGCGCCATGACCTTGAGGGGCGCCTCGATCTCCTGCGCGCGGTCGGTGAGTTTGGGGAACATCTTCCTGTACTCCCCATCGACCAGAGCGACCGCCTCGAAGGCCCACGTGTGTAGCTCGTCACGCAAGCCCGCGAGGGCCGTGGCGTCGAGCGGCCTCCTCCGCAAAAACTCCTCCTTGCAGTGGTCGGGTAGCCGCCGCGTCTGCACCCTCAGCATGCGGCTCGACAGGATGTCGTCGGCACCGCTCGTGTTGTTGATCAGTTTGACGCCGTAGAAGTTGAGCTGCTTCGTGCGCATCGTCTTCACGTCCGTCCAGATCTTCGTCGCGGTCTTCTTGGTGTAGGAGAGCTTGAGCGCCTGCGCGAGTTCGCCGAACTCGCCGCCGCGGCTGCCGATCACCTCCAGGTCGTCGAGCACCACGAAGCCGCGCGACTCGTCGATGAACCTGGCGACGGAGGCCGCCGACGACTGGCCGCAGACGTAGGCGTTGGCGCACACGAGCGCCATGGCCCTCCCCAAGCCGCTCTTGCCCGACCCCTTGGGCCCGTTCGCGAAGAGGAGCGGCACGGACTCGAAGACGTTCTGCGCGTAAGTGACGGGGACGGTTAAGGCGAGCAGCGCGTAGTCCTCCTCGTAGGGGAGCCACACGCTCGCTCTCAGGTGGGCCAAAACGTCGCGGAGGATCTCCCCGAGCGGCCTGACCTCGGACTTCCCGTCCAAGTAGCTTTTGATCGAGGTCCAGGACCACGTGCCGTACTTGTTTGGCTGCGGCTCCCGGTCGATCAGCGTCCCGTCGTCGAGGCGGAGCACGCGGTCTTGGGAGCGTTTGCCGCGGGGCGCGGCGACCCACGCGGCTCGGTGGACCGTGCGGTCGCTTTTGACGACGACAGTCTCCAGCCACTCGACAGGGACGGCTTCGTCTTGGCCCGAGGCGGCCCGGTTGGTCTCACAACCCCGTTGCAGGATGCGGACGGGATAGTAGAGGTGGCCGCGGTGGAACGCGCCGTTGACGTCCACGGGATCGTAGGCGTAAGCGCCGGGCGCGCCGGCCTCGGTCTCGCCCGGGTCTGTGATCTCGTTTATGAGTTCCCGGTGCTCGATTACCGGCGCCTCGTCGAGCAGCCGGACGAACTCGTCTAACGTGGCGCCGGATTGCCAGTAGTCGGTCCAGTCCTTGCCGTACCGCGAGGGGACGGCCACGCGCCGCGCGGGCCGCCCCATGAGCTTCAGGAGCTTGGCGATCATCTCCCCGCCCGCCTCGTCGTTGTCGTGGCCGAGATAGACTTCTTCCCACCGCCGCCAGAAGGCGGGGCCGTTCCACTCTTCCGGGATCGCCGGGCCGTGGGTCGAAGAGGTGAGGGCCAGACCGCCCGTGCGCCCGTCGGCGTGCGTCTCCTGCCAATGGCGCCAGAGGTCTATCGCGCCCTCGCAGACGAAAAGACTCCTCCGCCCCCCGACTGCCTCGGCGTAGCAGGCGCGCACGGAGCCGGGCGTCCACCCGATCTCGTCGGACGGGTTGAGGGTCACGCCAGGGATGTTGTAGTAGCCGTACCGCTTGTACAGGGCCCCGTCGGCGAGCCGGAGCGGGTAGACGAGGGCGTTCTCCTGCGGGCGGCCGTCCCGGCGCTCGTAAGGCATCGAGAGCCCGAGGCCGAAGTGGTTGATCGTCGCGGGGAGGAGTCCCCGCACTTCCGTGAGCCAGCACATCGCCCGTGCGTTATCGCGCAGGCGCTTCCTGAGCCGGCCCAAGAACTCCAGATTGAGCGGCCGCAGCGGCTCGCCGCCGCCGGCGGCGTGGCGGCCTCCTTCGGGGCGAGGCGGGAGGGGCGGGGCGCCGCCCGCGATGGGCGCCGCCCGCAGCTCGTGTTGCTTGATCTCATCGGCCTCCGCCGGCGTCAAAGCCCCGAGGGCGACGAGGAAGTCGGGGTAGGGAGGGTTTTGCGTGTCCCACGGGTTCTCGTGCGCGTAAAGACACCTGACGCTGTGATGGATCCCGCCGTCGGCGCCCCGAGTCTCGGCCACGCCGCACCGGTAGTCGCCGTGCTTGCAGGCCGGGCACTCGGACATGCCGATCCAGAGGGTCGCGCCTTCGCGGTCGGTTCGTCGTGTGGCGATGCCGAACCTCCTCAAGAGAGGCTCGGCGGGCTCGCGCAGTATGGCGAAAGAGCTACGGGCATACATCACGCCGCCTCCTTGCGCACCTCACGCAAAACGGCGGTGAGGTGTCTATTCCAGAGGGCGATCTTGTCGTCGGGCGTCACCCACGAGTAAGTCTCCTTAACCATCTCTTCCGAGTCGTGCAGGGCGGTGGCCGGTATTTCGTACGACCCGGGGTTGAACTTCAGGTACTCGGTGGCGACGAAGTGCCGGGCCGAGTGAAGCCCGAACCCCGCGCATTTAGGTATGTACCTTTGCGCCGCGTACCGCATGATGTTAGATAAACCCGACTCATTCATTGGCGTGACGGCAACTTTCGGGTTGCGGGTCAGAAGGCTAGGGAGGGTGTACGTGGACGGCCTGAACACGTAGTCACACTCGGCGGCGCCGACGAGCCGCGGTCGCCAGTCTCGGAAGTATCTGTCCAAATCCTCGGTAATCTCCCCGTTCACGGGCAGATCGTAGCGGCCCTGAATCGCCCCGTTTTTTAACTCCTCCTCCTCGTACTTGAGCTTGTAAGAGCCGTCGGAAATCTTGTAGAGGTTGGTGGGATCCTTATCATAGCCCTTCGACCCGACTTTGTAGCGCATCTCCGCGATGTTGATCGCGCGCATCGGGTTCGAGGTGAGGAGCCGGACCAAGATCAGATTGCGGAACAGCAGAGCCTTATCTTGAAAAGTTCCGGCGCGCCTGAAGTCGTGACGCAGACCTTCGGCGATGTCTACGAGGACGGAGATCGGGTGCTCGCGCTCCTTGACGAGTGGCTTGATGACCTCCACGGTGGTGTCCCGCGTCTGGTTAAACTTCTCCTGCTTGTCTCGATTATTGTCGATGAATTTGACGATGTTGCCGACCCTCTTGTGAGACTCGTGACACTTTTCCTGCCACGCCTTTTTGGTCGTAATTTGCCGCTTGAGCCGCTGACCGTATTCGGGGAACTGAGACAGAAACCCTTTCTCGTCGCGCGTCAGTTGGGTGCAGAAGGAGAGGAATACCTTGGTGGCGGTGTTGTGGCTGTTGCCGAAGCTGCGGCGCCTCGTAAAGTTGATCATCTCGTTGACCAGAACGGCGTCGGTGAACAGCGCCAGCGACATCACCTTCGGGTCCATCCCCAACCCCGTAAGGTGCGGGTCTAAGCCGGGCACTCCGACGTGGCTTTTATTCTTCGGATCAAATTTCACGCACCGCAGGCTCGGGTCGTTCGGACTGGTAGGGAGGCAGAGGAAGCCGTAAAAATTCTCGACCTGTCGTAACTTGATCTCTGCCGTCGAGTTTTTGTTGTTGTGTTGCCTCGTCCTCCACCCTACGTCATGGCGCTGAAGCCCTTGCGCCGCCCAACCCGCCTCGGTGTAGAACTTGTAGAGACTTTCCCACTCTTGCTTCTGCTCGGGCGTGAAAGAGTCGTAGTTCAGCCGGTACGGCTTCTTCCTGATTATGGCTTGGTGCTTCCGGTAAGGCGTGTTTTGGGTTTCGCCACTGTATGTCCCTCCCCCCCGCAATATGCTCGGCAGCTTAAAGACAAGCGTGCCGGATTGGAGTTGGAAACGCCGCTCGATGGTGGTGATGTGTTTGAGGGCATCGCGTGAGGGCATGCGACTCCCGTTGATCCATCTTGATATGGCGGATTCACTTTTACAGCACCATACAGCTACTTGCCTTTGCGAGACATCGTGCTTATTCAATAGAAAGCGCAGCGACTCGGAAAAGTCATCGGGAAGTTCATTGGCTCCGAGTAGCTTTTGCCAACTCTTCTGCAACTTACCCAAATCGTGTTTTCGGGCGTTGATGGTGGAGGGGGAGAGCCCGAGCGCCCTCATGTGATCGAGGTGATCGGCGCGGCGGGATTCAAAATCTATCCCGAACTCGTCGCCGATGGGGTCGTCGAGGGAAGCGGAAAGCCGCGGCGCGCCGTCCTCTCTGCCGTCGTTGAGCCAAGGGGCGTATATCACCCACTTGTTCAACGCCGTCTCGTGGTTGTTCGCGGCGCTCTCCGGCTTACCTCTTTCTTTGAGATCTTCCTTGTAGTTGGGGCCGTGGAATTCGAGTAGGTCCCCGTAAGTCAGGAATGAGACGTCGGGTGGTTGCTGGTCGGTATTTTGGGTAGGGGTCTCCCCCGCATGGTCAGACATGGCTGCGCTCCTCTCCTCGGTGTTTGTCAGGGTTGACAAAAGACGTGAAAAAAGCGCAGAATCGAATTGATTTGCGAGCCAAAGCAGATCCGTTCCATTCAAACGACTTCACCTTTGCCGAGGTGGGGTCGTTTTGCTTTCAACCGTGATTTGTCATATTAGGCTGCGTCCAACCGGTCGTGAACGTCCACGCCCATCATCCGCAACCGCTCTAAAGCCTCGCCCGTCAGCCTGATGTTGCGCTGCTTTCCAGGCTCACGCTGCAAGTAGCCTTTCTGCACCAGCGGCGCGATGTACATCTCCGCCGTGTTGCTTTTAATCTTCATCGCCTCCGCCGTCTCACGCTGAGTCGGGTAATACCTGTGCTCGACGAAGAAGTTGAGAATGAACTCCAAGCACCTGCCTTGGTTTTCCGTCAGAGGCGGTAACACCTTGAGGGCGTCGGGAGCCAGCGCCGGGTGTGGCGCCGAAGCCTCTTTCGTCTTCAGTTCTTTCTTCTTCATGGGGTAATTATCCCACTAATCAAATACCTATGCAAGTACATAATCTAACGATGGACACAAGGTTATGCGACGTGGTTGAGAAATACATTAAAGTCGCGGCACGGCGCTCTCTCCGGAACCACGTTCTACGTTCGGTACACGGGCCCGAGCCATGATTTCAGCGCCACAAAACGGAGCCTCCGTCGCACCCGTGAGCAAATAATCCTGAACCGAGCAGCCGGGCCGGAACGACCTCGCCGGTGCGTTCGGGTGGCAACCGGTGCGGGAGAATGGCACGGCGAAGGTATGTATCTCCTCTTTGAAATAAGAGGAGATACGACTGCTGAACCATTCAGGAGTTAGGCCGTGACCGTTATCGGTAGGATGGGTGGTGCAGCTGCTAAGGCGATCCAGCCGGGAGTCTCCGCATGCAACTCCGGCAACTGGAGCGGAAATTGACCGACGGAGTTTGAGGTTAGGAGTTTTCTCTTTTACGGGTTTTCTTTGCGCTTTTCTCTTCTTTAACTAGCACTTTCCTCATCGCATAACTAAAAACCTTATAAGTCCATTGTCCTCAGCACGATTATGTAGTGCTACACATGTCGTGTACGGTATGAAACAGCATAAGGTTTTAGTTAAGCGAAGTCACTGTAAAAGCGAAAAACCCAATAAAAGTGAGCTTTCTCTAAACTCACGTGTCGCCGGTTATTGCCACGCAAAATTCCCGTTAGTTAAAACGAGAGCCTCCAGCCACAACGTACCGATCAGCC
>Ga0190273_10000931_pt1 | contig 10549 bp, 7 predicted proteins | sample Popmic504IS_FD_134513 | JGI IMG/M metagenome (GOLD analysis project Ga0190273, IMG submission 134513) | Populus adjacent soil microbial communities from riparian zone of Shoshone River, Wyoming, USA - 504 IS | ecosystem: Environmental > Terrestrial > Soil > Riparian zone > Trees stand | place...
CGAGCGGAATACGCCGCAGAATTTTATCCTTGACCGGCGGCGGGACGAGCCTCTTCATGCCCTCGGTATCGTCAATCGGCCCCGGCGCAATCGTGTTAACGCGTATCCCGTAGCGTCCCCACTCGACCGCCAGATTGCGCGTCAGGGCATCGACGCCGGCCTTGGCCGCAGAGACGTGTAACTGATAGGGCGTGCCCGTATAGTGCAGCGTCGCGCTGATGTTGAGGATAGAGCCGTGATTTTTTTTAAGCTCCGCGAAGGCCGCGCGCGAGACATTGAATGTTCCTTTAAGATCGATGTCGACGACCGTGCCGAAGCCGTTGGGCGAGAGTTCTTCGGCAGCGCAGAGAAAATTTCCCGCCGCGCCGTTGACCACTATGTCCAGCTTACCGTATTTCTCTAGCGTCGCAGCGATGGCCTTTTCGACTTCTTCCATGTATCGCACGTCTGCGGCGACTGCGATGGCTTCTCCGCCGGCGGCGCGAATCTTTTCCGCAGCCGGTTCCAGATGCTCCATCTTGCGGCTCACGAGCGCCACACGCGCCCCTGCTTCCGAGAGCGCGCGGGCCACACCGCCCGTAATCCCCGTCCCGCCGCCCGTCACCAACGCCACGCGCCCCGCCAGCAATCCATCAACAAAAATTTTATCAGTCATATTTGGTTTTCAGTTTTCAGTTTTTAGTTTTCAGTTAAAGCATTTGATCTTTGCTCAAAACTGAAAACTGAGAACTGAAAACTGTCTGCTCCTTAAAGTTTTAGACTACGCGTAATGCTTCCTGTAGGGTAAAACGTCCTTCGTAGAGCGCCTTGCCGATGATAACGCTGTCGACGCCGCAACTGCGTGCGCCGAGTAACTGCCTGATCTCTTTCAAAGATGAGACGCCGCCCGCGGCGGTCACTCTGAGGCCGGAGGCGCGTGCGACGGCGCAGGTCTGTTCCGTATTGATGCCTTCGAGCGTGCCGTCGCGCGCCACGTCCGTATAGACGATGCGATCAACACCTGCGTCCGCCACGCGGCGCGCCAGCTCAAGCGCGGAAACCTTTGCCTGCTTTTCCCAGCCCTCGACCAGGACCTGACCTGCGCGCGCGTCTATGCGCACGCAGATGCGAAAGCCGAACAACTGCACGAAATTCTCAAGGGTCTCGGGCGACTCTGCGGCGAGCGTGCCGATGACGACCTGCGCCGCGCCGAACTCTATCATCTGCTGCACGTCCGCTACACTGCGCATGCCGCCGCCGAACTGTACGGGAATCTCAACGGAGCGCATGATACGGCGAATGACTTTGCGATTACGCGAGCTGCCTCCGCCAAAAGCGCCGTCCAGATCGACCAGGTGGAGCATACGCGCACCTGCGGCTTCAAACCCTCCGGCGATCTCCACAGGATCGCCGTCGTAAACCTTGACCTCGGATTTGCGCCCCTGCGTGAGCCGCACGCATTGCCCGTCTTTCAGGCTAATCGCCGGAATGATTAACATAAGAACGGCAGTAAAGAGTGACGAGTGGCGAGTGACAAGTTAAAGCATTTCCTTTTGCTCGTCACTTGTCACTCATCACTTGTCACTGTTTTAAGGGTGGGGGCTCCTGGCCTTCCGGGGGAACGTCGCGTCCCATGCTTTGCAGAATACCGATGATCGTGGTGCTCATCTGCCGCGCCCGCTCGTTGTTCGGATCTAGACGCAGAGCGCGCCTGTAATCTCCGAGCGCCGAGCGATACTGGCGCACTCCCGTTAGCTGATCGCCGCGATCCGTGTAGGCACGGGCCAGCGCCAGCTGCGTCGTCTGGTCAGCCGGATTTTTCTTCGACTGTTGTTCCAGCCGTTTGATCTCGGCGTCGTATTTAGACGTATCCACGAACTCGCCGCCGCCAGCCACCGTCGAAGCAGAAGTCTTCGGCGAAGCTGTTGTCGCGGCTGGCGTGTGCGCGCTCTGCGTGGTTGTCTGCGAGGTGGTCGTTTGATTGGTCGAAGCCGTATTCTGCGTTGTCACCACGGGCATGCTCGTGCTGTCGCCGCACGCGCACAAACCCAAGGCGACAAAGCACAGGGCGACAGTGCAGCAGATGTTGCGTCTTCGATTGTTCATCTCTTCTTCTGCTTCAGCTTCCGGCGATATAGGGACGCGATTGAACGATGTAAATCTGGCCGCGCATGTAGGCCCACTCGATGTCCTGATCTTTTCCACCGAAGACCTTCTTGATGCTATTGGCCGCGCGCACTAATCTTCGCACGACTTCATCCGTGAGCACTGCGCGCTCGCCCGTAATCGGAATCTCGCGGACTCCGCCGCGCTCGTCAAAGGTCAGCAGCGAATCTTCTTCGGAGCGTGTCAGGACGCTGACGGCGTTCGTGCGCGGGCGAAAGATGACTTGCTCTGCGACCTTTTTGCCTTCGACGACCTTGATGCCAAGGCCACGCTTGGCGCTGATATAGATCGCGCCGCGATTGTCACGATCATAAGGGTCTGTCGTAATCATCACGCCGGAGCTATCGGAGTTGATGCCCTCCTGTATGAGCACGGCCATGTAGACCATCGTGTGCGGAATGGCTGCGCGCTCGCGCGCCTCGTATGCTTCAAAGTTCCAGACGGATGCCCACACGGCCTTGATCGCCTCGATCATCTCCTCGTCGCCGCGCACATTCGGCATGGTCGTGTAGAGGCCAGCGCCGTTAAAGTTCGGCAGGTCTTCGCTGTTGGTAGAGCTGCGTACAAAAAGTCCCTTGCCAGCATACTCTGTATGAACGCGGCGCAGGACTTCCGCGCGCAGCGCATCATTCATCTTTCCGGCCTTGATCGTCTCGCGCAGCTTCACCAACCGCTCTCGCCGGTAGGGAGGATCGTGAATAAAGCGCTGGTCGTTCTCCAGCAGCTCGCCGATCTCTTCATCAATCTTGTTCTCCTTGATGAATTGATCGTAGTAAAAGAACGGAATCGTAAATCCGTCCGGCACGGAGATGCCAGCGAGCCGCGCTTTCATCAACTCGCCTAGGTTGGCGGACTTCGCGCCATAGGATAGAACGGAACGCGCACGCTGCTCCCTTAAACTGGCCAGCCGCTTGACCGCCAGATCAAAGCGCGGCTTCATCATATCCGTGCGCTCGCGCAGACGCCGCAGGTACTCGTTCAGAGCATTATTGTCCGCGTGCTTGGTGGTGTAGTGGTCGTGCTTGGTCTCGAAAATAATCCACTTCCCGTCGTACTCCTTAAAAAGCTCCTGCGCGTTTTTGATGTAGGCGTTGGGCACGCCCCATGATTTGGCGAGCAGGTTGATGTGCGAGAGCGGCGTCGAAGGCTGCGTAATGATGATTCCGGCCACGGGCGGCAGCGTGATCGGAACTTCGTTGAGCACAAGGATTTCGTTAGAGCCGATCTCGACGGTGTCGTCCAGCTTGGGGATAATATGGATGCGTCCGATGCCGCGCGCCTGATTGAGCGCACGGTAGTCCTGCTCTTTCGTTATGTCGCTCTGCGAGATACGCTGCATGCCAGCAATCCCACTGGAAGCCTCATCCTGACGGATAGAGTTCGGCTTGTAGGCGACCGGCTCAAAGAAAGTTTTGTTGATGATGTCGCCCGTCAGTTTAATCTGTTCCGTGGGGATCAAGTCGCCTTCCCAGAACTCGAATGTCCAGCGGCGCACGGGCGTTTGATAGGCCAACGTGCCCATGATAAAACGTCGATTCGGCTTGAGATAGTTGTTCTCGAAAAACTCGCGCCCGCGCTCCAGGGAAAGATACGTGCCGTTGACGAAATCCTTATGAAAGCTGTAGCGCTTCGTGTTGACGTAATAGATTTTGTTCTTATCCCTGCGGTCAATGACGAAGAGAACGTGCGGCAAAGGATACGGCGTGTCGGCGTCATAGGTGCGCGCGAGCTGGTCGAACTCGGCGCGCGTCTTAATCATTGGCAGAGAGCGTGGGCCGGTGGATTGCGCCCGCGCTACGATGCCCGCAGACAGCGCAAACAACACGACAAAGCAAGCAGCCGCAACTGATCTAAATCGGCCCAATCGAAATCTGATCGCCAAACTCATTTCGCTCTCTTTCCTTCAGACAATATCCGCGCTATGCTAGCGCCGCAACGATTCTAGCAGATCAAACGCGCAGACGCCTCGCGCTCCGCTCGTGCAAGTCTGATAAAATTTCGCTAAGCTAGGACGCCAGGATGGCAGTACTCCTCACACAAGCTGACGAATTTACGAGCGCGCTTGAAGCCTATGCTCCGCGCTACGGTGTGGAGCTTAGCGCGCCGCAGATAGCGAAGCTGCGCCGTTATTACGAGCACGTCATGCATTGGAACAAACGGCTGCATCTGGTTGCGCCCTGCTCGCCCACGGAGTTCGCGACGCGCCACGTACTTGAATCACTCCTCGCCGTTCCCTTTTTGACGGCCCGCGCGCGCGTGGCAGACCTCGGGTCAGGCGCTGGCCTTCCCATCATTCCATGTTCGATTGTCAGGCCGGTGTTGCGCGCGACCCTCTTTGAAGCTAACGGAAAAAAGGCCGTCTTCCTGCGCGAAGCCCTGAAGCTGCTGGACATGGGCGTGGCGGCCAAAGTAATCAACGAGCGGTTCGAGGCGACACCTGCGATGGACGTTGAGATCATCACAGGGCGCGCGCTTGACCGCTTCACGGAGATATTTCCCAGGATACTCGAATGGTCGCCTCCGTCTGCGACGCTGCTGCTCTTCGGCGGGCACGAACTGGAAGCCTTGCTCGAACGTCATGCGCTCAATTACAGGGCCGTGCATATCCCCGAATCGGAACGGCGTTTCCTCTTTATCGTTCGTCGCACGCCGCGTTCAATATCCAAAAAATGAAAAGAGGTGAGACACAACCTGCGTCTCACCTCTTTTCTCCAAGCGCTCGTCGTTAGACTTTTTTATCGCACGACATCGATCCCGATCAGTTGTTGCCCGGCGATGACGAAGTCCGCGGGCGGCAACTCTTTTTCATAGATAGGCGAGAGCACCGTCGGCGTGTAACCGCCTGAGGTTCTATCGCTGTTGAGGGTGGCGATAACGGAGGGCGGCAGGTTCGGCAACTCGCTCGTGCCAATGACCGCGCCCGAAGTGATGCGGAAGAGCTTGACGTAAAGCCTGTCATTCTTCTTCATCTTGTTGATCGCATCGACGAGTTGGCCCAAATCCTGCGGCACGAAAGCCTTGGCCGCAGAGCCTTCCTGCAAAGCAGCGCCGTCGCCGACGAAGACCAACAATTGACCGAGCGGCACGTCCAGCGGAATCTGTACGGGGATACGCTGAACGAATTGCTTGCCCGAATCCGTACGCACGTAGGCTTGAATCTCGACCGTTTCGCCGCGTCGTGCTTCGGTGCGATCCAGGGCGATGCGCTCAAGGCTCGCGGCATACTTGACATCGGTCGAAGCGATGTCGAGCGTGACGCCGCTAAGTTCCACGCCTTCAAACCCGCTCGTCATCAGCGCAGAGACGGGCACGGCCACGCTTCCTGCGGCCAGCAGGGGCGCGTTGGACGATGCCGAAATCCTTCGATCAATCATGACCGGCGGCTGGCCCTTGATGTTGACCTGCCCGCGCACGCTGATCGTCTGATCTCCAAGGGCACGCTCGCTCGAAGTGATCGTGTTAAAGATCGTCAGGTTCAACAGAAGCGGTGTCAGGAATGAATCGCTCGCCACTTCGTATTTGTAAACTTCGGTGCGGTCGCGGCTCGTGTGCAGGTTGATGCGCACGGGGATCATACGCGGCGCTTGGCCCAACTGGCCGTAGATGCCTGTGGCCCTGTCCTGCGAGATCGATCCGACCATCTGGCTCGGCACGGCGAGTTTGAAAGAGTTGTTGGCGTTGGGCACGACCGTCACGACGGAGCTTTCGGTCATAGGCATATCTGCGACGCCGAGGCTCAGGAACGGATGGCCGAAGGCGTAGATGCGCTGTCCATCGCGAAACGTGACCGTGCCGGAAGCGGCAATCGAAAAATCGCCGCGCACAAGCTGCACGCTCACAGAAGTGCCCGGCGCGAGCGTCTTCTCATTAGAGGGCGCAAGCGGTGTGATGGCGGCTGCGCCTCCGACGCCCGCGACTGGAAGCAGTCCGCTCGCCAGAAGCTGCGGCGTAAAGAGCGCGAGCGATTCCTGACTGATGCCGCCGAAGACCAGCGGCGTGGCGATGGGTTGAAACTGTTGGCCCATGAGCGGAATCAATGGCGAGCCAGCGGAGACCTGCGCGAGCAGGGGCGCGCCCGTCACGGCGGGCTTCGGCAAAACGGGCTTCCATTCGGTCGAGGCCAGTTGCGTGAACGAGACGGAATGCGGCTCGCTGCGGCGTCCTCCTGCGCCAGCGGTATTGCGCCCCGAGCCGTGCTCGAAAATATCTATCATCTGCTGGATCGGAGTGATTCCGGCGATGGGCTCTTTCGAGAAAGGAAAGCTAAAAGCGACAGCGCCGACTAAGCGACCGTCTATATAGACAGGCGAGCCGGACATGCCAGCGAAGACTCCCGTGCGCAGGGCGCGCTCGCCCGTCAGGCGCGCGATGATCGCGGACTGGCGCGGGCCCGGAAATCCCGGCAGCACGCCAAGAATATCGACGCCGAACTCCTGCGGCTCAGTGCCCTCAAAGACCGTCCAGGCGACGCCCTTCATACCGGGGCGCACATCTTCTAGGGGGAAAAGGCGCGCGTCCGCCTTCTTCGCATTAACCTGGGGACTCTGCTGGGCGGCGGCGCTCAAAGGGAACGCGCCGAGCAGGAGGGCGAATGCAATCAAGACTGCAAAGTTTCTCTTCATTAATTAACCTCTGAGAACTGTCTTTAGATGGATTATGATGACCATCTCACAGGAAAAAGGTGAGCGCCCAGGGCTGTTGGGGCGCGGGCGACAGGGGAACGGTTAGGGCCAAAGCCACCAACGATGACTATAGCCTTGGCTTTCAACAGGGTCAAGCTATATCAAGTCAGAGGCCCGGCCACGCTCTCTTTCTTCCTCTTCTTCCTTTGAAGGGGCGCGGCGTGTTGCCCCCTCAGTGCTGAAATCAGGAAGCGTGCCTTATCTTTCAATCGGGACTATGATGCAGTCGCGGGGGAAAACGTTTCTCTTGCCGCTTCACGGCTTTGCGTGATAACGTGCGCGCTTGTGAGTCCTTACCCGCGTTCATCCGTAGCGCAAAGCGTGCGGGCAATTTATGCTTGAGGAAATCGAAGGCTTTATCCTGGTGGGGGGAGCGTCGCGCCGTATGGGCGCAGACAAAGCCGGACTCAAGCTAGGCCAACGCTCTTTCGTCGAAAGAGTGGCCGAGGCACTCGCCGCCATTGCCTCAAATGTGAGCGTCGTGGGAGCAGCAGATAAAACGCCTATCCCGCATTTGACGGTCGTTCGAGATGTGTATCCGGCGTGGGGCGCGCTCGGAGGTTTGCATGGTGCTTTAGCGGCCTGCCGCTCGTCGTGGGCAGCCGTTGTGGCCTGTGATCTTCCTTTCGTGACCGGAGAGCTTTTCGTGCGGCTCTCGGAGCTTCGCGAAAACTTCGACGCGGTCGTGCCCGTTCAACGGGATGGACGCCCACAGCCGCTCTGCGCCCTTTACCGCCGGGAAACGTGCACGCCGCGCGCAGCAGAGTTGATCGCGGCTGGAGAGCGCCGCCCGCGCGCTCTGCTCCAAACAGTCGAGACGCGCTGGGTCACGCACGGCGAATTGGAGGATTTACAAGGCTCAAACGATTTTTTCGCCAACATCAATACCCCGACGGATTACTTGCGAGCCAGAGAAAGGATGGAAAAGGGATGAAAAGCAGGGATGAGGGATGAGGGATGAGGGATGAAAAGGCGTTGAGTAAATTCGTCAATGAACGATTCACTCAGCCATTCATCCCTCCGCCCTCATCCCTCATCCCTTCGCCCTCATCCCTCCCAAGATGTCGCCCAGACGTAGGCCCGGAAAAAAACTGCTCAAGGCATTCCTGCCCATCGTGCTGGTGCTCGTGCTGGCCGTGTTGCTTGTGATGGGATGGGTGGTTTACAGGGTGACGCGCCCGCCGCGTGCCGCCTACCTCGTGACGCCGGAAACCTTTTCGCAGTTGAGCGCGCGCGGCCTCAAAGCGACGGACGAGACCTGGGCCAACGCGGACGGCACACAGGCGCGCGGGTGGCTGCTGCGCGGCTCGGAAGGACACCCCGCCGTGCTGCTCCTGCACGCTTACGGCGGTGATCGCTCACACGTCTTTAACCTCGCAGTCAAGCTCAACGAGTCGACTAACTACACCATCCTCTTGCCGGACATGCGCGGGCACGGCACAGACCCTCTTGTGAACTGGACATCTCTGGGCGGGCGCGAGGGCCTGGATGCGGCAGCCGCGCTCGACTATCTGCGCTCTCTCAAGTCGGCGCAGGGGCGTCCGCTGGTCAATGGTAACGCGCTTGGAATTTATGGAGTCGAGTTGGGAGCATACGCTGCGCTTCGCGCCGGACGTGCGAACGCAAGCGTGCGAGCACTGGCGCTTGATTCCGTACCGGCCTCTGCGGACGACCTGCTCTATGCGGCGATGAGAGAGAATCTGGGTCTGGAGAACGGACTGCTTAGATGGTTAGCGAGGATGGGCATGCGTCTATATTTTCTGGGCGGCTACGATAATACGGCGTCCTGTACGGAAGCGGCTACGCTCTCTGACAGGCAGGTGTTGCTGTTGTCGGGAGCAGACGCCGCGGGCCTACGCGATTCGACTGCCGCGCTCGCCACCTGCTTTCCCACAGGAGCACAGGTCGAAGTAAAAACAGACCTGCCCCTCTCAGGCATCAACCAGCGCGCCTCGACGGGCGAACAGAGCGAGACCTATGACCGGCGCATCATAGATTTTTTCGACCGCACGCTTCGCACCGGCCCATAGACGCTCGGCCATGAGAAATTTCTTTAGCGATTAAGCACATCTGGAAGTATTAATCCAATTGGCCTTAAGTGTGAATGAAAGCAGCGTTCACCACAGAGGCACAGAGAACACAGAGATTACACAGAGGATTAACCGTTTTTCTCTGTGTTGCCTCCGTGCTCTCTGTGCCTCTGTGGTGAATAACCTCTTCACTGGCATTCAAGTCTAAATTGAAACACTAACTACCCGAAATTTTATCTTTGACCTTCACGCACGCTTACACGGACGAGCGCGACGTGGCCGTTGTCGCCGATGATTTCCGTTTCGAGCACCTTATAATCGGTCAACTGTTTGACTCCATCCAAAGGCACAATGACGAGGGCCGTGCCGCCGTGCTCGCGCGCAGTGTCCGCGATCTCCGCCGCTCCATTAAACCACCTGATCTCGCCTGTGGCGTCTCGTTCCAAACGATCGGCGGCGTAAAATTCTGCCGTGCGCTCGACCGTATAAAACTCGTAGACGGGCACGGAAGCGTAGCCGCGACGCGAAGCCTCTGCGAGCAGGTCGCGCACGGATTCCGAGCGAGCGCCTTCGTCGAGCACAAAGTTTATCGCCAGCGCCGTCGCAGCGAACGTCGCGCAGACGACCAGCACAGCGCACCAGCGGCGCAAGCCTGGACGAATCATGGCGAACATGCCCACCAACATGAGCGGCAATGCGACGGCCAGCGTATTCATCAACGAGATATGATTGACGCGCGTGAGGTAAACCACAATCGCGCCGCCCAACAGCACGAGCGTCGCGCCCGTCGCGCGCATCGCACGCAAGCCCTCGCGTCCCTCTCCACGCGCGTAGGCCGCCAGCCGCTCGCCGATCAGCAAAGCCGCTCCCGGCAGCGCGGGCAGGATATAACCCGGCAGCTTCGAGCCCGAGAGCGAAAAGAAAGCGACCGGCAGGATCATCCACGCGAGAGCAAAGACGCGCGTCTTGCTGATGGCATCATCCGCTGCTCGCCACTGCCAGCGACGCACGCGCGTGAGCGCCGCAATCAGAAACGCAGTCCAGGGCAGCGCGAAGAGCGCAAGGATCGGCGGATAAAAATAGAAGGGCTGCGGGTGGCGATATTTGTTCGAGAGGTAACGCGCGAAGTGATGCTGGATAATGAATTGATCTATAAAAGTCCAGCCGTGCCGCCAAGTGACCGGCCCATACCAGGTGGCCGCGACCAGCAGCGCCAGGGGCACGCCCCACAACAGACTCCAAAGGACTGTGCGTCGCGGCCACTCGCGCCGCAACAAAAAATAGGTGAAGACTACTCCGGCGGGAATAATGATGCCGATCAATCCTTTGGCGAGCAGCGATAATCCGACCGACGCGTAAAAGCCCGCGAGCAGAAGCCGCCTGCGCTTCTCAACTGTCTCCACCTCGGACATGATAAAGCAGGCGAGCGCCGCCGCTATCGTCATCGTCACGACGACATCAAAGCTCGCGGCGCGCGCGAAGACGATCATTCCCGTCGAAGACAAAAGCGCCGCTCCGCTCCACAGCCCAAAACCTTGCGCCTCCACGCTCGTCGGCTCGCTCTTTTTTTCAACCCCGCGCCCGACCAGATAGATAAACAGGGCAGTGAGCAATCCGGAGCAGACGGGCCCGAGACGCGCCGCCCATTCCGAGACGCCGAACGCCCCGAACGCACCCATTATCATCCAGTAG
>Ga0190273_10000932_pt1 | contig 10548 bp, 7 predicted proteins | sample Popmic504IS_FD_134513 | JGI IMG/M metagenome (GOLD analysis project Ga0190273, IMG submission 134513) | Populus adjacent soil microbial communities from riparian zone of Shoshone River, Wyoming, USA - 504 IS | ecosystem: Environmental > Terrestrial > Soil > Riparian zone > Trees stand | place...
AAACCCGCAGGCTTCGCCGAAGAGTGGGAGAAAACCGATCTCTGGCAAACAGCCGCCGCCATTCCAGGCGTCAGCGTCATGGTTGACGACGGTGGGCTTGAGGCGCGTCTTTTTAACTCTTCGACTTCCGGACAAACTATTCTCTACGATCCAAAGGGACAACTGCTGTTCAGCGGAGGGATCACGGGCTCGCGCGGGCACTCCGGCGATAATGCGGGACGCAGCGCCATCCTTTCGCTAGTCAATGCGGAGGTGGCCGAGCGAGCGGAGACCTTCGTCTTCGGCTGCCCGCTCTTTGATAAAAATTCTGAATGTCTTAAGCCAGAATATGAAAGCAATGAACACTAATTTCGATAGAAGTGAAGCAACCGGGCTTCGAGTCACAGAAATCTTCAGCGAGCACCAGCAGAACATCTGCCGTAGCACAGACCGCATGTTTGCGCTCCTGATGATTATTCAGTGGGTGGCGGGCATCATCGCCGCTTACTGGATTTCTCCCCTGACCTGGGCCGGGACGACAAGCCAGACACACCTGCACGTCTGGGCCGCGATCATTCTGGGCGGCGCGATCAGTTCCCTTCCAATCATGCTCGCGCTCACACAGCCTGGCCGCCCGTCTACCCGTTACACGGTCGCTGTCGGTCAGATGTTGATGGGAGCTTTGCTGATTCATCTCACGGGCGGCAGGATAGAGACTCACTTCCACGTCTTCGGCTCGCTTGCTTTCCTCTCGTTTTATAGAGACTGGCGCGTGCTCGTTCCGGCCACACTCGTAGTGGCCGCAGACCATTTTCTGCGCGGCGTTTTCTGGCCGCAATCAGTTTACGGCGTAATCACTGCGAGCGAGTGGCGCTGGCTTGAGCACGCGGGCTGGGTGCTGTTTGAAGACACGTTTCTCTTGATCGCCATCAAGCGCAGTATCAGCGAAATGTGGAACATCGCCGGGCGAACGGCTGAAAGCGAAAACCTGAATGGCGAGTTGGAACGCCGCGTAGTCGAACGCACACGCCAGCTTGAGGCGGCAAACTGCGGGCTTGAAAAAGAGGTGGCCGAGCGTGAGTTAGCAGACAAGGCTTTGCGTGATTCGGAGGCTCGTTACCGTCTACTGTTCGAGAGCAACCCCTTCCCCATGTGGGTCTATGACCTGGAAACTCTCTCTTTCCTGGCCATCAACGAAGCGGCTGTGCATTGCTACGGTTATTCGCGCGAAGAGTTTCTGGCGATGACGATTAAGGACATACGGCCTGCGGAAGATGTTCCGGCACTGCTCGCAAACGTCTCGAAGGTTTTCAATGGCAGAGATGAAGCTGGCGTTTGGCGACACCAGAAGAAGGACGGCCAGATCATCGACGCAGAGATCACTTCTTATCCCTTGAGCTGTGCAGGGCGGCGTGCAGAGCTTGTGCTGGCCAGCGATATTACCATGCGTAAGAAGACAGAGGAGGCGCTGCGCCGCAGCGAGGAACAACTGCGCCAGGCGCAGAAAATGGAGGCCGTCGGAAAACTTGCGGGCGGAGTGGCCCACGACTTCAACAATCTTCTGACAGTCATCAACGGTCATACTTCTCTGTCTCTGAGACGCGTTGAAAAAGACGATCCGCTCTATCACAAACTGGAAACGATCCAGGCGGCAGGAGAGCGCGCGGCCTCTCTCACTCGCCAACTCCTGGCCTTTAGCCGTAAGCAGATCATGCAGCCCAAAGTGCTGGACCTCAACCACGTTATTTTCGAGACGAACAAGATGTTGCAGCGTCTCATCGGCGAAGACATCGATCTGTTGATAGGACTGATGCCCGATCTCGGTAAAATCAAAGCCGACCCAGGCCAGATCGAGCAGGTGCTGATGAACCTCTCTGTCAACGCTCGCGATGCTATGCCTAGAGGTGGCAAGCTCACCATCGAGACACACAACATCTTCATAGATGAAGAGTATTCCAGACGACATGTCTCCGTTCCTCCCGGAAGATACGTCATGCTCGCCGTGAGTGATACCGGATGCGGTATGGACGCCGCCACGCAAGCGCGAATCTTCGAGCCTTTCTTTACGACCAAGGAAGTTGGCCGTGGCACAGGCCTGGGGCTTTCGACCGTCTACGGAATCGTCAAGCAGTCCGGCGGAAACGTTTGGGTCTACAGTGAAGTGGGAAGGGGCACGACCTTTAAGATTTATCTGCCGTGCGTTGATAGTCCCGCCGAACAATTTAGGACGAGCATCATCGACGCTCAAGCGCACGCTGGCACTGAGACCGTGCTGCTCGTTGAAGATGAAGAGATGGTGCGCAACATGACCAGAGAAATCCTACAGGAGAGCGGCTATCAGGTCTTAGAAGCGACACACGGTCAAGAGGCTCTGGTCGTCGCGGGGCGGTATGATGGGCCAATACATTTGATGCTCAGCGATGTGGTGATGCCGCAGATGAGCGGTCGCGAGCTGGCCGAGCAATTATCGCCCGTCCGCAGAGAGATGAAAGTGCTCTATATGTCAGGCTACACGGACGACGCCATTGTTCATCACGGCGTATTAGACGAAGGGATGGCCTTCATCGAAAAGCCATTCACCCCGGACACTCTGACACGTAAATTACGTGAAGTGCTGGATGTGCCCGTCGCGGTTTAAGCTTAAAGGCTATTTCCCTGCTCTAACGGATCAAAGAGCCGGAAGCAACGCACACACCATAGCCGTATGTCGTCAGGCTGCCGCTCAACGCGCGCATGATCTGCGGCTCGTCCGTCAACGATGAGAATGCGCCGCCTGTCGTTCGTCTTCGCTGATAGCTGACACACGGCCATCTTCTATTCCGTTTTCGTCCTCGTCGCCGACGGGCAGTGTGACCACGAAGCGACTCCCACGGCCTGCCGTATTATCCTCGATCCAGATGCGCCCGCCGTGCGCCTCCACGATCCCTTTAGCGATTGCCAGACCCATTCCAGAACCTGACGGCTCGCGCGTGCCGGAATCGCCGTCACGCATCGCGCGAAAGAACTTGTCGAAGACACGCGCGCGAAGCTCCGATGGGATACCCTGGCCCTCGTCTTCAACACTCATACGAACCATCTGATCGTCCGTGCTTCTGGCGACCACGTTGATCCTGGTTCCCACGGGCGAATACTTCGCGGCGTTGTCGACCAGCGTGTAGATGACCTCGGCCACAGCCCTGTCATCCACGCGCACAGTAGGCAGTCCCTCATCGAGCGTGACATCAATCCTGTGATCGCGTGTCAGAGGCGCGGCCCTCTCCAGCACTGTCGTGACGATCTCCTCGACCGAACCCCAGCGCCTGCGAAGGTGCATCTCTCCGGCCTCTATGCGCGCCAGCTCCATCAACCCTTCGACGAAGCGGTTCAGCCGGTCGGATTCTTCGTCTATGACTTCGAGCATCTCGCGCCGCCCGTCTGCGTCTAGCGCTCCCGGTCGCTCGTCGTCCGTTTTAGAATCAGGATCATCCAGCAGCGTGGTCACAGAAGCCTTGATGGAGGTGAGCGGCGTGCGCAGGTCATGTGTGACGGCATCGAGCAGCGCGGACTTTAATCGCTCGCTTTGCTCAAGTGCCTTGGCCTGGCTCGCGCGCTCGAACGCCTCCTGAAGCTCCGTGTACAGGCGCTCGATCTCGCGCCGTCCTTCATCGGCCTCTTCGGCGCGACGCTTCGCGTGTGCCGATAGCTGCCCGGCGGTCACAGCCGTGACGAGAAAGGCAAAGAACGCGATCCAGTTATCAGGGTCGTCTATGGTGAGTCTGCCCACAGGAGGCAGGTAAAAGAGGTTGAAGCAGACGACGCCGAGCAGTGAAGCCAGCACGGCGGGGCGCGAGCCCCAGAGAGTTGCGACGAGCAGCACTACTAAAAGCAGACCGAGCCCAACGGTTGTCGAGTTGATATGCTCGCCGAAGAGCTTGAGCACGGCGGTGACGACGATGATCCCGACGACCGCCAACAGGTAGCCGTAACGCCTCTGCTCGTATCCTTTGATCCACACGCCCCTTATTGTATAGGTTAAGCCCCGCTACTTAACAGCCATTTAGTGGTCTGGTCAGTTCGCGATAAGGCGACGGAAGCATCACCGCAGAACCCCGGACAGGGATAAAGCGATTCAGTTGTTGTTTGGGTGTTGGAGTCGAAAGGGCTGATAGCGGACTGAAACCTTAAAGTTAGACCCGACCGGTAAGGGAAGGACTGGGGAACTCTTCTCCAGAAGATCAAGGCAGCACACGCCCAGTGCCAGCAGCGGAAGGGCGAGAGCGAAAAACAGTATTTCTACTGCGTTCAAAACCGATCCGAAACCATCTCGCACAAGAAAGTGGACGATGGCCCACAACAGCGATCCCAGGATGATTGACAGCAACCCACCGATGAGTCCTACGCTCGCGCCGATTGATTGTCTGCTCCCCTGGTTCTTGCTGATGAGCAGGTAAATTCTTCTGTAAAGCTCACCACCCAACTCATCTTTCTGCAAGATATATATCTTATTCATGTTCTCTGCCCTTACAATTTGAAGCCCGCACGGCGAGCAACTTCGGCAGACCCATTATCAACGCTAGCGATATTACCCGGCGGCTTATAAGGATGGCGTAAGGGATTTATAAAAAGTTTGTAAAGACTTGAGGAGGGATTTTTTTAAGAGCCCGGATCGAAACGATAACCGACCCACGGCTCTGTCAGAATATAGCGAGGATTGGAAGGATGCGTCTCGATCTTTTTCCGCAGTTGTCCGACGAACACGCGCAGGTACTCGCCCTGCTCTGTGTAGTTGCCGCCCCAGACAGCGCCGAGCAGATTACGGTGAGTAAGGACTTTGCCCGCGTGTCGCACAAAATGCACGAGCAGGTCGTACTCCTTGGGCGTGAGGTGTACTTCCGCTCCGCAGACGAAGACCCTGCGAGATTCCAGGTCAAGGCGAAAGTCGCCTTCTGCCAAAAGGGCGGGCGAGTCCTGATTCACGGAAGGCGTCTTGGCGCGTCGCAGTTGCGCGCGAACACGGGCCAGCAATTCATCCATCCCGAAAGGCTTGGTGACGTAATCATCCGCACCGGCGTCCAAAGCTTCGACTTTGGTTTTTTCTTCGCCGCGAACAGAGAGGACGATGATCGGAAGCTGTGAGTTCTCTCGCAGGCGGCGACAGAGTTTAAGCCCATCCATGTTCGGCATCGCCAGATCAGTAATGACGAGGTCTGGATGCCAGTCACCGAAGGTCTCCAGCGCAGAGACTCCATCGGCTGCGACGCGCACATCGTACCCGTGAGTCTTGAGGCCCGTGCGTAAGACCCGCGCGATCTGCGGTTCATCGTCGACGACGAGGATGCGCGGCTGCTGGCTCATAAAATCCGTTCTGCATTAAATCTCTATCTGCGAACCCAGCTCGACGACGCGGTTCGGCGGCAGACAAAAATAGGCGGTCGCGCTCGATGCGTTCCGAGACATGAGTGCGAACAGCTTTTCACGCCATAACATCATGCCCGGATGCTTGCCCGCGATCACTGTCTCGCGACCGAGAAAAAATGTCGTGTTCATCGAATCGAAGCTCGGCGCGGGCAGTTCCATAGTCTCTAAAACTTTCGGAATGTCGGGGTCTTCCATAAATCCGTAATTGATAATCATGCGGTAAAACTCGTGGCCGAGCGAGTCGATCTGCACGCGAGTCTCAGGCTCTACGTAGGGCACCTGTTTGGTCTTGACGGTTAAAAGCACTACCCGCTCGTGCAGCACCTTGTTGTGTTCGAGGTTGTGCATCAGCGCGGGCGGCGTCCCCGTCGCCGTGCCGTTCATAAAGACGGCAGTGCCGGGCACGCGCACAGGCGGGTGCTTTGAAATGTCCAGCAGGAAATCTTCAATCGGGTGGGCGCGCGATAACAATCTGGCGGCGAGGATGCGACGGCCTTTCTTCCACGTTGTCATTAACAGAAAGATCAAAGCTCCGACGACGAGCGGGAACCAGCCGCCGTGCGGAATCTTGATGATGTTCGCCCCGAAGAAAGCCAGATCGATGATGAGGAAAAAGCCCGAGAGCGAAAGCGCCAGCGGCAAGCTCCAGCCCCATTTACTGCGCTCGACGACGGCGAGCAGGATGGTCGTGATGACCATCGTGGCGGTGACGGCCACGCCGTAAGCGGCGGCCAGATTGCTAGACGAGCCAAAGCCTATGACGATCACTATGCAGCCGATCATCAAAGCCCAGTTGAGCGCCGGAATATAAATCTGCCCCATCTCCGTCGAAGAAGTGTGCTCGATCTTCAGGCGCGGCATAAAGCCGAGCTGTATGGCCTGCATCGTGAGCGAGTATGCGCCGGAGATCAACGCCTGCGAAGCGATGATCGCGGCGCACGTCGCCAGCACGATCAACGGGTACAAAGCCCACGCGGGCGCGAGTCTGTAGAAAGGATTCTCTGCGAGCGCAGGGTTCTCTATGAGCAGCGCGCCCTGGCCCAGATAATTAAGCAGCAGCGCGGGCAGCACTATCGTGTACCAGACGAGGCGAATCGGTCGCTTGCCGAAGTGACCCATGTCCGCGTAGAGGGCTTCGCCGCCCGTGACGACCAGAAAGACCGTGCCGAGCACAAGGAAGCCGTGCCAGCCGTTGCGCAGGAAAAAATTGAATCCGTGAATAGGATTGAAAGCGCCGATGACGGACGGATGGCGCATGATCTGCATCACGCCGAGCAACGCTATGACTAGAAACCAAACGAGCATGATGGGCCCAAAAAGGCGTCCGACTTTGGCCGTCCCGCGACTCTGTATCAGAAACAGTCCGACGATGATAGCAATCGTGACTGGAACGACGTAAGACGCAAACAGCGGCGTCGCCACGTTCAAGCCCTCGATTGCGCCGAGCACAGAGATGGCTGGCGTGATAATGCCGTCGCCGTAAAGCAGCGCCGCGCCGAAGATGCCCAGCACGACCAGCACCCAGCGCTCGCTCTTGCTCACGATCTTGATAGGAGTCGCAAGCGCCGTCAAAGCCAGAATGCCTCCCTCCCCATGATTGTCCGCGCGCAGGACGAAGACGCAATACTTAATAGAAATAATAATGATGAGCGCCCAGAAGATTAGCGACAGCACGCCGAAAATATTATCAGGCGTGGCGAGGATGGCGTGCGGGCCGTGAAAGCACTCGCGCATGGCGTAGAGTGGGCTGGTCCCTATGTCGCCGTACACGATGCCTAGCGCTGTGAGCGAAAGAATAGCAAGATAACTGCCGCGCGGTGTGGCCGTATGCGGATGACCGTGCTCATCCGTGAGCGTCGTGTGAATGTCTGCCGAAGCTGTTCCTGCCATAATTATCCTGAAGAGAAAAATAGTATCGCCCCGCGACCAAACATCTATTCTCCGGCCACAATCAATGAGCCCAAAAGATTTTACGGCTCTTGTTATTCAGAGCAGATCACAAACCGGACGGACGAATTGTTGATCCAGGGGTTTAAGCTAACGCGCATAGGATGGCATAAAAGTTATAAAGATTTTGTAAAGATGGTAGTTTCCAATCCGGGCCAATCTGAAAGCGTAAGATGCGCGTAGGGGTGAATACGAAACATTAAAACATCTCGCGCCGCCGGATCATCTCGTAAGCGAAACCCGAAGCGCTCGCCAGTTGTGTCCACAGTAGAAGCGAGGTGAGCGCAAGGGCTCTGCCTCGCTTCTGTGTCGAAGACGGGTGGCTTAGCAATTTGAGGTAGAAGCCGCGATCGGGCCTGAAGCGCTCCTTCCCGCGTTGCCGACGGGCGCGATGAAAACTAAAAGCGCCGCGACCGTAACCAAAATGCTGTCGCCAGAGTGTACGGAGCGTGAGCGGGTGCGCGTGATGAACCAGAGCATCCGAAGCGTACTCCATCTTGTAACCGTGATGAAGCCAGCGGTCGCACAAGTCGCGATCCTCAGAGGTGATGAACCGTTCATCGAATCCGCCGATTACGCGGAAGCCTTCCGATGGGACGGCCAGGTTATTGGAAGCGAAAAAGTGCGCACCTTCTGCCCGGTTAAAGTGTTCGTAAACGACATCGATGATGGTCTGGCTCGTGGCGGAGTAAATATTCTGCGGCAGCGCGTTAAGCGTATGACCACCGATAAGGTGATCGGGTTCTTTTTGAAAGCGCGCGGCGAAGGCACGCAGCCAGCCGCGCTCAGGCATACAATCATCGTCCGTAAAAGCGAAGCAATCGCCGCGCGCACGCTTCGCTCCAAAGTTTCGCGCAGCCGCAGGGCCAGCGTGCCCCGCTTTCAGAAGCCGCACATCAATACGCCCGCGAAATGATGCGACCACATCTTCGGGCGGCACGTCGCTTCCGTCGTCGACGACGAGGACCTCAAATCGTTCGGCAGGATAGTCAAGGCACGCGATCCCTTCGAGGCATGTTGCGAGTTGCGCCCGTCGCTCGTAGGTCGGAATGATGATCGAGAAGAAAGGAGATTCTTGCGGCATCAAATTTCGCGGGGTGCTTGGCCTTGCGCGGGGCGAAGCAGACGCAACAGTGAACGTGCCAGATTGATCTCGCCCGCGTGGAACTCGTTTAAGGAGAGAAGCGCGAGCGGAATCAATAAAGCGATCGTCGACAGCTTGAGAGATAAAGAGAGAGCGCCGTAGACGGGCCACATGACGGCCAGTGTAAAGGCAAGCGCACTCGTCGCAAGGCTTCGCGCAATCGTCCCTAAAGGCGGAACGATTCGCCAGCAGCGAAAAATTGCGAATAACGTCAAAGCTGCGCCCAGTCCTGACACTGTGGTCGTGACAATCGAAGCGCCGAGCGCTCCCCACCTTGGGATCAGCCACAGCTGGCCCAGCGCCGCGACGACCGGAAGCGGCATGGACAGTGCCAGTGCGCTTCGCTGTCTGCCCGCGCTAATCAGAATCGCCGTCCCGACTGAATAAATAACCAGACACACTGCGCCCAGGATAAGCACTGCCAGCAACGATGAGGCCGGCATAAACTGCTCGCCGTAGATCGCCCTCACAATATCGTCTGCGGCTCCTGCGGTCAGGGCCGCGAAAGGAAGCAGCCATAAAGTGACTCGCAAGGCATCACGGCTGATCGTGCGCGCCAGATGTTCATCTCCGTCAAGCAGGACGCGCGAAAGTGTAGAGAGCAGCAGTGGCGAAAATGACATGGCGAAAAAACCTGGCATAAGCGCGAGGTTCAGCGCCGCGCCGTAAAAGCCCGCCTCTGTGGCCGTGCCTCCCAGCGCTTTGAGCATAAACAGATCGAGCCGATCAAAGAATCTCATGCTCACGGCGAGCAGAAAAAGCGTCATCCCGTCTGCCCACAGGAAGCGCGCACTAAAACTTGAACGGCGCACTAAAGATGGCCGAACGTAAAAGCGGCTCGCAAGCAGTGCGACGAGCGACGACGCGATGCTTCCAAGAATCGCGCCTTCAATGGAGAAGCCAAGCAGAAGGAAGAGCATGACAAAAAGCAGACGGCTGATCCAGCGCAGAGCGCTTGAGAGTGCCTGCTCTCTGAATTGGCCCAGGCCGACAAGGATATAGCGATGCGCCTGGGTCAAAGTGAAGAGAGGAATATCCAGCGCGAAGAGCTTGAGGTAACGCGCAAGCGCAGGCTCTCTGAAAGCGTCGCCGATGATTCCTGCAAACAGCCAGACGAGCGCAGCCGCGCCTATTCCGGCGGCCAGGTGCAAACGCAGCAGAGTCGCTCCGACGGGTCGCCAATCCTTTGCCTCGCTCACGAACTTGACGACGGCGCGCGCAAAGATGGAACCGAGCGTCGCCTCAACCCAGGCGATTGAGGTCGCCGCCAGAATAAAAATGCCGTAGCCCGCCGGACTCAGGTAACGCGCCAGCAATGCAGCAGTGAGAATCCCCGTGGGAATAATCAGCATCTCCGCCAGAAAAGTGCAGACAGTTCCGTCCAGCATGTGGCGGCCCTGCTGCGATGTGGACATTGCGCTCACTGAAGTTTCTCTGAGGCTTCCAAGTCATAGCCGCCGCGCCGCGCATCGCTTTTTCGATCGCCTCTCTTCATATAGCGCTCGCGGTGAAATTCCATGTCTGACAAGACGGACATGGCGCGGCCTGCGCCCGACGCATAGCCAACCATCTCGCCCGCTCCGTCAAAAAGGAGCGCAATGAAAAGCATCGGGGCGACTCGCGGCAACAAATGGCGCGGGCGACCCGGTTGGCCCAGTTCGCGCACGAGACGAAGAAAGCGCACCAAAGGGATCAAAGGCGAGCCGCAGGTAAAGAGCAGTCGTCGCCCGACGCTCCACTGACGCGCGCGCGATGCGGCGAACAGACGCCCGCCGTAAAATCGTAAAATCGTTGACGAGAGCGGCGCAGTAAAATTCTCATGAAACGTGCGAGCCTTCGGCTCAAGATAAAGTCTGTATCCGCGCCTTCTTAAATCCCATTGCAGAATCGTTTCGGCATCGAGCATCGCTTCGAGCCTGTCGCCGTACTCAAGAAGCAGTTCGCGTTTGTATGAGCCGTTATGTCCGGGCAGGTGCTCTGCCTCTCCGCCCGCCAGCGGCTCAAGCCAAGGGCCATACTCGACAAGGAGGTTGGCCCAACTCGTCAGGCTTCCGGGATTGGCGTTCGCCATCACCGGGCCA
>Ga0190273_10000933_pt1 | contig 10539 bp, 5 predicted proteins | sample Popmic504IS_FD_134513 | JGI IMG/M metagenome (GOLD analysis project Ga0190273, IMG submission 134513) | Populus adjacent soil microbial communities from riparian zone of Shoshone River, Wyoming, USA - 504 IS | ecosystem: Environmental > Terrestrial > Soil > Riparian zone > Trees stand | place...
AGCCGCCCCCTAGCGGCGCAGCGTCACAGGGACCATGCGGTGGAACACACGTCGCAGCGGTAGTGCCCCAGCCGTCCGGGGGAGTCCTCGTCGGGCGCGACCCGGCGCCAGGCGTGGTCGTGAACCGGCGGCACCGGGCCGGCGGTCTCCACGTCACCCTCGATCGTCTCGCTCATCGCTTCCCCCGTCGTGGTCACGCCATGCTTGCACTCTCCGACCATTCTGCCCCTTATCGCCCTTATGTGTGCCGATTGATGGTTAAACGTCGGCACGGTTCAGCAGAGCCTGGGGGTGAAGCCGCCATGGCCGGCCAGGGGAGGGAGACAGCAGACCGCCCGGCGTCGCGCAGGATGCGCGGTGCCGGGCGGCCTGTCTTCAGTCGGGCGTCATGCCTGTGGTGCTGTGACCATGACCTGTCGGGTGACTGTCGTGGCCTTGCCCCAACCATCGGTGACCGTCAGCGTCACCGGGTAGACACCGGCGGCAGGGAAGGTGTGCGCCCCTGACGTCGTGGTGCTGTTGGGTGTCCCGTCTCCCCAGCTCCATGTACGGGTGATGGTGTCTCCGACGTTCGGGTCTGCTGACGATGCGCTGGAGAAGTTGCACGTCAGTCCTGAGCACGCCGGCTCGCTGATCACGGACGTCGGCGCCACGTTGTCGGCCGGCTCCGCGATCGTCACGGTCTGTGTGTTCACAGGGCTCACGTTGCCGAACTCGTCCTTTGCCGTCAGCGTGACGGTGTAGGTGGCAGGCGCAGTGTAGGTACGACGGATCACCGGACCGGTTCCCGTACCGTTCCCGAAGTTCCAGGCGTAGGTCAAGGTGGTGGCGTTCTCGTCGGTCGACGCCCGCCCGTCGAACTCACACGTGTTCGTTCGCACGCCTGTTGCCACAGCGGAACCGCACTTGAAGCTGAAGTTCGCCACCGGCGGGTTGCTGGCGGGTACCTGGACGGTGACCGTGACGTCGCTGGTGGGCGACGTCGTCAGACCGTTCTGGTCGACTCCACGCACCCGGACGGTGTAGCTGCCTGCCGGGACCACCGGTGTGGTGTAGGAGTAGTTCGATCCTGGCGATCCCGGGGAGTTCAGGTACGCGGTGATCCAGGTCTCGGTGGTGGTGGTCCCGAACGTGCCGTTCGAGCCCATGTAGTTCCCTGCCGCGTTCTTGACCGCGACCTGGGCCCGGGCGATCTGTTGGTCGTCCTCGACCCGACCGCTGATGAAGATCCGGCCGTCGGTGAAAACGGCTCCGTCCTGCGGAGTGAGCAGGTTCTGCGTCACGGTAGGAGCTGTGTCACCGGGGTAGATCGGATAGGTCGCCGTCGCACCCGTGGTCGAAGTGTCCTGCTGACCGGAGGTGTCGAAGGCATAGGCCGTGATGCCCCAGTTCCCCTTGTTGGGAAGCGTGAGTGCCTTGGTCCAAGTGGTGCTGACCCCGCCGGGAGTGTCGAGAGTCGTAGGCAACGTCGCGAACGCTGTGGACTGGGTCCCGTTGGGCTGGAGGTAGCGAAGGGTGTCCGCATCCCGCACGGCCAGCTCGACGCGTGTGACCCCGATGTCGTCAGTAGCGGTCCCCGACAGGTTCAGCTCGAGACTCTGGAGCCCTGCCGCGCCAGGACTGCTGATCAGGCCGTTGGGCGGGGCGTCGCCCGGGTTCTGGACGTTGATCGTGAGCGAGCCGCGGTTGGTCGACGACGTGCTCAGACCGATGTCATCGGTGGCCCTGACCGTGAATGAGTAGGTGCCGGGCTTGAGGTTGAACGGAGTCGTGTACTGCCAGTCGTAGTCCGTCGCATTCAGGTTCAGTGGGGAGATCCGGTAGTTGCCGGCCTGGACGTCCGTGCTCCAGGTTCCGTCGGACGCGAGGTTCTCGCGCGTCGTGGAGTTCCGTAGGCTGATCTCGACGGAGTCGAGGTTCTGGTCGTCGGTCGCTGTGCCCCTGAAGGTGATCGGACCTCCCGGCGCCACCGTCAGCGGATTGGCTGCCGTCGGCGGGTTCATCACCGCTGGTGCGGAGATGGCGACTGTCGGAGCGATGCCCGTGGCGCTGATGATCCAGGTGCGGTCCACCGTGTCGAGCGACGACTGTCCTGCCGTGTCCGTCGGTGTGACCTGTATCTGCCACTCACCCTCGGTCGGCACGGTGATGTCAACCGACCAAGTGGTCGACGTGGCTCCCACTACGTCCGGCGTGATGCGGAAGTTGTTGTACGTCGCCGAAGTCGAGCCATCGTCCTGGAGGTAGCGGTTGTTGACGTCTCGGATGGTGTAGCTCAGCGAGTTGACCCCGACATCGTCGGTCGCCGTGCCGTTGACAGTGAAGGTCGTGCTCGGAAGCGTCCCGCTCGGGCCGGAGATCGACGCGGTCGGCGTCTTGTCGGCTGTGCTGAACGTCTCGATCTTCTTGACTGCCTTGGTCGTGTCGGTGCTGTTGTTGACGGCCACCGTTCTGGCTTGCAACTTCAGCACTCGGTTGCCCGTGATGGTGAGCGCCTGCGACCAGCTCGTCGTTGCCGCGTCGGGGCTGGCGAGTGTGACGGTGATCGTGTTCGCCGTCGCACTCCACGTGGTCAGGTCGTCCTGGAGGTAGCGGCTGCCCTCGATCACCTCGAGCTCGACACGCCGTACACCGCCGGTAGCCCTTGCGGAGCCCTCGATGGTGAAAGGAACGCCTGCCTGCTGCACGCGCCCCTCGATGGGCGTGCTGATGGTGGTGTCGTTGGGCGCGTTCAGCGTCTCGGTGTTGAAGTCGTAGAACGCAACCCTCCCGATGTTGTACGCACCCTGCGTGGTGGCATCACCACCGGCGATCACCCCACGTGAAGTGGCGATCATCGCCTTGTTCCCTTCGAAGGAGTTGGAGCCGGGGTTCCATTCGAAGGCCTTGCCGTCCGCAGGGTTCAGGGCACCGACGTGGTCACGTCGGACGACCTCGTCGCCCAGGCCGTAGCCGGAGAGGCCCTGCCCGGTGCCGTAACCCACGTCGTCCAGTCCCGGCCACGGGTCCCTGGCGGTCGGCGACTCGTTCCAGCTGAAGTGACCTCCGATGTACACGCCCTTCTCGGTCGCTGCCACGGAGTAGACGCTGTCGAAGGCGCGTGAGATCCAGTTCTCCTTGACGTCGTCACCTCCGGTCAGCGGCAACGAGATCACCGTGTCACTGATGGGCGGCGAGTCACCGCCGGAACCGCTGGTAACGACCGCGTAGCTGTCGTCCGGGGCGATGTCACCGGCATAGATGCGCTGGATGCCCCCGACGTTCGCGAGGTTGTCCTCCCAGAGACGGCTCCTCCACGGAAGCAGCTCCTGGGTGGCGGTGTCGATCAGGGCGACTCCGTAGCGGTTCTGTCCGTTGATCTGACGCCCGGTGTGCACGACGAGCAGCTTCTTGCTGTCGTGGGTGAGCTTCAGCTCCTGGACGCTCAGCGCGCCGTTGGGGCCGATGCCACCGGTGATGTTGTTGGTGAAGGTGCCAGCCGGGTTGGTGCCGGACCGTCCCACCAGTGCACCGGTGGTGGCGCTGACAGCTGAGAGAGCGCTCTTGGCCGCGCCGTTGATGGTGGTGTACTGCCCGCCCAGATAGACGGTCGCGTTGGTCGCCTCGAGCTCGGTGCCTGCGCCATTGGCGTCAGCGGTGAAGCCGGTGACCGGCGCCCCGGTCGTCGGGTCGATCGATGCGAACTTGCGCTTCGTCACACCGTTGATGGTGCTGAAGCGGCCGGCCACGAAGAGCTTCGTGCCGTCGGGAGACGCCTCGACGTCCTGGACACCGCCACCGGCGAAGGTCGGCCGGAACGTGGTGTCGATGAGGCCGGTGCTCATGTCGAACTTCATGAGGTTGGCCTGGTTGACGGTGGTGGTGTCGCCGGTGGCGTTGTTGCGACCGCTGGTGAACCCGCCGGCGACGTACACCTTGGTGCCGACGACCTCGAGGTCCCAGATCTCTCCGGTGGTGATCCGCGGCAGGTTCGTCCTGGGGATCTGCGGTGCGAGCCTGGTGTGTCCGGGAACCGGCTGGGTGCCGATCGCTGCCGGCGCCTTGGGCGTGGCCTGCTGGGAGACCTGGTTCGTGCTCGTGCCGTCGCTGACGGTCAGCGTCACCGTCTTCGCGCCGGCTGTCGCGTAGGTGTGGGAGAGGGAGACGCCTGTCCCTGCGGGCGTACCGTCGCCGAAGCTCCATGAGTAGGTGAGCGGGTCACCGTTGGCGTCCGTCGAGGTGGAAGCGTCGAAAGCGCAGGTGAGCTCGGGGCAGCCGGAAGTGAAGCGGGCCACCGGCGCGACGTTGTCCGAGTCGGTTCCGGGCGCGACCACGACCGAGAAGTCGATGCTGCGTGAGGCGGCGACAGAGGTGGTCGCCGAGCGGGCGGCGGCGGTGCCCGCCGCCGTGGGGTTGGAATCTGCGACGTCGCCAGCGATGAAGCCGCTTCCCGTCCCCTGTGTGGTCGTGCCACGTCGTGTGGTGCCGGCCGGCAACGTGAACGTCAGTGCGGCAGAGGCCTTGACGTTCCACGAGCTGACCAGGGTGGAGCCGACCTTGGCGACCGCGACCGCGGGAGCGGGGTGGGTGCTGGCAGAGGCGTTGCCGATGGCTGAGGCGGAGGCCGAGACGCTCGAGGAGCCCACGGAGCTGCGGTATACCGACATCCGCATCACCGACTTGACCGCAGCGGAGGACGTCACGGTCGCGGTCGGACGGTTCGTGACATCCGCAGCCGTCACCTGCCTGGTCCAGGCTCGGCCCCTGATGCCGCTGCCTTCAGGCTGCTGCAAGGGGGTCCAGCCGGCGAGCGCGCCCAATGTGCTGACCGTGTCGTTCGTGGTCAGGAAGAGCACCACGGTGTCCCCTGCCTGCACCCCGGTGGGAACGCGCAGGGAGTGGGTGGTGCCGTTGAAAGCCGCGCTCGTCGAGACCACGTGCGAGACGACCCCGTCCGCGGCGGTCGCGGGAGCCGAGAGGCCGAGAACGCCGGCCATCGGCACCAAGGCGACGAGGGCCGCGAGTACGACCGAGACGAAGCGATACCGAGTGCGCGCAGGCACAGTGACGTGTAAAAGCAAGATGATGAGACCCCCAGGTAGAAATGAACGCATCCGCCCCCGAATGCTTTACAGATCGTCGCAGGTTCTCCTGACCGGCACATGGTCATTTCGAGCCATGCCCGGGTAAAGAATTTTGGCGCGCGGACTTTTTCCCACCTGGGACGATGGTGGGGTCATGTCCCTCCTCGACCTCCTCCCTCATACGCCGCACGGCGTTTCCCCGGACCCCGACGAGGTGTTCGAGGCGTTCGAGGGCTGGGTCGGGGAGCAGGGCCTCACCCTCTACCCGGCGCAGGAGGAGGCGCTGGTCGAGGTCGTCACCGGCGCCAACGTCATCCTCAGCACACCGACCGGCACGGGCAAGAGCCTGGTGGCGACGGGCGCGCACTTCATGTCGTTCGCCCGCGGCCAGCGCACGTTCTACACCGCGCCGATCAAGGCGCTGGTCTCGGAGAAGTTCTTCGCGCTGATCGGCGTCTTCGGTGCGGACAACGTCGGCATGCTCACCGGGGACGCGGCGGTCAACGCGGGCGCCCCGATCATCTGCTGCACTGCCGAGGTGCTCGCGAACATCGCGCTGCGCGAGGGTGCGGACGCGGACCTCGGCCAGGTGGTGATGGACGAGTTCCACTTCTACTCCGAGCCGGACCGGGGCTGGGCGTGGCAGGTGCCGTTGATCGAGCTGCCGCAGGCGCAGTTCGTGCTGATGTCGGCGACGCTCGGCGACGTCACGCGCTTCGTCGACGACATCGGCCGACGCACCGGACGCGACACCGCCGTGGTCACCAGCGTGACCCGCCCGGTGCCGCTGACCTACCAGTGGGCTCTCACCCCGATGCACGAGACGATCGAGGAGCTGCTCACCACCCATCAGGCACCGGTCTACGTCGTGCACTTCACCCAGTCCGCAGCGCTGGAGCGCGCGCAGGCGCTCACGAGCGTCAACGTCAGCACGCGCGGGGAGAAGGACCAGATCGCCGAGCTGCTCTCCGGCTTCCGGTTCAGCCCCGGCTTCGGCAAGACCCTGTCCCGGCTGGTGAAGCACGGCATCGGCGTGCACCACGCGGGGATGCTGCCGAAGTACCGGCGACTCGTCGAGCAGATGGCGCAGCAGGGCCTGCTGAAGGTCATCTGCGGCACCGACACGCTGGGCGTCGGGATCAACGTGCCGATCCGGACGGTCGTCTTCAGCGGCCTCTCCAAGTACGACGGCCGCCGGCAGCGGCTGCTCAAGGCCCGCGAGTTCCACCAGATCGCCGGTCGCGCCGGCCGGGCCGGCTTCGACACGGCCGGGACCGTGGTGGTGCAGGCGCCCGACCACCTCGTGGAGAACCACCGGCTGGTGCTCAAGGCCGGCGACGACCCCAAGAAGCTCCGCCGGGTGCAGCGCAAGAAGGCTCCCGAGGGACAGGTGAACTGGAGCGAGGACACGTTCCTGCGGCTGGTGGCTGCGGAGCCGGAGGCCCTGGTCTCCCGGATGCGGGTCAGCCACTCGATGCTCCTCAACGTGATCGCCCGGCCCGGCGACCCGTTCCAGGCGATGCGCCGGCTGCTGCGCGACAACCACGAGGACAGCCGCGCACAGCTCCGGCTGGTGAGGCGAGCGGTGCAGCAGTACCGCGACCTGCTGGCCGCCGGTGTCGTGGAGCGGGTCGACCCGCCGGACCTCGACGGTCGCACGGTCCGGCTCGTCGAGGACCTGCAGCTCGGCTTCGCGCTGAACCAGCCGCTGTCGACGTACGCGCTCGCGGTGTTCGACGTGCTCGACCCGGAGGCACCGACGTACGCCCTCGACGTGGTGTCGGTCATCGAGGCGACCCTGGAGGACCCGCGGACGGTGCTCGGCGCGCAGGAGCACAGGGCGCGGGGCGAGGCCATCGGCGGCATGAAGGCCGAGGGCATCGAGTACGACGAGCGGATGGAGCTGCTGGAGGACGTCTCCTGGCCCAAGCCGCTCGAGGAGCTGCTCGAGCACACCTACGAGGTCTACCGGCAGAGGCACCCGTGGGCTGCCGAGAGCGCGCTGTCACCGAAGTCGGTGGTGCGCGACATGTACGAGCGGGCGATGACGTTCCCGGAGTACGTCGCGTTCTACGGGCTGACCCGGTCGGAGGGACTGGTGCTGCGCTACCTCGGCGACGCCTACCGGGCGCTGCGGCAGACGGTGCCGGAGCGGGTGCGGACCGACGACCTGGTGGACATCATCGAGTGGCTCGGGGCCGTCGTCCGGCAGACCGACTCCAGCCTTCTCGACGAGTGGGAGCAGCTGAGCGACCCCACCCGCGTGGTGGCACCCGACGTCGCACCGCCGGTGCCGGAGAGCATCACCGCCAACGAGCGCGCGTTCTCGGTCCTGGTCCGCAACGCGATGTTCCGGCGCGTCGAGCTGGCCGCGCGGCGCCGCTGGCAGGAGCTCGGCGAGCTCGAGGCGGCCACCGGCTCCTCGATGACCGCCGAGGCGTGGCACGAGGCCCTCGAGTCGTACTTCGAGGAGCACGACGCGATGGACACCGGCCCGGACGCCCGCGGCCCGGCGATGCTGGTCGTGGAGCGGGAGGACGTGGTCTGGCGGGTGCAACAGATCGTCGGCGACCCCGATGGCGACCATGACTGGCGGATCTGCGCGACCGTCGACCTGCCGGCGTCGGACGCCGAAGGGAGGCTCGGGATGGACGTCACGGCGTTCCGGCGGCTCTGACCGAGGCCAATTTTCCTGATACCTGGGCAGCCCCTCGGATGTAGTGATGTCATAGCAGGGCGTCCCGTAGGACGCCTTGTCACTCTCCTGGGGACCTCAAACATGACTCTGTTGCGCTCTCTCACTGTCGCGTTGTCCGCCGTCGCCGCTGTGGCTTTGACGCCACTGCCCGCGCAGGCGGTCGTCGACGACACGCCCGCACCGTCCGCCTCCTTCAACGGCACCGTCCGGGCCGTCGCGACGTACGGGTCGACGACCTTCGTGGCCGGCGACTTCACCCGAGCCAGCGACAGCCGCGGCACCTTCGTGCGCCGTCATCTGGCAGCGGTGAACACTCGGACTGGCCGGCTCCTGCCCTGGCACCCACGCACCAATGGGGCCGTCTATGCGATCGCCGCCTATCGCGGGCGCGTCTACATCGGCGGCGCCTTCACCGTGGTGAATGGCCGGCGAAGGGCGCGGGTCGCCAAGCTGTCGGTTCTGACCGGTGCGCGCGACGGGACCTTCCGCGCCGTCACCAACGCCCCGGTCCGGGCCATCGCACTGACCAGCACGCGTCTGTACCTCGGCGGGGACTTCACCCGCGCGCAGGGCAGGCGGCGCGGCCATCTGGCTGCCTACACCCGGGGTACGAGCCGGCTCCTCGCATGGCATCCGCGCGCCAACGGTCGCGTGTACGACGTCGCTGTCCGGCACGGTCTGCTCTGGGTCGGAGGAGCATTCACAACCATCAACGGGAACGCAAGCGCCCGTCGCATCGCCGCAGTTCGCCAGGGGACCGGCACGGTGTCGGCGTCCTTCAGGATGAGGGGTGCACCGGTGGTCAGAGCCCTGCAGGTGACGGGGACGCGCGTCTACGTGGGTGCGGCCGGATCCGGCGGACACCTTTACGTACGCACCCGGTCGGGATCGCCACTGTGGTCCAAGACGTTCGACGGCGACGTCAACGCGATCGCACTGCTCAACAACGTGGTCTACGTGGGCGGGCACTGGCACTACATCTGCACCAACAGGCCGAGCACGGACCCGCAGGGCGACTGCGTCAACGACGCGGCCCTCGTCCCTCGGTTGGCCGCCTTCAACGGCTCAGGCACCCTGCAGTCCTGGGTGCCCCGGCCCGACTCCGCGCTCGGTGTGCTCGCCATGACCACCTCGGCCGCGTCTGACACGCTCGCCATCGGAGGTGGCTTCACTGCCTTCAACAAGGGCGCGGTCCGCCAGCCGGCCTTCGCGATCTTCCGCTGACCGTCACCGGGTCCCGGTCGCAGTGACCGGGACCCGGTGGATGGCTCAGACGAAGGCGCTCCTGCCGGTGATCGCCCGGCCGACGATCAGCGTGTTGATCTCGCGGGTGCCCTCGTAGGAGTAGATCGCCTCGGCGTCGGCCACGAAGCGCCCGACATGGTGCTCGAGGAGGATGCCGTTGCCACCGAGCACCTCCCGTGCCCAGCCCACCGTCTCGCGCATCCGTGAGGTCGTGAACGCCTTCGCCAGCGAGGCGTGCTCGTCCTTGAGCAGGCCGGCGTCCTGCAGCTGCGAGACCCGCACGCACATCGCGGTGCTGGCCACCACGTTGGCGAGCATCTTGACCAGCAGGTCCTGCACGAGCTGGAAGCCAGCAATGGGCTTGCCGAACTGCTCACGGTCGCCGGTGTAGCGCAGAGCGTGCTCGTAGGCCCCACGTGCGCATCCGGTGGCGGCCCAGGCGACTCCCATGCGGGTCACCTTGAGCACCTTCGCGGTGTCCGCGAACGAGCTCGCGCGGCCCAGCCGGTTCACCTCCGGGACCCGCACTGCGCGCAGGTGGATCTCCGCGTTCTGCACGACGCGCAGGGCGATCTTGTCGCGCTGGACGTCGAAGGTCATGCCCTCGCTGCCGGGGGAGTCCTTCTCGACGACGAAGCCCTTGACCTGACCGTCCTCGACGTCGCGGGCCCAGATCACCACGAGGTCGGCGAACGACGCGTTGCCGATCCACTTCTTCTCGCCGTCGAGGACCCACTCGTCGCCCTCGCGCCGGGCGGTGGTGGCGAGACCGCCGGCGATGCCCGACCCCTCCAGCGGCTCGGTGAGCCCGAAGGCGCCCAGCAGCTCCATGCGGGCCATCGCCGGCAGCCATCGCTCCTTCTGCTCGTCCGAGCCGCACAGCTGGACCGATCCCATCGCCAGCCCGCCGTGCACGCCCATGAACGTCTGGATCGACGGGTCGACGCGGGCCAGCTCCATCGACGTCATGCCGTCGAGCAGGCTGCTGCGCCCCGGACACCCGGGCCCGTCGAACTGCAGACCCGCGATCCCCAGCTCGGCGAGGCCCGGCACCAGCTCATGTGGGAACTGGGCCCGGGTCCAGTAGTCGTTGATCACCGGCTCGACGTTGACGGTCATGAACGCCCGGACCCGCTCGAGGTGCTTGCGGTCCTCGTCGTCGAGGAGCAGCTCGAACCCGAGGAAGTCCGAGTCCGGCGTGTCGTGCAGCGTCGGTGCGTCCGTCATGGCGTCGCCTCCGTGGTGTCGGCGTCCTCCGGCTCGGGTGCGGTGAGGAAGCGCTCGATGACCGGGGCGAGCTCGTCGCTCTCGGTCAGGATGCCGAGGTGGCCGCCGTGGTAGACGTGCAGCCGAGAGTCCGGGATGAGTCGCGCGAGCACGCGTGCGTTGACCACCGGGATGATCGGGTCGTCGTCACCGGCCATGACCAGGGTGGGCTGACGCAGCAACGGCAGGAAGGGCAGGCTCGACCAGCCGGCCGTCGCGGCCAGCTGGTAGTAGTAGCCGCGTCTCGGCCCCGCCCGCGTCGCTGCG
>Ga0190273_10000934_pt1 | contig 10530 bp, 9 predicted proteins | sample Popmic504IS_FD_134513 | JGI IMG/M metagenome (GOLD analysis project Ga0190273, IMG submission 134513) | Populus adjacent soil microbial communities from riparian zone of Shoshone River, Wyoming, USA - 504 IS | ecosystem: Environmental > Terrestrial > Soil > Riparian zone > Trees stand | place...
AGGAACTTAGCCAGGGCCGTCTTCGGATGGCCTTTTGCTTTTCGGCCTTGGTGACCACCGAGCGACCTGGATCCGCTCGTCCTCGACCAGGACCCTTTGGCGGACAGGTTCAGCAATCGCGGCGTCCAGCGCCGGATCCCGATCGGCTCCTTATCCTTCGTTGGCACAAAAGGACCCGGCGTTTTCCTGTTTGGGACCTCCGAGGGGCACATCCTCATGAACACGGGTATGCCTTCGTCTGGAACGACGATCGTCGGATCCGTTCGCAAACTCGGGTTCGGGCCCGAGGATATCGAGATCATGATCGACGGGCATGCACACATCGACCACGCGGCGCCTTTGCCCACCTGAAGGAGCAGTTCGGCGCGCAGGTCGTGGTCCTGCAAGATGATGTCGCGGCGATGGAGAGTGGCGACAGGGACGACTTCAAGTACGACAACGACCTTGTTTTCCCGGGAGGGAGGGTCGATCGGGTCCTGCGCGACAGTGACACGATCAAGATGGGAGACGCGCAGATCCCCGCCTGTTCGGACAGGCGGTTTTGAGCAGCCTACCATCTCGTCGCGGTGTTGCTGCCTGACATCGGGCATTTCGCCGGAGTTACATCAGCCAGAACCTGATGACGAGGCTGATTGCACCGGTCGTGCTCACGCCTGCCGTCCAGAGGCCGACAAACCACAGCCACTGGCGCACAGCGGAATTCGGCTTGGTTGAGATCTCCATCAGTGATAGCCCTCGTGTCCGGTCTTGCCGCGGAATACCCAGTATGAGTATCCGGTGTAGGCGAGGATGATCGGAATCAGCACGCTCGCGCCGACTAGCATGAACTTGAGGCTGGCCTCCGGGGCCGCAGCCTCATGGATGGTGACGGCGTTCGGCACCACATAGGGAAACATGCTGACACCCAGGCCGAGCAGGCAGAGCGCGAACAGCCCCAAAGTCAGCAGGAACGGCCAGTACTCCCAGCGGCGGACCAATCCCACCAGTAAAGCCCCGGAACAGAGTCCAACCAGGAGGGGGACCTGGGCCGTGACCAGGATCTGAGGCCAGGCAAACCAGCGCTGGTAATAGGCCCCGCTCAGGAAGGGCGTCGCCGCACTGACGAGGGCGATGCAGACGATCAGCGCGATGGCGAGCTTGCCCGCCAGGCGGAAGCTATGTCCCTGGACAGCTCCCTCGGTCTTCATTACCAGCCAGGTCGCGCCAAGGAGTGCGTACCCGATCACAAGGCTCATTCCGACGAGCAGGCTGAACGGCGTCAGCCAGTCCCACCACCCGCCGCCGTAGGAGCGTCCCTCGACCGCGATGCCCTGGAGCAGGGCACCGAGCGTGATACCTTGCGCCATTGTGGCCACGAGCGAACCCATTGTGAAAGCGAAGTCCCAGTAGCGACGGTGCCCGGGGTCGCGCCAGCGGAATTCGAACGCCACACCGCGGAGGATCAGTGCCAGCACCATCGCGATGATCGGTGCGTAGAGAGCAGGCAGGATGATCGCATAGGCGAGGGGGAATGCTGCCATGAGGCCACCGCCCCCGAGCACGAGCCACGTCTCGTTCCCGTCCCAGACAGGCGCGACGGAATTCATGGCACTATCGCGCTCCTGCCCTGGCTGGAAGAAAGGAAACAAGATGCCGATGCCGAGATCGAAGCCGTCCATCACCACGTACGCGAAAACCGCGAACGCGATGACGAAGGCCCATAGGTTCGGGAGGTCAAAAACCGGTATCATGGTTCAGGCCTTCGCGCCGAGGGCGCGGGCCGGATCGACCGAGGGGGCAGGGGTAATGCCGGCCGTACGGATGGGATGGTCAGGGCCTGCCTCGGGGCCGGTCTCGCCACGATGGGGCGGGTTGCCCATGAGCTTGAGAATATAGCCTGTGCCCGCGCCGAACACGATGAAGTAGACGACGATGAATGTCAGGAGCGATGCGGCGACCGCCGGAGCCTCGAGGGGTGATGCGGACTGCGCCGTCTTGAGCAGGCCGTAGACGGTGAAGGGCTGCCGTCCCGCCTCGGTGGTGACCCAGCCGGCGATCACGGCCACGAAGCCTGCCGGGCCCAGGGCAAGCGCCAGCCAATGCAACGGGCGCCAGTCGTAGAGCCGGCCGCGGAAGCGCGCCAGGAGGCTGAGTGTTCCGAGGCCCAGCATGAGGAACCCTAAACCCACCATGATGCGGAAAGACCAGAACACGACCGGCACATAGGGCCAGTTGGCGCGCTCGACCGTGTCGAGGCCAGCGAGGGGCGCATCGAGGCTATGCTTGAGAATGAGTGAGGAGGCCTTGGGAATCTCGACAGCATAACGAACCCTACCGGAGCGCTGGTCGGGGATGCCGAACAGGATCAGGGGCGCACCGTCAGGATGGCTTTCGAAGTGCCCTTCCATGGCCATCACCTTGGCGGGCTGGTGCTCAAGGGTGTTGAGGCCGTGCATGTCGCCAGCAAGGATCTGGAGCGGGGCGACGACAGCTACCATGCCGGTGGCCATGGAGAACATCACCCGGGCGCCTTTGTTGTTGCGCTCGCGCAGGAGGTGCCATGCGCCAACGCCGCCCACGACGAGTGCCGTGGTGAGATAGGCCGCCATCACCGTGTGGACCAACCGATAGGGGAAGGATGGGTTGAATATGATCGCCCACCAGTCCTCCGGCACGAACTGCCCAACCTCGTTCACGCCAAAGCCAACCGGGGTCTGCATCCACGAGTTGGCCGAGAGGATCCAGAAGGCGGAGATGAAGGTGCCGATGGCAACGGCAAGGGTCGCGGCGAAGTGCAGCCGCTGCCCAACTCGGCCCATGCCGAAGAGCATGATGCCGAGAAAGCCTGCCTCGAGGAAAAAGGCTGTCATGACTTCATAGGCCATCAGGGGGCCGATGATCGGTCCAGCCTTGTCTGAGAAGACCGACCAGTTGGTGCCGAACTGGTAGGACATGACGATTCCGGAAACGACGCCCATGGCGAAGGCCAGGGCGAAGATCTTGAGCCAGTATTTGAACAGGTTGAGGTAGACCTCGCGCCCGGTCCACAGCCACAGCCCTTCCAGCACGGCGAGATAGCTCGCCAAACCGATCGAGAACGATGGGAAGATGAAGTGGAAGGAGACCGTGAAGGCGAACTGGAATCGCGCCAGGAGCAGGGCGTCGAACTGGTCAAACATATCACTTATCCCTGGAGCCGTCGCGGCGGCCTTTCTTTGATCCCGGCACGACAAAGAGGCGGTCCTTCATCTCCAATATCCTCTGCACCTTCGAGCCGAGTGTCAGAAGTTGGACGAGGCGCTCTGTGTCGAGCCGCTGCACGTCGGCGTACCAGCCTGTCAGAAGCTCGAAGAGGTCATGCATCTCACGCATGCGCTCTTGGGCATGGCGCTCCTCCGCGCTTGCGGGCTCCTGCATGAGCACCTCGCGCAGAAGGGTCATGGTCGGGTCGATTTCCCGTTTCTTGCGCTCCTCGACCAGCGTGCGGACGATCTGCCAGATGTCGTCGGGCGTGGAGAAATAGTCGCGCCGGTCGCTCGGCTTGTGCTGGAACCGCACGAGGTTCCAGGCCTGCAATTCCTTGAGACCCATGCTGACGTTGGAGCGGGAGACGCCGAGCCGTTCGACGATGTCCTCGGCGTTCAGCGGTTCCTTGGAAATGAACAGCAGGGCATAGATCTGGCCGACGGTGCGGTTGATGCCCCAACGCGAGCCCATCTCGCCGAAATGGAGCACAAAGGTCTGAGCGAGAGGGGAAAGGTTCACGATGATTCCTGAAATTTCAGAAGTTTCTGAAATATCGGATGTGAACCAGTCCCTGTCAAGTCACCGGCCCTTTCAATCGTGCTGAAGGTCCATGCCGCCCTCTGCGGCGGAACCACCCAGCCGGCATGGGATACGATCGCGACGAGAGCCCACAAGTGGCCGCAATGGTCGCGGGCAGCCGAAATGCGGGGCGGCAGATGGGGGAAAGGGAGGCAACTCGCCAGGCACCAAGCGGTACAGTTCGCCGCTTCGTATGCTGCACGGGTTCAATGCGCCCTGTCACCGGCGACCGAACGGTCTCCCAGGGGCACCGACCGGAGATGTCTCGTGTGACACCTGGTGCGTGAGAGGCAGACGTCTTTCACCCGGCCGCCGGCCGGGGACGGGGAGATCCGGGCAATTTGTTCAGAATGCGTTCACAGATCGCGGACTTTGATCCAAACCGGATGACGACGCTTATCATTCGGCTGCCCACATGATCGCTCGGGCGCGACGCACCTGTTCGGGGTGGAGACATGCGGTCTGCCACCCGTTTCGGAAAAGCGGCAGAAAACAACGGCCGGAGGATCGGCTTCAGCGCGAGAGGAATACGCCATGGCAAAAAATACGATCTGCCTCTGGTACGATAAGGATGCAGAGGCTGCTGCCCGCTTCTACGCCGAGATTTTCCCTGACAGCGCGGTGGGTGCCGTGCATCGTGCGCCCGGGGACTACCCGTCCGGCAAACAGGGCGACGTGTTGACGGTTGAATTCACGGTTGCGGGGGTCCCTTGTCTCGGCCTCAACGGAGGTCCCGCATTCAAACATAGCGAGGCCTTCTCGTTCCAGATCGCCACCGACGATCAAGAGGAGACCGACCGCTACTGGAATGCCATCGTCGGCAATGGTGGCCAGGAGAGCGCGTGCGGTTGGTGCAAGGACAAGTGGGGACTGTCCTGGCAGATCACGCCGCGCATCTTGACGGAAGCCCTGGCGGCAGGCGGCGACCAAGCCAAGCGCGTGTTCGATGCGATGATGGACATGGGGAAGATCGACGTCGCTGCGATCGAGGAGGCGCGGCGCGGTTGATGCTTCGTGCCGGGAAGGCGATGATACGGTCATCTTCGGCGCCATGGGCCAAAGCGACGGATCAAGTGATGCCGAACACTATGATAACATGGCGAGGACATCTCAGATGGTTTGCATGACCTCGCCCTGATCCTTGCCAACCTCGGCCGCAACTGTTAAACGTTTTACAGTAAAACGTTTAACAGTTCTGTCGATGGTCATTCGGAAACGAGCCACTCTCAAGGAGGTCGGCACCCTCGCAGGCGTGTCCATCGCGACGGTGTCGAACGTCTTCACCGGTCGTAAGCCGGTGAACCCGGAATTGCGGGCAAAGGTCGAGGAAGCCGCAAAGGCACTCTCCTATCAGGTCGACCGTGCTGCTTCGCAGTTGCGATCCGGACGGGCCCAGGTGGTGGGCGTTCTCGTTCCGGACCTCGACGATACGTTCTTCACGTCTCTCATTTCCCGTATCGAGGTGATGGCACAGGAGGACGGCTACGATGTGATCGTCGCGAGCTCGCGCGACGACGTGGACATCGAGGATTCCCGGTTGCGAACCCTTCTTGGCTGGCGGCCCTCCGGAGTGATCGCGGTCCCCTGTTCCGACCAGGTCCCCGCGATCCTCACCGGCGAGGCCGGACGGCTACCCATGGTTTTGGTCGACCGCGTGATTGCAGCCGCCGCCATCGTCGATACCGTCACGATCGACAATGTCGAAGCCGGCGCGATCGCTGTCCACCGTTTGCTCGAGATGGGCCACACCGACATCGTATTGGCCGCTTCTCACCTCGACATCGCTCCGATCCGCGAGCGCATAAAGGGTGCCACGGCGGCGGCGCGGACCCGTCGGGCCCCCGATCCGATCGCGGTTGAAGTGGGTTCGAATGCCGAGCGCGGCGCCTTGGTGTTCTCCGAATGGCTCGAAGGCCACGCGATGCCCTCCGCCGTCCTGGCGCTGACGAACGTCACCACGTTGGCCATTCTGACGGCGCTTGCCGGACGAGGCATCGACGTGCCCGAGCAGGTTTCGCTCATCGCCTTCGACGATTATCCCTGGATGAGTGCCCGCAAGACGCCTCTTACGGCGATACGACAACCTGTCGATCAGATCGCCGGTGCCGCCTGGGACCGATTGAAGATGAGGATGGCGGGCGATTTGTCGTCACCGACCCCTACGGTCCTGCATGCAAGTCGTCAGGATCGCGCATCGGTGCGTCGGATCGGTTCTCCGGTTTCCCGTATCCCTCCAAAGGAGACGGCTATGATCATGCCATAGAAGGAAACGAAAGACGGCTGCCCAGGCGAAACTCAAGAACTCGCCGGCCCCAATATGCCTCACTGGGAGGAGCAATTTGCGTGCGATCATCAAGTCCATCGCTCCAGACGTGCCTTTTTTGGCGCCGGTGCATATCCTGATCCTGAGCGTCATTGTCATACCGTCGCTTTATGTCGCCTGGCTAAGCCTGAATGCCTCGACGTTCGGGCAGACTCCCACTTTCGTCGGTTTCAGCAATTACGTCCGCGTTCTAACGGATCCGGCGTTCCTGCGCGGTCTGGGCAATACGGTCCTGATCGTCGTCTTCGCCGTCCATCTCGAACTGGCGATCGGCCTCGGGATGGCTCTCCTGTTCGCCACCGGGCTGCCGTTCCGACGGCTTTTACTAGTCGTCGTACTTGCTCCCTATGCGGTCAGCGAAGTGATCGCGGTGGCCATGTGGCGCTTCCTGTTCGATCCGGACGTCGGACCGATCACGGTCGCCCTCGCGTCACTGGGCCTTCCTGTTCTCGACTGGTCCTTCGAGCCGTCGCATGCTCTTGCCGTGATCGGGCTGCTGACGATCTGGCTGCACCTGCCCTTCACCTTCGTCATTCTGTACGCCGCACGGCTGGCCATTCCAAAAGATCTCTACGAGGCTGCTCTCATCGACGGCGCAAGCACTTATGCCGCCTTCCGGCGGGTGACGATACCTCTTCTCGGCCCGGCGATCGCCGTGGCCCTCCTGTTCCGCTACATTTTTGCCTTCCGCATCTTCTCGGAGGTCTGGTTGATGACGCAGGGCGGCCCGGCGCGGTCTACGGAAGTGGTTGCCGTCTATCTGTATCAGGAGGCCTTCCGGTTCAATGCTTTCGGCACGGCTGCCGCCACGGCCTGGATCATGGTCGTTGCGTCCCTCATCCTTGCCGCGGGCTACGTGCTCCTTCTTCGCAAGCAGGTCGTGGGCCATGCGCATTGACAAATTCGCCGTGAATGTCGGGAAGGCTGTCGCTGTCGGCGCGATCGTGATCTGGTCCCTCTTTCCCATAGCCTTCATCATCATGTCCGCCTTCAAGCCGGGACAGGACATCTTCGCCGTACCGCCGAAATTCTTCTTCACGCCGACCTGGCAGCATTACGACAAGCTTTGGTCCGACTGGGGCATGTTCTTCAATGGCCTCGCCAACAGTACTGTCGTCACGATCGGGGCGACGGTCCTGGCCATCGCGACCAGTACCAGTGCCGGATACATCTATTCGCGCCGGAGTGGCCGCTTTCTGGATGCCAGCGTCCTGTTTCTGGTCATCGTGCGTCTCATCCCTCCGATCGTCGTGACGTTGCCGCTATTCCCGATCATCAACGCCATAGGTCTCAACGATACCCATGTGGTCCTGATCGTGCTCTACGCGACCTTCTTCGTATCGCTGGGAACCGTGCTGATGCGGACCTTCATCGACCAGATCCCGCAGGAGCTGGACGAAGCGGCACAAATCGACGGCGCGAGCCGCATGACGACGCTGCGGAAGATCATCGTGCCGCTCGCCGCGCCCGGCATTCTCGCGGTTGCCGTTTTTGTCGTCGTGTTCGCGTGGAACGAATTTCTGTTTGCCTTCATTTTCACGTCGACAAAGGCAAAAACGGCACCGCTCGTGATCTCGGAGATGATCGGTTCGATCGATGGTGTCGACTGGGGTGTCCTGTTTGCCGCATCGACCATCCAGCTCATACCTGTCTTGCTGTTCGTCATCCTGATGAACCGCTACCTCGTGGCCGGCCTGACAGCGGGTGCGACCAAGGGCTAGTTCAAAACGCTGAAAAGGGAGGAAAACATGTCAGCCAAGTCAACCATGAGTGTTACACGGCGTCATCTTCTAGGCACGGCCCTTGGCGGCGCCGCCGTCCTGGCCGCAGGACGCTCGTTCGCCGCCGGCAAGACTCTGAACGTGCTCAGCCACAAGGTCCATCAGACCGTCATCGGCACTGGTGATGGGGATCTCCTCAAGGACTGGCGGGCGCAGAACGACGCCGACATCGTCTGGAGCACGTTTGACTCCAACCCGCTCCAGGACCGTCTTTTCCGCGAGGCGAGCCTGAACGCAACGGATTTCAACGTCGGCTACATGGTCGACAACCGACCGACGAGCCAGATCGCTGCCATGTTCGAGCCCCTCGACGGGTATCTGAAGAAGGAGCCGATCGAGGCCTTTGACGACATCGCCGCGGGTCTCGTGCAGGGGATGACGGTGGACGGCAAGTTGATCGGTATCCCGGTTCGCCACGCCACGCAGGGACTGTTCTATAACGAGGCGCTGCTTGAAGAGCAGGGGATCACTGGTCCTCCCACAACTCTTGAGGAGTTGGTGGAGCAAGCGCAGAAGCTGACATTCACCTCGAAGAGCGGCACCCGGGTTTCGGGCATGGTCCTGGCGAGCGACCTCGCCGTCTTTCCCGTCATGTTCGCCCGCGCGTTCGGCGGTGACTTCCTGACCAAGACCTTCGGGTTGATCCCGGACCCGGCCGCCATGGAGAAAGGCTTGACGATCCTCAAGACGATGTTCGATGCCGGAGCGCTGCCCCGGAGCTATGCGACGACCAAGAACGACGATCAGGTCACGTGGATCCAACAGGGGCGGGCGGCGTTCACCGTATTGCCCTTCGCGCGGCACGCCCAGCTCAACAATCCTGAACAGAGCAAGTTTCCTGGAAGGATCAAGGCGATCGAGTTCCCGGTCTCGGCCGCTCTCAAAGGAAAAACTCCAATGGCCACCGTTGTCGAATCGTGGGGAATGGTGATCCCTTCGAATTCGCGCGACAAGGACTTGTCATGGAGGTTCATCCGGGAGGTGTCGAGCAAGCGGGTCACTCTCGGAATGGCGAATAACGGCAACGGGCCGGTGCGGGTGTCGACCTACAAGGATGAGTCGTTCGCGGGTAAAAATCCTGTAGCCGGTGTCGAGGCTGCTGCTCTGGCGAATGCACGCGGCGCATTTCCGCCGTTCCCTGAAGCGGCCCGGGCACAATCCACTTTTCTCGAGGAGGTGCAGCTTGCCGTCCTCGGCCGCAAGCCGGTCGACGAGGCCGTGGCAAGCATCTCGTCCAGAATCAAGCCACTGCTTCCGGCTTGATCAATCAGCGAAAGGCGTCGGGCGAGGATCTCGCCCGACGTCCGATACCTCGCCAAAGCCGCCATCATGAACATTGGGAACCGCTGCGTTCCAATCTGAAAGAGACGACACCGATGACCACTCAGACAGCCCGTTCCATTCAGGAGCCTGCCCGGACGACGCCCATTTTCGCCGAGTATGACGTTCTCGTTGTCGGGGGCGGCCCGGCCGGGCTCACTTCAGCCCTTGCCGCCGCCGAAGATGGCCTGCGGGTCGGTCTCATCGAAAGCCGCAGCTTCGTCGGTGGTAACATGACGATCGGCCTGCCGGTGCTGGGCTTCCTGGGTCAGAAGGGTAACCAGATAATCGAGGGCCTTCCGCAGAAGTTCATCGACCGGCTGAAGGCGCGCAGCGGTGCGAGCGAGCATCGGCCATGTCCGTTGCATATGGGGATCACTCTCGTCGAGCCGGAGGCGGTCAAGACGGTGGCGCTCGAGATGTTGACCGAAGCCGGGGTCGACGTGCGGTTCTATACGTTCTGCGCGGGTGTCGTCTTGGACGGCGACAGGATTCGAGGTGTGATCACCGAGAGCAAGAGTGGCCGTGGTGCCATCATGGGCAAGGTCGTCATCGACTGCACCGGCGATGCGGACGTGGCATATCGTGCGGGAGTTCCCTGCGAGAAGGGCAACGAGAATGGCGGCATGCAGCCTCCGACCCTCATGTTCTGCCTGGCCGGCGTCGACACCGAGAAGCTCCGGATGAGCATCGCCGACCAGCCGAAAGGGGAACGTACCTATCTGACGGATTTCATTCCCGCGGAGTACTTTGGTCAAAATCGCCAGTTCATCGTCGTAGGCTTGCGTGAGCTGGTTGCGAAGGCCCAGACGGAAATGGGCCTCAAGATTCCGAATGAGCGCACGATCATCATCACCGGACTTCGCGACGGGGAGGTATGGATCAACATGACCCGGGTGAAGGGCGTCGATGGGACGAGCGCCGAAAGCCTGACCAATGGCGAGATCGAAGGGCGTCGTCAGATCGATGACATCGTGACCTATCTCGTGAATTATGTCCCGGGCTTCGATCGGGCGCATTTCACGAAGACTGCACCGTTCATCGGTATCCGTGAGACCCGCCGGATTGTCGGTCAGTACGTCATGACCCAGGAAGACGTCCTGGGTTGCCGGCACTTCGACGACGCGATCGCGGTTGCGAGTTACCCGATCGATATCCATCGCCCGGCGGATGACGGCTGCACGCTCATCTGGTGTGGTGACTGCTACGACATCCCCTATCGCTCTCTCATTCCCACCAAGGTCGACAACCTGATCGTTGCCGGACGAAGCATCTCCGCGACCCATGAAGCCATGGGCGCCA
>Ga0190273_10000935_pt1 | contig 10527 bp, 10 predicted proteins | sample Popmic504IS_FD_134513 | JGI IMG/M metagenome (GOLD analysis project Ga0190273, IMG submission 134513) | Populus adjacent soil microbial communities from riparian zone of Shoshone River, Wyoming, USA - 504 IS | ecosystem: Environmental > Terrestrial > Soil > Riparian zone > Trees stand | place...
GGCCCGCGGACGAGGGAGGTCCGGATCAGGGCCGCCAGTTCCTGGACGGTGACGGTGATCGGGCCGAGGTGTGACACCTTGGGCTCGGCCGCGCGCAAGAAGGCACGCCTGGCAGCCTTCGCGAGCCGCTCCTTGCCCACGACAAGGCGTCCCGGGCGGGGTCTGAGGGCGTGTCCCGACGGATAGATACCGGCGTTCTCCGCAAACCGCTCGGCCAGAGCTTCCGCGCCGCGCCGTATCTTCAGGTAGGTGACGAGGCGTTCTTCGAGGTCTTGTGTGGAGAGTGCCTCGCCTTCGGCCTCCTCTCCTTCCGCATCCGTCGTGGGGACGAGGGCGCGGCCTTTCAAGAGGACGAGGGAGGTAGCGGAGTCGACGAAGTCGGTGTCGCGTTCGAGGGCGCCGGAGCTCTCTCCGGGAGGGCTCGGGGGGTTGGTGTCCCGGTAGAGCGTCACCAGCTCGCGCAGGGGAACCTCGAATATCTCCAGCTCGTCCTTGAGGATCAGGGCGAGTAGCCCCTCGTAGGGGCCGGAGTACACGTCGAGCTCGACCGTAAAGGCCGCCAGAGTGCGGCCTCTTCCGGGCTGCTGCTCCTTGCTTGTCGGGCCTCCGGTCACTGGGCCTCCTCGTGAAGGGGGAGGACGGACTGGAGGGGATGGTGGTCCATCCCGTACTCCTGGGCCAGTCCGCCGCTGACTGTCCGACCCTCGACCACGGCGGCGCCGTAAACGAGGCCCGGGTCGGAGTTGAGGGCTTCGAGCAGGCCGCGGCCCGCTATCTTTTTGACGTAGGGCAAGAGGGCGTTGGAGAGGGCCCGCGTGGCGGTCACGGGGACGGAGGCGGGCACGTTCTTGACGCAGTAGTGGATCACGCCCGACTCGACGAAGACGGGCTCGTCGAGGGTGGTGGGCTTGCTGGTCTCGATTGAGCCACCCTGGTCGACGTCGACGTCGACTATTACGCTCCCCTCTTTCATCTCCTCGACCGTGTCGCGGTCCACGAGGTGTGGGGTCTTGGAGCCGACTACCTGGACAGCGCCGATGAGGAGGTCCGCCCAGGGGACTAGATCCCGGATGCCCATGCTGCTCGCCGCCAGCGTCCTGACCCCGCCGAGACGCATACCCTCCACGTGCCTCAGGCGATCCAGGTCGCGGTCGACGACCGCCACGTCAGCTCCGAGACCGCTCGCCACGCGGGCGGCGCCCGAGCCGACGGCGCCAGCTCCCAGAACGACGACGCGGCCCGGACGTACGCCGGCCGCACCCCCGAGCAGGATGCCGCGTCCGCCGGACGGGCGCTGGAGGTAGTGGGCGCCTATCTGGGGGACGAGGCTGCCGGCGATATCGCTCATCGGCGTCAGGATGGGCAATGCTCCCCTCTCGTCACGGACGGTCTCGACGGAGAACGCCGTACACCGCGACTCGAGTAGCCCACCCAAGAGGCGACGGTTCACAGAGAGGGAGAGGAAGGCCAGGAGGATCAAACCTTCCCTCAGATAATCGTACTCCTCGGGCACGGGACCAAAAACCTTGGCGACGAGCTCCGAGTCGCGCCACACGGTCGCGGCGTCTTCGACGAGCCTGGCGCCCGCCTCTGCGTACTCCTCGTCCCAGAGCGCGGCCCCCTCCCCCGCCCCTGTCTCGACGAAGACCCTGTGCCCGGCCCTGGTGAGCTCGTAGACCGCATATGGCGTGAGGGCGACCCGGCTCTCCCCCGGCGTAAGCTCGCGTACGACCCCGATCCTCATTTCGCCTCCCCGAACGCGACGGCGGACGCAGTGCCGAAGAAGATCCGGCCATCTACCTGCACGCGTCCCATACCCGAAAAGGTTACCCGGAAGGGAGATTCATATCCAGCCCGGGGAATTGGTGCGTGCTCGCGCGAATGCCACCCGGAGAACGTTCTCGCTTTCCTTTGAGCGACGAACACCGGGGCGCAATGCGAGACTAGGGGAGAGGAGGAATCGGCCACGGCTATCCTGGAGGCAGACGCCACGTGGGGTGGGTAGCGAGAAAGGTTTCGAAGACATCTTCGAGACCCCGGGTACCGACCGAAAGGTCGGCGTCGGGGGCCGGCGTCCAGGAGGGGCCGAAGCTGGGGCGCAGTCCCGCGTCGTACAGCTGCCGCGCCAGCGTCTCCACGAGCGGTGAGGGCGCCGACGGGTCCGCCAGGCGGACGGCGCGGGTCTCGAGCACGGCTTCGGTGAGGGCAGCGTGCGCGGCGACAGAGCGCAGGACCGCTTCCAGGGCGCCGGTCAGCTGTCCGACATGGAGGGCGCGTATCTCGCAGGAGATCTCCGTGTTACCGGACGCGGCGTCGCGGGTGCGGGCGAGGGAGTAGAACCTGGCGCCGGGCGGAGGATCACCGAGGACGGGCACGCCCCGTCTTTCCTCGTCGGGACGTCGCGAGAGGGCGGCCCAAAAAGAGATCGCCCCGGCGCTCCCGGTGGAGATTCTGCCTGCCGGCTCCTCGGGTAGCAGCGCGAGGATCGCCCCTTCCGAGGCCTCGTCGAGCGCCGTTCCGGACTCGGCATCTCTCCTCGCGACCTCCGCTCTCAGCGGGCGGACCACTCCCCAGCCGTCGAGGGCTCCCGGGCGGCCTCCTCCGAGCCCTCTTCAGGGGCATTTCTTTGGTCGCGGCAGGCGGCGATGAAGTCCCTGAAGAGGGGGTGTGGCCTCAATGGTCGGCTCTTGAACTCCGGGTGGAACTGGCTCCCGATAAAGAAGGGGTGCTCTCTGAGCTCGGCCATCTCGACGAGTCGACCGTCGGGTGAGGTGCCCGAGAAGACCATGCCGGCCCCGGCGAGGGCGTCCCGGTAGCCGTTGTTGACCTCGTAGCGGTGGCGGTGGCGCTCCTGGACGAGGTCCTCGCGGTAGACCTCGGCCGCAAGGGTGTTCGGTTGGATCTTGCAAGGATAGTGACCGAGGCGCATGGTCCCGCCCATCTCCACACCCACCTGGTCGGGCATGATGTCTATCACCGGGTGCGGGCTCTCGGGGTCGAACTCCGTCGAGTTCGCCTTGTCGAGGCCAACCACGTGCCGAGCGAACTCGACCACGGCGATCTGCATCCCCAGGCAGAGCCCGAGGTACGGGGTCCCCGTCTCTCTCGCATAACGGGCCGCCTCTATCTTCCCTTCCGTCCCGCGGTCGCCGAACCCGGGCAAGACCAGAACGCCGTCCGCCCCGCCCAGCCGCTGCCGGCTGGATTCGGGGCCCGTCAGGTCCTCGGCGTCTATCCAGTCGATATACACCTTCACGCCGTGCGCCCCGCCGGCGTGTCCCAGGGCCTCCACGACCGAGAGGTACGCGTCCTGGAGCTTCACGTACTTGCCCACGATCGCGACCTTTACCGATCTCTCGGCCGAGAGCATCCGGTCCACCAACGTCCGCCACTCGGTAAGATCCGGGGTGGGCGCCGCGAGCCCGAGCTTTTCCAGGACGAGATCGTCGAGGCGCTCCTCGTGCAGGGTGAGGGGTATCGAGTAGAGCGTCGGGGCATTCTCGGCGGGGATCACCGACTCCAACTCCGTGTCGGAGAACAACGAGATCTTGCGCCGCACGTCCTCGTCTATCGGTCGATCGGCCCGGCAAATGATGATGTCGGGCGAGATGCCGATCTGCCTCAAGGTCTGTACCGAGTGCTGGGTGGGCTTGCTCTTCAACTCCCCCGCCGCCTCAATGTACGGCACGTAAGAGACGTGCACGTACAGGACGTTCTTTCGGCCCACGTCGTTCCTGAATTGCCTTATGGCCTCCAGGAACGGCAGGCTCTCGATATCGCCGACGGTGCCGCCGATCTCGGTGATCACGATATCCTTCTCGCGACCCAGGCGCCCAATCCTGTTCTTTATCTCGTTGGTGATGTGCGGGATGACCTGCACGGTAGCCCCGAGGTAATCCCCCCGCCGCTCGCGCTGTATGACCTCCCAGTACACGCTCCCCGTCGTGACGTTGGAGAGCCGCCCCAAATTCTCGTCCAGAAAGCGCTCGTAGTGCCCGAGATCCAGGTCGGTCTCCGCTCCATCCTCGGTGACGAAGACCTCACCATGCTGGTACGGGTTCATGGTGCCGGGGTCGACGTTTATGTACGGGTCGAACTTCTGCAAGACGACCCTGTAGCCACGGCTCTTGAGCAGCATCCCCAGAGCCGCCGCGCTCGTCCCCTTCCCGATCGAGGAGACCACACCACCCGTCACGAAGACATACTTGGTCTTCGTCAACCCCTTGCTCGTCACCGTCTCCACCAAATCAACCACGCCCCCACAGATACAATCTCGCCAAAAACCCTACCCTCTCTCTCGCCCCAACCAAGATGCCCAACGCCTTCAAACCGCCAGCCAAGACCACCGATGAGCCTCGCCGACGAAAACCCGGCCCGCTCGCAACGACCAACCGCCCGAGAACGGCCCCTACAACCGCCGCCCACGCGCCCCCGGCATGATACGCCCCTCGGGGTCGAAATAAAACAGTGCGGCTCCCGGGCACTAACGGCCCCATCGTACTACAATGGGCTCACCGGTACGGGAAGCCCGGCCGTAAACACAGCGTCCATTGTATTATGCACATAACGATGTGCAAGGAAGGTCAGAGGGGAATGGCTCATCGCTCGCTCGTTAGGAGGAGTTCGCGGGCGTGGGCGAGGGAGGCGTCGTCTATTTTGCCGGAGAGCATGCGGGCGAGTTCGCGGCGGCGTTCTTCGCCCTCGACTTTCTGGATCCTGGTGAGCGTGCGGCCGTCGGCGGAGGATTTGGCGACGACCACGTGGGTTTTCGCTTCAGAGGCAATCTGGGGGAGGTGGGTGATCGTCAGGACCTGGTTGCGCTCGCCGAGCTCCCTGAGCTTCGCCCCGACCGCCGTCGCCGTCTCGCCGCCTATCCCGGCGTCGACCTCGTCGAAGACGTATGTCGCGCCCGGCTCGATGCGTTCCTGGGCGAGTCGGATAGCGAGCATGATACGGCTGAGCTCTCCGCCCGAGGCGTAGCGCCTCACCGGCAGCTCCGGCTCTCCGGGGTTCGGCTGGATCACGAACTCAACCCGCTCCTTGCCGTTCGGCCCTAGAGCGCCCTCGATGAGTTCAGCCCGGAAGGTCGTCCTCCCGAGGTTCAAATCACCCAGGTTCGCCTGCACCTTCCCCGAGAGCTCCTCAGCTGCCCGACGGCGACCCGCCGAGAGCGTATTCCCAAGCTCCTCGAGCTTCGCCTCGCCCTCCTTTATGCGCCCCTCAAGCTCCGCGGTCTCCCCCTCGAAGTTCTCCATCCGCGCGAGGCGTGCCTTCGCTTCTTCCAGGTACCCCTCGACATCCTCCCCGTACTTGCGCTCCAACGCCCGCAGATTTTGCAGCCGGTCCTCGACCGTTTCGAGGCGGCTAGGGTCAGCCTCGAGCTCGTCGAAGTAAGACCTCAGCTCGTAGACCACGTCCTCAAGCTCCGCCGAGAGCGAGCGCACACGGTTCAGGAGACCCTCTAGGCCCTCGTCGTAGCGCGCCGCCCGGTCCAGCTCCGACTCCGCCCGGGCGATGGCATCGACAGCGCCCTCCTCCTCGTTCGAGAGCGCGGCGGTGGCGGAGGAAGCTGCTTCGAGGAGGTCCGTCACGTTCCTCAAGCGGTCACGCTCGCGCACGAGGTCGGCGTACTCGGCAGCGCTGTAGCCCGCCTCCTCCAGCTCGGCCACGTGGTAGCGAAGAAACTCCACCTCTCTCGTGCGTGCCTCGGCCGATCCCCTGAGCTCCGAAAGCTCCCGCCGGTCGTTCTCGACGCGGCTCCACGACTCGCCCAGGGAGGACTTTGCCCGCAGCGCCTACTCGTTCAGGAAGTCGTCCAGGATGCCGAGCTGCTCAGCGGGTTCGACGAGGCGGGCCTGCTCCCTCTGGCCGTGGTAGGAGACCAGCCGCTCGCCCAGAGATGCGAGCGCCTTCACGGGGACCGTGACCCCGCCCACGTAGCAGCGCGAGCGGCCCTCCTCCGTCAGGGTGCGTCGCAGCAGGATCTCTTCGTCGGCGTCCACTTCCTCGGCGAGGTCGCCCAGAGTCTCCTGGAGTATCCTCTCCGCCATCCCGTCGGGGAGTACGAAGGTACCTTCGACGGTCGCCTTCCTAGCGCCGGCGCGGACCGATTCGGAACGGGAGCGGCCACCCAGGAGCATCTGCAGGGCGGTAGCGAGCAGGGTCTTGCCAGCGCCCGTCTCACCGGTGATCGCGTTCAAGCCGGGGGCGAGTTCGAGGGTGGCTTCCTCGATCAGGACCACGTTTTCGACGGCGATCTCCGTGAGCACTGCTCCTCTAAGCCCTCCTGAAACCTTGAAAATCTATAGGAATGTCCTCCGCACCGCCCGCCACCAGCTCCACTCGTCGGTCCTGCCTATTTTAACGCTTTCGTGCGAGAGCCCCACCAAGAGATGTTCGCCGACGGGTATCTGCTCTGGGTCGCCGCCGTCCAGCGAGAGCAGGGCGTTGCGTTCCTTGATCCTGAGCTCGACGACCTGATCCTCGCCCAGTACCAGCGGGCGGCTCACCAGCGAGTGCGGGGCGATGGGGACGAGGACGAAGCAGGCAACGTCGCCGGAGATCAGTGGCCCCCCCGCCGAGAGGGCGTAGGCGGTCGAGCCCAAGGGCGTCGCCGCGATCAGGCCGTCACACTGATAGGAGACGAGGTCCTCCCCGTTGATGGCCACGTCGACCGAGGCGATCTGGTGCGGCGTCTCCTTGAGGAGCACCGCATCGTTTACCGCGGTGCGTACCTCGTCCTCGCCCTCCATGCGTACCTCGAGCATCCGGTACTCCTGGATGTGCAGCGCGCCGTCGAGAACCTTTTGCACCCCAGAATCGAGATCCTCGGGGCGCATGCCGCTCATGAAGCCAACCTTGCCAAGGTTGACTCCGAGCAGCACCCGTCCCGGGAACATTCGCGAGGCCCTCAGCATGGTCCCGTCCCCGCCGAGCACGAAGACGAGGTCGAGGTCCCCATCCACCCGGTCCCCCGTGGGCTCCGTGAGCTGCTCGACCTCGACCCCCCGCTCCCCCAAAATCTCGACGAGTCGCTCCGAATGCCCGTCGTCCACCTTCGGGTTCGCGACGATCCCGACCCGCCGTATCGTCTCCGGCGCCTCGCTCAAAGCTCCTCCCCCACCGCCGCCAGGATGCGCCCCTCGTTGAGCGTGGTCTCGACACCCCGTACCAGCCCGAGAGGGTACTCGACGTTCCCCGCTCGCCTCCCGGCGACCGGCGAACGCGTCACGTCCACAGTCCCAAAGCCTAATGACTCGAACGCCTCGATCACTCCGCGGACCACCGCCGCGCGCACCGCCGGGTCCCGCACGACCCCGCCGCGCCCCACGTGCTCCGGCCCCGCCTCGAACTGCGGTTTGACGAGCACCACCGCCTCCTCGATGGAGGGCGCCGTCGAGAGGAGGTTTCCGAGCGCGACCGCGAGCGAGATAAAGGACAGGTCCGCGACGAGGAGATCCAGCGGTAACGGCAGCTCCTCGCCGGAAAGGTAGCGCACGTTCGCGCGTTCCATCACCGTGACGCGCGGGTCCTGCCTCAAGGACCAGTCGAGCTGGCCATAGCCGACATCTACCGCCACGACCTGTCGCGCTCCCCGCCTGAGCAGCACGTCCGTGAAGCCGCCGGTCGACGCCCCAGCGTCGATGCAATTCCTGCCCTCGACCTGCATCCCGAAGGCGTCCAGGGCGTGGTCCAGCTTCTCCCCAGCCCGGGAGACAAACGAGCTTTCGCGGGGGCTTTCTACGGTGACCTCGGAGTCCGGGACGACCCGATACCCGGCCTTGGTGACGACCTCGCCGTCGACCCGCACGGCGCCGGCCATTATAAGGGCCTGCGCCCGCGCCCGGCTCTCCACGAGACCCTTCTCCACGAGGAAGGCGTCGAGCCGCGGCGAGTCTTTGCGCGGGGCGTTTCTCCGCGAGGCATCTCGTGGCAAGCTGGGGGCCTCCTCGGTCCCTCTCGCCACTTCTAGCGGGCCGCTAATGGCCCCGGTGCCGGACGAATAGCGCCAGCTCTTCGAGGCCGGAGGTGTCGCCGTCGACGGTAGAGAGGGCCTGGAGCGCCTTTTCGGCGGCCTCGTCCGCCTCCCTCTTCGCGCCGTCGAGGCCGTAGACCCCGACGAAGGTGGCCTTGCCCTGCTCGGCGTCGCTCCCGGCGCTCTTGCCGAGGGCTTCCGGCGTCGAGGTAGCGTTCAGGACATCGTCTACTATCTGAAAGCACAGGCCGAGCTCCATCGCGTACTCTGAGACGGCGGCTTGCTCTTCCTCCCCGGCGCCCGCCAGGATCGCGCCTATCCGCGCGCTGCTCTTTATGAGGGCGCCGGTTTTGTAATTGTGGATCATACGGAGAGTCTCAGGATCCGCAGCATCACCAACCCCGGTCTGGTCCATGTCCATGACCTGCCCGCCGGCCATTCCGTCCACCCCGGTAGAGCCGGCGAGCTCGCGCACGACCTCCAAAATCTGCTCGGAGGAGCCCTCCTGGTGAACGGTGATGAGCGTCAACGACTCCCCAAAAAAGGCGTCGCCCGCGAGAATTCCCATCGCCTCGCCGTACTTCTTGTGTACGGTCGGCCTGCCTCGCCGGAAGTCGTCGTCGTCCATCGCCGGCAGGTCGTCGTGTACGAGCGAATACGTGTGGATGAGCTCTACGGCCGCGGCCGAAGGCAACACGAGCCCGGGCTCTGACCCGAAGATTTCCGCGACCTCCATGCACAGGGTCGGGCGCACTCTCTTACCCCCCCCAAGCATCGAGTAGCGCATCGCCTCGACGAGCGTTTTGAGACGCGGCTCCTCCGAGAACACTAGACCCTCGAGGTAGACCTCGAACCGCGCCCGGTGCTCCTCCCAACGGCTTCGTGGCCCGCTTCGCGACGCGCTCTTGGGGGCGTTTCGCGCCCCGTCGAGCCTCTTACCCATGTTCGACCCGCCGGTCGTGTCGTTCGTTCTCGCCGAGCCAGGCTTCCTTCGCCCCCCGCAAGACGCCGCCGACGAACTGGGGCGCCTCGTCGCTGGAGAAGCCCTTGGCGAGCTCCATGGCCTCGCCCACGGCCACCTCCGCGGGTACGTCCTCGACGTGCAGCATCTCGTAGAGCGCGAGGCGCAGGATCGTGCGGTCTACAGCGCTCATCCTGTGTACTGGCCAACCGACCGCGACCTCACCGAGCCGCCCGTCGAGGGCTTCGCGCTCCCGCTCCACTCCGTGTACGAGCGCGAGCGCGTACTCGTCGAGCTCACCCCGGTACGAGCTCCAACGCCCCAGCATCTCCTCTACCGGACGTTCGGTGACGTCGCGCTGGTAGAGCACTAGAAAGGCGTTCTTACGTGTCGTGCGCCGGCTGTTCAAAAGGCTCCTAGACCCTCGTCAGGTATTCGTTGGTGCGCGTGTCCACCCGTACCCTCTCGCCAACGTTCACGAAGAGCGGCACCTGCACCACGACCCCGGTCTCGAGCGTGGCTGGCTTCGAGCCGCCGGTCGCAGTATCGCCCTTGAGTCCCGGGTCGGTCTCGGCCACCTCGAGATCCACGTGCGCAGGGGGCTCGACGCTCACGACCTCCCCGTCCGCCGAGAGCACCCTCGCCTCGCCGTTGGGGGCGATGAAGCCCGCCGCCTCGCCGATAATCTCGACGGGGATGGCCAGCTGCTCGTAGGTCTCCGAGTCCATGAAGTAGAAGAGGTCCCCGTCGCGGTAGAGGAATTGCATCGGCCGCGACTCGGTCCTCACGCTCTCGACCTTCTCATTGGCCCGGAAGGTTTTCTCGATCACGGCCCCCGTGTCGAGGTTCCTCAGCCTCGTTCTGACGAAGGCCCCGCCCTTACCCGGCTTCACGTGCTGGAAGTACATAATGGTGAAGCGCTTGCCGTCCACCCGGATAGCCGCGCCGTTTCTAAACTGGTTCGTCGAGATAGTCTCCGCCATCGCTCCTCGTAAATTGCTCTTCTTACCCGAAAAATGCCGCGATATTATCGCACATCTTCCGCCCCGTTCCCCCGGCAAACCACTCCGTTCGGGCTCCGCCTCTCCACAGACCGAACGGGACCCTCGCCTCTCGCCTGACCTTTACGCCTTTCGCCTCGCCGCAGTCTTGGAACTTATATCCGGGCCGATCAAAGGATAGTAGACGCCCGAGCGGCCCTTCGCCTTTCGTCTAGACGCAGCACAGCGAAGAAATTGCCTAATGGACCTTCCATGCCCCTCTTCCCGTATAAGGTCAGCTTCTTTCGGATAAGTTCGGGCCCAAACCGCTGGCGGCAACCGGGACTTGCTGCTCTTCTAGTGGCGCAGCAAACTGTCGGGGGATGTCGATCAACTCGAGCCTCTGGGAGACCCAGTTGTGCCTCGGGCTCGAAGGGCTCCGGGTCGTCGAAGACGCCTACCGGCACGTAGACCTTGCCAGCAACCACTCGTCCTCCGGCAATCGCGGCAGTAGGTCACGCCCGGAGGCTCCGCACCGCGTTCGCTCACCGTCCGACAGATTGCGACAGGACGTAGGCAACGGCGGCTTGGTAGCCCAACGCACCCATCCC
>Ga0190273_10000936_pt1 | contig 10515 bp, 11 predicted proteins | sample Popmic504IS_FD_134513 | JGI IMG/M metagenome (GOLD analysis project Ga0190273, IMG submission 134513) | Populus adjacent soil microbial communities from riparian zone of Shoshone River, Wyoming, USA - 504 IS | ecosystem: Environmental > Terrestrial > Soil > Riparian zone > Trees stand | place...
AGTGATTTCGATGAGGTGATCGCGTCCGCTGAAGCGTCCGAGCTCGGTTTCGATCACAGCTTCATGGTGGTGCTCCAGCGGAATCAGCTTGACCCGCAGCAGGCCGTCGGCGCTGCTGCGTTCCACCGGTTGGTCGGGCCGCTGCTGCGATGACAGCGCCTCGCCCAGCAGATTGAGAAACAGCCGGAACGCGTGCGCGTCGAGGATGCCGATCTGCGACAGCCGGGTGATGCCGGCCGACATCAGCCGCTCGCGCGCCTGCGCCATCTGCGTGGCCTGCTCGGCCATTTGCGCCGCCAGCAGCGCCCGCGCCTGGCTGCGGTCGCGGATGCTCGGCGGCCCGCCGCGTGTGGGCAATTGACCCTGCTCGCGCAGCTTCGGATGAATTTCCAGTGGTGGCGCGGCACTCCAGGACGTGGATGCAGGCACTTCCGCCGGCACCGCCAACGCCAGGTGACGCGCCGGCGAAATTCCGAAGCCAGCGCGCCACAGGCGGTGCGCCTCGCCGGCATCGCGCGTCTGCGCGAACCACACGGCGAGGCGGCGGAAATCGGCACTGCGGTCGCTACGCCCGGCGCGGCGTTCGTTAAGCGCCGACACCGCCGACAGCAGCCGCGGAATCGCCGAACGCGCCGCGGCGCGCAGCAGCTCGGCCTGCGCGGGCGAGCGCCCGTCGGACAGGAACCACAAACGGAAGCCGCTCCAGCGCTCGGTCCAGGACGCCAGCTTCTGGGTCAACGCGAACTGCTGTCCTTCGTCGTCACCCGGCGCGGCGTCGCCGGCCTCGCGCCTCGCGGCCAGATGCAGCAGCACCTCCACCGAAGGCTCGAGCGCTTCCAGTGCCGCCGCGATTCGGCCGGAACGCTCGACCAGTTCGCGAATGAAGCGCTCCAGGTAATCGATCAGCCGCGTCTTGAAGCCCATCACCGCGTCGAGTTCGGCGCGCTGCAATTCCAGCGTGCGCGACAGATCGGCCATGAAGGCCTCGGCATGCCGCGCCAGGCCCTCGAACACATGCACCAGATCGCGCAGGGCTTCGTGGACTTTCTGCGCGTCGGGCTCCGCGTCTGGCTCGGCATCGGACGCCAGCAGCTGCAAGGTATCCAGGCGCGCCAGGATGTCGTCCAGCGCCACCGTCTGCAGCTCGCCCTTGCGCGCCAGCGCTTCGGCGAAAGTGGCGAGGCCGGCTTCCACCGCCTCGCCGCCGGCGGTGAGGCGGTAAAGCAGGCGCCGGCGATAAAAATCCTCCAGCGTGGAGACGCGCGCGGTATCGGCCTGCGAACGCAAATTGCCCCAGGCGACGAGCTGGTCCAGCGACTGCGCCAGTTCTTCGGCCGAAGGCATGGATCCCGGCCAACGCGCCTCGCGCAGCAGATCGTCCGGGCGCAGATGCAGCCGGAACGCGCGCTTGGCGGCGGCGAAGCAGTCGAGAATGGCGCGGTAAACGCCGGCTTTTTCCGAGATGACGTGGCTGAACAGCTTGCCCGCGTCAGTGGAGATCATGTGGCGGTCATCCGGATCATGCCAGCTCCACCTTGGTTTTCTTCGCAGCCCGCCGCAGCTCTTCGTCCAGTGTCGCCAGCGGTAGTTTCCGGCGCAGGGCGAGTTCGAGGTAAGCGGCGTCGTAGACGGTCAGCTTGTGGTCGGATGCCAGGGACAGCGTGGCCGACAGGGCCAGTTCGATCGATGCGGGTTCTACCTCGATGGAGCGCGCCTTGAGGATGCGACGGATGGTCAGCAGGGCGGCTTTGTCCGCCCGCTTTCTGAGCAGCGCCATCAGCAGGGCGTTGGCGACTTCTACCGGCCAGATGGCGGGGACCACGAACTCGGCCTCGGCGAGCCGTTCCGGCAGGCCTTTGGGCGGTTCTTCATCGAACAGCGCGCAGGCGATGAAGGCGCTGCAGTCGACGACGATCGCCGGCATCAGCGGCGGCCTTCCTTGATCCAACTCAGGATCTCGGCGCGGCTGGCGCCCATCCCGCGGGCTTTGAGGTCTCCGCGCAGCGCGTTCAGCTCGTCCCAGGCCTTGCGCCGCTGCTCCAGATCCGGCTGGTTGGTCGGAATCAGCTCGGCTATCGGCTTGCCATGCTTGGTGATCGTGATGCGCTCGCCGCGCGCCACCCGCTCCAGTAACTTGGGCAGATGGGTTTTGGCTTCGTAGGCGCCGACTTCCATGGCTGGATCCTGATCTGGTCTGAACTTCAGACCAGTTTACGACCGGGAGCGGGATGGGTCCACAGCCGCGAGGTACAGCTTCAGCAGCGCCGGGTGCAGTGTGTGCAGACGGCGGCGTGCTTTCATTTCTCCATCGCTGCGGATCAGATCGTGGAGCGCGGTGTAGGCCTGTCCCGTGGCGTCGTCGTGGGCCTCCGACGCCGGTACGAATTCGAGATGGCGGTGATCGGTGACCAGCATCCAGGCCGGGAAGTCGGTGGTGGCGAACTCCAGTTCGGCCGAGCGGAAGTCGCCCCAGTGCGTCTTGAGCGCGAACTCGCCCGGCTCCTGGTCCAGCGCGGTTTCGGCTTCTTCCGAATGGCACCAGCACAGCTGCATCCAGGCCAGCCGCGACGCGCCCAGGCGGCCGGTTCGTGCTCTGGCCTGTGCCAGCCGCGCCAGCAGCGCGGCCTGCTGTTCCCAGCCCGCCTGCTGCTCGATGCAGGCGCAGGCGCGTTCGGCATCGCCGGCGCGCAGCCAGGCATGGCTGGCGTGTTCTAGAGGGCGTTCGGGGTCGAAGGCGGTGCCTTTCAGATCGGCGGCGAGGTCGGACACAGCGCGGCCAGATAGGCCTTCGCGGAGCTGCCCAGGCGTCGCTGCGCCAGCGCGGTGATGTCCCGCTCCAGCCAGTCAATGTGCCGCGCCGCGTCGTCAGGGGGCGATGCCGCGGCCTCGATCAGTTGCGATAGCTGTGAGGCTGTGGCCGGGTCATCGCAGCGCAGCAGGGCTGCGCGCGCTGCATCGAGCCGGCGTTCGAGCAGCGCGCTGCGGACCTCGGCTTCGGCGTAGGCACTGCGGCTGTCGTGAAACAGGTCGAACTGCGTCGCCGAATCCGGGCGGCGCATGACGAGGCCGCAGCGCTCGGCAAGTTCGCGTTCGGTCAGCGTCGTCGCGGCCGGCCAGGCCGGCGACGCGACGCGGGCGACCGCTTCCAGGCCCTGCCCGCGGCAGTAGGCCTGCGCCGACTCCAGGACCGTGAGCGTCCGGGCTGCATCCGCCGGCCACCGCAATGGCGCCGGCACCGCGCCGGGCTCGCATTCGATCAGGCCCAGCCACTGCAGCAGGCGCAGCAGGTCGAGTTCGCCCTGTTCCAGCAGCAGGCGGTCGACTGCGTCGCTGATGTCGAGGGGGCTCACCGGCAGCCTCGACATGCTTGACGGGTAGGTGTTCGCTGCTTAGTCTGGTCAGACCTGGTCTGGAACTGCCGAGTCATGATCAACATCCTGGAAGCCAAGACCTCGCTGTCCCGGCTGGTCGCTGCGGTCGAAAGCGGGGAGGAGAAAGAAATTGTCATTGCCCGCAACGGCCGGCCGGTCGCACGTCTGGTGCCGCTGGAGACGCGAGCCGTCCGCCAGTTGGGGCTGCTCGACGGCAAGGTCAATGTGCCCGAGGATTTCGACGCGCTCAATGACGAAGTCGGCAAGATGTTCGGCCTCGCCGGCGACTGAGCGTGCGCCTGCTGCTCGATACGCACGTCGCCGTCTGGGCGGTCGCGGCGAGTTCGCGCCTGAGCCCGAACACCCGGAAGCTGCTGGAGGATTCCTCCCACGAGATTTTCGTCAGCGCCGCCAGCGTTTGGGAGATTGCCATCAAGTCTGCCCTGGCGCGCAGCGCTGACCGCATGCCGTTCACGGCTGCGGAGGCGATCGGCCATTTCCGCGCCGCCGGTTTCCAGATGCTGGATCTGCGCCCGGAGCATGCGGCGGCGGTCGAGCGACTGCCGCCGCTGCACGCCGACCCCTTCGACCGGCTGCTGCTGGCACAGGCCAGACTCGAACCTCTATTGCTGCTCACCGGCGACGCCAAACTGCTGGCCTATGGCAGCGGGCTACTGTCCGAAAGCGCGTAGGACGTCGCAAGTGGCAATCGGTGAACGACCGACCCGGTTGCCATCAGTCACGTGCGCGCGTGGCCTGCCGCGCAAGATCACTCGACGCGATAAAGATCGCCGCCTTGGCGGCGGAACTCGTCCGACTTCTCGGCCATGCCCGCCTCCAGCGCGGCCTTTTCATCGGCGCCGATCTTGGCCGCGTAGTCGCGCACGTCCTGCGTGATTTTCATCGAGCAGAAGTGCGGGCCGCACATGCTGCAGAAGTGCGCGAGCTTGGCGCCCTCCTGCGGCAGGGTTTCATCGTGGAATTCCTGGGCTTTTTCGGGATCCAGGCCGAGGTTGAACTGGTCCTGCCAGCGGAACTCGAAGCGCGCCTTGCTCAGCGCGTTGTCGCGCACTTGCGTGCCGGGGAAACCCTTGGCCAGATCGGCAGCGTGGGCCGCGATCTTGTAGGTGATGATGCCTTCGCGGACGTCGTCCTTGTCGGGCAGGCCGAGATGTTCCTTGGGCGTCACGTAGCACAGCATCGCGCAGCCGTACCAGCCGATGTTGGCGGCGCCGATGCCGCTGGTGATGTGGTCGTAGCCGGGCGCGATGTCGGTGGTCAGCGGTCCCAGCGTGTAGAACGGCGCTTCGAAGCAGTGCTTGATCTGCTCCTCCATGTTTTCCTTGATCAGCTGCATCGGCACGTGGCCGGGGCCTTCGATCATCGTCTGCACGTCGTGCTTCCACGCGATCTGCGTGAGTTCGCCGAGCGTATGCAGCTCGCCGAACTGAGCGTCGTCATTCGCGTCGGCAATGCTGCCCGGACGCAGGCCGTCGCCGAGCGAGAAGCTGACGTCGTAGGCCTTCATGATTTCGCAGATGTCCTCGAAGTGCGTATAGAGGAAGTTCTCCTTGTGATGCGCCAGGCACCACTTGGCCAGGATCGAGCCGCCGCGCGAGACGATGCCGGTCATGCGGTTCGCGGTCCAGGGGATGTAGCGCAGCAGCACGCCGGCGTGGATCGTGAAGTAATCCACGCCCTGTTCGGCCTGCTCGATCAGCGTGTCGCGGTAGATTTCCCAGGTCAGTTCTTCGGCCTTGCCGTTGACCTTTTCCAGCGCCTGGTAGATCGGCACGGTGCCGATCGGCACCGGACTGTTGCGCAGGATCCACTCGCGCGTCTCGTGGATGTTCTTGCCGGTGGACAGGTCCATTACGGTGTCGCCGCCCCAGCGCGTGCTCCACACCATTTTTTCGACTTCTTCGGCGATGCTGGAACTCACCGCGCTGTTGCCGATGTTGGCGTTGATCTTCACGCGGAAGTTGCGGCCGATGATCATCGGCTCGAGTTCAGGATGATTGATGTTGGCCGGGATGATCGCGCGGCCGCGTGCGACTTCGCTGCGCACGAATTCCGGCGTGATCTGCTTTTGCAGAAACGCGCCGAAATCGCGGCCGGCGTGCTGGCGACGCAGATAGCCGGCGGCTTCATAGCTCGGGCGCAGCTCTTCCAATCGCGCATTCTCGCGGATCGCGATGTACTCCATCTCCGGCGTGATGATGCCGCGGCGCGCGTAATGCATCTGGCTGACGTTGGCGCCGTCGATCGCGCGGCGCGGCGCGCGGATGTGCTCGAAGCGCAGCTCGCGTGTCTTGTCGTCGGCGGCGCGGATGCGGCCGAACAGCGAGCTCGGGCCGCGCAGCTCCTCGGTGTCGCCGCGTGCTTCGATCCAGGTGTCGCGCACGCCGGGCAGGCCGCGGCGCAGATCGATGGTCACGTTGGGATCGGTGTACGGACCGGACGTGTCGTAGACCGTGACCGGCGCGTTCGGCTCGTCACCGCTGGCGGTGTGGGTCGCGCTCAGGCTGATCTCGCGCATCGGCACGCGGATGCCGCTGGGGCCGTCGACGTAGATTTTCTGGCTGGACGGAAACGGCTTGCGCATGTCGGCCGACAGCTCGTCGGCGCGGCGGAACATCTCGGGGAGCGGGGCTAGCGGCAGATTCATGGCGGGCATCCACGGTTGTTGATTAACGGGGATGCGCTGCAGCGCGCCGGAGCATGCGCGTGATTGCGAGCCATCCCTATGCCGGCAAAAGCCGGCCAGGTTCCAAGGGTCTGATCTCAGCCCGTCGCGATCCTGGATCGCTGGGCACCCCCGGCTACGCCGCTACCTTAGGTCAGAACGCTGCCGCGGGCAATCGCGGACGGGCTCCGTCAGCGCCGCTCGCGTGCCAGAAAATGCAGCGCCGCGTAGATCCGCGTGTCCACGCTCAGGCCCTCGGCGCGGCGCGCGTCCAGCCAGTCGTCGACCTCGGCCACCGGCACGCAATGCACGGTGATGTCCTCGCCGTCGACGCCACCGCCGTCGTGCACGCGCTTCAGTCGATGCACGCGGACGAAGTAGCTGGTCTCGGCGGTCAGGCCGGCCGCGGTCGGCGCGCTGGTGATCAGCGTTGCGCGCTCGCCGCGGAAACCGGTTTCTTCTTCCAGTTCACGCAGGCCGCTGGTGCAGGCGTCTTCGTCGGCGAACTCGGCGCTGTCGCCGATGATGCCGGCCGGCAGCTCGATGCTGCGCGCGCGTATCGGCCAGCGGTATTGCTCGACCAGCACCAGCTCGCCGGCGTCGGTGACCGCGACCACGAAGCCGGCGCCGCTGGAATTCGGACGCACTACATATTCCCAGTGCTCGCGGCGCAGCAGGCGCAGGAATTCGCCTTCGTGCAGGACTTGCACATCGGCTTCGACCGGGCGGCGGGGTGGCTTCTTCACTTGCTCGTCAGACATTCGGCTTCCGTCTTGATCCAGCGGGTTTCGATGGTGGCTTTCGGTCCCTGCGACAGGCCGCGGGCGATCGCGTCCAGCGCCGGCTTCATCGTCTCTTCAAACTTCCAGGGCGGGTTCAGCACCAGCACGCCGCAGACATGCATCTGCCCCTGGGCCGGCGCACCGTTGTCGAAGCGAAAATCCAGCACTGGCTTCGGCGAGGCCTTGGCGATGCGGCGCAGGAAACGGTCGGTCTCGAAGCGTTTTTTCACCGGATACCAGACCAGGTACTGGCCCTGCAGGAAGCGAGTCTGCGCGATCGCCAGGTATTCACCGATCTGGTCGAACTCCGACAGCGCTTCGAACGGCGGATCGATCAGCACCAGGCCGCGTTTCTCGGCCGGCGGCAGCGAGGCGGCGGCGGATTCGTAGCCGTCGCGGCGCAGCACGGTCCAGTTCGTGCGCGGCGCGGCATTGCGCAGCTGGAACTCCAGCAAGTCGGCAACATCGGCGACTTTCTCGACCATCAGCAGGCGGTCGCCTGGCCGCGCCAGCGTCGCTGCGATCAGCGGCGAACCCGGATAAGCCGAGCTGTCCGCGGCCAGGCTCAGGTATGCCTTCAGCGCGTCGGGCTGCGATGGCGCGGTCAACAGCCGGCCGATGCCCTGGCGCCATTCCGCCGTAGTTTCGGCCGCGGCATGGCGCAGGTCGTAGCGGCCGGCGCCGGCGTGCGTGTCCAGGAAGAACCAGGGTTTTTCCTTGGCGTTCAGCGCGTCCAGCAGGCCGATCAGCAGCACATGCTTGAGCACGTCGGCAAAGTTGCCCGCGTGATAGTGATGACGGTAATGCATGAGGCCTAAAAGAGGCGCGGCGGGAATCACCGCTCAGGCCGTCAGTGTAACGGCATCGCGGGGCCGGTCCGCGATGCCTTGTGTCTTAGAACGAATACTTCGCGGAGAACTGCAGCCGCATCAGTTCACCGTCGAGGCCGGCGACGGTCTTGCGTTCGGCGTAGCGCAGCTCGGTGCCGACCGTGAGCTTGGCGACCGGCGAATACAGCAGGTTGACGAAGCCGCTGGTGACTTTCTCGGTCGCGCCCGGGCCCAGATCGCCGCCGTCGGTGTCGGCCGACAAGTGCGAGACACCGATGCTGGAGCGGGTCTTGTCGGTCCAGGGATGCCGCAGCGCGACGTAGCCGCTGAAGATGCGGATCGTGTCGAGCTCGCCGTCGCTGTCGATCACCGCGTCGCCGACCGTGTTCAGCGCCAGGTAGCGGCCGATGCCGTCGCCGCCGTTGACCATGAAGCGCAGGTCGTTCTTGCTCGCGCCCAGCGGAATCTTGCCGGAGAAACTGGCGCCGTAGCCGACGGCCTTGTCGGAGATGCCGCCGACCTGGCCCTTGTCGACCAGCTGGCGGGCGAGGCCGGCGATCGTGAAGTCGGCGGCGGCGGCCTTGAAGTTGTAGCGCGCGACGAAGTCCGGCAGCACGTTGTTGTCGTCGGTGTTGGCGTAGGCCGGACCGCCGCCGTTGGTGGCGACCGTGGTCTCCGGATTCTCCAGCGCCACGACGAAATTGCCGGCGGTATAGCGGATCATCGGCTGGCGCTCGAACACGGTGCCGTCGGTGGGGAAGGCGATGAAGTCCAGCACTTCCGGAATCGCCGTCATGTTCTGGAACGTGCTCCAGTCCTGGCCGAGCAACCAGTTGTCGAAGGTGATGTAGGCGCGGCGCAGGCCGGGATTGTAGGCATTGGTGACCGATTCGTTGCCGGCGCCCTGCGAGACGATGAAGTCCATCTCCAGATAGCCGCCGAGCTTGTGGCCTTCCACCGCAGTGTCGGCTTTCAGGAACAGCCGCGTTTCCTTGGCGTGGAAATCCAGATAGGTGTGCGCGTCTTCGGCGTCGTCCGCGGCCACCGGAATCTGATTCGGAATGTAGGTGTCGCGGCCGGTGCCCTGGACAACCGGGCCGTCGCTGAAGCGGCTGTAGAGCGTGTCGAGTTTGATGTAGCCGCCCCAGGTCAGCGTCACGTCGCCGATCTCGGCAGCGAACGCGGCCGGCGACGCGCTGGCCGCGGCCAGCGTCGCGGCGCTGCCGCACAGCAGTACGCGGCGCCTGCGTGCCCACATTGCATTCTTCATCGTCTCTCTCTCCTGGTTGAGTGGCGGCCTTGTCGTTCTGATCTATGGCCTCGCCTGCGCAGCATGGGCAGCGCATCGGCGCGCGGCCATACTCCGAAAGTCGAACTGCGACTAAAGTCGAAGAAGGCTGGCGGCGGTGCTGCGCTTGAACTAGTCTCGATGCGTGAATGCCCCACTCGTTTTGCTAGCCGACGATCACCCGCTGTTTCGCGCCGCGCTGCGCGAAACCCTGGCCAAACTGCTGCCCGGTGTACGCGTGGTCGAGTCCGCCGGCGTCGCCGAACTGCAGCAGGCAGTGCTGGCCAACAGCGATGCCGATCTGTTGCTGCTCGATCTGCGCATGCCCGGCTCGCAGGGTTTCTCCACGCTGATCGAACTGCGCGCGCAGTACCCGGCGTTGCCGATCGCGATCGTCTCCGCCGAAGAAGATCCGGGCGTGATCCGCCGTGCTCTGGACTTCGGCGCCAGCGGTTTCATCCCAAAATCTTCCAGCAGCGAGATGATCGCCGAAGGCCTGCGCGCCGTGCTCGCGGGCAACACCTGGGTGCCGCCGGAAATGCTGATCGGCGAATCCGCGGCGGATGCCGATGCTGAACTCGCCGCACGCGTCGCCAGCCTGACACCGCAGCAGTTCCGCGTGCTGACGCTGCTGGCCGACGGCCGTCTGAACAAGCAGATCGGCGGCGATCTGGATATCTCCGAAGCCACGATCAAGGCGCATGTCACCGCGATCCTGCGCAAGCTCGGCCTGTCGCGGCGCACGCAGGCCGCGGTGCTGGCGCAGCGGCTGCTGAGCGCGGACAGCGGGCGCCTGGCGCCACCGGAAGTGTCGGCGGTGGAAGAGGTCGAGCCCGAGTAGCGGCCGGCGCAAGCTTGCCGGACGAAATGTGGGAGCGGGTCATACCCGCGACTGAGGCTGCAACGGCTCAGTCGCGGGTATGACCCGCTCCTACAAGCTGGAGCCCTGGCTCAGCAGGCGGCTCATCAGCGCTCGCAGCGCCGCCGGCTTCACCGGCTTGGGCAGCAGCGACAAGCCCTGGTTCTGCGCATCCAGCCGTGCCTGCGGCGTGTGATCCGCTGTCAGCACGATGCCGGGAATCGGCCGGCCGCAGCGCTCGCGCAGGCTGCGCGCGACCTCCACGCCGTTGACCTCGCCGTCGAGGTGGTAATCGACCAGCAGCAGGTCCGGTATGCGCTGCTGCACGCCGCGATAGGCGCTGTCCTCGTCGGCCGCCGCGATCACCTCGCAGCCCCAGCTTTGCAGCAGTGCCTGCACCGCCTGCAGTACTGCCGGCTCGTTCTCCAGGCACAGCACGCAGGCGCCGCTGGGAGAACCGCGGATCGGCGCACGCTGGCCGCTGCTGCGCAGCATCGCGCGCCGGCCCAGTGGCACCGTCACCGAAAACACGCTGCCGCGGCCGACCGTCGAACGCAGCTGCACCGGGTGCTGCAGCATGCGTGCGACGCGGTCGACGATCGCCAGCCCCAGGCCCATGCCGCGCTCGCCGCGCGCGTCCTGCGCGCTGAGCCGGCGGAATTCCTGGAATATCTCCAGCCGCTGGTGCTCGGCGATGCC
>Ga0190273_10000937_pt1 | contig 10510 bp, 12 predicted proteins | sample Popmic504IS_FD_134513 | JGI IMG/M metagenome (GOLD analysis project Ga0190273, IMG submission 134513) | Populus adjacent soil microbial communities from riparian zone of Shoshone River, Wyoming, USA - 504 IS | ecosystem: Environmental > Terrestrial > Soil > Riparian zone > Trees stand | place...
CTTCGCGGCGTGGTCGACCAGCTGTTGTCCGGTGACCGCCCGGACCCGCTGGCGGCAGCGACCTCGCTGGCGGACCGGATCGGAGACGACCCTGCACTGGCATCGGACGCCATCCGGGAGTCGCTGGTACTGCCCTACTCCTGCCTTCGAGCCGGCGGCGAAGTGCTTGCGACATCGGGCTCCGAGGTCACGCACACGCGCATCCTGCCGCTCCGCCTCGGTGGTGACGATATCGGCGAGATCGAGGTCGGCCTGCGCGCCGGAGACCTCGGTCTGTCCCCCGCAGACGAGGACGTGCTTCGCATCGTGGCCCCGCTGCTGGCCCAGACCCTGCGAGCCCGGGCCATGAGCCGGGACCTTCAGAAGTCACGTGAGTCGGTCGTCACGGCCGTCGAGGAGGAGCGCCGTCGGCTGCGACGTGACCTGCACGATGGGCTCGGGCCCACGCTGAGCCGCGTCGCCTTCGCCACTGACGCTGCGCGCAACCAGCTCCGGTCGGACCCGGACAAAAGGCTGATCAGCTGCTGGTGCTCCTACGGGCGGACACGGCTGGCGCGATCGCCGAGATCCGGCGACTTGTCGAGGGTCTCCGGCCGCCGGCGTTGGACCAGCTGGGGCTCGTAGGAGCCATCCGCCAGCACGCCGCCACCTTGCACTCGGCCTCCGGCGCACCGCTGGCTGTGGCTGTCGAGGGCTCCGAATCCCTGCCACCGCTGCCAGCGGCGTGCCAGGTGGCCGCCTACCGGATCGTCGTGGAGGCGCTGACCAACGTCGTCCGGCACGCCGGTGCCTGCTCCGCGATCGTGCAGCTCGCCCTGCGGGACCAGTACCTCGTCCTGACCGTGCGGGACGACGGTGGCTCTGCCGCTCCGTGGACCCAGGGCGTTGGCATCGCCTCCATGCGGGAACGCGCAGCGCAGGTCGGCGGAACGCTTGGAGTCACAGGCGCGCGCAGCGGCTGGCTGGTAGAGGCGACGATCCCCGTGGGGCCCACGCACTGACGTCAATCGTTGCCGCCGCACCGTCGTAGGGCGACCAGCACCGCGCCCACCGCGCCTGGGCCGGCTTGGTCCACCTCGAGCGGCATCGGTGTGTGTCACCGCGCTGAGGATCGACCTCCCGAGCCGGGTAGGTGCTGACTCCTGCAGGTCGTCATCGGATGTCCCGGTGGGCTGGGGGACAGGACTCTGCCGGGCCACGGAGGATCCGGCAACGGTGGTTTCCATCCTGGCTGGGGCCTACGGTCAGACCGACAGCCTGGAGCAGGTACAGCAGGTCTTCGCCGGACAAGCCGACACCATCGACATCGCCTGCGCCTTGTCCATCATCGGTACGCCCCTCCTCCTCGTCTTTGCGACCGTCTTGCGAGACACGTTGGGTCCGGCGCCTGACTGAGGCGTTTCCGCCGTGGTCCTGCCCACAGCCGTTGCCGCCGCAGCCCTGATCCTGAGTGGAGCAGCACTGATGGGAGGAACCTCGTTCCTGGCGGAGACCGCGACCGTCGACGGACGCACAGCGGCCCTCGCGCACTCCGCCGCAGAGGCGTCCCTCTTCTACGCCATCGTCCTCTTCGGGACGCTCGCCCTGTCCGTCGCCGCAGCCTCCGCGGGCCGGCTGCCGAGGTGGTACCGCATCACGTCAACCGCGCTAGGAGCCGGCATGGTCATCGGCAGTGCCGCCTCCCCGCTCATGCGTGACCTGGCTCTGCTCGCCGGCCTGTCGAGCTACGCCTTCTTCTTCGTCACCGGCGTCATGTTGCTGCTGCACGATCGCGGGCGCACGACAGCCTGAAGCCGCTGAGGGTGCCACCGGCCGCCCCGGCCTCGACGCGGACACCCGGCGGCACATGATCGGAAGCACCCGGCTTGCGTCCGGGATCGGGTACGTCGGCGAGCACGATCGAGTACCTCGTCGGCGTTGGCTGGAGGGTCCCTCGCAGAGAAGTGACGGTGGCGCTCAGCCGGCCGTGCCGAGCGAGGATGCTCGAGCGATGAGAGCCGGTGTCAGCCGCTCGGAGGTGACCGGCTCGCCGGCTAGCCGACGCATCAGCAGGTGCACCGCACGCACCCCCATCTCGTGCATCGGCGACCGGATGGTCGTGAGGCCGATGGGCAGCTCCGCCGCTATCGGCACGTCGTTGTAGCCCACCACCGCGACGTCGACGCCGACGCGGAGGCGGGCGTCCCGAAGGACGCCCATGGCCCCGACCGCCGCAAAGTCGTTGACGGCGAAGACGGCCGTGGGGTGCCGCTTCCTCGTGAGCAGCTCTTGCATCGCTGCACGGCCCCCGCTCGTGTCGAAGCGCGAGTGCACGATCCGGCTGCGGGGAACAGACACCCGGGCCTCCGCGAAACGGTCGACGAAGCCGGCCGTACGGTCGATCCCGGTGCTGGCGTACGGTTCACCGGCGATCACCGCGACAGTGCGGTGACCCAGGCTGAGGAGGTGCTCGGCTGCCATCCGCCCGCCGGCGTAGTCGTCACAGGTCACCGACGGGTAGTCACGCGACCGCCGTGACACCAGCACGAACGGGACGTCACGACGGTCGATCTCATGCAAGAACCTCCCGTCGACGTACGCGTCGCCGAAGATCATGGCGTCCACCCGTCGAGCAAGGACCATCTCGGTCCGCTGCCGTTGCACGACCGGGTCGTCACCAGTGTTGGCGACGAAGGTGGAGAAGCCGTAGGACGCGCTGGCCTCCTCCACCCCCTCGTAGATCGTGGCAAGGACGATGTCGACCAGGCGGGGCACGAGGACGCCGATCAGCTGGCTGCGCTGCGTCCGGAGACTGGCCGCGTGCGGGTTGGGAATGTAGCCGACACGCTTCGCCACGCGGCGGATGCGCTCCGCCGTCTCCGCTCCCGCGGATCGGGTGCCGCTGGCAGTGGAGCCGTTCAGGACGCGCGAGGCCGTCGACACGTGAACGCCTGCCAGGCTGGCAACCGTGCGGAGGGTGGCGCGACCGCCGAGGTCAGTGAACGGCTGGTCGACCTGCTTTCGCCGCGCGGTGCTCATCGTGTCCCTCACGTTGCCGTCGTTGAGACGTCTGGTCGATGCCTCTTGACCTCTGTCCTGCTGTCGCCTTTGATAGCACAGAACTTTTTCGGCCCTAACGTTTGCGCACCGGGAAGGGTGGTCTGCTCGATGTCCTGCGTGACGCTGCTCGCCACCGGAGGCACCATCGCCACCCGAACCGACTCCGAGGGCAACTCGGTCGCTACCGCCACCGGGGCCGAGCTCGTGGCGGGGCTGTCGCGCCGCGAGGATGTCGAGGTCCGGGTCGAGGACGTGTGCACGGTGGGCAGCTACCTCATGGCGCTGCCGCTGTTGCATGAGCTGGCCACCCACGCCGCCGACCACCTCCGGGACGGCGAGGTCGACGGACTGGTCGTGACGCACGGCACCGACACGATGGAAGAGACCGCCTTCTTCCTGGACCTGGTCATCGACGACGAGCGGCCCGTGGTCTTGACCGGTGCCCAGCGACCGGCCGATGCTCCCGACAGTGACGGACGGCGCAACCTGGCGGACGCGCTCACCGTGGCCGCCCACCCCGCTGCACGAGGTCTGGGCACCGTGCTGGTCTTCGGTGGGTCGGTGTTCGCCGCCCGCGGTGTGCGCAAGAGCCGGACGCTGGCTGCGGACACGTTCACCGCCCCGTCGGGTGGCCCGCTCGGGTGGGTCCGTGACGACGTCCTGCACATCGGGACAGAACCTCGGCCGCGCCCGCACCTGCCGCTCGAGAGGCTCCGCGTCGACGACGCCCGGGTCGACGTGGTCGCCTGCTACCCCGGCGCGGACGCCACCGCCCTGCATGCCTTCGTCGCGGCGGGCGCGCGCGGACTGGTCCTCGAAGCCACGGGAGCAGGCAACGCCAACCCGGACCTGTGCGCTGCTGTGCGCGAGGTCAGCGATCGTGGTGTCGTCGTCGCCACATCGACCCGGGTCGAGTCCGGACCAGTGATGCCGCTCTACGGCAACGGCGGCGGGCAGGACCTGTTCCGCGCCGGCGCGGTGCCGTCCGGCTTGCTCCGGCCATCACAGACCCGTGTGCTGCTGGCGGCGCTGCTGGCCGCGTACGACGACCCGCACACGGTGCGGGCCGAGCTCGCTCGCCACATCAACGCTGAGGATCGACCAACGTAGGAGGAGAGTGCTGTGGCAAAGGAAATCTTGTGCGCGTTCGGCGTCGACGTCGACGCCGTCGCCGGGTGGCTTGGCTCGTACGGTGGTGAGGAGTCGCCGGACGACATCTCGCGTGGCCTGTTCGCCGGAGAGGTAGGTGTGCCGCGCCTTCTCGACCTCTTCCAGCGCCGGCAGATGCGGACCTCGTGGTTCGTCCCCGGACACTCCATCGAGACGTTTCCCGAGCAGTTCCAGCGCATCGTGGACGAGGGTCATGAGATCGGAGTGCACGGCTACAGCCACGAGAACCCGATCGCGATGAGCCGCGAGCAGGAGACCGCCGTCCTGGACCGCTGCATCGAGCTCATCGAGAGCGTCACCGGACGTCGTCCCACCGGGTACGTCGCTCCCTGGTGGGAGTTCTCCACCGTCACCAACGAGCTGCTGCTGGAGCGCGGCATCAAGTACGACCACTCGTTGATGCACAACGACTTCACGCCCTACAGGGTGCGGGTCGGGGACAGCTGGACCAAGATCGACTACTCCGGTCGGGCTGAGGACTGGATGAAGCCATTGGTTCGCGGGGAGGAGACCGATCTGGTCGAGATCCCCGCCAACTGGTACCTCGACGACCTCCCACCCATGATGTTCATCAAGACGAGCCCCAACAGCCACGGCTTCGTGAACCCCCGGCAGTTGGAAGAGATGTGGCGCGACCAGTTCGACTGGGTGCACCGAGAGATGGACTACGCAGCCTTCACCATCACCATCCACCCCGACGTGTCAGGTCGGCCCCAGGTGCTGCTGATGCTCGAGCGGCTGATCGACCACATCAACTCGCACGAAGGGGTCCGCTGGGTCACCTTCGACGAGATCGCCGACGACTTCATCGCTCGCGACAGCCGTGAAAGGGAATCCGCATGAGCACCACGCCCCCGCCGTCCGAGAGCGCGAGCCCATCAGACATCCCCACCGAGGACCTCCGCCGCTTCCCCGGCTTCACCAAGACGGAGACCAACCGGGCCATGATCCTGGCCCTGCTGGCGTGGACCGTCGCGGTCTTCGACTACGGGTTGTTCGGGACCCTGTTGCCGGCGATGACGGACGACTTCGGGTGGAGTGAGTCGGAGTCCTACCTGATCAACACCTTGATCGCGGTGGGCACGGCCGTCGTCGCGTTCGGAGTGGGCCCCGTGATCGATCGGCTCGGTCGCCGACGCGGCATGCAGCTGACGATCGGTGGGACCGCGGTCGCCTCCGCCCTCACTGCGATACTCCCCGTGAAGCTCGGCGCAGTCAGCTCCGGGCTCACCATCGTCGTCCGCTCCCTCGGCGGCCTAGGCTTCTCCGAGCAGTCGGTCAACGCGACGTACCTCAACGAGGTCTTCGCGATCACGGAGGACGATAGCAAGCGCAAGCACCGCGGGTTCTGGTACGGCATCGTTCAGGGCGGCTGGCCCCTCGGGTTCCTGATCTCCAGCGTGCTGGCCTTGCTGCTGCTGGACCGGATCGGTTGGCGCGGCATGTACCTCATCGCCACCATCCCGGCACTGACGCTCGTCGTCGTGATCGGCAAGAAGCTCAAGGAGACACCGCAGTTCGCCCTTCAGCACAAGGTGCGCAAGCTGCGTGCCTCCGGCCAGCACGACGAAGCCAGGCGGATCGCGGGCGAGTACGGCATCCAGCTCTCCGACAGCGCGCCCATCGCCCGCATCCTGGAGCCCGGCCTGCGCCGCAACACCGTGGTGCTGTCACTCGCCTGGATCGTCAACTTCTTCGGCATCAGCATCTTCAGCGTCCTGGGCAGCTCGATCCTGGCCAACGCGAAGGACGTCGAGCTGAGCGACGCCTTCTACATGCTGGTGGTGATCAACCTGCTGGCCTACTTCGGCTACGTCTTCCATGGCTGGCTGGGTGACAAGATCGGCCGCCAGCGCACCATCGTCGTCGGATGGATGGTCTCCGGCATCGCCTTCGCCGTCATGCTGTCTCCGGCGGTCAGCACGCCGTCGCTCATCATCGCCACCTACGCGATCGGGCTCTTCTTCCTCGTCGGCCCCTATGCCGCAATCCTCTTCTACATGGGCGAGTGCTACCCCACGGACTGTCGCGGTACGGGCACCGTCATCGTCGGGGCGATGAGCCAACCCGGCACGATCATCGGCGGATTCCTGTTCACCGCGGCCGCAGCCGCATGGGGCACCGGGCCCGCGGCTCTCTGGGTGGGCGCTTTGGGCATCTTCGTGTCGGGGCTGCTGATGCTCATGGCCAAGCCGGTCGTCCGGCTGGACCAGTAGGAGGACGACATGACGGACGAGGCTGTGGCCGGTCCACGGACGGTCGCTGTGGTCACCGGTGCGGCGAGCGGCATCGGCCGCGCGGTGGCCGTCGGCTACGCCAGCGACGGGACGGACGTCGTGATCGGCACCTACCCCGGAGATCCCCACGACCCCGGCGAGACCCTGCGCCTGGTCGAGGATGCCGGAGGTAACGGCGTGGTGGTCGAGGTCGACGTGCGCGACAGCGTCCAGGTTGACGAGCTCGCCCGAGTGGCGCATGCGACGTACGGACGCATCGACTACGTGGTGGCCAACGCGGGCGTCCTGCGACGGGCTCCGTTGGCGGAGCTCACCGATGAAGCCTGGGACGACATGCTGTCGGTCGACCTCACCGGGGTGATGCGCACGATGCGGTCGTGCTCGCCCTTCCTCGGTGAGGGCGGTGCCGTGGTGGCGATCTCCTCGATCGCGGGTGGCGTCTACGGCTGGGAGGACCACGCCCACTACGGCGCGGCCAAGGCGGGAGTGCTGGGGCTGTGCCGCAGTCTGGCGGTCGAGCTCGCCCCTCGCGGCATCACCGTCAACGCGGTGATCCCGGGGCTCATCGAGACACCACAGTCCTCGGACCCGGTCAACTCCCTCGGACCGGAAGGCCTGGCCCGAGCCGGTGGCGACATCCCCTTCGGCAGGGTCGGCCGGCCGGAGGAGGTCGGTGACGTCGTGCGGTTCCTGACGTCGCCGGCCGCCCGCTATGTCACCGGTCAGCAGATCGTGGTGGACGGCGGCCTCACCGTGAAGATGCGCGCGTGACCACCGGGGCGCTCGACGGACGCACGGCCTTGGTGACCGGTGGTGCCAGCGGCATCGGACGCGCTGTGGTGGTCGCCTTCATCGAGGCTGGTTGTCGCGTCGTCGTTCTCGACCTCGACGGCGAGCGGGCGAACAGGGTGGCGCAGGAGACGGGGGCGGTGGCTGGAGTCGCCGCTGACGTCTCGAACGAGGAGCAGGTGAAGGCAGCCGTCGCAGAGGCGGTTGGTCTGCTCGAGCGCATAGACGTGCTCGTCAACTCGGCGGGCCTGCTGACCCAGTCACCGCTGTTGGAGATGTCGGCCGAGCAGTGGCGCCAGACGATCGACGTCGACCTCACCGGGGTCTTCCTCATGTGTCGCCATGTCGTCCCAGGCATGGTGGAAGCCGGGCACGGGCGAGTCGTCAACATCGCCTCACAGCTCGCCCTGAAGGGTGGGGTCTCCCTGGCCCACTACGCCGCAGCCAAGGCCGGGGTTCTGGGACTGACCAAGTCGCTGGCTCTCGAGGTCGCAGGAGCGGGCGTGCTGGTGAACGCGATCGCACCCGGCCCGATCGAGACCCCGTTGGTCGACGGCATCTCCGAGGACTGGAAGGCGGAGAAGCGTGCGGAGCTGCCGCTCGGCCGCTTCGGCCGCCCCGAGGAGGTCGCACCCACCGCCGTCCTGCTGGCCAGCTCGCCAGGAGGTGACCTCTACGTCGGCCAGACGCTGGGTCCGAACTCCGGCGACGTGATGCCGTAGGGCGTCCGATGTGCGGCGCGTGCGCGGACCGGCGAACACATGACAAGTGGTCCGTCATCCTCAGCTCTGCCAGGGCGCGCTGGGAGGTGGCTGCGCTGATGAACCGGATCCTCCACCGTGGGGGCGGCTCGGTCACCGTCGTGTCCACCCCCGGAGGGTGGTTGGTCCGGGCCGGCACCGGTCGAAGCACGCTTGCGGACACCATCTCGCAGATCTGGCGGTCCAGTGTCACGGCTTCCCCCGACTCCGACGCCGTCCGCGAGATCCTGGCCGGGGCGGCGACCCCGGTGAGCGAGGCGTTGTGGTCCGCGTACCTCGTGTCGAGGGAGCCGGCGCAGCCTTCGCTGGACCCTGACAGCGGCGCGCGATCGTGAGCGAGGGTTGTGTCCTCTGTGAGGCCACGGCCGAGTCAGGGAACGGCGATCAGGCCTCGAGCAGGCGTCGCAACGCGTCGTCGATCAGGACTGGTCGGTGGGGTTGAACCGTGCCGTGTGCCCCCAGGTCGTGGGAATCACCCTGCAGCTCGGCATCCGGGATCCGGCTCACCTCGAATTCGCTGTCCCCCGGAGGGAAGTACTGGTCGGTCTACGACTGGATGACGATCGTCCGCGGCTGGATGGCCGGGAGCGCGGTGTCGAAGTGCCGTCGAAGGTGGGATTGTCGCCGAAATCGTTGTGCCACCAGGTCCACATCTGAGCGATGGCTCCGAGAAGCCCCACCCCGCGTACAAGGCGGCCATTGCGCGGACACCTCTGACAGGCGGTCGGTCGAGGTAGAAGCCGTCGTCCCAGTTGCTGTCCGTGGTGATGGCTCGGATGTTCCCGGCCAAGAAGACTTTGTTGAAGTGCGCGGTGCGCGCCGAAGCGCTGATGAGAGCAAGAGCCTCCACCATCTCGGGATGCAGCGCCGCCCGGGCATAGGCCTGACAGGCTCCCATCGACCAGCTGCTCACGAGTCGGATCCGCTCGATGTTGAGTTCCTCGGTGAGCAGTCGATGTTGGGCTACGACATTGTCGTGAGTCGTCACATGCGGAGATCGGCCTCGGTCGAACGGCGCCGGGGTGTTGCTCGGGGAGGAGGAGACGCCCGCGCCGAAGTGATTCGGCACGACAATGAACCGGCGACTGGGGTCAAGTGCACGACCGGCCCCGTCATCCAGGCTGCAGTGTCGGCGGGAGTGGCAGTGAACCACGTAGGACACAACACGACATTGTCCTTGGATGGACTCAGCTCCCCCAGGGTGAGATGACCCAGTCGCGCATCGGGCAGCACTGCACCACCCTTTTGCAACGGGAAGTCACCCAGCTCGAACGTGCGCAGCTCCAATGAAACTCAGGTCATTGAGCCGGCCACAGTCGCCCCGGCCCCGAGGTTGTGATGCGACTGGCTCGGTCGAGCGGGACAGGGTCGTAGGGGTAGGGCTCCTGGTCGGGCGTGAACGCTGTGGGGCCGTGGCCAGTCGGTGAAGGAGTGGTCCCGGGTGTCGCCGCCTCGCAGAATGGTGTTGCACTGCTCCCGCGCCAAGCCCTCGAGGTGCCACATCTCGCCCGAGGCGCGAGCGGTGAGCGCCACGCGTCGGCAGTGCTCGGGCGGACCGCGTCGTACGACTCGGGCGCGGCGTCCCAGTCGACTCCGGAGCAGGTGGCGCCGCGAAGGCGGCCTGGTCGCCGACGTGCTCAGCGAGCACCCAGCCGTCCTCGCGCGCCATCACCGCGCCCTGGGCCATGTACTGCAGCGGGGCTTGCCCGGAGTCGCCGAGCAGGGCGATCCGGCCATGCAGCCAGTTCATCATCGGGTCACGATCGAACATCCGCCACCGGCGGTTGCGCCACATGTGCGGGATCCCCCGCTGACGTGGTCGCAGGTGGCGGCGAAGGCGGTGTCGAGCTCGTCGGGGGTGCCCAGTCGTCCTCGCCGGCGAGCGCATTGGGCGACTCGAAGGCCGCGACCTCCGAGGCCTCACGGCTGCGGGCGATCGCCCTACCGCACCTGCGAAACGTCGTCGACATCCTCAACGAGTCCGCCAGCCTCATCGCACGCACCTGCGACACTGCCCGGTTCATCGCGTCGGCCGAGTGGGAGCGGTTCCTGCGCGTCGGCAACCGCGAGCCGTGGTGTTCCCCGCCCACAAGGTCACCGGCAGCCTCGTCCTGCTCGCCGAGCTCTGCGACGAGCAGCTCGACGCCCTCCACTCCGAGGAGCGCTACACCGAGCGCCCGGGTGAGTGTCTCATCCTGAACGCGCTGGGCCAGGATCTGACCCACATCCGGCGACAGGGCTCGCCGTCCACGAGGGACGTTCCGAGCGCGGCCTGGTCGCGGTCGGTTGCCCCTCCGACGCGCGGACGGCACCGCGGCCGCCGGGATCTCGATCTCGATGCCGAAGCGTCCACTACGACCCGCACCGCCTCCGCTCCTACGTCGCGGCGCTCGGCCTCGCCCCCGGGGCGATCGAGGTCGAGTTGCACAAGACGATCGGAGGCCGCCGGAAGCCACAGTTCCTGGCCGCAGCTTCATCGCACGCCTCTCAACGAGCGGCGCTGGTCAACCGAGC
>Ga0190273_10000938_pt1 | contig 10509 bp, 10 predicted proteins | sample Popmic504IS_FD_134513 | JGI IMG/M metagenome (GOLD analysis project Ga0190273, IMG submission 134513) | Populus adjacent soil microbial communities from riparian zone of Shoshone River, Wyoming, USA - 504 IS | ecosystem: Environmental > Terrestrial > Soil > Riparian zone > Trees stand | place...
TCATGGCCTTCGTCGAAGCCCGCCGCCGTGCCGCGTACATGAGGAGCACGGAGTCGTTGAGGAATGCCGCGTCCACCCGGACGTTCGCCGGGGCCGATTCGGATGCAGGCGAAGCCCGGCCGCACTTCGTTGCGCGGGTTGCTTCCCTGATCGGACTGCTCTCCTGCCTGGTCATCGTCGGCATATGGATTCCGCAATGGCTTCTATCGCCGTGCGTGGCCTGATCGCCCTTCTCCTGCTGGCAGCAGGCGCTGTCGAAGCGCATGCGCCGGATTCGGATCTCGCAGGAGCAGGAGCCGGCTGGATGCTGCGCTGGACTTTCGAACCCTGGGTGGTCGCAAGCCTCGTGCTGAGCGCGGTACTCTACGCCGTCGGGCTTCGCCGGTTGTGGCGCCGCGCCGGACTCGGCAGAGGCGCGACCGCCCTGCAGGCGACTGCGTTCGCCGCCGGCTGGATTTCGCTCGCTGCCGCCCTGGTTTCGCCGATCGATCCTCTCGGAAGCCGGCTGTTCTCCGCGCACATGCTGCAGCACGAACTGCTGATGGTGCTGGCCGCGCCTCTCATGGTCGTCGGCAGGCCGCTCGGAGTCTGGGTATGGGCGCTGCCGACCAACTGGCGCCGCGTGGCAGGAGGCTTCTTCCATCATCCCGCCTGGCGCAACCCGTGGCTCCGACTGACCTCGCCGCCGGCGGCGTGGCTGGTGCACGCGCTGGCGTTGTGGCTCTGGCATCTGCCGGCGCTTTTCGAAGCGGCGCTGTCGAGCGACACGCTGCACTCCCTGCAGCATTTCACGTTCCTCTTCACGGCGCTCCTCTTCTGGTGGTCCGCCATCGGCCAGGTGGAGCGCGTGCGGCAGGGGGCCGCCATGATCTACCTGTTCACCACCATGGTCCACACCAGCGCGCTGGGCGCGCTGCTCACGCTGTCTCCGTTCGTCTGGTACCCCACCTACGTTTACACCGCACCGACGCTCGGCCTGAGTGCCCTGGAAGACCAGCAACTCGGTGGGCTGGTGATGTGGATTCCCGCCGGCGCCGCCTACTTCGTCACCGGCCTCGTCCTCGCGATGCGCTGGATCGGATTCGGCCGGGAAGCTGCCGCCGGGTAACGGCGACGGCGCAGCGGCGACGACTACCCTTCGCGGAATTCCGCTGACCAGTGCAGGAGGCGGCGCTCGAGCGCCGTCACCAGGTACACCAGGCCGATGCCGACCGCCGACAACAGCGTGACCGCGGCGAACATGTCGGTTGCGTTGAGCGTCGCGAGCGCGGTGATCATCAGGTAGCCCATGCCGGTCGTGGAGCCCACGAACTCCGCCAGCACGACGCCGATGAGCGCAAAGCTGATCGCGTTGGGCAGCGAGGCGAACGTCCAGGCGGCGGCCGTCGGAATGCGCACCCGCCAGAGAATCTGGCGCGGTGAGCCGCCGAGCGTGCGGCAGAAGTCGATCAACTCGCGCTCGACGCTGCGGCCACCTTTGTAGGTGTTGAAGAACACCAGGAAGAACACCACGAACCAGGACGTAACAACTTTGGAGGCGATGCCGAGGCCGAAGAACATGGTGATGAGCGGCACGAAAGCGATCCGCGGCATCGAATTGAATGCGACGATGAAGGGATTGAGAACGTCCGCCAGCATGCGGTTCCGGCTGAGCGCCATGCCGACGACGAAGCCGCTGCCGACGCCGACGACGAGGCCGAGCATGGTCGCCTCCAGCGTCAGGGCCAGGTGTGGCCAGACCGCCTGCGGGCCCGGTTGCATCCACTCCCATAGACGGACCGCAACCCGCGACGGCTGGCTGATGAAGAACGGATCGAACGCGGTGTTCTTGACGAACCACGGGATCCGGGTCAGCGTCTCCCAGGCGCCCAGCAGGACGGCCAGGATGCCGATCTGCCAGGCGGTGATGCGCACGCGCCGCCGCCCAGACGCCCGTCGCGTCACTTCCAGGTATTCGGCGTGGCTGCGGGCCAGATCGATGACCGGAGTCGTCACGGGAGCCTGGCAGCGTTGAACATGGTCGGATCGGCTCAGGCGGCAGCGCGGAACTGCTGGCCCAGCACGCTCCAGATGCTCTGGAAATGCGAGAGGAACTGGTCGCTTTCGCGCAGCGAGAAGACGTCACGCGGATGCGCAATCTCGATCCGCTCGTCCAGGAGGACCGTGCTCGGCGGCGCGGAGAGAACGATCACCCGATCCGACAGCGTGATTGCCTCGTCCAGGTCATGCGTGACCATGACCACCGTCTGACCGAGCTTGCGCCAGATCTCCATCAGTTCGCGATGCAGGTGGGTCTTGGTGTGGGTGTCGAGCGCGCCGAAAGGCTCGTCCAGCAGCAGGATCCGGGGCTCGACCGCGAGGCTCATCAGGAGTGCGACTCGCCGGCGCATACCGCCCGAGAGCTGATGCGGATAGGCGTTGCCGAAGCCCTCCAGATGGCCCAGTTCCAGCAGTTCCGCCACCCGGCTGCGAATCCGCTCCGCCGGCACGCGCTGGAACTGCAACCCCAGCGCGATGTTCTTCTGCACCGTGTACCACGGCAGCAGCGTGTCCTTCTGGAAGATGTAGCCGAGGGCGGGAGGGACCTGGCCCTGCACGGGTTTGCCGTCCACCTTGACGGTGCCCGCGCTCGGCGCGAAAAAGCCGGCGATCAGATTGAGCAGGGTGCTCTTGCCGCAGCCCGAAGGTCCGACGAGGGAAACGAACTCGCCCTTGGCCACCGAGAGAGACACGTTGCCGACGGCGAAGATGCCGGCGGTGCGCGTCTGGTAGACCTTGGCGACTTCCTGCAGTTCGATCATGCCTTCGCGCGCGCCTTGCGAACGAAGCTCATGTCGGCGCACTGCGCGTACGGAACCGTCCTGATCTGCTCGTTGGAGAACTGCCGGCCGTCGCCCATGATCCGCGTCATCCTGTCGTAGGCCTGCTCGGTGATCAGGTTGTCCTTGAGCCAGACCGCTTCCTTGTACAAGGTCACCGCCTTCAGTACCGACTCCTTCGACAGGGCGTTCATGTAGTCCGGGTGGACAAGGTCGGTGATCGACTCCGCCGTGCTCGAATTGATCAGGTCCTGGGCCTTGACCAGGCCGCTCACGAAAGCCTGCACCACCTCCGGCCGCTTCTCGATCGTTTCACGCAATGCGTAGGCCGCGATGCCCGGAACGTCGCCCCCCATGAACTCGTTCCACACCGAATCGCTGGTGCCGTCGAAGATCGCCTTGCCCCACCCCTCCTGGATCGCCTGCTCCATCATCGAGGCAGTGGCCATGGTGGCTGCCACCGATCCGGTCTTCAACGCGCCGAGCATCGTCGCCAGGTCCCCCAGGGGCCGGATGTCGACCTTGTCGGATACGCCGGCCTGCTGCATCAGGTAGACCGCCATCAGCGCCGTCACCGACCCGGGTTGTGTCGCGCCGACGCGCTGGCCTGCCAGATCCTTGAGCGAGCGGAACTTGCCGCTGTCGTAGTCGTCCTTGCGCACGATGACATTAGCGTACGTCATCCGCCGATCGAACCCGAAGATCAGCGCAGCCGGCTTGCCCGCCACGGTGAGGGCGGGCGCCGCCGTCGCCGCAGTCGCGCCAAACAGAATCTGCCCCGCAGCGAGCATCTGGTTCGTTCGCGGACCGCTTTGCGAGTTGAGGTATTCCACCTCGAGCCCGCCTTCGCTGAAGAAGCCCTTCTTCAGCGCGACGTAACCGGCGGTGAAGATCGGGTCGATGCTGCCCTGCCCGTAGACCACCTTGCCGAGTCGGCCCTGCGCGCGGGCGCTTCGGCCGGTCACGAGGAAAGAAGCGGCCAGACCCGCGCAACCGGCGGCGGCCGCGGACAGCACCGCGCGGCGGCCGGAGGCGGCAGGGGCAGCCGTGGCGGCGGTCGTATCAGCCGCGCCGTCGTGAGGTATGGGTAAAGCCATCGGGTCAGCCTCCTTGTCGTTATCGTTGGAACGCCCGTGGCCGCAGCCCGGCGTGGAACCAGGTGATCATGGAGTAGATGTCGTAGACGGGCAACCCGGTTGCCGCCTGCAGGGCCGCCGAATAGGGCGGCATGTTCGTGCATTCCAGGACGATCGCGCCCACTTCCGGATGTCTCGTCACGAGACACCGTCCGGCATCGAGTATGTCCTGCTCGGCCAGCGCGATGTCCATGTCGGTCTTCTCCGCCTTGACCAGCACGCGAAAGAACTCCTTCCCGTTCTCGGTTCCGCAAACCGGTGTGTCGACCGGCGCGCCTGCCGCGGCGAGGTGGGCCGTCGTCAGGGAAGCGCCACTGGCAGTGACGATGCCGGCCCGCCGGCCGGGCGGCAGCGTCGACTGCACCCAGGGAACCTGCATGATCGCGGAGGTGACCACCGGGACCGGCAGCGCGCGGGCCAGTTCGACCTGGAAGAGCGAGAGAAAGCCGCAGTTGGTCGTGATCGCCTCTGCGCCGAGGCTCACCAGGTCGTGTGCTGCGTCGAGGAAGGCGGGCAGCAGTCCGCGCGCGCCTTGAAGGACGACCTTCTCCGGCGTCGCCCCGCTCACCACGCGGTAGAGCACAGGAAAGGGCCAGGTGGTTGCATTGCCCATGTCGCCCGGAATTCGGGGAAAGCGGGCGTCGAGCATCAGGATGCCCAGCGGCGCGCCGTAGACGGACTTGCCGCCTTGCGCGATGCGGGTGGTGCCGGACGAGGCGCTCGTCATGCGTGGATTATCGCCTGCCCCGGATGCCGCTTCGGCGGCGCGCCTGCCGACGCCCCGCATTCTCGTGTCGTCCGCGCGATTGGCACGGTTGCTCTCGTCGTGCCGCCGCGGTCGGCACGCCTGCTTGACGGGCCGCGGCCGTCGACACGGTTGCGGCAGCGTGCACGCGACGCTATGCTCCAGACGCCGCCGCGTGGAGCAGGCAGCAACGACATTCATCCAACAAGAACGACAGGGAGAGATCATGCGACTGAATCCTTTGCTCACGCTCGGACTCATTGCCGCGTCAGGGGCCGCATTCGGCCAGGCCAAGGTCAATGACGCGCCGCTAACCGAGAAATGGGCGCCGACCGAATGGGGCGCCGACGACAAGGCCGGATCGGTCAACCGCATCACACCCCAGTCCGTCCTGAAGGCGGTCGGGCTGGTCAAGCAGGGAAAAACGGCCACCCTCGGCAAGGTGTATGCGCAGGATGCGCCGGGCTTCGGCTCCCGCGGATGGCGGCTCACCATCCCGGGCCTGCCGACCGGCGGACCGTTCGGCAGCCAGCAGATGACCTACAACGACGAGTACCTGTCCACCGAGATCGGGCAGATCGGCACCCAGTTCGACGGGCCGGGACACATCGGGGTGGTCACTTCCAAGGGCATCTTCCATTACAACGGCCGCTTCCTGAGCGACGAGGGGGTCTCCGCCTACGGCCTGGGCCCGCTCGGCGTCGAGCATGTGGCGGAAAAGGGTTTCGTATGCCGCGGCGTCCTGCTCGATGCTGCGGGACTGCGCGGAGGATCCTCGCTGCCGATACCCAAGGAGAACAGCGCGAACGACCCGGGCATCGTCAGTGCCAAGGACATCGATGAGATGATCAAGCGGCAAGGCATCGCGCCGATCGCGGAGGGCGACTGCGTCTTCCTCTACACGGGCCACGGCAACATCTGGCACCCGAAGGACTGGGACAAGTTCGATGCCGCCGAGAAGTCGAAGCGCACGAGCGACTTCAACGCCGGCGAACCCGGCTTCGGCGTCTCGGCCTGCGAGTACCTCGCGGAGCGCAAGATAATCCTGACCGGCTCGGACACGTGGGCGACAGAAGCCGTCGGCAAGGGCGGTGGCGGCGAAACCGAACAGCCGTTCGAATGCCACATCAAGCTGCAGACGAAGCGCGGCATCTGGAACATCGAGAACCTCGACCTCTCGAAACTGGCGGCGGACAAGGCGTACGAGTTCCTGTTCGTCTGGGCGCCGCTCAAGATGAAGGGCGCCACCGGCTCGCCGGGGAATCCGATCGCACTCTACTGACAGGCACGACCGGGAAGGCCAAGCCGACCCGGTTTCTCCGCTGAGGGCGAAAGAGCAGAATAGCGGTCCGTGTCGCCGGTCTTGAACCGGGTTCCTGCGCCGAGACCAGGCGCAGGAACTTCAACGACTCCAACCAACCGCCAGGAGACGATCCTTGAAGCTTTACTATTCCCAGGGTGCCTGTTCACTTTCCCCGCACATCGTGCTGAAGGAGGCGGGGCTGCCTGCCGACATCGTGCAGGCGAGCACGAAGACCCATCGTCTCGATGACGGGACCGACTACTACACGATCAACCCTCTGGGCTATGTGCCGCTGCTCGAACTCGACGACGGCACCCGGCTTCGCGAAGGCCCGGCCATCGTCCAGTACCTCGCCGACCAGGTCCCGGACAAGAAACTGGCCCCGCCCAACGGCACGCTCGAGCGCTACCAGCTGCAGTCGTGGCTGACGTTCATCGGGACCGAACTTCACAAGTCGTTCAGCCCGCTGTTCAATCCAGCCACGTCGGAAGAGGTCAAGACTGCGTCCAAGGACAAGCTCAAGTCGCGCTACACCTGGGTCGACGAGCAACTGGCCGACAAGCAATTCCTGATGGGAGAGAATTTCACCGTCGCCGACGCCTACCTCTTCACCGTGACCAACTGGTCGAAGCGGGTAGGCCCCGATCTGATGAGCCTGGCCAACCTGCAGGCGTGGCACGGGCGGGTCGGCGCGCGTCCTGCCGTGCAGGAGGCGATGAAGGCAGAGGGCTTGGTCAAGGGCTGATTCCTGCTTCACAATCGGCCGGACACGATCCGGTCCGATCGGGGATGGCACTGGAATCCGGTGGATCGGTCGCACGATCCGCCCGCACAGAGGAGGCAGACGATGAGGCCAGCAGCACCAGACGACGCAGCGCAACCCGCAGCCCCTGAAGAGAAGGATGCGCCCGCCACCGGGCGCCGCCGCTTCCTGCAGACCGCCGCGGCCGGGGCGGGAGCAACCGTGATCGCACCCGGGGTGTTCGCACAGCCCGGTTTCGACTGGCGCCGCTATGCCGGGCAGGAGATCGAGGTCCACCTGGTCAAGAGCCCGCGTGGAGAACTGCTGCAGAGAGGCCAGAAGGATTTCGAGACGTTGACGGGCATCAAGGTCGGCTCGGAGCAGGTTCCCGAGCAGCAATCCCGGCAGAAGGCAGTCATCGAGTTCAACTCCGGCAAGACCAGCTTCGACGTGATCCACCTGAGCTACCACGTGCAGAAGCGCCAGTTCGCCAAAGGCAGGTGGCTCGAGGACCTGAGGCCGCAATTCAAGTCGGCGGCACCGCCGGACTTCGAGCTGGCTGATTTTTCCGAAGGGGGCATGTTCTACGCGACGCAGGACGACGGCCGCATCGACAGCCTGCCGCTGAACCTCGATCCCTGGGTGCTCTACTGGAACAAGGAACTGTTCGCTGCGAAAGGCATCGGGTATCCGGCGAGCTACCCGGACATCCTGTCGGCAGCCAAGGCGCTGCACGATCCTTCCAAAGGGATCGCAGGTTTCGTCGGCCGCGGGCTGAAAAACGCGAACGTTCCCTTGTGGACGGGTTTCTTCCTCGGCTGGGGCGGTGAATTCTTCGATGCCGGCGGCAAGCTCGCGACCGAGACGCCGGAGGCGGTCGAGTCAGCCAGGATGTATCGGGACCTGCTCAGGAACACCGGCCCCGCCGGCATTGCCGGCTACAACTGGAACGAGGCGCAGAGCCTGTTCCTGCAGGGCAAGGCCGCCATGTGGATCGACGGGTCGGGCTTCGCGCCACCGCTGGAGGATCCGACCAAGTCGCGGGTGGTCGGCAAGGTCGGCTACGGGGTGATGCCGATGGGACCCAAGTCGCAGGTGTCGGCAACCTTCGGCGACGGCATTGCAGTGTCGTCCTCGTCGGCGAAGAAAGGTCCTGCCTGGTACTACACGATGTGGGCCACCGGCAGGGTGATGCAGGCGCGGATGCTGGCAACCGGCGCCGGCGCGCCGGTGCGCCAGTCGGCGTACCGCGACAAGGAGGCGGTCGCGGCGCTCAAGGTGCCGGCGGAATGGCTGGACGCGGTGTCGGCCTCCCTCAAGATCGCGCGCCCTGGCCTGCCGATCATCGAGCCGGTGACCGAATTCCGCGACGTCTTCGGCATTGCGCTCAACAACATGCTCTCCGGCGCCGACGTCGCAGCCGAACTGAAGAAGGCGACCGCCGAGTTCGCCCCTGTTCTTGCCAAGGCGGGAACCTGAGGAGCGCCTCGGGTCCTGCCCTTGAAAGTCTCCCCGTTCCTCTGGTTCATCCTGCCGGCGGTCGCCGTCGTCGCGGCGGTGATCGTCTTCCCGTGGCTGTTCACGCTCTGGATGAGCGTGTTCGACTGGAGGATCGGATCGAGCCCCTCCTTCGTCGGTTTCGGCAACTACGTTGAACTGATCGGCAACCGGCGCTTTCTCGAGGCGATCCTGCACACGCTGCTGTTCACCGTGATGGCGGTTGCAGCGCCGCTCGTTCTCGGCACGGCCGCTGCACTCGTCTTCAATCGGCGCTTTCCCCTGCGTGGTCTCCTTCGTGGTGCCTTCGTGCTGCCGATGATGGCGACGCCCGTTGCGATAGCCTTGATCTGGACGATGATGTTCCATCCGCAGCAGGGAGTGCTCAACTACCTGCTCTCGCTCGTCGGCATCGGCCCGAGCGAATGGGTCTATTCGCCCGCACTCGCCTTGCCGTGCCTGGTGCTGGTCGACGTCTGGCAATGGACGCCGCTGGTGATGCTGATCGTGCTGGGCGGGCTCGCCTCGCTCCCCGCCGACCCGTTCGAGGCGGCACGCCTCGACGGCGCGACCGGATGGCAGACCTTCCGCCACGTCACCCTGCCGATGCTGATGCCGTTCATCCTGGTCGCGGCAGTCGTGCGGACGATCGACGCGCTCAAGACTTTCGACACGATTTTCGTGATCACGCAGGGCGGGCCGGGAACAGCATCGGAGACGATCAACCTGTACCTCTATCTGCAGGCCTTCTCCTTTTACCAGATGGGCAAGGCATCGGCGGTCGTCGTGGTGTTCTTCCTCCTCGTGATCGGTTTGTCGCTGCTGCTGGTCTGGTTGCGCGAACGCTCGAAGTACTACGCGTGAAGCAACCGATCCCCGAAAACCCTTTGAAGCACGCCATGCCCGGAACGCCTGCGCGAAGCCTCAAGCAGATCCTGCGAAAGGCACTCGACCGGCTGGCGCTGGCTGCCTGCATCTTCGTTCTGGTGACCCCGGCCATCAGCGTCTTCCTGTGGATGCTGTCGCTCGCGCTCAAGACCGAGGTCGACAACCTCGCCTACCCGCCGGTGTTCATTCCGAATCCGCCGACGCTCGACAATTTCCGCGCAGTATTCGACAGCGGTCCGTTCTTCACCTACCTGGTCAACAGCCTGATCGTGTCGGGCGGGGCCACCCTCCTCGCGCTTGCCGTGGGCATTCCGGCCGGATACGGCATCGCGCGTTTGAACGCCCGCAAACTGCTGATGACGATCATGATCGCCCGGATGACGCCGGCGATCAGCTTCCTGATCCCCCTCTTCACCCTGTTCCAGGCGATCGGACTGACCGGCACGCTGGCGCCGGTCGTCATCACCCATCTGGTGATCACCGTGCCGATCGTCGTCTATATCGTCGCCGGCTATTTCGAGAGCCTGCCGCACGAACTCGAAGAGGCCGCCGTGGTCGACGGCTGCACGCCGTGGCAGCGCTTTCGGCTGGTCGCACTGCCGCTGGCAAGGCCGGGCGTGACGGTCGCCGCCATCCTTGCCTTCATCTTTTCATGGAACAACTTCATCTTCGGCGCGGTGCTCGCGGGGCGCGCGACCCGAACGCTTCCGGTCGCGATCTACAACGTGCTGACCTTCGAGCAGATCGCCTGGGGGCCCTTGGCGGCCGCCGCGTTGCTCGTCACCCTCCCCGTCCTGCTCCTGATGCTCGTCATCCAGAAGGAGATCGTCGGTGGGCTCACTGCGGGTGGCGTCAAGGGCGGATGACGCTCCCGACGGAACGGCCTCCCCTGCCGATTCGCAGATCGACGATTTACTACGAGTAATCCTTCTTATGCGAACTAAGAAGTTGGACCATCGAACTTAGTAGTCCTCTGTGGCACAGGACATCTTCCGAACTGGCGGGTGATGGACGACGACCTTCGTCGCATCGGGGAGGCCATCCCTTTATCCTGGACCACCCGGCACTGCACGATGTGGATAGCCGTCTTTGCCGACAGGGGCGCGGCCTCCTCGTTGTGTTCAACGGCCTGAGGCTGCTGAAAAACGGGGTCTGGTCCGATGAGCACCCCTCGACCCGTCATGGCCGACGAAGCGGCCCTGCAAAATCGGCGCAACGAGGTCCATCCGCTGCGGGCAGAAACAAATCCAGTTAGGGCTCTGCAGCGGTGCAGCGAACAATGCTCTCAGAACTCTGCCGGCCACCAGAATGGTGATCTCGAATTTAATTCCTTGGCCGAAAGTCGTCCAGACGAAAAGGCGTTACATCCGACTTGCCCA
>Ga0190273_10000939_pt1 | contig 10509 bp, 9 predicted proteins | sample Popmic504IS_FD_134513 | JGI IMG/M metagenome (GOLD analysis project Ga0190273, IMG submission 134513) | Populus adjacent soil microbial communities from riparian zone of Shoshone River, Wyoming, USA - 504 IS | ecosystem: Environmental > Terrestrial > Soil > Riparian zone > Trees stand | place...
AGTAGTAAGGCGTCGCCGCCTCGAACTCGGCGGCGCAGGTGTCGACCGCCTTGTAGGTGCGGACGAGGCCGTCAGTGCCGTCGCCTTCGGTGGCCAGCGCCTGCAGCTCGCGCAGGAACCAGCGGTCGACCAGGCAGCGCTCGTGGACCGCCTCGACGTCGAGGCCGCGCTTGAAGGCGGCGAGGACCTGGTCGAAGCGCTCGGCGCACGGCACCTCGAGCGCCGCCAGCAGCTCCTCGTCGGACTCGGGGATCTCCGGGGCGCCGTCGAGCTCGCGTGAGCGCATCGCCTTGGCGAAGGACTCGCGGAAGGTGCGGCTGATCGCCATCGACTCGCCGACGCTCTGCATGTAGGTCGAGAGCCGGCCCTCGGAGCCGGGGAACTTCTCGAAGGCGAAACGGGGGATCTTGGTGACGACGTAGTCGATCGTCGGCTCGAAGGAGGCGGGCGTGGCGCGGGTGATGTCGTTGGGGATCTCCTCCAGCGCGTAGCCGACCGCCAGCTTCGCCGCCATCTTCGCGATCGGGAAGCCGGTCGCCTTCGATGCCAGCGCCGAGGAGCGCGAGACGCGGGGGTTCATCTCGATCACGGCGATCTCGCCGTTCTCGGGATTGACCGCGAACTGGACGTTGGAGCCGCCGGTTTCGACCCCGATCGCCCGGATCACCTTGATCGCCTGGTCGCGAAGGTCCTGGTAGAGCGGGTCGGTCAGCGTCTGAGCGGGCGCGACCGTGACCGAGTCGCCGGTGTGGACGCCCATCGGGTCGACGTTCTCGATCGAGCAGATGATCACGACGTTGTCGTTGCGGTCCCGCATCACCTCGAGCTCGAACTCGCCCCAGCCGATCACCGACTCCTCGACCAGGACCTGGTTGATCGGGCTGGCGGCGAGGCCCTCGGAGACGACCTGTAGGAGCTCGGTCTCGGTGTTGCCGATCCCCCCGCCCTGGCCACCCATCGTGAAAGCCGGGCGGACGATCGCCGGCAGCGAGATCTCGCCCGCCGCCAGCTTCTCCTCTACCTCGGCGACGTTCTCGACGGTCACCGACCACGGGATCCGCAGGCCGTGCTCGTTCATCGTCTTGCGGAACTTCTCGCGGTCCTCGGCGCGGCTGATCGACTCGGCGTTGGCGCCGATCAGCTCGACCCCGAGCCGCTCCAGGGTCCCGTCCTCGTCCAACGCCATCGCGATGTTGAGGGCGGTCTGGCCGCCGAGGGTCGGCAGCAGCGCATCGGGGCGCTCCTTTTCGATGATCTTCGTCACCGGCCCCGGGAGCAGCGGCTCGATGTAGGTGCGGGTGGCGAACTCCGGGTCGGTCATGATCGTCGCCGGGTTCGAGTTGACGAGGACTACTTCATAGCCCTCCTCCAGCAGCACCTTGCAGGCCTGGACGCCGGAGTAGTCGAACTCGGCCGCCTGCCCGATCACGATCGGCCCCGAGCCGATCAGGAGGATCTTCTGGATGTCCTCGCGTTTAGGCACTCTCTACCTCCCGCGCCCCTGCCAGGCGCCTCTCCAGGTTTTCCCGAACCGCCGGCCACTCGTCGTCGACCACAGAGAAGTAAGCCGAGTCGCGGACACCGGTGATCGGCATCTGCATGTGCTTGCGGAAGATGCCCTCGAACTTCGCCGGCAGCGCTTCCATCGCCCCGCGCGAGCGCTCGTTGCGGGCGTCGGTCTTCAGCTCGACCCGCATGCATCCCAGGTCTTCGAAGGCGAAGCCGAGCATCAGCAGCTTCGCCTCGACGTTGGCGCCACCGCGCCAAGCCCCGGGCGTGAGCCAGGTGTTGCCGATCTCGATGCCGTCGTGGATCGGTCGCGGCGCCAGGTATGAGGAGCTGCCGAGCGGCTGCCCGTCGGCGCTCAGGGTGGCGAAGCCGAACTCGTCACCCATCCTGCGGGCGAGCAGGCGGCCGTCGAACCATTGGTCGAAACCGTCTTCGGTCTCGGTGACGCGGCGGTCGATCCACTGCCAGACGTCGGGATGGATGGCAACCGAGCGCAGCGGCTCGCGATGCTCCTCGACCAGCGGCTCCAGGTGCACCCGGCTGCCTTCGAGCCGGCGGTCTGGCGGCGGCCAGATCATGCGGCGAGCTCCAGGAAGCGGTCGAAGAGGTGGCGGGCGTCGTGCGGGCCCGGTCCGGCCTCCGGGTGGTACTGGACGGTGGCGCCGGCGACGTCGCGCAGGACCAGGCCCTCCACCGTGCGGTCGTAGAGGTTCAGCTGCGAGAGCTCGGCGATCCCGAAGTCGGTGTCCCAGCGAACCGGCTCGTCGCTCTCGATCTTCGGCTCGCCGCCAGGGCCGACGACGGCGAAGCCGTGGTTTTGCGAGGTGATGTCGATCCGCCCCGTCTCCAGGTCCTTGACCGGGTGGTTGGAACCGCGGTGACCGAAGGGCAGCTTGTAGGTCTGCAGGCCGACGGCGCGGCAGAGCAGCTGGTGGCCGAGGCAGATGCCGAAGACCGGCTTCTGGCCGAGGACGCCGCGGACCGTGTCGACGACGTAGTCGAGGGCGGCGGGGTCGCCGGGGCCGTTGGCGAGGAAGACGACGTCGGGGTGCTCGGCGAGGACTTCCTCCGGGGTGCTGGTGCAGGGCAGCAGCGTCAGCCGGGCGTCGTGCTCGCGCAGCTGGCGGACGATGCTGAGCTTGACGCCGGTGTCGATGCCGACCACGTGCGGGCCGTCGCCCTCGAAGCGGATGGGCTCCGTCGGGGTGACGGTGCGGGCGAAGTCGGCGCCGTCCATCGCCGGCTCCGCGGCGATCCGTTCGCGCGCCTCGGCTTCTGGCGTCGCCGCCGGGAAGATGCCGCCGCGCATCGCCCCCTTGTCGCGCAGGTGGCGGACCAGGGCGCGGGTATCGACGCCGCTGACCGCGGGGACGCCGCAGTCGTCGAGCCAGTCGAGCCAACCGCCCTCGGCGGTGGCGACGTCCTCGCGGTTCTTGGCGTCGCGCATGACGACGCCGCGGGCGTGGACGCGATCCGACTCCATCGCCGCCTGCGAGACGCCGTAGTTGCCGATCAGCGGATAGGTGAAGACGATGATCTGGCCGGCGTACGAGGGGTCGGTCACCGCCTCCTGATAGCCGGTCATCGCCGTGTTGAAGACGACCTCCCCGGTGGCCGCGCCGTCGTGGCCGCAAGCGAGCCCGTCGAGGCGGGTGCCGTCCTCGAGCAGCAGGTAGGCGCTCACTTTCACGCCGCCACCCCCAGGGAGAAGCTGCGCAGGCGGTAAGCGACCTGGCCGGCGGCAACGGTCATCAGCACGCGGCCGGTGAGGGTGCGCCCGGCGCACCAGGAGTTGGCGGAGCGACTCTCGTAACCGTCCTCGCCGACCGTCCACTCGGCCTCGAGATCGCAGAGGACGACGTCCGCCTCCGCGCCGGGCGCCAGGGTCGGCCGCGGCAGGTCGAACGGCTCGGCGCCGCCGCCCATCCGCTCGACCAGGAGGCCGAGGTCGATGACGCCTGGGCGCACCAGCTCGGTGTGGAGCGCGGCGAACGCCGTCTCAAGCCCGGTGACGCCGAAGGCGGCCTGCTCGAAGGGCACGTCCTTTTCTTCCGGCTGGTGCGGGGCGTGGTCGGTGGCGATGCACTCGATCGCGCCGTCGCGCAGGCCCTCGATCAGCGCCTGGCGGTCGCGCTCTTCGCGCAGCGGCGGGTTCATCTTCGTCGTGTGCGGGTCGAGGCCGCGGACCTGCTCGTCGGTGAGGCAGAGGTGATGCGGGCTCGCCTCGGCGCTGATCCGGACGCCCGCGGCCTTGGCGGCGCGGACGATCTCGACCGACTCGGCGGCGGAGAGGTGCTGGACGTGGATGCGGGCGCTCTCGTGGGCGGCCAGGGCGCAGTCGCGGGCGACCATCGTCGACTCGGAGACCGAGGGGATGCCGCCGATCCCGAGCGCGGCCGAGACCGGCCCCTCGTGCATCGCGCCCCCCATCGAGAGCCGCGGATCCTCCTCGTGCAGAGCGATGTTGCCGCCGCAGAGATGCTGGTACTGGAGCGCGCGGCGCATGACGCCGGCATCGGTGATCGGCAGGCCGTCGTCGGAGAAGCCGAGCGCGCCGGCTTCGCGCAGTTCGACCATCTCGGTCAGCTCCTCGCCCGCCATCTCCTTGGTCACGGTGGCGAGGAAGCCGACCGGGACCGAGGCGCCGGCGCGGGCCTGCTCCCGCAGGGCGCTGACGTCGGCGGCCGTGGAGACCGGCGGCTCGGTGTTGGCCATCGCCAGGATGCCGCAGTAGCCGCCGGCCGCCGCGGCGCGGGTGCCGGTCTCGACGTCCTCTTTGTGCTCGTGGCCCGGAGTGCGGAGGTGGACGTGCGGATCGAAGAAGGCCGGGAAGGCGTGCAGACCTTCGGCCTCGACCACCTCGGCGCCCTCGGTGTCAGCCTCCCCCGGAGAGGCGAGCGCGGCGATCGTCCCTCCGCGCACCACTACGTCGTGGGTCCCGCTGATGCCCGCGACCGGATCGAGCACGGTCGCCCGGCGCAGGACCAGGTGCGCGTCCTCGCCCGGCCGCACGTCGAGCTGGTCGCGCAGGCTCGTCATCGGCAGTTCGCGCTGCCCGCTCATGCGGAGGTTCCGATCGGGGTTGGCCGGCTGCCTTCGCCCTCGGCGACCGGGGCCGACCCGTCACCGCCGGCGAGCAGCTCGTAGAGGATCGCCATCCGCACGACCAGGCCGGCGGCGACCTGCTCGGCGATCAGCGACTGCGGCGAGTCGATCGCCTCACCGGAGAGCTCGACGCCGCGGTTGACCGGGCCGGGGTGCATCAGCAGCTGGCGTGGGTTGAGCCGGCGGCTGTCGATCTGGAAGCAGGCGGCGTACTCGCGCAGCGAGGGGACGAAGCTCTCGCCCATCCGCTCGTTCTGCATCCGCAGGGCATAGACGACCTCGGCCTCCTCGATCCCGTCGAGCGTGTAGGAGACCTCGCAGCCGAGCTGCTCGATCCCGCGCGGGATCAGCGTCGGCGGCCCGCAGACGGTGACCTCGGCGCCCATCTTCGCGAAGGCGATCAGGTTGGAGCGGGCGACCCGGCTGTGGAGGACGTCGCCGACGATCCAGATGCGGATGCCCTCGAGCGAGCCGAGGCGGCGGCGCAGGGTGTAGACGTCGAGCAGGGCCTGGCTCGGGTGCTCGTGCTTGCCGTCGCCGGCGTTGACGACCGCGGCGGTGGTCCAGCCGGCGACCATCTGCGCGGCGCCCGCGTAGGGATGGCGGATCACGATCGCCGCCGGATCGTAGGCCGAGAGCGTCGCCACCGTGTCCTTCAGCGACTCCCCCTTCTCGACCGAGGAGCCGGCCGCCTTGACCGAGACGAGGTCGGCGGAGAGGCGCTTGGCGGCGAGGTCGAAGGAGCTCGAGGTGCGGGTGCTCGACTCGTAGAAGAGCGAGACGACCGTGCGGCCGCGCAGGGTCGGGACCTTTTTGATGTCGCGGCGGCCGACCTCGGCGAAGCTCTCGGCGCGGTCGAGGATCGCCTCGATTTCCGTTCGCGAGAGCTGCTCGATCGAAAGCAGGTGCTTCATCCCTTCACCTCCAGGGGATTTGACTCGGAGATCGTCACTCCGTCTGTGCCGTCGACCTCTTCGAGGCGGACGTTGACCCGCTCCTCGCGGGCGGTCGGCAGGTTCTTGCCGACGTAGTCGGGCCGGATCGGCAGCTCGCGGTGACCGCGGTCGCAGAGGACGGCCAGCTGCACCCGTCGCGGGCGGCCGTAGTCGAAGAGGGCCTCGATCGCGGCGCGCACGGTGCGACCGGTGTAGAGGACGTCGTCGACGAGGACGACGGTGCGGTCTGAGAGGTCGAAGTCGATGTGGGAGGCGTGGACGACGGGCTGCGAGGCGGGGGCCTTGGCGCCGACGTCGTCGCGGTAGAAGGAGATGTCGAGGTCGCCGATCGGCAGGTCTGAGCCGGTCAGCTCGCCAAGGAAGACGTGGAGGCGGCGGGCCAAGACGGCGCCGCGGGTGTGGATGCCGACGACCGCCAGGCGCTCGGAATCGGGGTTCTTCTCGGCGATCTCGTGGGCGATTCGCCGCAGCGTTCGCACCAGATCGTCGTGCTCGAGCACGACCTTCTCGTTCACTTCGATTGCTTCCTTCCTGGCCTCACGGGACCGGGTTAAAGGACGCGGCCAATGTAGCAGCGCTCGACGACGTAGCTATCCCTCGGGTTCTTGCTCATTCCGCGTTTCGCGGGCTCCGTTCGGCACCAGATGCGGCTCCCCGCGCTCAGGGAAGGGCAGCTCGATCACGTCGAAGTCACGCGGGGCGACCGTCGGCTCGAAGACCTCCTTCGCCTCCTCGATCACCTTGCCGACGTGGTAGCGGGAGGAGATGTGGACGAGCGCGAGCAGCTTCACGTGCGCCTCGGCGGCGACGGCGGCGGCCTGGCCGACCGTCGAGTGCCCGGTTTCGGTGGCCCGCTGCACCTCCTCCTCGGCGAAGGAGGCGTCGTGGATCAGCAGGTCGGCGTCGGCCGCGGCGGAAACGGTGCCAGGGCTGGGGGCGGTGTCGCCGGTGATGACGATCGTGCGCCCGGCCCTGCTCGGCCCCATCACCTGATCCGGGGTCACGGTCCCGGCCTTGCCCTCGACGGCTTCGCCGCGCTGCAGCGCGGCGTAAGCGGGTCCTTCGGGAACGCCCGCGGCAGCCGCGGCGGCGGGGTCGAAGCGGCCCGGCCGCTCCTCCTCGACCAAGGCATATCCGTGGGCGCGAGCATTCCGGTGCGAGGCTTCGAAGGGGCGCACCGCGTATCCGTCGTGCTCGATCCCCTCCCCCGGCTTCAGCTCGATCAGGTCGAGCGTGAACCCCAGTCGCCCGATCAGCGGCGAGAAGACCTGGAAGAGCTCCGACAACCCCGGCGGCCCGTACACCTTCAGCGGCACCTGCCGGTCGGTCAGGTCATAGGTCTTCAGCAGTCCCGGGATCCCCAGCACATGGTCCGCATGGAAGTGCGTCAGATAGATCTCGTCCACCTGCACCAGCCCCAACGACCGCTGCATCTGGCGCTGCGTCCCTTCCCCGCAGTCGAAGAGCAACCGCTCCCCCCCACGGCTGACCAGCACGGCCGCGGTAGAGCGCCGCGCCGAGGGCACCGACCCCCCGGTTCCAAGAAAAGTCACCGCCAGATCCATCGGCCAGCGAGCCTACGCAAAGTTGCGGCTAAGCTGCGGGTTGAGCGCCCGTAGCTCAGCTGGATAGAGCGCTTCCCTCCGGAGGAAGAGGTCGCAGGTTCGAATCCTGCCGGGCGCGTCTTCTGTTGTGTCGACTTAGTTGCCTATATGGCCACTAAAGCGACAGGGCTCAGTTTTCGGCCGCCTTGAACCTCGCGACCCACTCCTCGCGGTTGAATTCCGCGGGATCGGTCTCGGCTAGAAAGCGCTCGAGGGCGGCGATGAAATGGCCCGGGCGCTCGAGCATCGGGACGTGGCCGGTGTCCTCGAAGATCTCGAGGCGGCTGTCGGGAAGAGCGGTGTGGGCTTCGCGGGCGTGCTCGACGGGAATGATCGGGTCGTTTTCGCCCCAGACGATGAGCACGGGGAGGGTTTCGGCGAGATAGAGGCGGTCGAGGGCGGCGACGCGCTGGCCCTCCATGCCGACGACGGAGCGCAGGGTGGCGAGGAAGGCCTTGCGGCGCTCGGGGTCGGAGAGGGTGGCGTAGCCGCGGGTGACCTCGGCGAGGTCGGCGTTCGGGCGCAGGCCGATCGTGCCCAGGCCGCGGCCGATCGCGCCGCCAACCGCCTTCCCAACGCCCGCCGTGGCGGAGATGAAGAGATCGGCGCCGGGCAACGCCGCCGCCCGCAGGATCGGGCTGACGTCGGGCCCGAGGCCGCCGCTGGAGACGAGGACGAGCCGCTCGACCATCTCCGGGAACTGGTAGGTGAACTGCATCGCGACGCCGCCGCCGAGCGAGTGGCCGACCAGGGTCGCGCGGTCGTGACCGAGCGAGAGCATCAGGTCGCGCAGGCTGCTGGCGAGGGCGCCGAGCGAGTAATCGCCGCCGCCCGGTGCCGAGGCGCCGTGGCCGGGGAAGTCCGGGGCGATCACGGTGTGGTCGATCGCCAGCGGCTCGATCACCGATTCCCAGTTGGCGCAGGTGCCCGCCATCCCGTGGATCAGCAGCAGGACGGGCCCGGAACCGGCTTCGATGAAGTTCATCGGCCGGCCGTGGACCTCGACGGCCCTCGGCTTCGGCTTGGCCCTGCTCAGCCGCGTTGCTTTGGTAGCCACGTCAGGTCCTTACCCCCGAAACGTGCAGAGGTATCGCGCGGCGGCGAATCCGCCCCTGATTCCAATACTGTCGCGCCGTGCGCCTACCGCCCCGATCGGCCGACCCGCAGGACGACAAGCCGCCGCGCGGCGCCCTGATCGTCGTCGCGATCGGGCTTGTCGCCTGCCTTGTCGCCGCTTTTGCGACGGTCGGCAAGGGCGAGGGCGAATCGGCTCACCTGGAATGGGTGCAGCTGGGTACCGCCGCGGACTCGAAAGCCGCCGCTGTCCCGGGCGGGAAAGGCGAGATGCAGCTGATCAACACCAACATCCGCGCCACCGGGACCAACGTCAGCGGCTACTCGCTCTTCACCGCCGGCTCGACCCTGAACGTCTCCGCCGGCGCCCCGATCGGCGGCAGCCGCATCCTCTGCAGCGTCAAGGCCCACAAGGGAACCGAAGTCGCCCAGAGCGCCGGTGGCCTCCGCGGCACCTACCCGCGCTCCTCCGAAGAAGGCATCTACAACCAGGAAGTACCGGAAACCGTGCTGATGGACTTCAGCTCCCACAGCAGCGAACTGGCAACCCTCGAAGTCCTCGACCGGCCAAAGCGGTTCACCACCGAACAGGGCGTGAAGCTGGAATGGCCCGAATACGAAGTCGGCACGGAGAATCTCAAGTACTTCATCACCGGCAAGCCGAAGCAGGACCTCGAACTTCCCTTCTTCACGGTCTGGAGGACGACGAAGGTTCCCGCCGCCGGCATCGCCTGCACGATCGAAACGAGCGCCGGCAAGTCGACGGCGACGACGCAGGTGGCGCTACAACACCGCTCCCCGCCGATCGACGAAGAGGCGGAAGCCGAAAAAGCCGAAGAAAAAGAAGAGCTGGAAGCCGAAGAAGAAGCCGACGAGGAAGGCTAAGCAGACTTCAGCTTGACCCGGATGACCGCTTTGGCGGGCGTCTGATCGACGTTCCCGGCCGCATCGACGGCCCTAACCCGGAAGACGTGCTTGCCGACCTTGAGCTTCAAGGTCTCCGGCGAAAGGCACGGCGCGTAGGAACGGCGGTCGAGCTTGCATTCGAAGCGCGTCCCGGGCTCGGAGGAGAAATGTGCCTTGATCCTCGCCTTAGCGGCTTTCGCTCCCACCGCCGCCTTCCTCTTGATCCCGGTCAGGGTCGTCTCCGGGGCTGCCACGTCAGGTGAAGGATTGGGGATCGGGGCCGCCCCGCCTGAAGACGGCGGCGTTGCGGGCGCGGAGGTCTCCCCCGTGACGAGCGAGACATCGTCGAGGTCGAAGCGAGGACATGAGCCGGGGTCGTTGCTGAAGTTGGAGCAGACGACGGTGAAGGTGAGCGGTCTCGCCGTGGGGCCTCCGAGCATCCCCGGAACAGCCATGGACACAGGTTCGAAGCTTTCCCCGGCGGATTCGAGTTCCCCGATCACTTCGCCGTCGTATTCGACCTGAACGACCGTGGGCAGATCACCGAGAGCGATCTCCCGAATCTGGAAGGAGAGGACGGCGGGCAGTTCCGGCATCGGCACGAGCTGCGTCACCGAGCCGACGACTTCGGAGCCGAGGTGCGGCGCGAGATAAGTCAGCGTCTGGCTGGCGACGTAGAAGCTCCCCGAAGCGGCCGGAACCGGGCCGCACGTGGTGTTGGCTTCGCAGCGTTCGGCGCCCTCTTCGATCGCCCAGCCCGAGAAGCCGGCCTCGAAACCGCCGTCCTGGACTTGCTCGGTCGCGGCCGAGGCGGCGGCCGGGAAGACCAGCAGACAGAGAAACACAAGAGCCCCCCTCACGGGAGGAACTCTAGCTCCTAGACGTCGAGCTGCTCCTGCGGCGCGACCAGCAGCTCCGGCCCCTCCGCCATTCCTTTACCGACCTTGTTCAGCGCCGGGTTGGCCGGCGCCCCCTCCATCCGCCGCGGGTCGAGGGGCGCGCACATCGCCACCGCGTCCTCGGCGCTCAGGTCCGGGCGCAGCCAGGCGGCCTCGGCCTCGGGGCCCGGGAGGATCGCCGGCATCCGGTTGTGGACGGGCGCCACCACCTCGTTGGGGGTCGTGGTGACGAGGGTGCAGGTGTAGAGGTAGCCGTCGTCGTAGCCGCGCTCCTCGGGGTCCTCCCATTTCTTACGGGTGCAGAGGCCGGCGAAGGCGAAGGGCTCGCCGCCGTCGACGGTGAAGCGCCAGGGCTGGCGCGGCTGCTTCGGGTCCTCGGCCTTCATCCACTCGTAGAAGCCGTCGGCGACGATCAGGCAGCGGTGGCGGAACTTGTCGACCAGGGGCCCGTAGGCC
>Ga0190273_10000940_pt1 | contig 10501 bp, 12 predicted proteins | sample Popmic504IS_FD_134513 | JGI IMG/M metagenome (GOLD analysis project Ga0190273, IMG submission 134513) | Populus adjacent soil microbial communities from riparian zone of Shoshone River, Wyoming, USA - 504 IS | ecosystem: Environmental > Terrestrial > Soil > Riparian zone > Trees stand | place...
AGGAGCGTCTGTCTTGTGAAGTTCACGCCACCGATTATTCGGAAGGCGCACTCCGCTTCGCCCGCCGCAACGCGGCACGGGCGGGGGCGAAGGTTCGGTTCCATCGGACGGATCTAACCTCCGGCCTCGAGGCCCTCGAAGACAGCGTCGAATTGCTCGTCTCCAACCCCCCGTATGTGAGGAGCGGAGACATCCCGGACCTTGCCTCCGAAGTCCGCGACTGGGATCCACACCCCGCCCTAGACGGCGGTCCCGACGGCCTCGACTTCTACCGGCGCATCTTCGCCGAAGCCGCGCCGCTGCTTGCGGACGGGGCGGACGTGGTGCTCGAGGTGGGGGATGGGCAGGTGGAGGAGGTGCTCGAGATAGGACAGCGCGCCGGTTATACTCTGTTTGGGACCTACCCGGACTTGTCCGGGACGCCCCGGGCCGTGCTGCTGTGCTGGGGTTCGGGTTGAGGTACATCTCCGCAGCGGAAGCCGGGGAGTTACTAGGGGAGGGCAGGGTCGGACTCGTCCCTACCGAAACGGTCCTCGGGCTCGTAGCGGGGAAGGCCGGTGTGTCGCGGCTGTTCGAGATCAAAGTTCGCGATCCCGACAAGCCTATCGCCCTGCTTTGCAGATCCGCGGAGGAGGCTCTCGCCCTAGGACGGGAGTCATCGCCGCTCGCCCGATCTCTGGCAGACTGCTTCTGGCCAGGTCCGCTGACCTTGGTTCTCGACGCTGAAGGCGGAGGAACGGTTGGGGTACGGGTTCCCGCGCATCCCGTGACCCGGGCGGTACTTGCCTCTCACGGTGGTCCGCTCTACGCGACGAGCGCCAACCGCTCCGGTGAGAGCGCCTCGCGTGCTCTGGAAGACGTAGATCCAGCGATCTCCATTGCCGTGGATTTCGCCGTCAGGGGCGAGCCGGGGAGCGGGGAAGCCTCGGCCGTCGTGGATCTCTCGGGGGGCAATGTGCGGCTCCTGCGTGCCACGAAGAGTCTTACGGAGGACGAGCTGGCGCGGTCAGCTAAGGGTTAAGCTGTAGAGTAGTTTGGCGCTGTCACGACCTCTTTTCCTGCCACCCAAGTTTACAGCCTGATCTTCGTGCCATCGTTGGCGTGCGTAATCCTGGCTGTGATCGTTCTGAAGGGACCGGGCTTCTCTCAAGGTAAGAGCCGCCTCTGGGCTGTCGGGAGACCCAGCTCCCTAAGCCTGCGCTATACGGCCCAAGCTTCAACGGCCACGAATCACCTCAGAACGCATTTGAGGGCACTCCGGGCAGCGTTTATACTCTGCGTACGAGCACGCAATGGTCGGGAGGCTTCGAAGCGCGAAATCTCTACCTCGTACGGAGACGGTCGTGTACCGGAGATGGCGAGGTCACGGGTATACTCACGACGGTATTCCGCTTCGTTTTCACTCTATGCTAAATCTGAATGGGAGGTAAAAGGTGATAGGTCCGTACACCGAAGTTGATTCTGAAGTTCAAGCGGCGCTCGACGGGGAGTTGGAGCGCCAGCGGGCGACGATCGAGTTAATCGCTAGCGAGAACTTCGCGTCGCCGGCGGTGTTGGCGGCGCAGGGGTCCGTCTTGACGAACAAGTACGCGGAGGGCTACCCGGGGAAGAGGTACTACGGGGGCTGCGAGCAGGTCGACAAGGTCGAGGTTCTGGCTATCGAGCGGGCGAAGGAGATCTTTGGGGCGGAGCACGTGAACGTGCAGCCGCACTCGGGGAGCCAGGCGAACGAAGCGGCCTACGCGGCCCTCATCGAGCCAGGGGACAAGGTCCTCTCGATGGACCTCGCGCACGGCGGGCACCTGACCCATGGGATGAAGATCAACTTCTCGGGGCGGACGTACGACTTCGTCCACTACGGGGTCAGCGAGGACGGGTACATAGATTACGACGAGGTGCGTGAGATCGCCTTGCGGGAGAGGCCGCGCATGATCATCGCCGGGGCTAGCGCCTATCCGCGTGTCTTCCACTTCGACAGGTTTCGCGAGATCACCGACGAGGTCGGGGCGTTTTTCCTGACCGACATGGCCCACATCGCCGGGCTGGTCGCCGCGGACGTCCATCCCTCCCCGGTACCCTACTGCGAGATCGTCACTACCACGACCCACAAGACCTTGAGAGGGGGGCGCGGCGGCATGATCCTGTGCTGCGAGGAGTTCGCCAAGAAGGTCAACAGCCGCGTCTTCCCCGGCATGCAGGGCGGCCCTCTCATGCACGCTATCGCGGGCAAGGCGGTCGCCTTCGGGGAGGCCCTGCAGCCCGAGTTCAAGGACTACGCTCGCAGGATCGTGGACAACTGCAAGGCGATGGCCGAGGGGCTCATGGAGGGCGGGATAAACCTCGTCTCCGGCGGGACGGACAATCACCTGATGCTCGTCGACCTGCGCGGCACGGGCACCAACGGCAAGGAACTCGAGGAGCTCTTGGACCGTGTGGGCGTGACGTGTAACAAGAACATGATCCCCAACGACCCCGAGCCCCCGACCGTGACCAGCGGCGTCCGGCTCGGGACGGCGGCGATGACCACGCGCGGGATGGGCGAGGAGGAGATGCGCGAGATCTCCGAGATAATCGTTGGGGCCGTGCGCGGCGAGACGGACGGTTTGAGCGCCAGGGTAGCCACCCTCACGGAGGCCTTCCCACTTTATGCTTGAGGCGAGGAACCTGTACGTCGTGGACGGGCCGCTCGCCCGTCAGAAGCTCAAGGTCTTGCGCGACGAGAACACCCGCACGCCGGAGTTCAGGCAGGCAATGAAGGAGCTCGCCCTCATCGTGGTCGCCGAGGCAACCCACTCGATGCCCACCAACACCGTGCGCGTCAGGACGCCGCTCGCGGAGACGGAGGTAGAGGAGATCGCCGGCCCCGTCTGCCTGGTGCCGGTCCTGCGGGCTGGCCTTGGGATGCTCGAAGGCGCCCTCGCCCTGTTGCCCGACGCGACGGTTGGCTTCATGGGCCTGGAGCGGGACGAGGAGACCGCCGAGCCGGTCGAGTACTACGTCAACCTGCCCCGCAACCTGGAGGAGTACCTCGTACTCGTCCTCGACCCGATGCTCGCGACCGGGGGAAGTCTCTCCGCGACTTTGGGAAAGCTAAAGGAGTACGGGGCGCGTTGGATCTCCTGCCTGCACGCCGTCGCCGCCGCGCCCGGCGTCGAGCGGGTGACCGGAGAGCACCCGGACGCGAGCTTCTACACTGCCGCCATCGACCCGGAGCTCGACGAACGAGCGTTCATCGTGCCGGGCCTCGGCGACGCGGGGGACAGGCTGTATGGAACGCTTTAAGGACCCCTCGGTCGACACCTCCGGGCAGCACGCCGCGCTCAAGAAGGCACGTCCTTCGTGGGACGAGTACTTCATGCGCATCGCCCACGAGGTCGCCACCCGCTCGACCTGTCCCAGGCTGGCGGTAGGGGCCGTGGTCGTGCGAGACAAGAGGATTCTCACGACCGGCTACAACGGGAGTCCTTCGGGGATGCCGCATTGTGAGGACGTGGGGTGCCTCATAAGGGTCGTGGACGGACGAGAGAGCTGCCAGCGCACGCTCCACGCCGAGCAGAACGCCGTTATTCAGGCGGCCTACCACGGGGTGTCCGTGCGCGACTCCGTCCTCTACTGCACTCACCAACCATGCCTGTTGTGCGTGAAGATGATCATGAACGCCGGAATCGTGGAAGTCCGCTACACCGGCGGCTACCCGGACCCGCTCGCCGTGGAACTCGCCGCCGAAGGGGGACTCGGAATGGTCCAACTTGCATCAGACAACGGTTGATACTGCCGTCGCGAGCTTGAAACCATTTGTCACAGTTCGGGCAGTAGAGTACACTTCTGGCAATGACAGACACCGGTTTTTGCAGGAGCGCTATGGGCAGTAACTACGGTCGAGCCATAGCACTCGGAATAACCCTCCTGCTTATATTGGTGGCCCTCGGTGGTCTCGGTTTGCTGGCGGACACACTGTTGGGAACCCTCCCGCTGTTCTTGCTGCTCGGTATCGTGGCGGGATTCGCCCTGGGACTCTACTATATGTACATAACGCTTAAGAACATGGGCAACGGGTGAGCCCCCACTGGCGGCTGGCCCTCTGGTACGCAGCCTGGATATGTGTGGGGGCGGCTCCGGTAGGGGTGGTTGTCTGGTCTCTCTACGGCGCGGTTTATGCTGGGGCGTTTCTCTACGGCGTGGTCATGGGCGCGGCGAGCTTCGTCTCGATAGCGGCGACCGTCTCTATGTTGACCGCGCCCTCCAAGGTGTGGCAGGGGCTTGGGATGGCTTTCTTCGCGGCGCGGTATGGTTTCGTGGCTGCGGCATTGGGTATACCGGCGTATGCGGGTCTGTGGCCGCTGGCTCCCATGTTGTTCGGCTTTGCCGCGGTCTACGTGGCAGAGAACGTGGTGCTCTTGCCGGGGGTGTCGAGAGTGTTGGGCAGCACGAGGGCCAAGCGCGCCACAGACGTACGCCCGAGGCGTAAAAAACTGGAACGGAGGATAGTAGAACGGTGAAGCGTCTTCTCATTCTGGCTGCGGTGTTCGCGGCGTTCGTCGTGGCAGTTGCGCTCCTCAATGGTCCCCCGGAGTTAAGCCAGTCAGGGCTTCAGAAGGAGATCCTGCATACTTGGTCTGAGGCCAAGGAAACGAGCATCTTTGGCCTGCCGCCGCTGGAGTTGCACGCGGGACCCATAGACCTGTCTATCAACAAGATCATCGTATTCTTGTGGATCGGGGCGGCGTTGACGTTTCTGATCCTGTTCATCGGGAGCAGGGCGCTAAAGGACAGGCCCGGCGCTTACCAGGTGATCGTGGAGGAACTCTACGGATTCGGACGCAAGTTCCTCGCTGGCCAGATGGGGGAGGAGGGAATGAAGTTTCTTCCCTTCACGCTCTCGCTCTTTGTCTTCTTGCTGGTACTGAATATTATCGGCCTATTCCCGGGTAGCTATCCGGTGACGAGCAACATCACATTCACCCTGGTTCTGGCGGTCTTAACGCTCATCATCTACAACGTCGTGGGCATCAGGCGCAACGGTCTGAAGAGGTATATCGGAAGCTTCGTGCCCCCCAACTTGCCGGCCAAGCCAATCATGGCTCCGTTCATGTTCTTTATCGAAGCCCTCCAGCAGTTCATTACCAGGCCGCTCACGCTGGCCGTGCGACTCTACGCCAACATTCTGGCTGGGCATATGATCATCTTCCTGTTCTTGGGCTTCATCCTGTACTTAGGGACTTGGGTGGCGTTAGTATCCGTGCCCATGACGATTGTGTTCTACGCATTCGAGATCTTCGTCGCGATAATTCAGGCTTACATATTCGCTATACTCACGCAGATTTACATAGAGTTGGCACTATACGCCGACGAGCAGCACTAGGGGCTGTCGGTAGTAGGGTAGGGAAAGCAAACGGTCGAAAGGGGAGAGGTATATGGATGTGTTGTTTAGTGTTCTAGGAATAGTGGCTCTGCTACAGGCGGAGCTCAAGAGCATCGGGTTTGGAGTCGCGGCCGGCGCGGGGACTATCGGTGCGGGAGTAGGCATGGGTTACCTATTCGGCCAGTACATTTCGAGCATCTCTCGTCAGCCGGAGGCGGAAGATCAGGTAAGAACCTGGCTATTCGTCGGTATCGGGCTGATAGAGGCGTTCGCCCTCTACGGTCTCGTCTTCGGCTTCCTCGTGCTGTTCCTCTCATAGGGCGCATGTAGGAAGGTAGAGAGGAGGAGAGCGCATGGGTGGCGGCATACTCGACATAAGCAACACCAGCTTGATCTTCTGGGAGATCGTAACCATCGCGATCTTGCTATTCCTGCTGTGGCGGTACGTCTACCCGCCAATCCGGGACCAGATCCGGCAGCGCCAGCAGTCCATCGAGCAGGCTATAGATGAGGCGGAGAATACCAGGAAGGAGGCCCGCGAACTCCTGGAGGACTATCGCCAGCAGATCCGGGAAGCCCGCGAGGAGGCACGCCAGATCCGCGATGAGGCTAAAAAAGAGGGCGACCAACAGCGCGAACGGGCTAAAAAAGAGGCCCGCGAGGAGAGCGAGCGGATCGTGCAACGGGCCCGCGAGGAGATACAGCGCGAGCGGGAGTCGGCCTTACGGGAGGTGCGTGAGGAAGTCGCTGGCATGGTCATACAGTCCTCCGAGCAGATCCTCGGCCGCTCCATAGACCGCGACGAGCACGAGCGTCTGATCTCCAGTGCGCTCGATGAACTCGAGAACGAGGTTGCCGGGGCTGGCGCCGGGGACGGCAGGTAGCGTTTGAGCGCGGTATCCACCTACGCTCAGGCACTTTTCGAAGCCGCCCGCGAGCGCGAAGAGATCGAAGAGACCCTGGAGAATCTCAAAGAGTTCGTGGATGTTCTCCACGAGAGCGATGAACTCAGGGAGTTCTTCTACGGGACCCACATCCCCGAATCGCAGAAGCGCCGGGCTATAGACGCACTTACAGAAGAGATGACAACCTCGACGAGGAACTTCCTCAAGATCCTTATAGACAATGGCCGCACGGAGATCCTCGAGGATGTGGTACCGCGCTACGAAGATCTCGTCGAGGAGTACCAGGGGAAGGTGGAGGTCGGGCTTACCACGGCGGTGGAGCTTTCCGACGAGATGCTCGACCGGTTCAAGTCCCGGCTCGGCGAGATTCTCGACGGCCAAGAGGTAATGTTGGAGACCTATGTCGACCCTAACCTCGTGGGCGGCGCGCTTGTTAGAGTTGGAGAAAAGCAGATAGACGGTAGCGTTCGGGGGCAGTTGCAGGGCCTTCGACAGAAGATGCTAGAGAGAGGTAGCGCTTAATGGGTAGGTTGAGGCCGGAGGAGATCTCCTCCATCTTGAAGGGTGCCATCACCGATTACGAGAACCGGGCCCGCACCGAGGAGGTCGGCCAGGTTTTGCAGGTTGGAGACGGGATCGCGCAGGTACACGGCCTGACAAACGCGATGTACCAGGAGATGCTCGAGTTCGAGGACGACCGCGGCGAGACGACCATGGGCCTTGCCATGAGCCTCGAAGAGGACAACGTTGGCGTTATCATCATGGGCAACGACAGGTGGATACGCGAGGGGACCACCGTCCGGCGCACGGGGCATCTCATGAGGGTCCCGGTAGGTGACGCCGTGCTGGGCCGGGTCATTAACGCCGTCGGGGAGCCGATGGACGACAAGGGCCAGATCGAGTACGAGGAGACCCGCCCTGTCGAAGAGGTAGCGCCGTCGGTCATGCACCGTCAGGACGTCGACACGCCCATGCAAACCGGCATCAAGGCCATAGACGCGATGGTCCCGATCGGGCGTGGCCAGCGCGAGCTGCTCCTGGGCGACCGCAAGACCGGCAAGACTACTCTGGCCGTGGACACGATTATCAACCAGCGCGACCAGAACGTAAAATGCATCTACGTCGCCATTGCCCAGAAAGACTCTACCGTGGCGGGGGTTGTGAGCACACTCGAGGAGCACGGGGCGCTGGACTATACGGTGATCGTCAACGCGCCCGCCCACGAGGAGGCGACGTTCCACTACCTCGCGCCCTACGCGGGGACCGCCATCGGCGAGTACTTCATGGAGCAGGGCGAGGACGCGCTGATCATCTACGACGACCTCTCCAAGCACGCCAATGCCTACCGGCAGTTGATGCTTCTATTGCGACGTCCGCCGGGACGTGAGGCGTTTCCGGGGGACATCTTCTATCTGCACTCGCGTCTCCTGGAGCGGGCGGCCCGGATGAACGACGAGCACGGCGGCGGTTCCTTGACCGCGCTACCGATCAGCGAAACCAAGGAGGGGGACATCTCGTCGTACATACCGACGAACCTCATCTCGATCACGGATGGTCAGATCTTCCTCGACTCGGACATGTTCAACTCGGGTCAGCGGCCGCCCATCGACGTCGGCAACTCCGTTAGCCGGGTGGGCGGCGATGCCATGATCGACGCCATGGACGATGTTACCGGCACCCTGAGGCTGGATCTGGCCCAGTACTTCGAGCTCCAGAGCTTCGCCCAGTTCGGGAGCGATCTGGACGAGGCCACCCAGCAGACCCTGGCCCGCGGCGAGCGGACCATGAACATGCTGCAGCAGGACGAGCACGACGTCATACCGGTCGAAGAGCAGGTCTGCCTGATCTTCGCGGTCACCAACGGTCTCCTCGATGACATCGACGCAGACAACGTCGTCGACTGGCAGCGCCAGTTCCGGGAACACCTCAAGAACAGCCACGAGGAACTCCTCAACAATATCCGGGAGACGCAAGAGTTCTCCGACGAGGATGAAGAGACACTCAAGGAAGCCATCGAGAACTTCAACGAGAGCTACGAGCCCGAGAGCGGTGGCGTGGTCGAGGTCGGGGGCATGGGAGAGGACGAAGAGGAAGAGGGCGAAGGGAACAACGAGGAAGAGGAGGGCTAGGGATGTCGCTTCAAGACATGAAGCGGCAGATCCAGTCTGTCGACAACACCGCCAAGATGACGGGGGCGATGCAGACCATCTCCGCCGTCAAGCTCAGCAGGGCTCGGGAGCGTCTCGATAGGATACGGCCCTACACCGACAACATGCAGCAGATGATGCAGGACATCGCGAGTAAGGCTGGGGGCGAAAACCCGCTTCTGGCCGGGCGGGAAGAGGTCAACAACGTTGCCGTTTGCACCATCACCTCCGACCGGGGTCTCGCCGGGCCGTTCAACGCGCAGGTGTTGAGGCGCACGATGGAGTTCCGCCAGGAGCAAGACGCGGATATCGTTCAGGTCGTGACCGGTCGTAAGGCGGTGGAGTTTTTCCGGTTTGGAAAGATAAACCTCGAAGAGACGTTCACCGGGTTCTCGGACGAGCCCAGCTTCGAGAAGGCTCAGGAGATCGGGCGCCATCTCACGCGGCTTTTCGAGGACGAAGAGGCCGACGAGGTGTACCTGGTCTACAACCAGTTTCAGAACGCCCTCGTCCAGCGAGCCACCGTCACCCGCCTTCTGCCCGCGGCCCCGGAGGACACGGATGAGGAGGACGACGAGGAAGATGGGGAGGGGGAGGCGAGGGGTAACCCCTTCGAGTTCATTCCCGATGCCGAGGTGCTTCTCGAGCGCCTCGTGCCGAAGTACGTGGAGACTCTCGTGTTCCGTGCGCTCTTCGAGAGCGCGGCCGGCGAGCACGGGTCGAGGATGTCGGCCATGAAGAGCGCGACCGATGCCGCCAACGAGATGTCCGAAGATCTCAAGCAGCAGATGAACAAGGCGCGCCAGGCCGCGATAACCCAGGAGATTATCGAGATAGCGGCTGCCGCCGAGGCCCTCGGGAGCTAGAAAGACTTTCAGGTAGGAGGATTACCGCGTGAGCGAGAGCGACAAGAGAGAGCAATTCAACATTCCGAGAGACCCACAAGCGTCTGAGAGCATCCCGGAAGAGCAACAGACTTCCGGGCAGCAGCAGGTAGAGGACGGCTCTCGTGATGGGGAAGGGGACGGACGGGCTAATGGTGGTCAGCAGACACAGGCCCAGGGAGAGTCTCAGCAGGAGGCTGGGGGTGGCGTAGGCGAGCTGCTCGAGATCAAGGGGGTCGTGGTGGACGTTCGCTTCGACGCGGACGAGATCCCCGAGATCTACAACGCGCTTACGGCCTCGTTCGAGGTCGAGGGAGTCGAGAACACGGTGACGCTGGAGGTCCAGCAGATCGTCGGCGACGATACGGTGCGGGCGATCGCGATGGGCACGACAGACGGCATGAGTCGCGGTCTGGAGGTCCATGACACCGGAGAGCCCATCGCGGTGCCGGTCGGTAAGGCAGTCCTCGGGCGCGTGGTGGACGTGCTCGGCCAGCCAATAGACGAGAAGGGCCCGATCGAGGGGGCGGATGATAACTGGGCCATACACCGCCCGGCCCCTGCCTTCACGAACTTGAGCACCTCGCAGGAGGTGTTCCAGACCGGCATCAAGGTCATAGACCTGATGTGCCCTATCTTGAAGGGCGGCAAGGTCGGCCTCTTCGGAGGGGCCGGGGTCGGCAAGACGGTCGTAATCACCGAGCTCATAAACAACATCGCTCTCGAGTATGAGGGCACCAGCGTCTTTGCTGGGGTGGGCGAGCGGACGCGCGAGGGGACCGAACTCTACGCCGAGATGGACGAGGCCGGCGTTATGGAGAACACGTCGATGGTCTTCGGCCAGATGAACGAGCCGCCCGGCGCCCGCTTTCGCGTGGGGCTGACCGGGGTGACCATGGCCGAGTACTTCCGGGACGTCGACGAACAAGACGTGCTCCTGTTCATCGACAACATCTTTCGATTTGTTCAGGCCGGCACCGAGGTCTCGTCGCTCATGGGCCGGATGCCCTCCGAGGTCGGCTATCAGCCCACGCTTGCCACCGAGATGGGCTTCCTTCAGGAGCGGATCACCTCGACGAAGCAGGGCTCGATCACGAGCTTCCAGGCGGTCTTCGTCCCGGCTGACGACTACACCGACCCGGCTCCGTTCACCGTGTTCACCCACCTCGACTCGACGGTGGAGCTGACGCGAGACCTCGCCGA
>Ga0190273_10000941_pt1 | contig 10492 bp, 14 predicted proteins | sample Popmic504IS_FD_134513 | JGI IMG/M metagenome (GOLD analysis project Ga0190273, IMG submission 134513) | Populus adjacent soil microbial communities from riparian zone of Shoshone River, Wyoming, USA - 504 IS | ecosystem: Environmental > Terrestrial > Soil > Riparian zone > Trees stand | place...
AATGAGCTACAGCATTAATGCTCTATCCCGAGACACGATGTGATCATGATCACGAGCTATATGAGGCACGGCCTTCCCAATATTCGAACGAGATGAACAACAGAAGTTGGCTACAAGGCGATGAGATATGGAAGCAAGAGTTGCGTCGACTGGGCCAGCTTAGGAAAGATACCCCTTCGAGATCTAGCTGGATGAGAAAAGTGATGCTTTGCTATTTTAAGTTTTTCGTGACGCATTTCGTTTGCTCGTCCTGAGTTCGGATAAATCTTCAACGGAATGGAAACACGTCTTAAAGACAAAACTGACCACAGTTGCTGCTATCTTCCTCGAATCGTCCTAAAGTCTACCAACAACAAGGCGCCCTTCTTATCATGGCAATTCCAGCACGGTCACGCCACGATCATCTCTAACCAGCGCCTCTTGCCTTCGACTTCCAACAATTCCTGCCCACTAATGTCAGTGCTAATTCCACGTTCGACCTGAGTGTTCAATGAACCTCTGCTCGAATCCTTGGTCTCCTTCACAAAACCTATTTTGCATGTATAATCAAGAATCATGCTTCAACCATCGATCTAGCCATCTCAATGGTCGATTGGATCCCAATACAATACGATATGCATCACGATGATGGCGAGGACCGTGGATCGCTATCGTCCTCCTACCATTCTACAAATCTAGGAAAATCGTCACAATACATAAGCATCAACCTCAACCTCAACCAACATTGCCCCATCCACGAACCCTCCCGGCACAACAATCATTGTAGCCGCTGCTCCAACGACATCTAGCCTCACCTCCGTGTCAGTCACGACACCCTTCTCCCCGTTGTGCACACCAAAATGCCGCTGAAATGCCGCACCTACAGCCTCGCAGTCCTCGCTCCTAGCAACAAACATCCGCACGTGGATGATATCCTCTGTTTGTCCTCCTAGACGCGTCACTGCTTCAATGGCTCTGCCGAGGGACAGGAGTGCTTGCTTGAAGGCATCCCCTGGATGGTGGACTGTGCTGATGTTCCCGGATTCGGTCTCAATCCCAGTTCCAGTCTCACGCCCAGTCCCACTTTCGACTTCGGTGGGGAGCTTAGAAGTGTGCACCTTCAGCGCTGTGGTACCAGACACTGCAATAAATGGTCCGCGGCGGACGGCACGGTGGTACCCGAATTTCTGCTCGAACGGGTTTGGTGTGGTGAGGAGGGATTTTCTCTCTGTGATGGTGACTTGGATGTTTTGGATCTTGGTAGGGGAGTTGTTGATGGCGTGTGACATTGTGAGGTTATGGGGGTTTCTGCTGCGGGTTAGCGAGTTGAACGAGGTGTGGTGAGATACTGGACTTGGTCTAGAAAAGCACCGACGAGCGCGAGGAGGAACAAGAAAGACAATGGGAGCGAGGTCTGATCGATGCTAAATGACTCATCGATTGCCAAGGCTACTTTGGATGCTGTGATGGTGATGCTGCAACCAGTGTTTACATCTGCAAAACAAAGCCTTGCAGCTCTCTGATAACGCAAGGGAAAATTGGGTGTGAAACCAGTCGACGGAAAAGCCGTCAATCCTCGTTAAGTGTACGTAATAATCCTGCATGAAAGTTGCGAAATGCAACTCTTGAGATGAGAAACCATCGTAATAATGAAAAGCGTCGTAGAGATGCTGCCCAGTATTGGGAGTGTAAAGCTCGAGAGCGCAGCGCGCTGACATAAAACACACAGTGCTCCGGGCTGCACTTGTCTGTGTTGCTAAAGAACGGCTTTTGCCTTGTACCCTTGTGTAACTTGAACAATGGCCATGGAGCGTGTAACTCTGCGCAATAGAAGGGGATGCATATGACACGTAGCAAAATTGGTGCTTCTGATGGTTGTATTGCCGTTCATGCAGGAGTGTCTCTGGGTTACTGGGTTCGATATGCGACAGGACGAGGGATGTAGACTCGGGCGCCAGACATGTCGTGTCGCAAGTCAGTCCGTGGATGTATGATCCTTCCGTGCGACGTGCCAATCACAGCCACGCATAGTCTCGATATCCTGCAGCGAGCGAGGCTCGCAAGCACCAAATGGAGGGTGGCGTTGTGGTGACTCGTGCAGATTCTCCTTTCATCATCTTCTTATGCCACAAGGACGAAACCCGTTCTTTTCTCGTAGTCCAGGATGTGGTACTTGGTCAACGAGACTATCTGGCCATCTTCGATACCGTGAAATAAGCGCGATGGCTGTTAAGGCCATGCCAAACAGAAGTAAGTGTCTCCACGCGCTGAACCTAACACATTGGACCTCTGCTTTCTCGTAGCAGGACTTTGTAGTTCGTCCTCATAGATAACGAGAAGGCCGGAGGTGGTAGAGTCTTCTTTAGCCTTCATTCCAGCCTAGACAAAAATCTAGCACCACCATGTCCTGAGCTGTCCCAGATATGCACTACTGCGTGTTCCACTTTCTACATAGTCGACGTACTGAACCAATAATTGCTCCACAAATGATCATAATCCTCAACGACACCACCAACAAGATCCAGTATCGGCCTTCCTTTCAAAGCATCCACAACTTTTGTGATGGGACCCTTTGTGATATTCTCGTAGAACGCACCTCTCATGCCCCACCAAGCCATATTCCAGCCTCGTTTAGTGAATTCTTCCCTTTCCAGCGCCGACAGACCGCTTCTCGTGCCGCCGGGCACATTCGCCGCAAGTTCTTGCTTGGCGAGCTGCCTTGCGAAATATTCAATGGCTGCACCAGCAACCCATGGACCCCAGATCTTCTTCCACTTTGTACCTTCGTAGCCGTAGCGGCGAGCTACCCGTTGCATTAGAATGGCGTAGATAACCGGACGTAGAATATAGAGGGCTTCGGCGGCTTGACCACGCATGGAAGTCAAGCGGTGAACGAGTTGGTGAACGGGCTTGATGTCGTCTGGCGTAATGACATGTTCGAGGAGGTAATTTGACACAGCCTCTGGTGTGGGAAGTGTAGGCATTGTGAAGCCGGTTCGCGGCATAGAAAAGGGATCTGATGGATTGTGGTGGATAGGTATCTTATCTGAGTCTGACATTGGGGGTGTAGGTATTCCTGCTTCTCCAAAGGCATCTTTTGGTTCGAAAGGAATCGGGTCGAGAAGTTTCATCTCTTCCTCTGAGAACTCTTCGGTGGCTTCTTCTTGCTGAACAGGTGCAAAGTCTTCTCGGAGCGGGAGGGGTGGTGTCACAAGGGGACGGGAATTGGTCAAGCGAAGGAGGATGAGTCGGAGAAGTGCTTTGAAGGATTCGAGGAAGACAACGCATCGCCAGCGGCTGCGCTCGCCACCCCTTCTCCGGGCTGTCATCTCCCAGAGAAGTTCTGTATATTGGACAACCTTGAGGACGGTCGCGATCTGTGTGTAGAGGGAGGACGAGTCCTGCCAGAACATGGTATATCTGGCGTGATGTGAGGGCTTGGGCGCAGTTGCATTATGAAGTGGGGGCTTGGAAACCGCGAGAGATTCTGCCTTCTTCTTGAGCAGATGATCATGGTAGATGGAAAGTAGTTGAACGAAAGTATGCACTGATTCGGAAGCCAGTTCTGAATCATTGAGCCGTGCGCCAGGCAGGAGATAGGTCAGCGATCGGAGTGTGCTTTCCACCTGGCCAACTGAGTGAGAGTTAGATGCGACGTATTCCGCATAGATCTCAGGCAGATGTCTGGCTTTCTGTGGTAGTTCTGAAGTCGCTGCTGCTGCTGACCGGAGAGTCGCGTTGGCAGAACGCCAAAGGGATGATGCAGCCATTGCTGCCAGCACGTGAAGTGGCCCAAGAGAAGCACAATCTGTGCGGTCAATCACGATGTCTTTTCGGCGTGCTGATTGTGGTGGTGCCCATCAATGGCGAGGATGATATAAACACAGATGTGGGCAGGAGATAGGGAAGTGATGGCTGACGCAGACTGCGATCGTGATGTGATTGGTGGGCGACTGGCATGTGGCTAGGAGCCGAGGCAGTCTCAGCAAGCCAGAGCCTCCTGTCAAGTATGTGTTCGCTCGACAGTTCTGACAATTCAGACGTCCTCGTACATCGTTGTGTTGCTGCAATATTTCAGATTGTTGTCCGAAGCAAGATTTGGCAGCCGCGATCGGCGAGAAGCTGGAATGGGAGGTACGCGTCGTGACAGCTGGAATCGAAAGAGGGAGAACCGACCACCTTGAGCGATCTTCTACAAGCCATTGGCAACCAGCGCTATTGTGGTCTGTCGTTTCCCTACCAGGTATCACCTATCGATATCGCTATACATTTGCAGCTTGCGGGCATTACCTGGCTTACCGAAAGTCTTTGAAACCTGCGCCTCGTTATTACTGGGCCGCCTCCTGAAAACATTGGACCTGTGAGAAGCTTTTCCTGCTATCGTGCAGCATTGTTTGCTACCCTCTTTGTCACCGCCAATTCCCAGAAATGGGTCTCTGGTGACTTCTAAAGTACTCAGTGCGACATGACGACCACTACACAGACCACCGAGTCAAGATACCCCGCAAGATCAATGACTGCGCCAGAGTTCATTCAGGAAGGTGTACATCAACCGGTTGGAGCGAGTCCGAGAGAGCTGGCGAGCACTGGACGTAAGCGAAACAGCGTGCAGCAGCAGCAGCTGAGACGTATTCCTGCTCTAACAGCCTCAAGAACCTTCGGAGAGAAGTCGCCTGTTGTCAATGCCGATATTCAGGCCTTTCTGGCAACATGTATGAATATGAGCCAATGGGAGACTTACACAGCGAAGGAGAAAGCAATGATCATGAACAGCCTACCTGAAACGAGGCGGCCGCAAAGCATTGCATCCTCCTCAAGGAGTAGCAGTACTCAAGAAGAGAATGACCATGCCAAGTACAATACGAATAGGGATATGCTGAGAGATGGACAGCAGCAACAGAGCTTCGAACACTGCAATACAGCGCCTCTTTCGCCCACGTTTTTTTGTGGCGATCCCTATCTGAAACGCGCAATAGCTCGATTCAAGCGTGAGCTTTCGGATGGCTACTACACGAAAGTGTGGCAAGACAAGGCTAAGAGAGCTCACGATGAACGAATGGATGGGAACTTTGACGAATATCTTGCCGAACATGCAGAGGGGTTGTTCCCTGATGAAGGAGAGGGAAGCGAGCTTGCTGAGGTTAAGCTTGCGGAAGAGACCGAGGACGAAGAGTATCAGGATGGCACTCCCAAGAGAAGAAGGAACGGGCAATCCAGATGAGGCGAATGAGGAAGCATTTATGACTTATGAGCAATCATGGGTGACACATTTGAGCACTTTTATACATCGAAGCATCTTTGTCCAGATACCGTGCTCGTTCTGACAGTCCACGGGACGGTAAGTAGATGCCTGTCGTCGATGGTTTATAGGCCTTCTGAGTCTGTGAAGCAGCTGCTGCGCAGCCAAGGTACAGTAGCCAATTCTTGGTGGCCTGCCCAGTGCACATCGTAGGCACCTAGTACAAGTATCTATGCCAGACTACCAAGCTAAGTAATGGCCAGGTCACGGATGAGAATGCTTGCATGTGATCAAGCAACGTCTCTTGGCGTCATCTGCAGGTGGTGTGTCCCGCACCGGAAAAGAGCTTTGCCGAAATCTGGGGAATGTGCTTCTCCAGACCAAACCATGTTTTCTAAACAATGAGCCGATAAACAGCTCCAGTCTCTTCAGCTCTACTATATGATCACAGTCATGGCAGTCATCATGTGTGGAGCTGATTCTATCTACCTGAACCATGCAAGAGAACTGCTACGCGGCCTGCAACCACAGTGGACACCATGGCCCCAACCTTACATTTATGGGTAGCAAGCCTCTTTGCGGCGCTAACCTCTTCGCTCTTCGGATACACCGTCGGTCTGATCGGAGGTCTCATTGTTCTGCCTTCATTCCTCGGACACTTTAACCTCTCTTCGCTGCCCCATGCTGCTCTTGCTGCAGCACAGTCGCAGATCGTCACGGTATGGCTAGTTGGCGCCCTACTTGGTGTACCCATCGGTATTCCAGTCTGTGCGAGATGGGGGAGGCGGATGTGCCTAGCGATGAGTGCAGCGCTCTACGTCCTTGGGTCTGCGTTACAATTAAGCGGCAGCGGGCTTCCCATGTTTGAGATCGGAAGAGCGATCAATGGCCTGGGAGTCGGCGCTGGCACACTCGTTGGTCCCATGTAGTGAGTGGACTGAATTGAAGCATTTACCAGCAAACCCTAACTCTGCCTTTCACAGCATATCCGAAATATCACCTCCTGCTGAACGTGGCATGTTGATGTCAGGCTATCAGACGATGCTTCAGCTAAGTGCACTGGCTGGTTTTTGGGGTGCATTTGCAGCAAATTCTATCTTTTCTGATACATCGAATCTGCAATGGCAACTGCCCGTCGCCATTCAACTTATACCTGGTGCCTTTCTGCTGATAGGTGCTTGCTTCATACCAGAAACCCCTCAGTTTCTTGCAAGCAAGGGAAGATGGACAGCTGTTGCGCAGTCACTCGCTTGGCTTCGCCAAATGTCACAGGATGACGACGATCTTCTAGACGAGATCAATGAGATCAGAGTGACAGCCGAGCTCTACAAAGCTATGCAGAATCGGCAGCAAATCAGCTTCTTCAAGGAGGCGATGAAGAAGCCGGTCAGGAAGAGACTTGGTGTTGGCATTGGACTCATGATCGCACAGAATATGGTTGGCCTGAATGCTTTGAACTACTGTAAGTCATGTCGATCCGGCTTGTAGAAGCATGAAGCTAATCACATACAGATGCTCCTGTCATATTTATGTCAGCCGGTTTTACCACTGTATCGTCCTCTTTGTTTTTGACAGGTCTGTTCGGTGTCGTCAAACTAGTCTCCGCCACGGCCTTCATGTTCGTCTTCGTCCGTATGCGAGGAAACCGTTTCTGGCTGAAGCTTGGATCCGCCGTTTGCGGTGCTTCTATGTTGGTGCTTGGTGAGTTCTGCAGGTACATCAACTTCACCGCAATATCTAATCATCCAAACTAGCTTACTTTGTACGGAAGTTGAGCGACTCGACTGCACCGTCTGGTGGAGGTGATGGACTGACGGTAGGAGGGGCAACGTCGGTCATTATGGTCTATGTTTTTGCCTTTGCTTTTGGCGTTTCCCTAGGACCGATCTCGTGGAATGTCTGCGCCGAGGTGAGTCCCATTTCATTTTCCAAATAGCGTTCCAACTTCTGACACATGCTCCCAGATCTTCCCTCTACATATCAACGCGAAGTGCTGCGCAATCACAACTTGCACACAGTGGTTGTTTCAGGTATGAAATTATTAGCGTCCGCATAATCATGTCCTGACTCGTCTTCTAGATTGTCATCGCCGCCATGACACCAAGATTGATAGCCTCAGTCGGATGGATCACCTAGTAAGTGCATCATCTACTCGCATATTCTTGTCCCTTTGTGCTAACCTTGACACAGTATTGTCTATGCCGCCTTCTGCATCATCACCTACGTATGGGTTGCATTTTGTGTGCCCGAAACAAGAGGCGTCCCCCTTGGGAAAGCAATGGACGAACTGTTCATGGACTCATCCAAGGCATCGATTGCATATGAAGCAGAAGTTGAAGAGGTTGAGGAAGTTGACGAACGTACTGCTCTTCTCTCCCGTGCACATGAAAGGGAACGGAGACGGAGCTCTTTCGCCGGATTTAATTGAAGGTTGTGGCCAAGTAATGGTCAGCAAGGCCCGAGGCGAAGATGCTCGAGTATACATAGAGCTAAGAGTGCATTGAACGTTGAGGAGCCTGTGGATATGGCGCACGTGATCTGCGACTAGCAACAAAGTTGACAATGAGTGGCGGCAGCCCGGTGCTTTACAAGAGATCACTATACAAATGGGCCGACTGTCTAAGCGACGCTACAACTGCTCCACGTGTACTATGTGTAAGCCGTATGCAGCTGACGTGGAAGAAAATGATTTTAGAACAGTTCATGCTGAAGACTCGCCTATTTACCTGGGCGTCCACCTTCCACGTGCTGGTAAGAATATTTCGCAAACAGCGTTGATAAAAAGCAGGATGCCTGGCTTGGTGGTGATGTGTCAAGTCATGCTGCTCGAGAAGCTCGTAGGATGCCTTCCCCGTGTATGACCTTGTTGAAGCTTTTGTTTTGAGACCTTGCAGCTAGTAATATTAAATGTCTTGGAAGGACCCACTTCTTAGAAATTGGCCAGGATCTAGCTTGTTGTTGGGGCTAATCTTCCCTACAAGCCAGCTTCGCGAACAGGTCAACATATTTGGTCGAGGTGTTTCCATACCCTCTGATCTGCTCGGTTTTAGAGGCAGGACGGCTTACAGTTCGTTTGGCGTCCCGTAGTGAGGCTACGTATAGGCTTCATAACGAGACACAACGACCAGATGCTGACCGCCACGTACTAGTGGGTCTGTCTCTGCTGCTACCCGATGCGTTAGTCAATGACCGTGCGTCGTTAGCACCTTTCGTCGGTGAACAAGAAGAACTGTATTTTCTTCTTACCTTCCATCACGATTTAATCTGTATGTTGACGTTCTGCTGATATCAGGAGATCTGAGCATGAACAGCGACAAGATGGTCAAACCACAAGATCATTCATCCGGCACCGAACATGCTGATGACCTTGTTGCGAGGAAACACAACAGGTCTAGCAGTTCCGACCAGGCCAAGCCGTACGCCACCAATTCAAACAAGATGGTCCAAAAGATTGAATTCGCACCTGGAACCGCATCACCTAGTAGAAGCAACAAACCGACCTCGGAGAGACCTTCAACTAAACGACGAAAGTCTTCAGCATCTTCCACCAAGCACAAATCTCGGCCAGCTTATAGCAGGAAATATTCGACACCCCCCTCTCGACCTCTGTCTCCGGCAGGCTTCCCTCACCTGCTCGAATCGGACATGATAATACCAGCTATCGACCTTAATGCGACTAATTTGGCTAACAAATTTGTCGATTACCAAGAGCATATGCTGCTGGTCGATACAGGACCTCAAGAACCCGATCTTTGGTCGGACCCGGATCCAGACACTGATTACTTCTCCACCATCGAAGGGCCAGGGCCACGACATATGAGAGGTAAGTCAAGGCGACAGCTTAGCCAGAATACCGGCCAAGTGAATTCTTTGAATGCTTTGATGGCTTCCGCTAGCAACGTGAAAGGTTTACAGCAGATCAGCGAAGATGCTGAAGCTGATTTCTTGTTGCCGCCAACACCTGGTGCATTCGCAGCATGAGCAGTGGGAAAGGAACTTCACAAACAGCCTGCCAGAACACTTGGAATAGCACCGACGACCGTCCCAGATTAGTAGTGAAGTTGAAAGCGGCATAGGAGCCAGGCGCAAATGGCAGAAACTTTGCAACCTAGAGTTGGATGAAGAACAGGTCAACATGAAGGGAACGATCGATATGGAGAACTTATGCTAGAGACCATCGCCTCTCGGGTCTGTCTTTTCAACGAGCACACACGACTTAGGTAGGCATGTTGCCACCACGGTAACGACAAAGCTCAACGACTCGCTCGTTGGACTTACCAATACTCTCACCCAACCAGTGGGTGTTCACACAGCGTTGGCACATGATTTCAGCGAAGCCAGCTGACCAATGCAAAATTCATGGATACGTTGTGGTTGTTTGCGCAGCAGACCTTATGAATGAGTTACAAAAAGAGCAGAACGTTTGGCAAAGGAAGAGAAGGCGATGAAAAAGCAAGGGAAGCAGGAGAGGAACAGATGAGAAGTGGTTCTCCCCCGGCCAGAATCGTGGGGACTAGGGGAAGGTAACCTGTACCTGTTGATGGAGCCAGTGGATTGTTCTGCATTCAAACGTGTCGAACTCGGCGCGGACGGCCCTGCTCGCGAATTTTGAGAATGCTGACCGGCAACAACAAGTACGAGACATACGCAAGCAAAATGTATAGATCGAAGGTCCTGACCATCCTCTTTCTTCCGCGGATGACGCCTCACGAGTCGCAATCACGATTTTGCAACCACATCTGAACAGCCATGACATTCGTTGAGTCTCTCTCACCAGCCACGTTTCCAAAGGACAGACCCAACAGGTGAGCAGTGTGACAATTCATACTGCCAAGAAGGAACGCGATGGGGGCATTAAGACAACGTAAAGAGATCATAACAGTGGCATGTAGCGGAACAAGGCATGGAACCCTGTCATCATCATCCAGACGACGGACCTGCAGGCGCCTAGTTTCGGTTTCATCATTCCGGTGGTAGTAGAACATGCTCAACGCACCCATGATATTTAGCCGTGTGCCGTTCAAATCTGAGCAAGCTCATCGACACGAACACGAGACGCGTGTTTCAGGGGGGAACGGAACAGCAGGTCGAGAGCAGTGTCCGCAACGGTCAGAGGTGGACCGCCATTGGGCATCCACCTTGCGTCATCCACAACAGCGATGGGCTTAAACTGAGGCGTCGCTGGGCATATTGCTATCAAGACCGATGAAGAGGCTGCTAGATACGAAATTGTGTTGTCGAGCTCTACTGATTCTGATGTGTTTGTGATAATCA
>Ga0190273_10000942_pt1 | contig 10490 bp, 10 predicted proteins | sample Popmic504IS_FD_134513 | JGI IMG/M metagenome (GOLD analysis project Ga0190273, IMG submission 134513) | Populus adjacent soil microbial communities from riparian zone of Shoshone River, Wyoming, USA - 504 IS | ecosystem: Environmental > Terrestrial > Soil > Riparian zone > Trees stand | place...
AGCCGAGCTCGACGCCCTCTTCATCGGTGAAGCGCTGGTCCTCTGGCCGCTGGCGTTCGTGGTAGGCGCGGATGCGGCGGGCGGCGAAGGCGATGGCCTCGCGCACGTCAGCGGCGCACTCGGCCGCCCCGGCCTCGATCTCCCCGGCGGTGACGCGGATGGTCGTCTCGTCGAGATCGGCCCCGTCGAACTCGCGCGAGAACCGCAGCACCGCCGCCAGCCCCTCGGCCTTCACCGCCTCCAGCACCTTGACCACCGCCGCGTCCACATCGGCGGGCGCGCCCCGGCGCTCGTCCAGGAAGGCGCGGAAGGCGGTGTCGAAACCCGCGTCGGATGAGCGGAAGCGGCGCATGGGCGCCTTCTAGTTTGCTGAGCGCCAGACGCCTAGAGTTGATGCTCCGGCGTCCTCGGCGTCGGCCACGGCTGTGACACATCCGCCAGCACCGCCTCCACGCACTCAACCTCGGCCCGCAGGTCGCCGCCCCCAGCAAACGCAAGGGTCACCGTGCCGCCCGGCGCCTCGCCCGGCTCGAAGGTCAGCGCCAGCAGCTCCAGCACCGCGCTCTTCGCCTCCCGTCGCAGCTTGCGCGACTTGACCGACAGCACGCAGCCCAGCTGCAAGGCCGAGCGCGTCCGTTCGCCCCGCTTCTCCCCCGCCTCCCAGCGGAAGCGGTTGAAGGCGATGGTCAGCTGGCGGTTTGCCCGCTCGAACGAGATGTCGCCGATCTTCGTCACCGCGTCCTGCAGGGCGGCGGAAATGACCTTGAGGTCCTCGTCGTCCTCGGCGATCAGGCGCAGCGGGGCGGTCATCTAATCTTCTTCGCCCGAGCCGCCGTCCTTGATGCGGCGCACGTCGGCTCCGCAGGCGGTGAGCTTTTCCTCAAGCCGCTCAAAACCGCGGTCGAGGTGATAGACGCGGCCCACCGTCGTCTCCCCCTTGGCCGCCAGCCCGGCGATGACCAGGCCCACCGACGCCCGCAGGTCCGTCGCCATGACCTGCGCGCCTTGCAGCTGCCCCACGCCGCGCACCCTCGCCTCGCCGCCGGAGACGGTGATGTCGGCGCCCATGCGGGCTAGCTCCGGCGCGTGCATGAAGCGGTTTTCGAAGATGGTCTCGCGGATCACGCTCTCGCCGTCGGCCAGCGTCATCAGCGCCATGAACTGCGCCTGCAGGTCGGTGGCGAAGCCGGGGTAAGGGTCCGTTTCGATGTCGACGCCCTTCAGACGCGCGCCGTTGCGCTTGATGGTGACGCCGTCGTTGGTGCGGACGACGTCGGCGCCCGCCTCCTCGATCTTGTCGAGCAGGGAGTCGATCAGCCCGGCCCGGGTTCTGGTCAGCCGCACCTCGCCCCCGGCCATGGCGGCGGCCACCGCATAGGTGCCGGTCTCGATGCGGTCGGGGATCACCGAATGCTCGGCGCCATGCAGCTTGCCCACGCCGATGATCCGCAGCACCGGCGTGCCGATGCCTTCGATCCTGGCGCCCATCTTGATGAGGCATTCGGCCAGGTCGCCGATCTCCGGCTCGCAGGCGGCGTTGGCGAGGATGGTCTCGCCACTCGCCAGCACCGCCGCCAGCAGGGCGTGCTCGGTCGCGCCCACCGACACGAAGGGGAAGTCGATCTCCGCGCCCTTCAGCCCGCGCGGCGCCTGGGCATAGACATAGCCCTCGTGCAGGTCGATCTGGGCGCCGAGCGTTTCCAGCGCCTTGAGGTGCAGGTCGACCGGCCGCGCCCCAATCGTACAGCCGCCCGGCAGCGATACCTTCGCCTGCCCCGTGCGCGCCACCAGCGGCCCCAGCACATTGAACGAGGCCCGCATCTGGCGGACGAGATCGTAAGAGGCATAGCCGCTGACGATCTCGGGCGTATGCAGGATGGTCTCGGCGCCGTCCGGACCGTCGCGCTCGACGACCTCCGTGCCCAGCCGCTCCAGTAGCTTGCCCAGGAAGCGCGTATCGGCCAGCCGCGGCATGTTGGTCAGCCGCAGCGGCTCGTCGGTCAAGAGGCTCGCGGCCATCAGCTTGATGGCGGAATTCTTGGCGCCGCTGATCGGGATTTCTCCCTCCAGCCGGGCGCCGCCGGTGATGGCAATGCGGTCCATGCAGCCCCTAACGCGGCCGGGCGCTTATCGGCCCGGCAAAGGTGTGTGTCGTGACCGCTTCTAGCGAGCGCGACGCCCGCCGCCAATCGGATTGCCGCTCAGCCCTGTTTCGGCGGCTTCGGCGCGGGGGCGGCGGCCTTGCGGCGGCGCAGGTTGGCCCGCAGCGCGGCGGCCAGCTTCTGCTCGCGCCCGGTTTTGGCCGGCGGCGATTTGCCCTCGTCCTTGCTCATGGCCGTTTGGGTGCGGCCGGCCGCCTTGCGGGTCAAGGCCGATTTCGCTTCCAGTGGTGGGCGACTTTCGCTATCAGGCCCGCCTCACCTATCGCCGCCGTAGCTCAGTGGTAGAGCGCATCCTTGGTAAGGCTGAGGTCCCGAGTTCAATCCTCGGCGGCGGCACCACTCTCCAGCACCCGAAATGCTTGCACCCGTAACTAGTCGGGCGGATGCTGCGTTACCGTCTGCGGGACAAGGCGGTTGGAGATGAGTGATGACAGCTTACGGCAAGATTTCATGGGCGGCGCTGGCGACCGCCGTCTCGCTTTCCCTCAGCGCGTGCGTCGGCGTGCCCGGCCCGGCCTCGACGATGATGCCTGCGGGCGACTGCTTCTCGAGCACTCAGTGGCAGGGGTGGAGTTCGCCGACCGACGACGTCCTTTACCTTCGTGTGCGGCCCCACGACGTCTATCGCGTCGACCTGCTGCCGGGTACCGGGAGCCTCGATCGCGGCGGGCAGTTCATCATCTCGGAGGTGCGGGGTTCAAACCGGATCTGCAGCGCCAACGACCTGGAGCTCTCGATCGCCTCGACCACCGGTTTCAGGTCGCCGCTGTTCCCGCGCGCGATCCGTAAATTGACGCCGGCCGAAGTCGCCGCCCTGCCGCCGAAAGACCGGCCCTAGGAACAGCCGCTGAAGGGCGTGCGTTGATCGCTCTCCTGCCGGAGTGCGCCCATGCGTCTGCCCCTCAACTTGATCATCATCCTGGCGGCTATCGCCATCAGCGTGGCCATCTACTTTGCGACCGGCGGCCGCTTCATCTTCTTCGCCCTGCCGCTGCTGTTCGGGCTGCCGTTCCTGGGCCGAGGCCGGCGGCGGGACTCAGACGACTTCGCGCCGGAGTCCACGATCTCCGAACCACCAGGTGAGCGCCGTCGCCGCTGAGAAGCTGATGGTGTCGACCGCGCCGCCGATCACCGAGGCGGCGGTGTCCGCCTGCAGGGCTCCGGCCGCCGCGCTGAAGAACACGATCATATAGAGCAGCCACAGCAGCACGGTCAGCGCCGGCCGGGTCAGCGCCCGCACCGCCGCCACCCAAGGCCAGCTTTCGGCGATGGCGGCCTCCGCATCGATGGAGGCCTTCAGCCCGGCCCACGATCCCTGCGCCTGCGTCACCGCCAGCGCCTGCCGCGCCTCCTCGGCATGAGCCGAACGGGCCTGTTCGCCCATCGCCATCTCATGCGCCCAGCGTTCCTTCTCCTGGGTCAGCTCCAGCTGCCGGTCGCGGCGCTTCTCGCGCATCTCGAAGATGCCGAAGCCGCGGTTCACGATCGAACCCAGCGCTCCGAACGCAGCGCCCAGGGCGCCGCCGCCTACGGTCCCAATCAGGTCCACTGAAAATCCTCCATGGCGCCGTTCGTCATCTCACCCGACCGCAATGATCCAGACCTCGCCCGCGCCGCCGACTCCGCCGGCTCCGGAGTTGAAGGTGTCGCGAGCCCCGCCCCCGCCGCCTCCCCCGCCGCCGGGAGCGCCGCCAGCCGCGCCCGCCCCGGCATTGGCGCTGGAGATCGCCCCGCCGCCTCCGCCGCCGCCGCCACAGCCGCGCGTCCAGGCCTTGGCGGCTCCGGCCACGCCGTCGACGCCCACGCCGCCCAGGCCGCCGGAGGCCAGCCGCGATGTCAGGCCGATGGCGAAACCGTTGCCGCCGCGCCCGCCCTGGCTTGTGCCGCTGGTGGTGATCAGCCCGCCGCCGCCGCCGCCGCCGCCAGGTCCCTCGCCTACCGAGGCTGAGGTCCCCGCGCCGCCGTTGCCGCTGGCTGAACCCGCGCCGCCGCCGTTGCCGACGACGTTGCCGGTTCCGCCGGTGGTCGCCGAGGTGCTGGCCGTCGTACCGGCCGCGCCACCGGAGCCGCCGCTCGCGCCGACAAGGAAGGTCGAGCCATCCTGCACCGAACTCGTGCCGCCCGCGCCGCCCGCCGCGCCGCTGTTGGTTCCGGTCACCGAGGCGGCGGCCGTGCCGCCCGCGCCGACGGTCACCGTCAGGGAGGCGCCGACTTCGCTGATGTCGAACTCGGCTTCCGCCCGTCCGCCCGCTCCACCGCCACCGCCACCGCCGCGGTTGGCGGCGTTGGTCCCCGCCGCGCCCGAACCGCCGCCTCCGCCCCCGCCGATGCAGACGATCCGCAGCCGGCGCGCCCAGGCCGGCACGCTGTAGCTGCCGCTGGCGGTGAGGACAGTCACATGCGTCTGGTGCAGGGCCGAGAGGGTGAAGGCGGCGCGCCCCGTGCTGCGGTCGACGCTCATGACGTCGTGCCAGGCCGAGCCGTCCGGCGAGACCTTCAGGGCAAAGTCATCGCTGCCGGTCAGGCCGAACTCCGCGCGTCCGGAAAAGCCGGTCTGCAAGAGGTGCGAGGCGGTGTCGCCGGCGGCGGCCTTGTTGACCTTCACCTGCGAGCCGGCGCCCACATGGTTGAACAGCACCGCCGCGGAGGCGACGGAGAGTTTGTTGGTGGCGTCGGCCGTAGCGTTGACCCCGAGCAGCGACAGCCCCTGCAGCGCGTCGATGGCGCTGGTGATGTCGGCCCACGCGGCGCCGTCGAAGAACACTAGGGCGCCGTCGTCCTTGACGTAGGCGATGTGGCCTTCGGCGACCTCCAGTTCGGCCCAGGCGCCGGCATCGTAGCGCATCACCGTGCCCGCCGCCTTGCCCGCCCAGTCCGCGCCGGTTGCGCTGACGGGCAGGATGTAGATCGCCCCGTCGTCCGGCGAGCCTGGCTGGGCGGCCGTGGTACGGCTCTCAACGGCGGTCTGCACGAGGCCGTCGAGGCGGCTCAGCGCCTCGTTGAGCGTCACATGCTTCTGGGCCTGACCGGCAGCGAGGTAAGGAAGGGTGAGGCGGGGTGTGGCGTCATCTGACATGCCGCAAGGGTGGGGTCAGAACGGGGTGAGGTGGATAAGTGCGGCCCCGTCCCCCAAACTCCCGTCATCCTAGGCCTTGTGCCTAGGACCCATAATCGAGGCGCGCCGAGAGTGGCTGTTGCGCTGGCTTGGCCCACATCGGCAACGACGGCGCTTCTGGGTCCTCGGGACAAGCCCGAGGATGACGATCTTGTCTATTCCGCCGCCAGCGCCATTTTCGCGCCGCTGGTGAGCGCCGTCTTCGCCGCCAGCGCCGCCTTGGCATCCTCGTACTCCGCCGACAGCTTGGCGACGAACTCGGCCACCGAGGGCGCGGATTTCACCGCCCCGATCCCCTGGCCGCAGCCCCAGATATCCCGCCAGGCCTTGGCTTCCTGGTTGCCGCCGGAGCCGAAGTTCATGGCCGACGGATCGCTGACCGGCAGGTTTTTGGGGTCCAGCCCGGCCTTTTCGATGGACGGCGCGAGGTAGTTGCCGTGCACGCCGGTGAAGAGGTTCGAATAAACGATGTCATCGGCGTTGCTCTCGACGATCATGTCCTTGTAGCCCTGAGCCGCATTGGCCTCGGCTGTGGCGATGAAGGCCGAGCCGATGTAGGCGAGGTCGGCGCCCATCGCCTGCGCCGCCAGGATCGCCGCGCCGTTGGCGATGGAGCCCGACAGCGCCACCGGCCCATCGAACCACTCCCGAATCTCCTGGATCAGCGCGAACGGCGACAGCGTCCCGGCATGGCCGCCCGCGCCGGCCGCCACCGGGATGAGGCCGTCGGCGCCCTTCTCGATGGCCTTGCGGGCGTAGCGGTTGGTGATGACATCATGCAGCGTGATGCCGCCGTAGCTGTGCACCGCCGCGTTGAGGTCCTCCCTCGCACCCAGCGAAGTGATGACGATCGGCGCCTTCCACTTCACGCAGAGCTCGACGTCCTCTTCGAGCCGGTTGTTGGTGCGGTGGACGATCTGGTTGACGGCGAAGGGGGCGGACGGCGCCTCGGGGTGCTCGCGGTCCCAGGCGGCCAGCTCCTCGGTGATGCGGTGGAACCACTCGTCCAGCATCGAGATCGGCCGCGCGTTCAGCGAGGGGAAGGAACCCACCACCCCGGCCTTGCACTGGGCTATCACCAGGTCCGGTCCGGAGACGATGAACAGCGGCGAGCCGATCACCGGCAGGCGCAGGCGGTCGCGGAGGATCGGCGGCAGGCTCATGGGAAGCTCCTTCGTGTACGGCGTAAGTAAAACAAGCGTTCGAATCCGGCAAGCGCTCGCGGCTTGACCTACCCAAGGGCAGCGCGGCATTTGCAGCCGAATTATTGCACCGCAGCGGAGCCTTGGCCCCTTGGACGGCACGATCCTTCCTCTCGCCGACGATTTCCCGGCTCCCGACCCCGCCGACTGGCTGAAGCTAGTCGAGAAGACGCTGAAGGGCGGCTCGCCCGAGGATCTGGTGACCCGCACCGCCGACGGGCTGACGATCCAGCCGCTGTACCGGGACGCGCCGGCTACCGCTCGCGACCTCCGCCCCCGCGACGCCGAGCGCCCGTGGGACCTGCGCATGGCCACCGCCCACCCCGAACCCGACCGCGCCAACCTCGAGGTGCTGAAGGACCTCGACGGCGGCGCGGCCTCGGTGCTGGTCAGGATCGACCCGGACGGCCACCGCGGCGTCGCCGTGGGTTCCGCCGAGGGGCTCGGCCGCGTCCTAGACGGCGTGCTGCTGGAGCTGGCCACCGTCGCGCTCGACGCCGGCTACCTCGGCCCCAAGGCCGCCGACTGGCTGGGCGCGCTGGCCAAGGCTTCGCCCGCCGCCCTGCTCGCCTTCCACATGGACCCGCTCAGCGCCTTCGCCGAGAGCGGCGTCAGCCCCGGCCCCATCGAGAGCCACCTGGTCAGCGCCGCCACCGTCGGGGCGAGGCTGGCCGTGACCTATCCCAAGGCGACGTTGATGCTGGCCTCGGGCCGCGTCGTGCATGAAGCCGGCGGCTCCAACACCGAGGAGCTGGCCTTCATGGCCGCCTCGACGCTCGCCTACGCCAAGGCCCTCGTCCGCGCCGGCATGAGCATGGAGGACGCCTTCTCGCGCATCGTGCTGGGGGTCAGCGTCGACGGCGAATACTTCACCGGCGTCACCAAGGTCCGCGCCGCCCGCGCGCTATGGGCGCGCATCACCGAGGCCTGCGGCGTCAGCGTCCCCGCCCGCATCGAGGCCCGCTCCTCCCGGCGGATGCTGACCAGGACCGATGCCTGGACCAACCTCATCCGCCTGACCAGCGCCGGCTTCGGGGCGGCGGTCGGCGGGGCGGACGCCGTCGTGCTCGGCGCCTTCACCGACGCCATCGGCCTGCCCACCGCGTTTGCCCGCCGCCAGGCCCGCAACACCCAGCTGGTGCTGATGGAAGAAAGCCACCTCGGCCGCGTCGCCGACCCGGCGGGCGGCGCCTGGTACCTAGACACCCTCACCGACCAGCTGGCGCGCGCGGCGTGGGGCGGCTTCCAGTCGATCGAGGCTGCGGGCGGCGTCATCAAGGCGCTGGAAAATGGCGCCGTCGCCGACGCCGTGAATAACTCCCGCGCCGCGCAGGAGACCGCCTACGCCGAGGGGACCCGCAAGATCCTCGGCGTCACCGTCTTCAAGAACGCCGACGACAAGGCGGTCCATGTGGAAAAGCCCGTCGCCATCCCCGCCGAGGCCCCCGACCCCCGCCTGCCCGGCCCCGACAGCGCCTGCCGGCCGCTGACGCCCGTCCGTTTCGCCGCCGCTTTCGAGGAGGCCTGAGCATGGCCGGCTTCCCCAACTTCGCCGAACTTGAGTTCACCCAGGTCCAGCTTGACGCCGCCACAGCCGAAAACCCGATCTGGGAGACGCCGGAAGGCATCGCCGTAAAACCCGCCTACACCGCCGCCGACATCGAAGGCGCCGACTTCACTGGCGGCTACCCCGGCGTTGCGCCGTTCCTGCGCGGCCCCTACCCGACCATGTACGTCAACCAGCCGTGGACCGTGCGCCAGTACGCCGGCTTCTCCACGGCTGAGGACTCCAACGTCTTCTACCGCCGCAACCTGGCGGCAGGGCAGATGGGCCTGTCGGTCGCCTTCGACCTCGCCACCCACCGCGGCTACGACTCAGACCACGAGCGGGTGAAGGGCGACGTCGGCATGGCGGGCGTCGCCATCGACAGCATTTACGACATGCGCACCCTCTTTTCGGGCATCCCGCTCGACAAGATGAGCGTGTCGATGACCATGAACGGCGCGGTGCTGCCGATCCTGGCGCTCTACATCGTCGCCGCCGAGGAACAGGGCGTCAGTCCCGACAAGCTGTCGGGCACGATCCAGAACGACATCCTCAAAGAGTTCATGGTGCGCAACACCTACATCTATCCGCCCAGCGCATCGATGAGGATCGTTTCCGACATCTTTTCATACACTTCGCAGCAAATGCCGAAGTTCAATTCGATCTCGATCTCCGGCTATCACATGCAGGAAGCCGGAGCGACGGCGGACCTGGAGCTGGCCTACACCCTGGCCGACGGCATCGAGTACGTCCGCGCCGGCATCGCCGCGGGCATGAGTGTCGATGCGTTCGCGCCGCGCCTGTCGTTCTTCTGGGCGATCGGCATGAACTACTTCATGGAAGTGGCGAAGATGCGGGCCGCGCGCCTGCTGTGGGCCCGCCTGATGAAGCGCGAGTTCGATCCCAAGGACGCCCGCTCGCTGTCCCTTCGCACCCACAGCCAGACCAGCGGCTGGTCGCTGGCCGCGCAGGACGTCTTCAACAACGTCGCCCGCACCTGCGTCGAGGCGATGGCCGCCGCCAACGGCCAGACCCAATCTCTGCATACGAACTCCCTGGACGAAGCCCTTGCCTTGCCTACGGATTTCTCCGCACGGATTTCCCGCAACACCCAGCTCTTCCTGCAGATGGAAAGCGGCCTGACGCGCACCATCGACCCTTGGGGCGGCAGCTATTACGTCGAGCGGCTAACCTACGACCTCGCCGCCCGGGCGCTGGAGCACTTCGAGGAGGTCGAGAAGCTCGGCGGCATGGCCAAGGCCATCGAGCAGGGCCTGCCCAAGCTGCGCATCGAGGAAGCCGCCGCCCGCACCCAGGCCCGCATCGACACCGGCCACCAGAGCGTCGTCGGCGTCAATCGCTACAAGCCCGAGGTCGTCGACGAGATCCCCGTGCTCAAGGTCGATAACACCGCCGTCCGAAACGCCCAGATCGAAAAGCTCAATCGCCTCAAGGCCGAACGCGACCCGGCTGAAGTGGAACGCACCCTCGCCGCGCTGGAAGCCGGAGCCCGCGCGGACGGCAACCTGCTGGCCCTCTCCATCGACGCCGCCCGCGCCAAGGCCACCGTCGGCGAAATCTCCTACGCGCTCGAAAAGGTCTTCGGCCGCCACCGCGCCGAGGTCCGCGCCATCGAAGGCGTCTACCTCTCCGAAGGCGGCAAGGACGTGGTCATCGAACGCGCCCGCGCCATGGTCGCCGCCTTCAAGGAGGTGGACGGCCGCGCGCCCAAGATCCTCGTGGCCAAGATGGGCCAGGACGGCCACGACCGCGGCCAGAAGGTCATCGCCTCGGCCTTCACCGACCTCGGCTTCGACGTCGACATCGGCCCGCTCTTCCAGACGCCCGCCGAGGCCGCCAAGGAAGCCGTCGAGCAGAACGTCCACGTCGTCGGCGCCTCGTCATTGGCGGCCGGCCACCTGACCCTGATCCCCGAGCTGAAGGCGGAGCTGGAAGCGCAAGGACGCGGCGACGTCATGATCGTCGTCGGCGGCGTCTTCCCCCCCGACGACTTCCAGGCCCTGAGAGAGGCCGGCGCCGCCGCCCTCTTCCCCCCCGGCACCGTCGTCGCCGAAGCCGCCATCGAACTCCTCGACCGCCTCAACGAGCAGCTCGGCTACACGCAGACCCGGGCTGCCAGCTAAGGGCGCCGCCCTCGCCACCCCACCACCCGTCATCCTCGGGCTTGTCCCGAGGACCCCTCTATCGGCCGCTTGGTTCGCGCAAGCACACCAGCGGCCTCGCAGCGGGGGGGGGTCCTAGGCACAAGGCCTAGGATGACGGAGATTGATGTGGAGAGTTCGAAGCTTATCCCCTTCTCCAAAAACACCCCCATCCTTGCATCACCCCACCGCATGGGGAGGGCGCCTGGATCCGGCACCTCGGCGGCGGCGGGGTGCGACCGAGCGGGGAGCGCCGGGCGGCCGACGGTTGAACCTTCCACTAGGCGGGTTGCTGAAGGTCCG
>Ga0190273_10000943_pt1 | contig 10490 bp, 6 predicted proteins | sample Popmic504IS_FD_134513 | JGI IMG/M metagenome (GOLD analysis project Ga0190273, IMG submission 134513) | Populus adjacent soil microbial communities from riparian zone of Shoshone River, Wyoming, USA - 504 IS | ecosystem: Environmental > Terrestrial > Soil > Riparian zone > Trees stand | place...
AACAATAACATTACCTACGAAAGCGATAAACTGCGACCGGAAAACCCTGGCAAAGAATTCGGCGAAGGCAATGTGCTTCTCGTCCTGGCCTACGTCTTGCTTTTTACGGCCCAATTCCAGCGCCCTGACAAGAGCAGATGCCGTCATAGCAGGCTGTTTTGTAGCAAGCGTAAAGCCAAGCACATAGATCGCTATGAATCCCCACGCATAATTAAGGCTGTATAAGAAAGCATGGCCGAAGGCGCTGGCGTCCATCATTGACAGGAAGACCTTGATGATGCATAGGATCGCAACGATTATACCTCCTCCGGCAGCCGTCCAAAACATCCGGAAGTATTCGCTGCGATTACTTGTAATATAGGTCTCGCCCGTTTTCGCTGTATGCTGTGTTACCTCGTAAGAGAGCAGCTGTGTGCTTTCATTGATCAGTTTGCGCACATTGTTCTTATCGCAATTATAGGTTATAAGGCTGCATCCCAGCCTTATAGTATTGACTATAGCTTCCTCAGGATTCTCCAGTATAAGCATGGGTAACAGCGTTTTTAGCCGGTATAGCTGTTGCCTTATCCTGAGTAGCCCCTGGTTCACCCTGAGGGAAATGCCATACTTTTCACTGTTTCTGAATGCGGTCTGTACGTATGCTGTACATTGTTTGTGCAGAATCATTAGTTGTTTATAGCCTAAATCAGTGGGTGAGATGAAATTCTTTCGATCTTCCAGCAGCTTTTCCGAAAGTAACCCAAATTCCTTTTGGATTGCCAAAAAGGGGCTCTCCAGATTTTCATATTCAGGGACCATCTTTATGACTTCGGTTTCCAGGGCACGGCCGGCGATCCTGTGGATGATGACATCCATCGCAAAGACAAGCTCAGCCATCGGGCTTCTAGGTGCAGAGGAAACATAAATAGACCTAAATTTAAGTAGGTCATATAGTTCTTCCAGTTGGCTTTCGGGAATTTTGCTTATCCAGACAGGATCTGTTTTGAGGAAAAACACCTGGTTAAGCACATATTCAAGCGTATCTTTTGGTGACTGGTCAGGAATTAGTTTGGCGAACAGCCGCTTTTTCACTTCGTAAAAGAAATCGGCATCGGCCAGGATGCCGGCGTCGGTAAGGATCTTACTGAATTTCTTCTTCTTCAGAATACCTTTAAGATAAAGGGCGAGGCCACTGCTGTAGCCTTCACTTTCATGTAGCAGTCGCAATAACGCTGAAAGGTCTATTTTATTGACTCTTTCAAAATCCTTTGGCCTGATTAGCGCTAAAAGCTCCACCAATAGGTCTACATCGTCGGCTTTGTACTCCCACAGATTGTTTTCATCAAAATTTAATTTGAAAAATTCTGCAAAAGATGTTTCATGCTTTGTTTTCGTGAACTTCATTTGTACCTTGGGGTTGCTCTGTAAAAGTAGTCATCGCATGTATTTATTCCTTACATTACCTTATGATTTTATTATATAATTATGATTGAAATTGAAAGAAAATTCCTGGTAGAAGGGGATGCTTTTAAGGCTGAAGCTTTTTCAAGTAAAAGAATTATGCAGGGCTACCTTAACTCTGACCCGGAGCGTACTGTGCGCATCCGTGTAAAAGGCGACAAAGGATACCTGACCATTAAAGGAAAAGGAAATGCATCGGGCACTACAAGGCTTGAATGGGAAACGGAGGTCCCCCTCCCAGAAGCGGAACGACTCCTTACATTGGCTGAAAAAGGGGCCATTGATAAGACGCGGTATGAAATAAAAGCCGGTAGCCATATTATTGAAGTCGATGAATTTCATGGGGAAAATGAAGGGCTGGTTATGGCAGAAATAGAACTGCAGGATGAAAACGAAGCTTTTGATAAACCTGAGTGGCTGGGCAAGGAAGTTACCGGCGATAAACGCTATTACAACTCATACCTTAGCAACAGCCCTTACAAAACATGGCAATGAGCACTGTACACGATCTTATAATCATTGGGGGTGGGCCTATAGGGCTGGCATGCGGTATTGAAGCCAGGGCAAAGGGACTCACTTACCTTATCCTTGAAAAAGGCGCCTTGGTAAACAGTATTTTCAATTATCCGTTGTACATGACCTTTTTCTCTACTGCCGAAAGGCTGGAAATAGGGGGCATACCTTTTAATTGCATTGCACCAAAGCCCGGCAGGCAGGAAGTCCTGGAATATTACCGTAACATACAAAGGCACTTTGAGCTTAACATTAACCTCTTTGAAAAAGTTGAAGCTGTTGCAAAACAGCCTGATGGTACTTTCAATATAACGACAGGCAGGGCCGAATACAGTGCCTTGAAGGTTGTAATCGCTACCGGGTTCTACGACATCCCTGTCGCTATGGATGTTGACGGCGAAGGCCTGCCCCACGTGCGCCATTATTATAAAGAGGCTCATGAATATGCTTTCAGGAAAGTAGTGGTGGTAGGCGCGAACAACTCCTCTGTTGATGCGGCGCTGGAGTGCTGGCGTAAAGGTGCCGACGTGACTATGGTAATCCGTAAAGGGGAGATAAATGACCGAGTGAAGTATTGGACAAAGCCCGATATAGAAAACCGGATTGCAGAAGGAAGCATCAAAGCTTATTTTTATTCTTCTATAACAGAAATTAGGAATAACGAGGTTGATATACTTACTGCAGAAGACCCTGTTACCCTCGCAGCAGATTTTGTCCTGGCGCTCACAGGGTACCGCCCGGACCTTGAATTCCTCCAAAAAGCCGGAATCCACTTATCTTCAGGCATAGAATGCTCCCCTGAGTACAATCCCGACACGATGGAAACCAATGTAAAAGGCCTATACCTTGCAGGTGTGGTCTGTGGCGGCATGGAAACCCACAAGTGGTTTATTGAAAATTCCCGGATTCATGCAGGCATGATCGTAAGCCACATACTTACCTCCCTAAAATAAGCTGAGCTGTTCTCCTTTTGTACCATCAAACTGATGCGTGTCTAAGGGTGGAATGTCTTTATCAGCAAAATATTTTTGTCCTGCGATCCTGAAAGTTGTGTGAATCATCTCAGCAATATTGCCCTCGCCCACCCGCCTCTTAAATACTTGTTTTTCGCCCAGCTTGCCACCATGCATAGAAGCGATCTGGTGCAGCACCTTTTCTTTCCGGTCAGGGTACTGCTCCTCCAGCCAATCCCTGAAAACAGGCTCTACCGTATCATTAAGGCGTACGAGTGTGTAACCAAAACTTCTCGCTCCCTTCTCTGCAATGGTTTTGACAATCTGCAAGATCTCGGGCGTGTTCAACCCCGGTATCATTGGCGCTACCATAATATGGACAGGGATCCCATTCTGTGACAATGTTTGTATCGCCTGCAATTTATTTGGCGCCGAGGACGTGCGCGGTTCGAGTCGACGTCGCAATTCCTCATTTATTGTTGGGATACTCAAAGAAACCGTTACAAGATTTTTTTCTGCTAATTGGGTGAGGATATCCAAATCGCGTAAAACCAGCGCATTTTTAGTCAGGATATTTATGGGATGCCGATAATCCAGGCATACCTGCAACAGTTGGCGCGTGATCTGGAGTTTGCGTTCCACAGGTTGATAGCAGTCTGTGTTGCCTGACATTAAGATAGATTCTGCCTTATACCCACGCTTTTTGAAGAATTTTTCAAGCAACTCGGGTGCGTTTTTCTTCACCAATATCTTCCGCTCGAAATCTACGCCTGCGCTGTACCCCCAATATTCGTGAGTTGGCCTGGCAAAGCAGTAAGCGCACCCATGTTCGCATCCCTGATATGGATTCATAGAATAAGCCATTGACAGATCGGGGCTCTTGACCGGATTGACAATCGTTTTAGGAAAGATCTCAATGATTTCTGTCTTTGCTATCTGCTCTTCAAAGTCATCATCATATATAGATTTTTCATACCTGTTCCTCTCGAAATGGTTATGAATATTTGTTACCGCGCCCTGCCCTTTTATCTTTTCCGTCTTCATACATGCATCCTCTATTAAATATGCAAGATACAAAATATAAGATTATTTTCTTATAGCGATACCTGAATTTAATTAACAATAGGATTATCATAATTTTGGACTTCAATAGTGCACTCCGGTTTTTTGCCAAAAAAACCACCCGCAGAGTTAGATACGGGTGGTTCAAAAAAAATCAAAACACTACTAAATGTTACTATTGCTTAATCAGCTTTATTGTTTTCTGCTTATCGCCGGCCGTGATTCGGGCAAAATAGATTCCTGACTGCAGGTGGCCCAGTTGCAAATTTGTTACGGGGGCATTAGAAACTGTTGTTTCAATGAGTTTTCCGGCTACAGTATACATCTCTATTTTATCAATAGCGGCACTGTGGCTGATCTGAACGACATCCCTCACCGGGTTTGGTGAAACTGTCAATCCTTTAAGGGAGGTTTCCTGTACACCCATTGTAGAGGTAGGCTGGAGCAGGATATCATCGATATAGATTAATCCCTGGTTGCTGCCTGTCATGGTGCTGAAACCAAGTTGGTAGGCTCCTGTTGCAGGGGCAGTAATTACCTGAGAATAGGTTTGGGCTAAACCATTGCTTGTACTTACCGGCCCTATGGGAATATTACCAACTCCGAACCCGGACAAAGAAACATACAATTCTGTAATTGTCCCGAAGGAGCTAAGCCCGTGTTTAAACGAAAGTGTATAACTTTCACCGGCTGTTAGCTGGATAGGCGGACCCCAAATCTCGGCTCCTGTGGGCATTTCGTTGCCGGAGTTAGCCACCCAAGTATCAAAAGAAGCGACGTTACCTGTAGAACCCCAAGGGTCCTGGGCCGTCTCCCAAACCTCCTGCGATCCAAAAGTTATGGGTGTGGTATCATAGCAGGCCGGAAGGGCCGGTGTTGTAACGTTATCAAAATTCTGGAAGTAAGGAACTCCAAATACTTCGCACTGTGCAGTAGCTGCCGTGGACACTAATACCACAATCGCTGATAGAAAGATAATTTTTTTCATGATCACAACACTTAATGGCATTGCTGCCGGTTATTGTTGTAAAACTATCATTATAGCCTTCAATGACGATTATGAAAAAATTGGTATTACTTATATATTTGGAGAATAGAAGCCTGAAGCTCAGAGGGGGTCATGCCGGTGCGCAACTTAATAAACCCGCTAAAGTTAGCCGGGCTGTCAAAATTTAGCTCGTAAGCAATTTCCTTAAGCGACATCTGGTTTAGCAGGAGCAGGCGGCGTATCTCCAGCAATAGTTCCTCGTGTATCAGTTCCAAAGGGGTTTTTGCAAAACACGATTTACAGGTAAGGTTGAGCTTGTCCAGGCTGCAGCCAAGCATTACCGAATAATCGGAGACTTTTCTTTTGGAGCGTATGTGCTGTGTAATGAGTAGCAGGAACTGGTCGATAAGTGGCTGGCCATGGCACACAATGCGTTGCGGATAAAGCTCTGATATGGTGATAAGAATAATTTGAAGGTAGCTGTAGGCTTTGTGGATGGCCAACATTGAAAGGTCCTTTGTGCGCAATAACTCCTGAATTCGTACAGCAAGATCGAAAAGGTGTGAAAACGTGCCGCTATCGGGGTGGGCTGATTGTTGCTTAAAATACAGGTCATGATGCTTAACCGGATGAATAAATTCGAAGATATCCTTCCTGAACTGTATGATAAGGCCTTGTGCAGTATTCCTGTGAAGCAGGTGGATCTGGCCCGGATAAATGGCGAAAAGCTGCCCGGCTTTCATTTCGTAAGCAGTGGTATCTATATATTGCAGACCCTCCCCGCCCTTGACAAGGATGATCTCAAAATAATTATGGCGGTGCGATGTATGGAAGTCATAGGGGTTGCTATAATCCAACTCCTCAATAATCAAAAGACTATTGGGGTGCGGAAGCGAAACCGGGTTTGTCAACATACTATCCTGCAGGCTCATATTATCATACTTTTTAACAGATACTTAACACCTGTAATGCAAAAATATATTTATTCCGCTTTCATTGCTAATATAATATCAGCAATTTGCATAATTATTTTAGCATATCACTGGTTTATATATAAAAAGCCACCCGCACAGTAGCCTGTACGGGTGGTAACATAAACAAACAATTAATCTAAAATAATCCGGAAACTCCCAATTGTATTATCGCCACCCTCCGCCAAGGGCTTTGTAAAGTGTTATAATGGCTTCATACTGCCTGTACCTGTTATCTATAAGATCCAGTTCGGTATTTAAGGCTGCATCTTTTGCCGTAAGCACTTCCAGGTAGGTAACCATTCCGTACGTAAGCAATTCATCTGAGTAGCCCGCTGCTTTTTTAAGTGCATCAACCTGCTTTTCGCGGATGGTAAGCTTTCTGGTTTCATTATTGTATTGTGCCAAAGCATCTGATACTTCCCTGCTGGCATTTACCAATGATTGTTCAAATTGTACGTAGGCTTGTTCCTGCTCCGCCTGCGCTATCTCATAACGGGTGCGGATCTGCCTTTGGTTCAAAAGCGGCTGTGTAAGCCCCGTCACAATATTTGCAAAAAGTGAATTGGCACTAAACCACTCTTTCAGGTCGATGCTCTGAAGCCCCCCGGTTGCAGTGATCCTGAACGAAGGATAAAAGTTGCTCCTGGCTACATTAACCAATTCAAAATTGCTTATCAGGTTATACTCAGCGGCTACAACATCGGGCCGGTTTCGCAATAGCGAAGATGAAAATCCAACGTTTACCTCAGGGTTTAGCACCTGTGCGGCCAGTGTGCTCCTTTCAATGCTTCTCGGTGATTCGCCAAGCAAGACGCTGAGAGCATTTTCCAAATAAATAATGTTATTCCTAAGATCTTCAATAATGATCTCGGTCGTATATTTCTGCGCTTCCGTTTGCTTTACACCTACCTCATTTACATTGCCCGCATCTTTCAACGCAAGTATGGTTTCAATGCTTTCGGTACGATTAATAAGCGTTTCCTGGGCAAGTTTCAATTGGGCGTCAAGCGACAGCAATTGATAGTATAAGGTAGCAATATCAGTTATCACCTGCGTTTTTACAGCTTGGTTGGCCGCAATAGTTTGCAGGTAGTAAGCGTTTGCAGCACGTTTGTTGCTGCGTATCTTACCCCAAATATCAGCTTCCCAGCCAAGGCTGGTTGTAAGCTGGTACTGGTCTACATTTACCCTTCCGCCACCGCCGGAGCTGCTGAACAACCCGCCCAACTGGCTATTTTTAGATAATTCCTGGTGCGTCCAGTCGGCGCCAAGGTTTACTGTTGGCAAATACCCCGACTTTGCCTGTTTCAGGCTGGCCTCGGCAATATTGATGTTCTGGATCGCAACCCTTATGTCAAAATTATGCTGCAATCCTGTTTTTATATGCTGCTGAAGGACTGGGTCGGTAAACAACTTCTCCCAGGATACATCCGCAAGGGTTGCACTATCTTGAGCCACTACTTCTGTACGGTACAGGTTTTCGGCTTTTATTTCCGGCCTTGAGTATTCTTTTGCTGTGAAACAAGATTGTACTAAAAATGCAGCCCCAAGAAGGATAAATATTCTATATGTGTTACTTCGATTCATCTTTATGTCTTTATGCTATACTGTTGTTTCAGTTGCGGATTCTATTTTCTTACCGGATATCTTCTCCTGCCATCCCTGGAAGATTACGAACAGTACCGGGATAACAAACACCCCGAATATTGTCCCTATCAGCATTCCCCCTACGGCGCCCATGCCTATAGAGCGGTTACCTACGGCCCCAACCCCGCTCGCAAGCGCTAAGGGAAGCAGTCCGAAAATGAACGCAAAGGAGGTCATTAAAATAGGCCGTAAACGTGCACGTGCCCCTTCTATAGCAGATTCATAAAGGCTCATGCCGTTCTTGCGGCGCTGTACGGCAAATTCTACGATAAGGATAGCGTTCTTGGCCAGTAGCCCAATGAGCATGATAAGCGCTACCTGGAAGTAGATGTTATTCTCCAACCCGGCGAGCTTTACAAACCCGATCGCACCGGCTATACCCACGGGGAGTGAAAGCAATACCGCAAACGGCACGAGGTAACTCTCATACTGCGCACTTAGAAGGAAGTACACAAAGATCAAACTCAGCAGGAATACACCCGCTGCTTGTCCTCCGGCAATGATCTCCTCGCGGGTCATACCTGAGAATTCATAGGTGTATGTTTTTGGCAAATGCTGTGCGGCCACTTCCTGAATAGCCTTGATGGCGTCTCCCGAACTGAAGCCCGGCTTTGCTTTACCATTAACATTCACCGCCTTAAGCAGGTTAAATCGTGCAACGGCCTCAGGTCCATATATTTTTTTGAAATCTACAAACTGGCTTATGGCCACCATTTGGTTATTGGCATTGCGCACATAGATGTTGTTGATCGATTTTTCGTCGGCCCTGTCGCTTGGCTTTGCCTGGATCATAACCCGGTATTGCTTACCGAACCGATTAAAGTCGGTGGTATACAATCCACCATAATAGCCTTGCATGGTGTTGAAGATGTCACTTACCGTCACACCCGCATCCTTAGCGCGTTCCACGTTAATATCCATTTGGTACTGCGGAAAGCCGGGGTTAAAATTCGTCATTGCATACTGCACCTCAGGACGCTTGGAAAGCTCAGCAAGGAACTCATTGGTGACCTTACTTACAGTAGCCCAGTCATCGTCGCCTTTATCCTGTACCTTAAATTCAAATCCATCCGCGGTACCAAAGCCTTGAACGCTCGGCGGCGTAAAGAACAGCACTTTAGCATCTTTAAATCCTGCAGTCCTTCCAAAGAGCTCTCCAACAATAGCCTCCACCGACTGATTTTTCTCTTTTCGGTCTTTCCAGTCCTTTAGCTTGATGATGGTGAACGCGTAAGAACCTCCATTTACCCTGTTAAGCAAGCTGAAGCCTACCACACTCATCCTGGCTTCCACCAAAGGCATGGAAGTAAGGACTGAGTCAAGCTGTTTCACGGCTATTTGCGTTTTTTCCAGTGTAGTTCCCGGAGGCATGGTAAGGTCGGCCATGATTATTCCACGGTCTTCATTAGGAATAAAGCCTGCGGGGGTTGTGGTGAACAGGAAGTAGGTTATTCCGCCGAAAATAATAAGCGCAATAACAGTAATCGATTTTTTCTTTACCAGGAAGCCCAGCGAGCGGCTGTATTTATTGTTCATCGAATCAAAACCGGCGTTGAAGGCGGTAAAGAAACGCTCTTTTATATTTTTCTTCTTGCCATATTCTCCCTCTTTATGAGGTTTTAGGAACAAAGCACATAATGCAGGGCTCAGCGTCAAGGCATTGACAGCCGAAATCAAGATCGCTACGGCAAGCGTGATAGCAAACTGCTGGTAGAATACCCCCGAAGGCCCCTTAAGGAATGAAACAGGAATAAATACCGCGGCCATTACCAGTGTGATGGAAACGATTGCCCCGGTAATTTCACTCATAGCAGACAGTGTAGCCTCCTTGCCGGATTTTGCCCCTTCATCGAGTTTGGCGTGCACCGCCTCGACGACGACAATCGCATCATCGACGACAATACCAATTGCAAGTATCATTGCAAAAAGCGTAAGCATGTTGATCGAGAACACGAACAGCTGCAGGAAGAAGAATGTACCAATAATTGCTACCGGTACTGCAATAGCCGGTATGAGGGTGGAGCGAAGGTCCTGAAGGAAAAGGAATACTACGATGAATACCAATATAAACGCTTCAACCAGTGTAGATATAACTTTTTCGATCGATGCATCAAGGAACGTTTTGGTATTAAAAGGTACTACATATTCGATTCCTTCGGGAAAACTTGCCTTGCTTTCTTCAAGTATGCCCATAACCTCATCTATAATGTCGTTAGCATTAGAGCCTGAAGTCTGGAAGACCCCGATAGCTACACCGTCGTGGCCCATACCAAAGTTCTTCTGTCCGTAATTGAACGCGCCAAGTTCTATGGTGGCCACATCTTTCAGGTGGAGGAAGTTCCCGTTGCCGGTAGCCTTCACTACGATGTTCTCATAGTCGGCAACTTCAGAGAGGCGGCCTTTATACTTTATTACATATTCATAAACCCCTTCGGCATTCTCGCCAAACTTACCCGGTGCAGCCTCCACATTTTGTTCCTGCAGGGCTAACTGGATATCGCGGGGGGTTAAATTATAACTTGCCATCTTATCAGGGTCGATCCAGACACGCATTGAGTAATCTTTGGCTCCAAACACGTTCACCTGGCCAACGCCCTTTACACGCTGTAATTTGGGTACAAGGTTTATCTTGGCGTAGTTCTGCACAAAGGTTCCGTCAAACTCCTTATTGGTCGAGTAAAGCGAGAGAAACATCAGTGCACTGGTCTGGCTTTTTAAAGTGGTAACGCCGGTTTGAACAACAGCGGCAGGCAGCTTGCTTGTGGCGCGCGCTACCCTGTTTTGTACGTTTACAGCGGCAATATCCGGGTCTACGCCCAATTCAAAGAACACCGAGATAGAGCCCGTACCATCATTGGCGGCAGAAGATGTCATGTAGGTCATGCCTTCCACACCATTGATCTCTTCTTCAAG
>Ga0190273_10000944_pt1 | contig 10490 bp, 9 predicted proteins | sample Popmic504IS_FD_134513 | JGI IMG/M metagenome (GOLD analysis project Ga0190273, IMG submission 134513) | Populus adjacent soil microbial communities from riparian zone of Shoshone River, Wyoming, USA - 504 IS | ecosystem: Environmental > Terrestrial > Soil > Riparian zone > Trees stand | place...
AACCCCACTGAATATGGCGCTCCGTCTTGATAATAACCATCTTACTAAGCTTTTGCTCGATCGTGGAGCAGATCCGAATGTCCAAGGAGACATCAATGCTCTATTCCCTATACAGACGGCAGTGTACCGCAACAACAAGGAGGCAGTAGCATTTCTGTTGGAGAAAGGAGCTAGAACAGATCTGCAGATGATCCTTGAGCCGCTGCCCGTTGATATTGCTGTGAAAAACGGGAACGAGGAGATCATGATGATGCTGATGGAGCATGAAACTCGTAAATAGATACAACACTCATTACGTGGCAAGTCGATTTGTGTATGGGCATAGCACGACATCGAGTCAGTTTCCGTTCTTCGATCTTTCATGAACAGGTTGGCGGGGGTGATTTTCAATGGTCTTTGATTCTGTTAGGATTTGGCAGGGAAGGTAAGCAGGGAAGGTAAGCAGGGAAGGTAGCTAAATGGTAGCTATTGCTATTGTGGTTGAATGGTGACTTGGGATTCTTCGCCATGACGAAGGAAAAGTCCAGCTATATACCTAAAAGCCAATCCTCTACGAGAGCGGCAACACAAACTAGCCACACAGCAAGCGGGGTGCAACTGAAAAATGACAGCAATTGAGCGTGTTTCAGTCCCTGGATCCCAGAAATATTACCATTTTCTGTTTGCGAAAACTCCTTCCTTGATGGCTATCAAGCAAGCAGAAATCATCATTCCTCCTGCTTCATGGAATGATTGTGTAACAGTTGCCAATAGAAGGTGAGGCCATTGACAATGGTTTTGACCCGCTGAGTAATGAGCGCTGGTCACCTAGAGAGGACGTACAATTCAGGGCAGCAACTCCAATTCTTAGTAACCAAGAAACCTACTAAACCTCAAGTATCGCGAAATGCAATATAAGATAGCCCTCAAGGCAACATGCTGCTGTGTTGCATTTCGAAGACGAACAAAATGTCCTATTGAACAGTCAGATCGGAATTGCCACTGTATGCGACACCTCCTACTGCCGTTGCTACTCTTACACGTAGCATCATGATTTCTCATATCTTCAAGCCCCCTCGTCCTCTCCTCAGATCAATTTCTGATAGCTACCTTTCGCCATTTCGGATTGATGAAATACACAGGCAACCCCAACAAAAATATCCCCAGGAATATACCCAACAGCGTCATCAGCGCTTTCAAGTACCCCATCGAAAAGATCATGGGGATAATTCCGTACGATAGTCCAAAGCTCACCAAATTCTTGCCCCCAACTACCACAACAAGCGCAGCCCCAGGGCTTTCAGGCACAGTTTCCGCAGCTAGCGTCGTGGTGGTGATGAGAATGGCAGTGAAGCTGAATTGGTAAATCGCCCAACCCACAATCAGTGTCCATGCTGAATAACTCTGTGGTGCGTGCGCGCACACAGCGACGAGTGTGATGCCTATAGCGCCTGTAATGCCTGGTGCGATCATGTGAATAAGGTGGTGCTCAGCCTTGTGTACACCCCCATTACGTTTAGCCAGCCAGATGTTGATTTTGTCGGCACCCCAGCCAGCATAGAGCATAGCCAGGAAACAAGCGGGGATAGTGCCAGCGTTGAAGAGGCCAACAGACGCTGGAGACCAGTTGTATTCGACTTCAAGGATCGTAGAGTAGATTAAGGTAATGCCGATGGCGATGCCGAGGGACATGGAGCTGGCAAGCAGTGAGAAGATGACAGCGGGTGAGGAGGCAGATTTGCCAATTTTTATGAAAGCGCCACCAAGGACCTTCAAGGCTCCGGGAGTGACGCCACTCCAGGGATTAAGCTCTTCAAGATAGCTTTTCTTCTGAGTGTTGGCGCCGGTTTGTGCTTGGACCGTTCCAAACCGCTCTCGCGCTTCTGCATCGGAAAGTATATGCGTGGCACCAAACTCGTCTGTATAGACCGCCTGACCATTGAGAGCTTGTAAACCGCGGGAGAATCTCGTTTCGGGGCAGAGGAAGACGACCAAAATCAGTGAGGTGCCAAGAGCGATGGCGAAAAGCCAGTAGTACCATCGCCAGCCTGCTGCTGCTGTAAGGTACGAGAGAGAAATAAGCAAGGCTGCATTAACGCAATTCTGTGTCGACCAGTACAGGCCGAAATAGAAGCTTCGCTCGTTTATAAACGTGACATCAGTGATGATTAGTGGTAGGATCTATGAGGTCGTTAGTTTAATTGACTAATGATACAGAGAAGATGGATATGGAACTTACTGATTCTGTAGCACCGGTCGCGATGCCAGTGAAGATCTTGCTGATAAAGTGTCCTTGGAAGTCATGGCTGCTCCCAGCGGTAATGACAGTGATCATGGCCAAAAGAACGACGAAGATAAAGACAGGTCTTCGGCCAAGGACGAATGACAGGGGCAGGAACAAGAAGCATCCTTCGAAAAGTTAGCACGCTGATCTAACAACATTAGTTGCTGATTTCAGGCTTACCGAACGCCATGACCATGGTTGGGTAGGTGCTTAAGCCAGAAACATGATGCGCATCTGTCTTCGGCGCATACAGCTGTATCAGCGTCTGCATGAAGGTGCCTGTGCCGCTCAGAGAGAGCAGTGAGAAAATAGCTGTCACAGATTGCTTGTTAGTCTGCTTCCCAGTGGTACTTGATTTCCTCTGATGCACACTTACAAAACCAGCAACATGTCAGTACTACTCCAGCCTTCTTCCATTTACCGTAGTTGAGTGGATCATCAGGATCATCTGTAGGTACCGGAATCTTTCTCAATCCTTCTTCTGAGATAAGGAGTACATCGCCACCGGTCTGTTGCTTGGTTCCTATGCTTTTGGGATCGGTCACCTCTTCGACCTCACTGACATAGTCTCCCGTCTTGCTCTCCATGGTTGCCGTAGGTTGCTGTAGGACTCAGACTGAACGTGGTTGAGACGCTTTAATGATAGGAGACTCCCATTTGAAGCAACTACATTTCTACAATACTGCGAAGGGTATAAGCTATATCAGTTTCGGGTTGGAATGCCCGAGAATTGGAGCCGGTGCTTCTCCACGTGCCGAAAATCCCAGTTCGTTCTATGCTTTGGCACCGAAAGCTGGAGAACCCCGCACGATATGCTGGGCCAGTCGGAGAGTCATAAATGGCAAGGACTAGACTACGTACCGAGAACTCTAACATCTCCGAGCCGAACACGAGCTCGAGCTGGCAATAATGCAGGCCATCGGCGCTAGAGCATTAACTCCTAGCAGCTTCTAAGATTGGCCCACATCAAGTGCGCCTGCTGTGCAGGGACACGTATGTCCCGACTACGATATATTAACGGTTGAGATGAGCTAGAAACTCAATTCTTGTGAGTGAATACTCTCTAAACCCCCAAAAGAAGGTAAATATCAATTATGAAAGTAGAATTGAAAACTACCATTCATTATGTGTACATGGCAAACTAAGTCAAGTATGCCTCTGCGCTCATGCTTGAGCTTTAATGTATGGAATACCAGTCAACTTGAATACTCTTTCACTGAGCACAGGCTCCTCCAGCGGCAGATCTCTGTTGGCGGGATCTGGTTTTCCATTTCGCATGGCAACATTCGAACCAGCAACGTGCTTGGCATTCGGCCAGTGAGTGGTACCAAGCCGTTTCTCGAAAGCCTCCTTCTTTCTAATCAAATCCTCCTGAGTAGCATCATGCACAGGCATGAGACATGTGTAAACAGCAAACCTGTCCTCATTCGTCTTGGTGGGCACATTGTAATGCGGTGTTCGTGAATCCCAGACGATGAGATCACCAGGCTCTGCACACACCTTTTCCCACTTGAAGCCTTGCTCTTCAAGCCATTTCAAACCGTTCTCAGTAAAACCATACCATTCTGGTGTCCAAGCTGGGATACGTGGCTCATCAGCCATAACCTTGTGGAACTCCTCCGATGCAACATGCGCACCCTTGCAAACGATAAGACCTCCATCGTTAAGGCCGCTGGGGTTGAGATTAACAAGTCCTTGCAGGCATCGGAAACCGTGTTTTGTTGGATCTTGGTCCTGATGAGGCCAAGGCTTGTTCTCAGGCATATCAGTGCGGTTGGCAAGTTGAGTGTTAATGACATCGAAAGATACGATGAGGTCTTCATCATCGTAGACCTTTTCGAAAGCTTCAACGACACCTGGTTCACCTCGTATGTCCCAGACGAACTGTTCGTGACAGATACCATAGCCCATGATCATACCTTTCTCGTTGATGACAGGCAACTTGGATTGGAGCTTGGTCGATTCGTCATTTCGGTTATAACCCAAGCCGAAGCCCTCAAGGTAGGAGTAGACCTTGTCGGAGTATGCTTTCGCACGGTCACGTGGAACCGCTCCCCTGATCACAGCGAAACCATCTCTGTTGAGATCATCGCGAAAGTCCCCGAAAGACGTGGGCTTGCCATCCAGCGTCATGCGCTTTGAAGAGGTCGCAGACAGGGTGACAGTAGGTTCGATCTCTGTGATGGTGGTCGTTGAGGCCATTGTGTTTCCAATGGAGATGGATCAGATGTGATGCGTTCGACTACTGCTCGTTTTGCAGGCTGCTGGTAGGACGATTTGGCAGTCGAAGTCTGAGGAAAGCTAAGTAGAAGTAGACCTGCGCAGCCAGTCACTGCTCGGCGTACCTCAGGCCATCGGACATCCTCTGGCTCCCACCTGTTCGCCGAGAGTGAAGATTTCGGCGCGGTTCGGCGCTCACATTCGGAGTGACTTCGGAACTTCGTTAGCTCCAGAAACAAGCGCCAAACACCGAATCCGAATTCAAGAAATGTCTAGCCGGCATTCGGAAGTAGCAGGTTGTAGAAGGTGCTAGAGGCTCAGCTTCAAATTCTCTGGATACCCCACACAGAGCCGGGTTAGCACATTGAAGCAGTTGAATCGATGATGGCCAAGCTACAGATTGAGCATAGGCGAACGCGCATTTGCTGGCGTCAATACATCTAGTCATGCGCGATGCGTTCTAGAAGGTGTGAAAGGCTGACTCCTAGGCTCGATCCTGTCTTCTGTTGAAAGACAGTCTAAATGATCGTCGAGCTTACCAAAGAGACTGCAACCCCACTTCGAAGTCACATGATATACCGTCATCCATTTTTCTGTTGTAGCGTGTTGGAAGAGACGCGTTTTGCTTTATTAGAGTGCCCATGTGGTCACGGACAGCCAGCTATAGGTGAACAATGGTAGATACCACTGAGGGGAATGAAGATGAGACAACGCTGTCGAAGAAGCCACGACTTTCGATCGCGTGCAACGAATGCAGACGACGCAAAGTGAAATGCGACGCCGAATATCCAAAATGCCGAAACTGTCTCCTGCGAGATGCTGAATGTGTTACAACTGATCTAAGACGAGGAGAGAAGTTAGCCGCACGAGAATGGGTTCAACAACCGAGTGCGAGCATAGCAGCAAGACTATCCGGCAACCGTCGTGCTAGCAATCAGGCAAGGGTATTGTTCAATCCAGGGTCTGAACACGCAAATGATCGATTTTCGTTGGCCTCGACCGCTCCAGCACAAGCTGATCAAAACCAACAACGCGCATATGCGGGTACACCATCAACAGCCAACTTTTCAATGCCTCACGATACTGAGGTATCGTCCATTGGCATTTCACCTGTGCATCAACCTCTCGGAAATTCCTACAATTATGACACTAGCAGTAAAAAGACAAAAGTACAAGGTCCAAGCAGTTCTCAATGCCTGTCAAGGTCTTTGGACGTCTTTTTCAGGTCCGCTGATTTCGAGCCTATCACGCCTCTTTTTCTCCATGGCATGAGGCACGTGGAAGAGATGGCGGTTGAAGCTTCGATGGAATGGCCGGAAATGCCAGGAAATGAAGCGCGAGAACTCTATGTCTCGACATTTAATTCACGAGTCCTCCCACTCTTCCCAGTAGTGGTTGTGGACCAGTTAAAGTCCGATATCGCTATACTTGTGGCACGTCCTCGTCTTAACGATATACAATCAGAACAGATACCAATGCTGATCACAATATATCTCGTCTTCAGCCTAGGCGTTGACGAAGCAGCTCAGCGTCCCACTAAACTTGGTGATCAGTTTCTACGAGCCGCTGCAAGCAGAATGAGCTATTTGATATTAACGCCGTACATACAGTCACTACAATGCCTGCTGCTATTCACAGTTGCCTTTCGTGGTCGTAACAAGGACGGACTAGGTTGGCAGACTTTGGGCATGGCAATTAGAATGGCCCAGAGCCTTGGCTTGCACGACACTCATCCATACCCAGCCACGGACAGTAACAGAAGTCAGCAAGACCATGACGCTCAGCTGCATCAGTATCGGCTTTGGACAACTTGCTGCTTTCTTGAAGGAATGATGCAGCTCGAATCCGGCCGTCCGTCCTCACTCTCTGTTTTGGATATTGAGAACGTATTGCATGATCGCGACTTCCGTGGCCAGCACTCCCAAAATAACGCGATTCTGAAATGGATGACAGAGTTAGCGCACTTCCAGCAACGCATCAGTCAGCATATATATGCGTATAGACCAGGGAGTCGCTCGGCGCGACAGTTATTATTTGATACTGCCGAGCTAGACCAAGCATTGACAGCCTGGGTCGACACTATCCCCATTCGGTATAGACCGTCCACTGAGCTTTCCTGCACAGACGACGACTTGCCATCGGCAGCTCTTTTGGACATTCAATACCATCAGACCATGATCGCGCTGCATCGTGCTGCATTAATAGCGCCTGCTACGAGTTTTGATATTGAGGTCAGCTCTCTTCTCCCGAATCATCCATCACAGTTTAGGGTCCGCAAGGGCGAGACGATCTGTGTCAACAGTTCCCGGGCCATCGCTCGAACGGCAATTGACCTTGACGACAGGAAAGCTGGCTCACGAGCGCTCAACGTGAGTCCAATTCTGCTCGCTTGTATTGTACTAGCTATCGCTCTGATGAAAGAGCCGACAAGTCGTTTGCGAGCGGCAGATCTTAGTGTAAGCGTAAATACATCAATAAAATGTCAACCGAGCTCTGCTGACCCGCTCCAAGCTCTTGAAAGCTTGTGCAGAATTCTTTCATGAAGAGTGCTTACGATGTGATATGGATTCTGTTTTTGCACAGGGTTGGTCAGTCATTTCCCATCGATACTAGAATTTACTGACTCTAATCGAAGCTCCATTGAAGATATACCAACAAGTCAATACCTATCACAAAGCCCGCGGAGAGAGGCGCCTCGGTGAGCGGCCTGTAGTAATTGAGAAAGCGACCAATTCATTAACAGAAGAGGGCGTAGTTTCGCAGTCGCAGGCTGAGGCAGTTCGCTCCTTGCCCGCAGACGCATTGTTGCCCCTGCAAAGACAGTCTGTAGATGATGCACAAAATAACGCCTTCGCCACAACAGCTCACCTAGAGAATGAATTCAGAGGACCGCTTCTCGCCGACTCTGTTGACAACCCTTATTCGGGTCAACACAGAGATCTCTTTAATAGCGTTGAGCATGCTGATGGACCATTTGATGGACTGAATTTTGAGGACCTGTGGAACTGGATGCTGGTAACAGATGCAACCGCCTACCCAAAAAACGATATCGAGTGGCTTCATGACGCTCACTGATACCACTACCTGCATCTGTTGGCAATCAGCAGATATGAATCTTTCAGCTAGTACTATAGTATGTAAATATTTGAGCATGAGAGACTAAAGCACCGCCTTCCAGAACTGGCCGCGGATTTCGCGAGGGAAGCTAGGAAGAACAGTGGAAATCGAATGCGCCCAAACCCAAAACTCTTGGTGTCTGAAAGATCACGTTTCTTTGGCTCGGTATCGAACTCGAAACGTCCCTCCTGGATTTCGGATTGGGCTACACGCAAGAGCCATGAGAGCCGAATGGGCTCCGGTTTGTGCTCCGCACACACCCAACTCCACTTGTTCCGAAAAATCGTGTTGGCTACTCAACCTTTTCAAAGCATATGCTCATACATTTGGCTTCAGCGAATGTCCGCCTGATACAGCTGTCACTAGAAGGTGCACTCATATTGCTGTTGGTCACAAAAAATTCATCATTGTACATGCCTTAGGCTGCCCAAAGCTGCTGCAAGATCCTAGTCAATTACACCAGGATCTCACGGCTCTGCGAGTTCATGATAGCATCATTTTTGATATTTCGCTGCAAGCATTTATTATAGCACGCTACAGCGACATCGTCACAGTTCCGAATAATCCAGATATCTTCTCCTCGAAAGCAACAGTTCCAGAACCACTCGAATTTGTTGCTGCTCAGATTCGATCGAAATGCCCTCGACGAGGAACACTAATAGGGCTCGATGACCCTGACCACAATAGACTTCGCAAGTCTGTTGGCTCGTTTTTCGTGCCCCGGCGACTGAAACTCTTCGAGCCCATGATCGAGGAGCTCGCCAATGAGTTGGTTGACTCTTTCGTTGCGCAAGACACTCACAGCATCAAAACAGGGCTTGCTCTGCCACCGCCGTTGAAGGTTGTGAGCGCCGAGTAGGCATCGACAGAGCTCGTTGGCAGTGGGTCGGACAGTCTATTGCCTTTTTTGGTGGCCATGAAGAGCTCAGCAAAGACACTTCGAAGACGAGATTCAGGCGATTGTGGAATTCCATGAGCATGTGGCTAAATTGATCGAAGACCGCCGAACGAGCAGTAAAGATGATCTGATCGCCATATCTGAAATGAGAGAGACGCAAAATGTGAATATGTCCGATTTCGAACACCTCTCCATGATATCAGGACTACTGCTTGCGGGGCACGAAACAGCGACGGATCTCTTGTCTACGGGTCTCTATCATTTACTGTATAACATGCTTTGGGAACAGATCAACTATGATGATGCCACCCGAGCCACAGCTATCGAGGAACTACTTCGCTTTGAATCAGCCATTACAGGTATGCGACGCGAGGTGACGAAGCCATTTCAGCTGGGAACCCTGAGCCTGAGCCTTGGAGATCAGGCATTTTGTATGTATAACTCCGGTAGCCGCGACTCGAACCATTTTCCAAATGCACACAAGATAGTTCCGGATCAATGATTCGACACACAACATCTTGGCTTTGGTCGGGGTATTCATGCTTGCTTAGGAGCACCGCTAGCTCGTCTTCTCTTACGAGTAGAGATAAAATTGTTGCATGCAAGGCTGCCGTATCTACGTCTAGTTGAGCCTTACGAGGACAAACAACATTATCATGTCCATGAAGGCCGTGGCGTCAAGGGTCTGATAGTCGCATGGAACTCCGAAGCTATCCTCAAGTCACCAAAGAGTAAGAAGCATGTCTCATCGATAGTCTCCAGAGATATGACGCAGAGGTCTAGATCAGAGCCGTTGCTTGCTCATATTGAATTAATTTGGAAACTAGCCAAGGATGTGATTGTGATTGATCTAAATCCACTTGACACCAAATCTCTGTCTCAATGGACAGCCGGAGCTCACATCGACATTTCAGTTGGAACTTTAGGCTATAGGCAATACTCAATACACTCCAATCCTAATCAGCGAGAAAGATTCTCCATAGCCGTTCTTCTTGAAGAAGACGGAAGCGGCAGCTCAAAGTACATCCATTCTATAGCACAGCGAGGACGGTATTTGAAGATCAAAGGCCCACGAAATCATTTTGCTCTCAGTCCACCCAAGTCATACCTGTTCATTGCAGGTAGTATTGGCATTACTCCAATCCGTTCCATGATCTACAGCGCGCAATCGAATGAAATCCCATATCGAGCTTTCTACCTCGGACGTCCCCAGAAATCTATGGCTTTCTCGTCTGAGCTATCCTCCCATGCTTATCTGACTTTGTGGCCAAAAGACGAGTTAGGGCCATTTGACCTCCATACGTACCCTGGGAAATATCGACCTGAATACACACTTATATATTGCTGTGGGCCACCGCAACTTGTGTCGGCTGTGGAGAATTTATCTGCTCATCTGCCACCGGGAGTCCTGAACGTCGAGATGTTTGCCAACGATACGTATGCCAGCTACAACGGCACAACTAACAAATTTTTCGAGCTTGTGCTTGACAGAAGTGGTTGAAAGTTACATATTCCGGCGGAGAAGTCTGTGTTGAAGGTATTGAACGAGAATGGGCAGGCATTTTATCGACATGTTCAAAAGGTGTTTGCGGTACCTGTGAAATTGGTGTGCTCGAAGGTGTGCCAGAGCATAGAGATACAGTCTTAACCAGGAAAGAAAAGCCGGATGGGAAGTCGATGATGCCATGTGTCAGTCGATGCGCTGGAGCGAGACTTGTGTTAGATTATGGTAACGCAGATTTTTAGATTGGTCCTATCTGCTTACCAACTTCTAATGTCTACTATACCTGACGCTGTGGGCTCTGTACTCTTTTGGTCTCCCTCGATCTGTGGCTGCCGGTTTTAGATAGTACATTTCTCACGCGACAATATAGTACACGCGATCCCGTGCCAAATAATTTCACGAAGCTTGAAGTCTATCACAGACACGTCTCATATATCAATACAATCAGCTATCTATTATGCTACAGTTACCTGTTCTCTCGAAGCTTG
>Ga0190273_10000945_pt1 | contig 10484 bp, 10 predicted proteins | sample Popmic504IS_FD_134513 | JGI IMG/M metagenome (GOLD analysis project Ga0190273, IMG submission 134513) | Populus adjacent soil microbial communities from riparian zone of Shoshone River, Wyoming, USA - 504 IS | ecosystem: Environmental > Terrestrial > Soil > Riparian zone > Trees stand | place...
AGCGCATGATGAGGGCCATCAAATTCCACAAACCTCATCGTCCGTCTTTACTCAGAATCTAAAGCGCGAGCTTCGATGCCTACAAACCGCAAAGCAGATAAAGAATCAGCCGGATGAACCTTGATAAAGAGCGCGCAGAGGTTCGGGCGGCTTTCCAGCTTGCATGGCGACGAGAAGTAAGAGAATATCTGTCGCTACCAAATCTGGAAAAAGCCATTCGTCAAGAGAGAGAGTTCTTCAATCTTCGCCCGCGACGCGTAACCCTAAGGAGAATTTGCATGGAGCGACGTATCACAGCCTGGTACAGTCAGAATCTCGGAATGGAGATGCCGCTCGTGGCCTACGGTCACGCGGGCGCTCCGCTTTTAATGTTGCCGACAGCCGCCGCAGACTTTCTGGAGTACGAGAGATTCCAACTGATAGATGCGATCCGTCACCACATAGAAGCGGGCAGGGTTCGAGCCTACTCAATCAACAGCGTCAATCGTTACAGCCTGCTGAACGAGCAGGCCGCGCCGCAGTGGAAGGCGGAACTGCTGACGCGCTATGACCGCTATATTACAGACGAAGTCTTGCCGCTGATTCGCAACGATGCGGGCGACGGGGGCGCGCGGCCCATCACTACGGGTGCGAGCCTCGGCGCATTCCTCTCCGCCAACACATATTTTCGTCACCCGGACCTTTTTCGCGGAGTGATAGCGATGAGCGGCAGTTACGACGTGCGCTCGTACTTGAAGGATTACTACGACGACAACGTGTACTTTAATAACCCTGTGGATTATCTCTCGAACATGAATGACGATCATTATCTGCCGCTGCTGCGCCGCGCCGACTCGATCTATATTCTGACGGGCCAGGGCAAGTGGGAAGCCCCGGAGCGCAGCCGTCATCTGTCAGAGATTTTAACCGCCAAGGGTATCCCGCACACGCTCGACATGTGGGGCTACGACGTAGACCACGACTGGCCCTGGTGGCGCAAGATGCTCGATCACTACATCGGCAAGATATTTTAAGGGATGAGGGCGGAGGGATGAGGGATGAATAAGAAATCATTTGAGTTGAGTAATCACACTTTCATCCCTTGGCTTTATTTTTAACGGTCTTAACCATCGTAACAAACATTGCCGTCAATTCCTCCGCTTCGGTATGTAGAGGTTTGAGGCGTTCCTCCGTAAATATATGGGCGTCGGCAATCAACTCCAACCAGTAATTTGTTTCTTCGAGTTCCTGCAAACCACCTTCTAGCTTGCTGATGAAATCAGCATCTGATTTCGCGCGACAAGCTTCATGGTAATGTGCTCCAACTGAAGTTCCAGACCGCAGAACCTGTTTGCCTAGCACTTGCGCTTCAGGACTTTTTGGTAGCGCTACATAAAGCCTAATGATGCGGAGGGCGAAAGATTTTGTTCTAGCTCTCAAATCTTGCAAGCCAGATTCTTTCATCCCTCATCCCTCCGCCCTCATCCCTTCGTTATGGTTCGTCCGTGCCTTTCTTGCCTTTCTTCTTCGGTGGTTCTACCTCGCGCGGGCGCGTGGCGGTCGAAGGCGGCGGCAGGGCATCCGTGCGCGGAGCAGTAGTCTCACGCGGAGCGGTGGTCGCGGGCGGAGCGGCAGCGGCGGGCGCGGAATCAGTTTCAGCACGCGGCGCGGGTGGCAGCGTGACCTGCTCAAGCTTCGGGTCTGTGATGGCCGAAGGAGTCGTCGCATCCTCTGCATCACGCTTGGCCCTGGAACGCTCGGCGACGAGCTGCATGTTCTCTTCCAACTGTTCACGCTGGCGCTGCTTTTGCAGCTCCTTCATATCTTCTGGCATAGAGGGCGGCTTGATGAAGCTCTCTTTGGGTTTGTCCTTGAGAAAGTCCTTCATAAAGTCTACGAAGAAGGGAAGCGCGCCGTGCCCGCCCGTCATGTCGTTGCCGAGCGGTTTCTTTCTCCCCGGATAACCCATCCAGACGCCCGTCACGTAGGTCGGCGTATAGCCTACGAACCAGACATCCGTGTGATCGTTGACCGTGCCGGTCTTGCCCGCCAGCGGCACGCCCAAAACTTTCGCGCCCGTCGCCGTCCCGGCCTCTATCACGCCGCGCATCATATCCACCATCGTCAAAGCGACGTACTCGCTCGTCACCTTGTAGGTCGTCTTCTCCCACTCTTCCAAAACATTGCCGTCGCGATCAAGCACACGGCGGACTAGATGCGGCTCGACGCGCACGCCCTTGTTCGGGAAGGCCGAGTAAGCGGAGACCATCTGGTTCAAGGGAACTTCCGTCGCGCCCAGGGCGGATGGAAGATAAGGAGCCATCGGGACGGTGATGCCGAAGCGCCTGACCATCTGCGCGCCGGTTTGTATGCCGACGGTTTGCAGCAGGTGCACAGCGGGAATATTCAAAGACTTGGCGAGCGCGATCTTCAGCGGCACGTCGCCGTTGCTGGTCGAGCCGTCGTAGTTATGCGGAACCCAATCGCCTATGTGAATCGGCGCGCCGCTCACTTTGCTGTCAGGCGTCATCCCCCATTCAACCGCTGCCGTATAGACGAAAGGCTTAAAGGCCGAACCCGTCTGGCGGTAAGCCTGCGTCGCGTTGTTGAATTTGTTGGTATAGAAATCGTAGCCGCCGACCATCGCGATGACTTCGCCGGTCTTGGCGTTCAAGGTCATCATCGCGCCCTGCACGCCCGGAACCTGCGAAAGCTCGACCGTGAGTCGCTTGTTTTTACTATCGACCTCTTTGACCTTGAACTCCGCCAGATCGCCCGGCTTGAACTCGTTCTTCGGCAGTCGATTCCCCCATCCCATGTCTTTGGCCGTGACGCTCGCCTGATAACTGCCAAAGCGCACAGCGGCTTCGTTGCGTCCACCGTCGACCTTCGTGATGAGGCCCATCACGTATTTACCTTCACTGTAATCGTTGCCGTACCAGTCCGGGTGCTTGTAGGCTTCCAGCTGTTGCTGCGTGACGGGTGCGACAGTGCCGTTGTTGTTCTGCGTGCCGATGTTTGTATAAGTCGAGCGCCACCCGGCATGCGTGCGGTCGTATTCGCGCAGACGCGCACGCACGACCTCGAAGGCCTTGATCTGCGCGGCGACGTTGATGGTCGTGTAAACCGAGAGACCGCCCTGCGCGACGCGCGTCGTATATTTTTCTTCCAAGTCCTGGCGTATCTCTTCGACAGGGTAATCGAAGGGCGAAGAGCGTGCCTGCGCCGGATAGTAGGCCGTGTCGACGAGTTGAATCGGCTTGGCCTTGGCCGCATCGGCTTCCGCCTGCGTGATAAAGCCGTTCTTAGCCATCTGCTCGAGCACCAAATTACGGCGCTCCTTCGCTTCCTTCGGATTGACGGTCGGCGAATACTCGCCCGGCGCTTTCGGAATACCCGCGAGCAGCGCCGCTTCTTCGAGCGTCAAATCCTTGGCCTGTTTGCCGAAGTAATTTTCCGCGCCCGCCTCTATGCCGTAGGCACGCGCGCCCAGGAAGATGTGGTTAGCGTACATCTCCATGATCTGGTTCTTGGTGTAGTAGCGTTCGATTTGCAGCGCCAGCAGCCATTCATTAATCTTGCGCTGGATGGTCTGCTCTTTCGAGAGAAAAAGATTTTTGGCGAGCTGCTGCGTCAGCGTCGAGCCGCCTTCGCGGCTGCCCGTCGTGATGTTTTTAAAAGTCGCGCCGATGATGCGTATAGGATCTATGCCGACGTGATCGTAAAAGCGCGCGTCCTCTATGGCGAGAATCGCGTTCTTCATCACAGGGGGAATCTCTTCGTACTTGAGAGGGATGCGCTTTTCGAGCGCGAACTCGCCGATCACAGTCTTTCCATCGTCGGCATAAACGCGCGTCACCACGCTCGGGCGATAAGTCGCGAGCGAGGCGACCTCGCCCGCCGCTCGCGAATAGTTGAGCTGGTAGGCGGCGATGATGCCCGTCAAGCCCCCGGCGGCAATCGCCAGCAACAGGACTGCCGGAAACCAGAAGCGACGCAGGAAGTGACGGCGACGTGCCGGAGGCGCATTCAATCGCGCCGGGCGCGTAGAGCGCGTTTCTTTGGAAGCCATAAATCTTTCCTCTTCAAAACGAGCGGGACACTGGAATCTCTCTTTGCCCCGCTCCAGGTGATCTCTTTTATGGGAAGGTATTTCCTCTCATTAGGCCGTCGCGAATTATAACGCAACTCGGAATAAGAGATGAAGCCCGAAGCCGAACTATCTTCGAGATTGAAGCAGCCTTCTTTGACTCTCGTTCATCTAAACCACTATAATAAACAGGTTCGCAGGAATGGGGGCGACAGGCTTCGACAGGAGTCTTAATCGTCGAGCGGATGCATGCCGGGCTCCTTCAGGCAGCTCGTTAAAAAGCGTGAAGAAACACAATTGCCAATAATCAAGAATTGGCTCTCGCTGCCTAATTAAGCACCGAGACGTCTCACCGCAAGTTGCTCATGCGCGCGGATTGAGATGTCACTCAGATGAGCTGGCCTGACCCTTCGGTCCGTGGGGTCGGGTGAGATCAAAGTCGGACTAGCTCTCAACCGAGGTCTTCGTCGCTTCACTGACTCGGCGTGAGAGCAAAGTTGTCCGGGGGCTTCAAAAAGGTTTTCGGACAAAAAGAGAAGCGGCTAAGCATGTAGATTTCCTCGGCGTTGACTTTTGGATCAGGGTTCAATTCCCTGCGCCTCCACCAACTTTTTTATACCCACCCAATTGAATCGCGACTTACCCATCGGCATCTTCGATAGCGGCATCGGCGGCCTGACCGTCTATCGCGCGCTGCACGAGGTGTTGCCCGCAGAACGTTTCGTCTATCTGGGCGATACTGCGCGCGTCCCCTACGGAACAAAATCGCTCGCCACGGTCGAACGCTACGCCATCGAGAATTCGCGTTTTCTCGAAGCGCATGGCATCAAGCTTTTAGTCGTCGCCTGCAATACCGCTTCGGCGCTGGCACTTCCGGCAGTGCGCCGCAGCGTCTCAGTCGATGTGATCGGCGTCATAGAGCCCGGCGCGCGAGCCGCAGTCCTTGAATCCACCGGCGGGCGCATCGGCGTCATCGCGACGGAAGCGACTATCAACAGCCGCGCTTACTCTAAGGCCATCAGTAAACTCGCGCCCACGGCGGAAGTGATCGAGCGCGCGTGCCCGCTTTTTGTGCCGCTCGCCGAAGAGGGGTGCACAGATCAGGAGGTCTCGCGCCTCATCGCTAAAGATTATCTCTCGGAGATCAAGGCTGCCCGCACGGATACGCTCGTGCTGGGCTGCACGCACTATCCCGTCCTGCGCAGCGTGATTCAAGAGACGGTGGGCCCACATGTGCGGCTCATAGATTCCGGTGAAGCGGCTGCACATTCCGTCGAACTGCTCTTGCATGAACGGGGACTGGCGCGCGAGATGGAAAACGGGGAAGCGCGCGAACGCCATTTGTGCGACGATCTGGATCACTTTTATGTCACGGACGCCGCAGACCGTTTCAGCCGCGTCGCGGAAAGATTCCTGGGAAGCGCGCCATCCTCTCTGGAGGCCGTGGAAGTCTGGGGGCAAGATGAGCTTCGCACGTACTGATAATCGCGCTGCCGCTGATTTGCGCCCGGTGCGCATCACGCCCGATTTTTTGCCGCACGCCGAAGGCTCTGCGCTGATCGAGATCGGTCAGACGCGCGTCATCTGTGCGGCTTCCGTTGAAGAGCGCGTGCCTCCATTCTTGCGCAATCGCGGACAGGGCTGGGTCACTGCCGAATACGCCATGCTGCCGCGCGCCACGCAGCAACGAACCTCGCGCGAGACAGGGCGCGGCGGCCCATCAGGTCGCACACACGAGATTCAACGCCTGATCGGTCGTTCTCTTCGCGCCGTCGCGAACACAGCGGCTTTGGGCGAGCGTACCATCACGCTCGACTGCGACGTGCTACAGGCAGATGGCGGCACGCGCACAGCCTCCATTACGGGCGCATACGTGGCCTTTGCGCTCGCCTGCCGCAGACTGCTTCGCGTGGGCAAGATCACACGCAGCCCTCTGACTCAGGAGGTCGCCGCCATCAGCGTCGGCATCGTTGACAAAACGGCGCTGCTCGATCTGAAATACGACGAGGATTCGCGAGCCGAAGTTGATATGAACGTCGTCTGCACGGGCGACGGTCGATTGATAGAGGTACAGGGAACGGCGGAGGGCGCGCCCTTCACGCGCGAGGAGATGGACGAGCTGCTGGGTCTGGCCATGCGCGGCATCGAAAGCCTTATACGCGTGCAGCGTGCAGCCATCGAGCAGGCTGCGCCCTGAAACCAGACAGGGGACAACTTAGGGCCTCGCACGGGGCATCACAGAGCGCGAAGGATTGCTTCCGGAATCCTCTGTGGAAAGCACGCGAACCTGTTCACACGCTGTGCTGCAAATGCTTATCATTGAATCGGAATTTATCAAGGAGTCTTAAATCATGCGACGCCTGAGTATTCTTTTAGTCTCGGCCTTTGTCTTATCAATCGCGCCTGCGCTCGTCGCGCTGGCAGCCCAGTCGCAGACCTTCACGAGCGATAATGTCGATTACACGCTGGAGCTTCCATCGACGGCCTGGCGCGTCGTGCAGGAAGCCGACAGCGTGCATCAACACACGGAGTTTATCTACGGTGATCGCACGGACGGCCACCTGAAAATCCGCAAGGAAGTGGTCGACGAGGGAACGACGGCCTCGGATTTGGCCAAGCGCGATCAGGAACAGAAGCTGCGCTTTATGCCCGGTTATGTCGACGGTAAGGAAGAGCGTTTCGCCGGGCGCTTAAGCGGCGTGACGATCTCCTACGAGTTCACTAGTGGCGGCAAGCCAATGGCCGGGCGCACCTACTATCTGCAAGCTGACAATCGCACGATCTACGCTCTACGCTTTACTGCGCTGCGCGACAAGCTCTCGCGCATACGCAACCAGACAGACCTGATCGCACGCAGCTTTCAAACCAAACAGTAGCTCAACGAACGTCGCAGAAGAACTGTTTATGGCCGCCCGCCGCTTTCAAAAGAGTGCGCCGAGCGGCCATAATTTTGAATATGAAACTCGAACTGGCACACGGCCTGTCGATAGGCAAGTCTTCGATCAATGGCAAGGGCTGCTTTGCGACGATTCCGTTCGCGCGCGGGCGAAAAATCGCGGAGTACACGGGCGAAAGAATCCCTGACAGGGAAGCAAGACGGCGTGCTGGCCGCGCCAAGCTGCGCATCTGCGACATAGACGGAAGATGGAGTATTGACGGCAGTCGCGGCGGCAACGGCACGCACTATATAAACCATTCGTGCGAGCCCAACAGCTATATGAAGATCATCTACGGGCACATCCTCTTTTATGCCCTGCGCGATATAAACCCCGGCGAAGAGATCACGATCGATTACGTCGACACGCTGCATTCAGACCAAAAGAGATGTTACTGCGGAGCTTCCAGCTGTCGCGGAACGATCAATAAAGGGAAGTAGAAACTAGCTGATGAGGTTTGGATGATCGGTCGCGCTCACCCTGCTTAATTTAAGCCGCAAGCGAGGAGAGCGCATCGAGCAGAGTTGCTTCCTCATCTTCGGCGACCGTGCGCAGGTCTAAGAGCACGCGGCCATCCACTATACGCGCGATGACCGGAGGCTCAAAAGATCGCAGGGCTTCTTCAAGCGCAGCGGCAGTCAACTGGTCATGCGTGAGGGCGATGAGCGCCGTGCGTGGATGGGCCAGAGGGGCTGCGCCGCCGCCGATGGCCGATTCACCGTCGATGATTTCATAGTGAAGGGAAGAGGCGTGCCCTCGCTTTGCCAGACGCGACAGGAGGACGCGTGCGCGCGCTTTGATCTCTTCGCGTTTGAGCGCGAGCATCCGAAGCACCGGCACTTCCTTGAAGGAAACGCCACGCCTGTGCGCGTCCAGCGTGGCTTCAAGAGCAGCCAGGGCCAGCTTGTCTGCGCGCAGCGCGCGGTAGAGCGGGTGCTTTCGCAGGCTTTCGATGAGCGTGCGACGACCGACGACGAGACCGGCCTGTGATGCGCCGAGCAGTTTGTCGCCGCTGAAAGAGACCACGTCCGCTCCGTCCCTGATGGAGTCGCTGATAACCGGCTCGCCTTCTAGACCGTATGGCCTCAAGTCAAAGAGCGCTCCAGACCCTGCATCCTCATAGAACAGCAGGCCCGAACGGCGGGCCAACTCTGCAAGCTCGCTAAGCGGCGGCTGCGAGGTGAAGCCTACTATGCGATAGTTGGAAGTATGAACGCGCACAAGCAGGCGCGTCTCCGTTGTGATCGCACGCTCGTAATCCATCAGGCGCGTGCGGTTCGTCGTTCCCACTTCGACTAGGCGCGTCCCGGTCTGGGCCATCACATCCGGGACGCGAAAGTCGCCGCCGATCTCAACGAGTTCGCCTCGCGACACGATGGCCTCGCCGCCTGCGGCCAGCACTGTCAGGATCAGTAGCGCTGCCGCCGCGCAATTGTTGACGACCAGCGCGGCTTCAGCCCCCGTCAAGTCCGTCAAGAGTTGTTCGACGCGCGCGCCGCGCCGTCCACGGCTGCCCGTCCGTGCATCGTATTCGAGCGTGCAGTAGCCGCCCGCTTCCGTCGCTATTCTCTGGCGCGCTGCCGCAGAGAGCGGTGCTCGACCGAGATTGGTATGCAGGATAACGCCGCTCGCATTGATGACGCGGCGCAGGCCCGTGTCCGTCTCAAGCCGACACGCACGCTCAAGCCTTTCGACCGCCTCGGCAAGCAAAGCTTCACGTGTATGATTGTGCTGTCCGTCACTGTCAGTTGATGTCTGCATCGCTTGAATCGCGGCGCGCAGCTCTTCAGTCACCATGCGTGCCAGTGTTGAGAGATGCTGTGCTCCGACCGCTTCGCGCAGAGCGAGCGCCGTCTTTGTCCTGAGCAGGGCGTCGACGGACGGTAAAGCCCTGAGGGCTTCCTGCTGCCTTGATTGAGTTTTCTCAGTCATGCCGAATCCGTTTAAGCGTGGCCTTTATCGCCGACGACCTAGCATATTCCTTCTGTCTTTATCGAAGCAATGCCTGACCTTGTGGCGCGACCTGTGGCCACCCTTTTGGGGCCGCAAAATATTACCGTTGACACCACGCTTTCAAAGCGCCTAGACTGGAATTACAGGGGCTCTTGAGGCCCTCCTGTGCACACCTGCCCGCCGCCGTGAGCTTCCCCCTTTTCAGAGGCAGTTGAAGGAGTAAAGACTTTGCCGATCCGTGATAACAAGCTGGCGCGTTCCTCACAAAAGAGGTCGAAGCCCAATTCGGTGCAGAACGATAACCAGCCGACCGTTGACGATCAGCTCACGCGACTGGAAGAGGATATGCGCCGCCTCAAGATCGAATACGACATCTATTTCAACGGCGCGTCCAAGCGTCCTCCTTATGATACGAAGAGCCGCGTCGAGACAGTCATCAAACGTCTGGGCGATGATCGCGCGCTCACCTTTGCGCAGCGTTATCGTTACAACGCGCTGACCGCACGCTACAACTCTTTCCGCGAGCTATGGCGACGCACCTTGCAGGGGCGCGAAGAGGGACGCGATCCAGTGACGGCTGCGCGCGCCGCTGTTCGCCATTCCGTAGAGAGATCATCAACGGGAGAGCAATCGACCTTCGTTTGCGCGGACGCGCACGGCGATGTCAAGACCGTCAAGGAAATCTACGAAGCCCTCGTCGAAGCCAAACGCAAGTGCGGTGAGCCCACGGACGATCTCTCTTTCCCACGCTTTCATCGCTTGATCGCGAGTAAGACGGATAATCTCAAAGAGCATCTGGGGTGCGAGCGCGTGCAGTTTTCCATTGATGTAGAGGACGGGCGCGTCAACTTCAAAGCCAAGGCCGATTCAAAATAGAAAAAGTTTTTAGAGGACTCAAGAATAAAGGCGACCTCTTTCTTTCTTGGAGGTCGCCTTCATTTTTCTAACGCTTACCGGGCTCAAGACCGGAAGCGGCCAGTGGCTTTACTTTTGGTGAAAGCCTCTCGGGAGATTACATCTTGGTCACTTTCTCGGCCTGTGGGCCTTTGGGGCCCTGTGTGACTTCGAACTCGACCTCTTGACCCTCTTCGAGAGTCTTGAAGCCGTCGCCCTGAATGGCGCTGTAGTGAACGAAGATGTCGGAAGAGCCAGGCTGTTCGATGAAGCCGTAACCCTTCGAGTTATTAAACCACTTGACCTTACCGGTTATTCTAGACATAACAGACGAATCCTCCTAACGATTCGGTAAAACGGGGCGTGAGAGCTTGTTGAAGGCTTCCTCGCGCCGACCTGAAGTTACTGCTTGTGAGCCGGACGCGCTTAATCTTTTGGGGCGCTACACGGAAACACAAAACAAAAAACTGTGCGCAGTGACTGAGCCGCAAAACTTAGCGACTATTCACCACACACAGACCAATGGGGAAAAGCTGAAACTCATTTCTGTATTGCTTGCAAATCTCTCTGCGGGGGCGAGTTAAAGGAAATCCCTGCATCGAAACGACGGCGCATACTAAGCGATAGCCCGC
>Ga0190273_10000946_pt1 | contig 10484 bp, 9 predicted proteins | sample Popmic504IS_FD_134513 | JGI IMG/M metagenome (GOLD analysis project Ga0190273, IMG submission 134513) | Populus adjacent soil microbial communities from riparian zone of Shoshone River, Wyoming, USA - 504 IS | ecosystem: Environmental > Terrestrial > Soil > Riparian zone > Trees stand | place...
ATTCGAGTTCCGGGCGCTGGGTTCGAGCATGTCGCTCGGCTTCCCGAACACGGTCCTCAACACGATCGCCGCTGAGGCGATCGACGAGCTCGCCGGCAAGCTCGAGGCGAAGCTGCAGGGCGGCGAGCAGATTCCGCAGGCCGTGATCGAGATCGTCAAAGAGAGCTACCTGGCCAACAAGCAGGTCTGCTTCGGCGGCGACAACTACTCCGATGAGTGGCACCAGGAGGCCGAGCGGCGGGGCCTGAAAAACCTGCGCACGACGCCCGACGCGCTGCCCGAGGTGATCTCCGACCAGACGGTCCATACCTTCGAGAACTACGACGTCCTCTCGAAGGGTGAGCTGGAGTCCCGCTACGAGGTCTGGGTCGAGCAGTACTGGCTGCGGGCCAACATCGAGGCGGAGACCGCCTTCTCGATCGCCAAGACGATGATCCTGCCGGCGGCGCTGCGCCACCTGGCGCTGATCGGCGAGGCCGGCGTCTCCTCCCTGGAGGGCGAAGTGCGCGGCCTCGTCGACGAGCTGATCGCCGGGCTCGGCGAGCTCGAAGCGGCAAACGCCGACCCCGGCCTCGAGGGCCTGGAGATGGCCGTCCACGCCCGCGACAAGCAACTGGCGGCGATGGACAGCGTCCGCGACGCCGCCGACAAGCTCGAGCGCGTCGTCGCCGACGACCTCTGGCCGCTGCCGAAGTACGAGGAGATGCTGTTCATCAAGTAGCTGTCGCTAGGTGAATCCAGCCAAATCCGCTGCGCAGGCGTCAAAGCGGAAGACCCCCGGCGCGTAATCGCTGCCTGGGGGTCTTCGAAGGCCGGGCCGGAATCGAACCGGCGACGCGAGGGTTTCAAATCCTCCGCTCTACCTAGCTGAGCTACCGGCACACGTTGTGCGTCAGGATCTTAGCTCGGTAGTTAGAGAGGTCAATCTTCTTCCGTCATCGGACGGGGTATCGGGGCGACAGGTTGCGAGAGGTATCTCGCGCTCAGTTCCTCGTACCAACTGGAACCTCCAGCTAGCCCAAGAAGGCTATTTACGTTGTGCCGTAAAAACGAAGCTATCCGTGCCGCAAGGGAATCGACAACGGTTCTGATAACCGGAATGACAACGAACGACATAGCGGCTGTTCCCAAGAACAACCGTAACGGCAACCATAAGTCGTAACTAGAGTTGGGAGTTACGGCTAACATGAAGTAGTCAATCTGATCAGATTCCGAAATCAATCTGATGAGATTGAGAGAAAGAAATAGGCGCCGGTCCCTCCCGTCAAGAAAGTACCGACGCCTGTGGTTCGCGTTCCGGGGTCATGAGCCCCGGAAGCTCTGAGCGGAGTGAACTGCGCAGGGGTTGGAAGCCTGCGTCCTCGTCTTCAGTGCCTCTGATCTTACCTGCTCCCAGGACCCCTACCCGCAAGCGGATTTCTTCCCGCTTTTTGGGCTATGCCTAGGGGCAAGGAGTAACTCGGGGCTGGAAGTTGCTGCCCCGCTGGTCCTCCTAAGCGCGCGGCCGGACTCGCATCCGTAGGCCGTCGCGCGGCGAGAGCGTCGGCATCTGGCGGATCGTCACGGTCCGGCCGGGGAGCGCCTCGAAGCGCAGGCGCTGGAGCAGCTTCGTCGCCACCAGCTTCACCTCGGTCTGGCCGAAGCGCTTGCCGATGCAGATCCGCGAGCCGCCGCCGAAGGGGACGTAGGCGCCCCGAGGGAGGGCGGCCTTGCGCTCGCGGGTGAAACGCTCGGGGATGAACGCCTCCGGTTCGGGGAAAACCTCGGGCAGGCGGTGGCTGGCCCAGGAGCAGTAGTTGACGTAGGCGTCGCGGGGGACGGTGTAGCCGCCGAACTGATACTCAGCGGTAGCCCGGCGGGGGCCGATCCAGGCGGGCGGGTAGAGCCGCAGGACCTCGTCGAGGACCATCTCGAGGTAGGGCATCTCCTTTTCCAGCTGCTGCGGGGTCGGGCTGGCGCCGCCGAGGACGCGGTCCTGCTCCTCGTGCAACCGCCGCATCACCTCCGGGTGGCGCGCCAGCTCGTGGAGCATGAAGGTCAGGGTCGAGGTCGAGGTGTCATGGCCGGCGAACATCAGCGTCATCGCCTGGTCGCGGATCTCGCGATCGCTGAATCCCTCGCCGCCGGCGCCGCGGGCGGCGACGAGGAGGCTGAGGATGTCTCGACGGCCTGCGTCCGGGCGGGCGCGGCGGCGGGCGATCTCGCCGAAGACGATCTCGTCGAGGACGGCGCGCGAGCGCACGAGCCTGCGCCAGGGCGAGCCGGGGCCGCGGACCAGCCGCAGGTGGAAGTCGATCCCGTAGTAGCCGAGGGCACGCTCGAAGTGCTCGGCCGCGGCGGCGCCTTTGCCGGCCTCGTCGGGATCGAGACCGAGCAGCGCTCGCATCGCGATCCGCATCGCCAGCGAACGCATCCACTCGTAGACGTCGACCACCTCGCCGACCGGGAGGGCGCCGATCGCCAAGTCGGCCTCGGTCGCCATCGCCTCGGTGGCGGCGGCGACCTGCTCGCGGTGAAAAGCGGGCAGCATGATCGCCCGGGCACGGTCGTGGTAGTCCTCGTCGACGGTCAGCAGGCCATCGCCGAGCAGCGGGATCAGGTCGCCGAAGCTCGACTCGCGCCAGTGGAAGTTCTCGGGGTGGGCGACGGTGACGAAGTGGTTGGCCTCCGGCCCGAGCATGAACACGACCCGCGAGTGCAACAGCCGCAAGCTGAAGATCGGCCCGAACTCTTCGTAGGAGGAGAGCAGCAACGGCAGTGGGTCATGCGCGATCTGGTGCGTGCGCGCCCAGCTGAAGTCGGTGCGGCCGGGCGGAAACTTCCCCCGCTCGCGCCACTCCTCCCAGAGGTCACCGACAACCCGCCGCACCGGGTTCCCCGACATCTCCGGCGGCCGCGCGACCGGCGCGGTGGTTTCGACCGTGGCCATCGGGGGATCGTAACTGGCTAGACAGCCAGTTACCCAACAGCGAAGACGGAGACGACCTCGTCAACCGGCCGCCGCGGCCAGCTGGCCGCAGGCGGCGTCGATGTCGCGGCCGCGGGTGAGGCGGACGGTGGCGGTGATGCGGTGCTCGGCGAGGATCGCGCGGAAGCGCTCGATCCGCTCCGGTGAGGAGCCGTCGTAGCTGCCGGTCGGGTTGTAGGGGATGAGGTTGACCTTGTAGCCGCGGGGATCGAGCAGCGCGGTGAGTTCGCGCGCGTGCTCGCGGTGGTCGTTGACGCCGTCGAGCATCACGTACTCGACGAAGACCTTGCGCCTGCGGGCGGCACGGTAGCGCTCGCACGCGGCGAGCACCTCCGCGATCGGGTAGCGCTCGTTGACCGGCATGATCTGCGAGCGCAGGGCATCGTTGGGCGCATGTAGGGAGAGGGCGAGGCTGATCGGCATCTCGCACTCGGCGATGCGGTCGATCCCCGGCACCCAGCCGACCGTGGAGATCGCGGTACGGCGGTGGGTGACGCCGAGGTCGGGCAGCAGCTCGCAAGCGGTAAGGACGTTGTCGATGTTCATCGTCGGCTCTCCCATCCCCATGAAGACGACGTGGTCGATCTGCTCGAGGCGGCGGAAATGGAGCGCCTGGTCGAGGATCTCGTCGACGCCGAGGTTGCGCCCGAACTTCATCTGCCCGGTTGCGCAGAAGGTGCAGGTGAGCGGGCAACCTGACTGCGAGGAGAGGCAGACCGAGCGCCGGCCATCCCGGTAGCGCATCAGCACCGCCTCGATCGGCCGGCCGTCACCGGTGTGGAAGAGGGTCTTGACGGTGCCGTCGTCCGACTTCGCCTCCGCGGCGACGGTGAGGGTCGAGAGCGACACGGCGGCGTCCAGTCGCTCCCGCAGCGCCCCCGGCAGGTTCGTCATCTCCTCATACGAGCGAGCCCCGCGCGCGACCCACTCCCACACCTGCTTGGCGCGGTAGGAGGGCTCGCCGGCCTCGGCCAGCGTCGATGCGAGCAGCTCGCGGTCCATCCGGCGAGTGTACGGACGCAGTTGTCCCCGCATACCGGGGACAACTGCGTCGGCAACCGTCAGCCGTGGATCTTCTCGCCGCGCTCGAGCATGGCTATGAACTTCCGCAGACGGCGTTCGCGAGTCTCCGGTTTCTTCGCCTCCTCGAGGCGATAGATGATCGCGTAGCGGTTGGCGCTGTCTAGCGAATCGAAGAACGCAGCCGCTGCGGGGGTCGCATCGAGAGCGCACTGCAGGTCCCGGGGAACCTTCGCCGTGCGCTGTCCCTCATACGCCGCATCCCAGCGCCCGTCGCCTTTCGCAGCTTCGATCTCGGCCAGCCCGGCCGGCCGCATCCTCCCTGCGGCGATCAGCCCCTCTGCTTTCTCCCGGTTGATCTTCGACCAGCGCCCACGCGGCCGGCGCGGGGTGAAGCGCTGCAGGAAGTGCCGGTCGTCGAAGCCGCGCTTCTGGCTGTCGATCCAACCGAAGCAGAGCGCCAGCTCCAGCGCCTCCGCGTAGGTGACGCTCGGCTCGGTCGCTCCCTTCTTCGCGATCTTCAACCAGACGCCCTGGGAGGAGCCATGGTTCTCCTCCAACCACGCCTCGAGCTCAGCCGGGCCTGCGAATAGGTGAACCGGCAGTTCCTCCCCCATCAAGTACCTACCCGCATTCGCCGCTCAGCTCGGCAGCAGCCGTCCGACGGACGCGCGGGCGTAGTCGAAGACGCGGGCCTCGCCGCTGAGGCGATAGCGGGCGTTGGCGCCCATCACCAGCGAGTAGATCTCGAAGGCGAGCCGCTCGGGGTGCTCGACCTCGGCGATCCGGGCGTGCCGCTCCAGCTCGCCGAGCCAGGCGTCGAGCGAAGCGGCGACCGCGTCGCGGACGGGACCGGGGCGGTCGTCGAACTCGGCCGAGGTGGCGGTCCAGAAGCAACCGCCCGAGTAGGTGTTGACCTGGTCGAGATAGCGCGCGGCCAGCGCCCGCAGCCGCGGTGCCCCCTCGGGCAGCTCCAGGGTGGGATCCACCACCGTCGCTTTGAAGCGGGCGGCGGCGGCGGCGATCGTCGCCAGCTGCAGATCCTGCTTGGAGCCGAAGTGGCCGAAGAGGCCGCTCTTGCTCATCTGCAGCTCCGCGGCGAGGCGGCCGATCGTCAGACCCTCGAGGCCCTCGACCGAGGCGAGGTCGACGGCGCGGTCGAGGATCGCCTCTCGCGTCTGGGTGCCCTTTTCGGTGACGGGAGTCACAGACAGGCATTATAGAAAAGCACGAACGTTCGGTTTATCGGCAACTACAGCAGGAGGCAGCGATGAGCGACTATGCGGTGAAGAAGATCGACGAGATGGAGGCGATCTTCCTCGGCGGCTACAAACGGGCACGGGCCGAGCTGGGCGTCAGCTCCTTCGGCCTGCAGGTGATCGACCTGCCGCCGAACTACGGCGACTACCCCGACCACGACCATGCGGAGGAAGGCCAGGAGGAGGTCTTCATGGCGATGCGCGGCAGCGGCGAGATCGAGATCGAGGGCGAGCGCTTTCCGCTCGACCCCGACCACATGGTCCGGGTGGGTCCGGCGACGAAGCGCAAGGTCTGGCCGGGGCCGGAGGGGATGCGGATGGTTGTGGTCGGCGGCGTTCCCGGCGGCGTCTACGAGGCCCCGGACCGCAGCAAGCTCGGCGAACCGGATCCGATGCGCAGCTAGGCCGAGACCGAAGGCTGCCCGGGGTCGGCCGTCTCTGGTTCGAAGCCCGGGCAGCGCAGCACCGGCAGCCGCGGGTAGCGCGGATAAGCCGGGTCGGTGCGGGAGCGCTGACACAGCGAGAAGACCGAGCCGCGGGTGTTGGGAACCAGTTGCTGGTGGCGGCAGCGGTCGCAGAGGCCGGCCTGGGGTCTGGGCGCCATGACTCGAAACTAGATGATGGTTTGCCGCAGTGGCCGCAAACTGCGTCCTCGCCTCCGGGGCATCCCGCCTCAGAGGGGCCTAGCCTTGGTGCGTGACCCGAGCAGCGACCCTCTTCGACGCCGACGCGTCCTCCTACACCGGCACGGTCGAGGTACTAGGCGTCATCTACTGCGCCGACGACGACGGCTACGCGGTACTCGAGGTGCAGGAGGTCGATTCCGGCGAGGGCTTCGCCCTGGTCGGCCCGGTCGCCCACCTTGACCCCGGCAGCAGGGCCGAAGTCAGCGGCGAGTGGCAAACCCACAATCGCTACGGCCGTCAGCTGCGGGCACAAGGGGCGCTGCCGCTCGACCCCGCTGACCGCGACGGCCAGGTCGCCTACCTCAGCTCGCTGCGCCATATCGGCCTCAAACGGGCCGAGAAGCTCTGTGACGAGTTCGGTACCGACGTCCTGCAGAAGATCGCCGCCAACCCGGAAAGCGTCTTCGGATCGCTGCGCGGGGTCAGCGCCGACCAGGCCGCTGCGGCCGCCCAGTCCTGGTACGCGAGCCGGGCGATCCGCGACCTGCATGTGCAGCTGGCGCCGCACGGGCTCGCCCACCTGGCGGCGCCGATCCACGCTCGTTACGGCGAGCGCTCGATGGCGATCCTGCACGAGGACCCCTACCGGCTGACCGAGGTGCCGGGCGTCGGCTTCGCCCGCGCCGACAAGATCGCCCTTGCCGCCGACGTGCCGCCGGAGTCGAGCCGCCGCGCCCAGGCCGCCGCCCTCTACGCGCTGATCGAAGCGGAGGGCCAGGGCAACAGCTACCTGCCGCTGGAGGAGCTGGTGCGCCGTACCGCGCGGCTGATCGGTGTCGCCCCCGATCCCGACGTGATCGCGCAGGCGCCGGGGCTGGTCACCGACGAAGCGCGCATCTACCGAGAGCCGACCCTGGATAGCGAGCGGGCGGTCGCAGCCACCCTCGCCAGCCGCGCCGCGGCTCCCCCCCACCTCGACCACGATCCAGGAGAAGAGCCGGGCGAGAAACTGACCGACGAGCAGTGGGCGGCGGTGCGGGCGACTTTCGAGGCCCGCGTCTCCGTCCTCACCGGCGGCCCCGGCGTCGGCAAGACCGAAACGACGCGGGCAATCGTCGCCGAGGCCGAAGCCGCCAACGCGACGATCGCGCTCTGCGCGCCGACCGGGCGAGCGGCGCGGCGGCTGGAGGAGACGACCGGCCACGAGGCGAAGACGATCCACCGCCTGCTCGAGTGGATGCCGGGACGCGAACCGGCCTTCCGCCCCGGCCGCCCCCTGCCGGTCGACCTGGTGATCGTCGACGAGTCCTCGATGCTCAACCTGCGCCTCGCCGAGGTGTTGCTGAGCGGCCTGGCCGAGACGACCCACGTCGCCTTCGTCGGCGACGCCGACCAGCTGCCGCCGATCGGCGCCGGCAAGCCGTTCGAGGACCTGATCGCCTCGGGCGCGGTGCCGGTCGTGAGGCTGACGCAGATCTTCCGCCAGGCGGCACGGTCGATGATCACCACCGCCGCCCACGAGATCAACCAGGGTCGTCCGCCCCACCTGCAGCCCGGCGAGGAGCAGGACCACGACTTCTTCTTCATCGAGCGGGCGACACCGGAGCGAGCGCTGGAGACCGTGGTCGAGGTGGTGGCCGAGCGGGCGCCGGCGAAATTCAGCGTCGACCCGATCCGCGAGGTCCAGGTGCTGGCGCCGATGTACCGCGGCGCCGTCGGCATCGACGCCCTCAACGAGCGGCTGCAGGCGGAGCTCAACCCGAACGGCAAGCCCGCCCTCAGCGACCGCTTCCGGATCGGCGACCGTCTGATTCAGACCCGCAACTCCCACGAGCTGGGCCTGATGAACGGCTCGATCGTCTTCCTCCGCGCAGACAATCCCGGCGAAGAAGAGATCGTCGTCGACACCGACGACGGCGGCTCCCTCGTCATCCCCTACGGCGAGACCGGGACCCTGCGCCTCGCCTACGCGATCTCCGTCCACAAGGCGCAGGGCTGCGAGGTGCCGGTGGTGGTCGCCGTCTGCCACCGCTCGCACTCGCGGATGCTCAACCGCCCACTGCTGTACACCGCGATCACCCGCGCCCGCAACAGCTGCGTCCTCGTCGGCGATCAGGCGGTTCTCGCCTCTGCCGTGCGCCGCGACGACAGCGGCGGCCGGCACTCCGGACTGGCCGAGCGACTCGCCGGCTAGGAGCGCCCGCTACTTCCGGTGGGGCACTTCGACTCTACGACGTCCCATTCGTCGGCCAGCCCGATCTGCTTCGAGCCTCCGGTCACGAGGTGGACCTTCACTTCGTCCGGCTCGACGCAGCGGGGGATGTAGACGCTGAAGAAGCCGAACGGTTCCCGCCCTCCGATCGCGCGTAGGCGCTTGCCGTAAACGTTCGTCAGCACCACGCCTTCGAACACCTGCTTGCCGTTGACGCTGGCCCAGACCCCGCTCACCGCGGCAACCACCATGCCGGTGAGAACCGTCGAGTCGGCCCGGTGCTCGAAGTAGTGAACGCAGCCACGCCGTTCGCATCGGCTCGTCCATTCCTTCCCTCCTCGCACGCAAAGCTCGCCGAAGGTCTTGCCGAGGCTGGAGCTGTAGGCGGTTACGCAGGAGCCGCCTCCAGAAAACGGATATCCCACGATCGCGGCGCCTGAATCGACCCGATCGTATGAGCAGGTGAGGGCGATGGCGGGCCGAGGGCCGTTGGTCCAAGAGGCCGGAGCGTCGGGGACGTGGGAGGCGGCCTGGCCGCCCGGGCGACATGGCGCCGGCGGCCGGGCCTTGGCCGCGGTCACCTTTCCGTCATCCGAGCCGCCACAAGCGCCGAGCCCAGCGCTCAGCACGAGGAGCAGTACCACGCCCAAGAGGACGACAGCCTGTCCTTTCCTCATCCTCCCCGCTTTCTCCTGAACGCTCATGGTCTCTCTCCTATTCTGCCGACAATAGCCTGGGATGGTGGAGAAGAACCGCCTGCCGCTGACGGAGATCGCGGTCACCTTGGCCGGAATCGGGCTCTTGGCACTGCTCGTGATCGCCGTCGAGCCGCTGCGAGAAGCGGCGAAGGCGGCCGTCGAGGGGGATCACGCCGAGGTCCGCGGCCAGATCGACCGGCTCGGTGCCGCCGGGCCGTTGTTGATCCTCGCCCTCGCCCTCCTGCACGCGGTCGTCTTCTATCCGGCCGAGATCGTCGACGCGGCCGCCGGGTTCGCCTACGGCTTCTTCCCCGCCCTGGCGCTGATGATGGTCGGCTGGGTCCTCTCCGGGCTGATTTGCTGGGCGATCGGCCACCGGGTGGCGCGGCCGCTGCTCGACCGCTGGTTCGGAGAGGAGCGCTTCGAGCGGGTCGAGCGGGCGATCGAGCGCGGCGGGCCGACGCTGCTGCTGGCGATGCGCCTGATCCCGATCCTTCCTTTCAGCATCGTCTCCTACGCCGCAGGGGCGGGGCGGGTGCCGGTCTGGCGCTTCGTCTGGACGACCGCCGTCGGCTATCTGCCGATCACCGCGATCTCCGTCTACTTCGGGACGAGGCTCGAGGGCCTGTCCCTGACCGACCCGCTGGTGATCGGCAGCGCCCTGGCGCTACTGGCACTGCTCGCGGTCGGGCACTGGGCCGCGCGTCGTCAGTCAGGCGCTACTCGCCCGCGACCCGGAAGCGGAAGCTCGCCGGCGTCGGATCGGCAAGCCCGCTGACCGCCCGGGCCTTCACCTTCAGCACGTGAACGCCCGGACGGAGGCGCGGGCGGAAGCTCGAACGACAGGCTCGGTAGGGGGAGCGGTCGACCTTGCAGAGGAAGGTCGAGTCGCCCTGGTCGGAGCCAAAGACGAAGCGGACGCGAGCGCTGGAGCCTTGCGCCTGCACGACTCGATGAGGGTGCCTGAGGATCCGCGTGTTTGGCGCCGGCGCGGCCGGCGAGGCCGCCGCCCCCGCGGGGCTGGTGGGCGGGGTAGCGGGAGGAGCCGGCTCCGTACCGCCCGGCGCGCCGCTCGTCAGCGGCGGCGTACCGGTGCTCGGTCCGTCTTCTCCTTCCAGCGGGCCGGGCAGGCTGCTGAGCGCGGCATCGGCGTCGGTGAGCCCACCGCCAACCGCTTCAGGTCCGAAGGCGCCGACCGGCGCGGCGGTCGCGGTCAGCGCCTCCCGGTAATCCAGAACCGAGAGCGACGGCTTGGCCTGCCGCAGCAGCGCCACAACCGCCGCCGCATGTGGCGCCGCTGCCGAGGTTCCGCAAAAGCGCCAGGCGCCGGCGGAGAGACGAGCGAAGAAGGTGGTGGCGCCGCAGTCGGTAGCGGTGACGTCGGGCTTGGCGATCACTTCCGCCGCGCCGAGGGAATCGGCGGGCGTGGCTCCTTCCACCGCGGCGAAGAGGTGGACTACCGGCCCTCGCGAGGAATAACGCTCGGGTTTGGCGCTGTTGTTGAAGGGGGCAGCGGCGACGGAGATCGCGCTGGGGGCCCCGGCGTGCCCGGCGATCGACGGTCCGACGACGTCTCCTCCGCTCGAGCTCGGGTACTCGGTCGCGCTGACTCCGCCCCCGTTCTCCATCAGGATGAACTTGAGCCGCGGGTCGGCGCCCGAGAAGCGGTTGATCGCCAGCTGCACCGTCCGCGCGGTCCCG
>Ga0190273_10000947_pt1 | contig 10478 bp, 10 predicted proteins | sample Popmic504IS_FD_134513 | JGI IMG/M metagenome (GOLD analysis project Ga0190273, IMG submission 134513) | Populus adjacent soil microbial communities from riparian zone of Shoshone River, Wyoming, USA - 504 IS | ecosystem: Environmental > Terrestrial > Soil > Riparian zone > Trees stand | place...
CCGAAGGGGTCGGGGCAGATCCAGACTTCCTTCCAGGCAGGAGGGATCGCCAGCGCCCGGATCCGCTCCAGCGTCTCCACGTCCTCGATCGAGGTGCCGTCGCAGTCGCTGAAAGAGAAGCCGCGGCCGCGGCGCACCCGCTTGATCCCCGGGCCGGCGCAGTCGGCCCGGCGGAGGCGCCCGCGGCGGGGAGCGGGAGCGGTCGTGCTCATCGGGTGCCCCGCAGGGCCTCGGCGCCCCTCTTCAGGCCGGCGTCGGTCCTCATCGAGCCGCACCCTTCAGCGCTGCCGTGACGCCTTCGAGGTCAGCTATGAAGGCCGCGAACTCAGCCTCGCGCTCGTCGTGGTCGCGGAGCCGCAAAAGCGCGGAGGGGTGGATGGTCACGGCGGCGACCGGGGCCAATGGCGAGTCCAGGGGCTTGCCGCGGTCCTTCGTCACTTTCACCTTCGGCCCGAACAGCGAGCGAGCAGCGGTAGCGCCCATCGCCAGCACCGCCTCCGGCTCCACCGCCCGCACCTCGGCCTCCAGCCAAGGCCTACAAGCCTCGATTTCGCCGACCCGCGGCGTCTGGTGCAGCCGCCGGTTCCCCCGCGGCCGCCACTTGAAGTGCTTCACCGCGTTGGTGACGTATGCCTCCGAGCGATCGATCCCCGACTCCTCGAGCGCCTTGTCGAGCAACCGGCCCGCCGGCCCGACGAACGGCTTGCCCTCCTTGTCCTCCTTATCGCCCGGCTGCTCCCCGACCAGCATCAGCCGCGCCGAAGATCGCCCTTGTCCAAAGACCACCTGCGTAGCGTCCTTGTAGAGCGGGCACCCCCGGCACTCCTCAGCCGCCTCCGCCAGGGCCTTCAGGGTCAGTTTTTCCGGCAGAAATTCCGCAGCCGACGACATGAGCGCCACCTACCCAAGCGCGCCGAGGGGCGAAACCGAGCCGTCCAAGCCCTTAGACGTCCATGCCCTCTCGCGAGACCGCGAAAACCCCTCTTCAAGAGGTTCTTTTGCGGTCTCGCGACGACGATCGCCTGGTTGCCGAGTTGGCTGGGCGTCAGCTGGGGTTGGTGAGTCGGGATCAATTGGCTGCGTTGGGGATCGGGCCGACGGCGATCTCGATCCGACTGCACACGGGGCGCCTCCATCGGGTTCACGCTGGCGTGTACTCAGTGGGACATCAATTGCTTCTTCGAGAAGCAAGGTGGATGGCGGCCGTGCTGGCAACTGGACCTCAGGCCGTCCTCAGTCACTGGTCGGCTGCCGCCCTCTGGATGATCCGGCCGAACTCGCGCGCGCTGGTGGACGTGACCACGCCGCACAAGAGCCGCTCGTGGGACGGGATCAAGCGACACCACAAAGCTCTGCCGGCCGACGAGGTGACGGTGCACGAAGGAATTCCGGTGACGACGGCGCCGCGGACGATCTTCGACCTGGCGGCGACGGAGGACGTCGACGCCGTGACCGCGATGCTGCGCGAGTCCGAACACCGGAACCTCTGGGACCGGCTCTCGCTCCCGGACCTCGTCCAGCGCTATCCGGGCCGCCGCGGGGTCAAGAAGGTCCGCCTCGCGCTCCAGCGCGTCACCGCGGAGCCCCCCGGCCGCACGCGAGGCAAGCTCGAGGAACGCTTCGCGCCCTTCCTCCGCTGGCACCGCCTGCCGATGCCTCGCTTCAACGACTGGATCCTCCTCGGGCCGAAGCGCTACCAGGTCGACTGCCACTGGCCCGGGACCGGCCAGATCGTCGAGCTGGACGGCTGGGAGACGCACCGCACCCGCTCCGCGTTTCGGGACGACCGCGAGCGCGACCGGCGCCTACGGGTGGCCGGCTACTCCGTAACCCGCCTCACCTGGAACCAGCTTCGCGACGAACCGGAGGAGATCGCCTCCGACCTCCGGGTGCTACTGGCGGCTAAGCGCCGCTGATGGGCTCGATGCGGAACGCCGACCGCGTCGAGTTCGACGGCTTGTAGAACGTCGCCGTCTGGTTCATCAGGCGCCACGGGTAGGGCGGCGTGCCGCCCGGTGCGGCGAGGAAGCGGGTGAAGAGCACCGAGCCGCGGCGGCAGCTGATCCCCGATTGGGCCGGGATGTAGATCAGGTACTGGCCCTTCGGGAAGTAGAGGGGCCCAACCTGAGAGCCGGCGTTGACGGTGAAGGTGCCTGCGCAGAGCTGGCCGAGCGCGGTGTTGCCACCGTCCGAGGCCTTTTCCACACGCCGGACCGAGAAGCCCGGCAGGCCGTCGCGGGTGAAGGAGGCCTTGCCGGCGCCCGCGGCGACGACGCGCCACGGTTTCGGCAGCACCCCGTCGTAGTCCGCGAGGAAGCGGGCGAGCAGCTGGGTCGAGGCCTGGCAGCTGAGGCCGGGCTCGACCGTGACTTCGTAGTTACCGGCCGGGAGGCTCGCGGGACCGATGCGGTCGTTGTGCAGGACCCGGAAGGTCGGGCAGCTCGCCGCCGAGGCGGGCGCGGCCGCCGTCAGGGCCAGCGCGGCCAGCGCCGCGCACAGCGCGAGCGCGAAAGCGGCGACGATCCACTTCGAATAGGTGCGGGCGAGACTCACGGGCGGGGAACCTACCAGCGCTGTCGGCCGCCCCCGCGGGCCCGCCCCGGACCACCCTTGCCGACTACCGGAATCCGTAGCATCCGAGCCGCCAATGCCGGAACCGGTGAAGCGCAACCAGCGCTACATGCCTGGTCTGGACGGGTTGCGTGCCATCGCCGTCCTCGCCGTCATCGTCTTCCACCTCGGTTTCGACTGGGCGCCCGGCGGCCTGCTCGGGGTCGGGATCTTCTTCACCCTCTCCGGCTACCTGATCACCGACATCCTGCTCGCGCAGCTGAACGGGCACGGCAAGATCGACTTCCTCCGCTTCTGGGCCGCCCGCGCCCGCCGCCTGCTGCCGGCCCTGTTCGTGATGCTGGCGATCGTCGTTGCCTGGGTGACGATCTTCGGCCCCGCCCAGCCCGACCAGTTCCGCAAGGCGGTCGTCTCCGCCGTCTTCTACGTCAACAACTGGGAGCAGATCTTCGAGAACGTCTCCTACTTCCTCCGCTTCGCGGCGGAAGGACCCCTCAACCACCTCTGGTCGCTCTCGGTCGAGGAGCAGTTCTACATCTTCTGGCCGTTCCTGCTGCTGGCGGGGGTCAAGCTCCTCCACGAGGCGCCGCTGCCCTCCGGAGTCCGCCCGCGGCTGGCGCTGCTGACCCTCGCCGGCGCCCTCGTCTCGACGATCCTGATGGCGGTCCTCTACCACCCGAGCCTCGACCCCTCGCGGATCTACTACGGGACCGACACCCGCGCCGCCGAGCTCCTCTTCGGCTGTGCCCTGGCGATGGTCTGGCCGAGCCGCCGCCTCAGCCGCCGCATCGCCCCGCAGGCGCGCAACCTGCTCGACGGCCTCGGCGTCCTCGGCCTGCTGATCATCGCCCTGATGATCTGGCAGGTCGGCGAGTTCGACCGCTTCCTCTACCAGGGCGGTTTCGTCCTTCTCTCGCTGGGCACTGTGCTGGCGCTGATGCCGCTCACGCACCCCGCCTGCCGCCTCGGCAAGGTCGTCGGCGCGCCGCCACTACGCTGGGTCGGCGTCCGCTCCTACGGGATCTACCTCTGGCAGACGCCGATCATCGTCCTCACCGGGCCGTCCGGCCATGCCCCTGAGAGCCTGCTCGGCAAAGCCCTGCAGGTGGTCGCGATCTTCCTCGTCGCCGGCCTCTCCTGGCGCTTCGTCGAGGAGCCGATCCGCCACGGCGCGATCGGCCGCTTCTTCGCCCGCCGCCGCAAGGTCGGCTGGAAATGGGAGACCTTCGCGCCGCCGATGCGGGTCGCGATCGTCAGCGCCGGCCTGATCCTCCTCGTCGCCGCCGCCGGCATGGCCGGCCTCAACTCGACCTCGGCCGAAGGCAACGACGTCCGCGTCGAAGAAGCCCGCGCCGCCGGCACCTCGAAGCCGCCGCCGCTGACCAAGGCGCAGGCGGAAGACTCGACGAGATCGTCTTGCAAATACGTCGTCCACATCGGCGACTCGACCTCAGAGGGCCTCGACGACCCCGAATACCTGCCGAACGAACTCGAGCGCATCCCCAACCGCTACACCGAAGTCGGGGTGAAGGAAACGCACATGGAAGTACAGGGGGCGCGTTCGATCGAAGAGCGCTTCGAAGGCGAACCGAACGCCCAGGAAGTCGCGGCCGCCTGGAAGGCCGAAGGCTTCAAAGGCTGCTGGGTGCTGGCGCTGGGAACCAACGAGGCGGCCGACGTCGCCGCCGGCTCCAACGTCGGCCTGCGCGAACGGATCGAAAAAATGATGGCGATCATCGGCACCGAACCGGTGCTCTGGGTCAACGTCAAGTCCCTGGTCCCGCCCGGCGACCCGTACTCGAAGGGCGGGATGGAGGAATGGGACGAAGAACTCGAACGCGCCTGCGCCAGCTACCCCAACATGCGCGTCTACGACTGGGCCTCGGACGTCAAAGACGAGTGGTTCATCGAAGACGGCATCCACTTCACCTCGCCCGGTTACGCCGCCCGCGCCCAGCTGATCGCCCAGGCGCTCGCCCACGCCTTCCCGGAAAAAGGCGAGACCGAAGGCGGCGCGAAGAACTGCGTCGTCAGCTGAGGCCGGTGATCTCGACCGGCTCCGGCTCCCCGGCCGGTTCGAATCCCATGATCCGGCCGTAGAAGTAGAGCTCGGATTCGAGGCAGCGGATGTTGGTCTCCGCCTTGCGGAAGCCGTGCTGCTCACCCGCGAAGGCGAGGTAGGCGTGGGGGACGCCGTTGCGCTCCAGCGCCGCCACCATCGTCTCCGCCTGGTTGGGCGGGACGATCTTGTCCTCGAGGCCCTGGAAGAGGATCACCGGCACCCGCAGCTGGTCGACGTGATTGATCGGCGAGCGTTCGCGATAGACCTCCGCCTGCTCCGGATAGGGCCCGATCAGCAGGTCGAGGTAACGGGACTCGAACTTGTGCGTGTCGCCGGTCATCGTCTCGGCGTCGGCGACGCCGAAGTAGCTGGCGCCGGTGGCGAAGGCTTCGTGGAAGGTGAGCGCGCAGAGGACCGCGTAGCCGCCGGCCGATCCGCCGCGGATCGCCAGCCGCTCGCGATCCGCCTCGCCCTCCGCCGCCAGGTGCAGCGCCGCGTTGACGCAGTCTTCGGTATCGACGACACCCCAGGTCCCGCGCAGCTTGTTGCGGTACGCGCGTCCAAAGCCGGTCGAGCCGCGGTAGTTGACGTCGACGACGCCGATTCCGCGACTGGTCCAGTAGAGGAACTCGAGGTCGAGGGCGGGAGTGGCGTGGGAGGTCGGACCGCCGTGGCTCTCGACGATCAGCGGCGGCAATTCCCCCTCCGGCGCCTCGAACTCCGGGTTGGCCGGCGGGTAGTAGAAGCCGTAGGCGACGTCTCCGTCCCCCTCGCTGCCGGTCCTGAACTCGATCGGCTGCGGCCGCGAGATGTAAGCGGGGTCGACCGGCTCGTCGCCGGACTCGCGCACCACCTCGATCTCGCCGTCCTCGGCGTCGTAGACCGCCACCACCGTCTCCCGCTCCGGACTCGCCGCCGCGAAGGCCACCCTGCGGCCGCGCGCGAACAGCGTCGGGTAGCCGAAGGAGGTGAACGGGAGTCCGAGGTCGGATGGTTCCCATCCCTCCGGCTCGAGCAGGAAGAGCTTTTCTTCGCCGCGCCGGCAGCTGACGCAGACGATCGCGCCGTCCTCCAAGAAGGCGTAGGTGGCACCGCCGAAGAGCCACTGCGGGTGGGCGAACTCGGCTCTCTCCTCCGTCAGCTGCACCACGGCGCCGTACTCGCCGCTGACCTCGCCCGTGCCGGGCTCGCGAGCGCGGTAGAGGTTCCACCAGCCGTCTCGGTCGGAGGCGAAGTGGAGGCGGCCGTCGGGTCCCCACTCAGGCTGGAAGATCGACTCTTCGGGACCGCCTGCGATCAGCCGCTCCTCGCCGCTGTCCTCGACCGGCGCCACCCAGAGCTCGGTCCCGTCCCAGGGCATGTTCGGGTGGTCCCAGCAGATCCAGGCGAGCCAGGCGCCGTCGGCGCTGATCCGCGGCGAGGCGTAGAAGTCGCGCCCGCCCGCCAGCACCCGCGGCTCGCTCGCGCCGTCAAGGGAGAGGGAGACGATCTCGTTCACCGGTTCGGGCCCGGCGTCGCGTTCGCGCACGCAGACGACCGTGCGCCCGTCCGGCGCCAGCCGCATGTCGGCGTAGCGCAGCGCCCCGGGCTCGTCGGGCTCGGGAGAGATCGCCACCGGCTCCTCTCCCAGCCGCTGGCGGTAGAGCCGCTGGCTCTCGAAGTCGACGAAGAGGACCAGGTCCGGCGCCCCCACGTGCCAGGCGCCGCCGCCGTACTCGTGGACACGGGTCCGCACGTTCACCCCCGCGGGCGTCACCGTCTCCGGCTCGCCGCCCGGCGGTCGCCGCATCAGGACGACGCGACCGCCCTCGTCCGGCCGCCCCTCAGCCCACCAGATCGCCCCGTCGGCGGCGATGTTCGGCGCCGCCAATCGCCGCCCGGAGCTGGCCACGCTCGCCGCGTCGAACGGCGAGGACCAGGATCCGTAGGGGGCGACGGTCGGCATCGGGCCAGTCTAGGCCTGCTCCTCCTCCGCGACCTCGACCTCGCGCAGCCGGTGAGTATCGACGTCGTAGACGAACCCGCGCACGACGTCGCGGTGGGGCAGGAACGGCGAGGAGCGGACGCGGCGAATCGACTGCCGCACGTCCTCCTCGGCGTCCTTGAAGGACTCGATCGCGAAGGAGGGGGCGATTCCGGTCGTCTCCTGCAGCTCCATGCGGAAGCCGTCGTCGGTGACCTTCTGCAGGCCGCAGTCGTCGTGGTGGATCAGCATCACCTCGCGCGTCCCCAGCCGCCGCTGCGAGAGCGCCAGCGAGCGGATCACGTCGTCGGTGATGACGCCGCCGGCGTTGCGCAGCACGTGCGCCTCACCGGGGCCGAGGCCGAGGGCGGCGAAGACGTCGAGCCGCGAATCCATGCAGGTGACGACGGCGAGATGCCGCTGCGGTTCGACGTCGAGGTGTCGCTCGGCGAGGCCGGCGGCGAAGTTGCGGTTGTTCTCGAGCAGCTGGTCGATCGTGTTCATGGCGCGGCAGCCTAACCGCGTGGTTCCTTTTGCACGTAATCGGTGCAAAAGGAACCACGGGACTGCACGGTTTCCCTTGCTTGCCGCCGGGGTAGCCGCCAGGCATGGACGACCGACCCGACCGCGACGAGACGCCGACCGGCTTTCCCGAGCCGCCCGGCAAGGACCCAGGCGACATCTCCCAGGACCGCGAGCCGCATCACGTGCTCAACAACCCGGTCACCGACCCTGACCCAACCGAGTGGCCGGACCCCTACGACACGCGCGAGGACCCGCGGGATCCGGACGACCCAGACAGCCCCGCGCAGGGCGCGCAAAGCACCAGCGAACCGCATCCCTCCAAGGACCCGGAGGCGGGCGACCGCTGGGAGGGGCCGAAGCGGGACAAGCTCGACCAGTAAGACGACCAGAGAAGGGAAGAGAACTCGAGATGGAGACGAACAGCTTGGACAAGGGGATCTTCAGCGGCGACAGCTCCGGCACCCGCGAAGACATCGTCGCGTTGCTGACGAAGGCCTACTGGATGGAGATCGAGACGGTGATGAGCTACCTCGCCGCCTCGACCAACCTCGACGGCGTTCGCGCCCAGGAGATCCGCGAGTCCCTCGCCACCGACATCAAAGAGGAGCTCGGCCACGCCGAAGAATTCGCCACCCGGATCAAGGAGCTCTACGGCGTCGTTCCCGGCTCCGAAGAGTTCTGCGCCGAGCAGAGCTTCCTGCAGCCGCCCGAGCACCAGACCGACGTCGTCGCCGTGATCCGCGGCGTGATCAAAGCCGAGACCGGCGCGATCGAGCACTACACCCGGCTCGTCGAGGAGACCGAGGGCGTCGACCCGGTCACCCAGGACATGGTGATTTCGATCCTCCGTGACGAGCAGGGCCACCGACGCCTCTTCGAGGGCTTTCTGCGCGAGTACGAATTCGAGGGCAAGGCCTAACACCAAGCGGCGCGGCTGCGCCGCGGCTGGCCTTGGGACGAAGCGATGCGCTACCTCCACCTCTGCGCCCACGAGCAGTTCCCGCCTGACCAGCTGCTGCGCCAGGCGATTGCCGCCGAGGCCGCCGGCTTCGACGGCATCGGCTGCAGCGACCATCTGCAGCCGTGGTGGGAGGGAGGCGAGGCGGGAAGCGCCTGGCCCTGGCTCGGAGCCGCCGCGCAGGCGACCGAGCGGGCGCTGTTCGGCACCGCGGTGACGCCGCCCGGCCCGCGCTACCACCCGGTTCTGATCGCCCAGGCCTGGGCGACCTTCGAGCTGATGTTCCCCGGCCGTCCCTACCTCGGCTTCGGCTCGGGCGAGGCGCTGAACGAGTTCCCGGTCAGCGGCGAGTGGCCGCCAGTCGGCGAGCAGATCGAGCGGATGGAGGAGGCGCTGGAGATGATCCGGGCGCTCTGGGACGGACAGCGGCTGACCGACGCCGGCAAACACTTCCCGACCAAGAACGCCTATCTGCACAGTCGCCCCGAGCAAGGGCGACCGCCGATCTACGTCTCCGCCTTCGGTCCGAAGGCGGCAGCGGTGGCGGGGCGGCAGGGCGACGGGATCTGGACCCTCGCCGATCCCGAATCGGTGCCGGAGATCATCGACGCCTACAAAGGCGCCGCCGAGGACGCGGGACGGAAGCCCGGCGAGATCGTCCTCCAGGCCGCCTTCTCTTGGGCCGAGGACGACGACGCCGCGTTGGAGGGATGCCGGGTCTGGAAGGGCTCGCAGCCGGACGAGTTCTACAAAGACGATTGGCACGACCCGGCGGCGATGTACGAGGAGGGCAAACGCCAGGTCTCCGACGAGGAGCTGAAAGAAGACTTGATCGTCGCCGCCGATCCCGAGGTCCACGTCGAGCGGATTCGCGAGGTCGAAGAGATGGGGGCGACGATCGTCGCCCTGATGAACAACTCCGGCGCCGATCCGCTGGGCGCGATCGAGACGTACAAGAGCAAGGTGCTGCCGCGCCTCGCCGGCTCCGCCTAGGCTGCGGAAGATGGCTGACGCCAACGACGTCCAGATCCGCGCCACGACCGAAGCCGACGTGCCGCTGGTCTTCGACCTGATCCTCGAGCTCGCCGAGTACGAGAAACTCGCCGACAAGGTGGCCGGCGACGCCGAGGTGCTGCGGCGGACGTTGTTCGAGGAGAAGGCCGCCGAGGCCCTGCTGATCGAGACCGCCGACGGCGAAGCAATCGGCTACGCGATCTTCTTCACCACCTTCTCCAGCTTCGAGTGCCGCTCCGGCATCTGGCTCGAGGACGTCTACGTCCGGCCCGAGCACCGCCGCGGCGGTATCGGCCACGCCGTGATGGAGCACCTGGCCCGGATCGCCGAGCAGCGCGGGCACGTGCGGCTCGAGTGGGTGGCGCTGGACTGGAACGAGCCGGCGCTGAAGTTCTACGAAGGGCTCGGGGCCAAGCGGCTCGACGACTGGATCATCCACCGGCTCGAGAGGGACGGGATCAATCGTTTGGCAGAGCAGCGCGCCTGAGCAACAGCTCTCGCTCGCGCTCGTTCTCGGTCAATTCGGCCGATCGCCTGAACTCGGCCGCCGCCTCCTCGGGACGGCCTGCTTTCTCCAGGAGGTCACCGCGAACGCTGGAGAAGAGATGGTTGTCCGCGAGGATCTTCTCGTCGCTGATCTCGTCGAGGAGAGCTAGGCCCGCCTCTGGGCCGAAGGCCATGCCGAGGGCTACGGCTCGGTTCAGCTCGACGATGGGGGAGGGCTGGATTTGAGTCAGGGCGTCGTAGAGGGCGGCGATCTTCACCCAGTCGGTTTCCTCGGCTCGGATTGCTCGCGCGTGGCAGGCGGCGATCGCGGCTTGGAGGCCGTAGGGACCGAGGGGGCCGGAGAGCCCTTCGGCTCGCTCCAGTGCCCGCTGGCCGCGGACGATCAGGAGGGGGTCCCAGTGGCCGCGGTCTTGATCGAGCAATAGGACCGGCTCGCCGTCGCGGCCTTGGCGGGCGTTCAGGCGGGAGGCTTGGATCTCCAGCAGCGCGATCAGGCCGTGGACCTCCGGCTCGCGCGGCGCCAGCTCAGCGAGGATGCGACCGAGCCGCAGCGCTTCCTCGCAGAGGTCGCGGCGTACCCAGTCCTCGCCGGCGCTCGCCGCGTATCCCTCGTTGAAGACGAGGTAGACGACTTCGAGCACCGAGGGCAGACGCTCGTCCAGCTCCGTCCCCCGCGGCACCTCGAACGGGACGCGCGCCTCGCGCAGGGTCTTCTTCGCCCGCACGAGGCGCTGCGCCACCGTCGCCGCCGGGGCGAGGAAGGCGCGGGCGATCTCCGGCGTCGTCAGGCCGCCGAGCAGGCGCAGGGTGAGGGCGACCCGCGCCTCGCGCGAGAGCAGCGGGTGGCAGCAGGTGAAGATCAGCGCCAGCAGGTCGTC
>Ga0190273_10000948_pt1 | contig 10474 bp, 9 predicted proteins | sample Popmic504IS_FD_134513 | JGI IMG/M metagenome (GOLD analysis project Ga0190273, IMG submission 134513) | Populus adjacent soil microbial communities from riparian zone of Shoshone River, Wyoming, USA - 504 IS | ecosystem: Environmental > Terrestrial > Soil > Riparian zone > Trees stand | place...
CAGTCGCCGTCGCCTGGGAGGAGAAAGCACGCGCCTGCGCGAATCTTTTAAAAGAGCTGGGGCGTGCTGCCCTGCTTGAAAAGGGAAACATACGGACCGACTGACACGAATGGGTGCGCGCGCCTCTGTTGATCCTTACAATCCGGCGCGGGCTGATGCCCAAACGCTCACTGCGCCGAATATCCTTTGCTGTCCACTCGCCGCACGGCGCGCAGCCTCCTGGTACTGTCCCCTTTGCGCCTGAAAAAGCTTCACGAATGCTGGAAGATGTGCTATAGAGACGCCTTACCTTAAATCGACCAGAACCCGTAGAACGAATCGCAACACAGGCTAAGGAGGCTTTGATTCCTTTTGAGGACAACTGCACCTCTTATCAGAGTAAGCGGGCTCGGCGCGATGGCTCTTTTTTGCGCGCTGCTGCTTTTGAGCGGTTGCCTGCCGCAGGGCCCACAGAATTCAGGCGGGCGCACGATCACCGTCTACGGTTTCTCTGTCATGAAGGAGTCGCTGGAGAAATCTATTTTCCCCGGCTTCGTTGCCAAGTGGAAGCAGGATCACGGCGAAGACGTGCGTTTTACTTCTTCCTTCGCCGGATCGGAAACGATCACGAACCTTATTCTTCAGGGCGTCAAAGCGCAGGTCGCCGTTCTCTCTATCGAGCGCGACGTTGATCGCCTGCAACCGGGCGGGTTCGTGACCTCCGACTGGCACAGCCTGCCCAATCGAGGCATTCTCAACAAGACGCCTTTTATCATTCTCGTGCGCAAAGGAAATCCGAAGGGCATACGGGATTTCGCAGACCTCGCGAAACCGGGCATCAAGTTGATTCATCCTGACCCGGTCAGCTCAGGCGGCGCGCAGTGGTCTGTGCTGGCCATCTACGGCTCGGAGTTGATTAAGTCTGAGAAGCAGTCGGGTACGCGCGACGCGAATCGAGCACGCGACCTGCTCAAGGCCGTCTGGCGAAATGTATTTGCCACGCCGGGCTCTGCGCGCGAGGCGCGCACGCAGTTCGAGACAGGCTTCGGCGATGCGCTCATCACTTACGAGTTGGAGGCGCTGTTGATGAAAGCGGCGGGAGCGCCCATTGAAGTGGTTGTTCCCGAATCAACTATCTTCAGCGAGCATCCGGCAGTGATTATAGACCGCAACGTGACGGACGCTGACCGGCCCCTTATCGAAGCTTTTATGAAATATCTGTGGAGCGAAGAGGCACAGCGCGCCTTCGTTCAATACCATTTTCGCTCCTCGACGGATGAAGCCCTGAACCAGGCCAATAAAGAGTTCGCGCAGATCAGTATGCCCTTCACCGTCGCAGAGCTGGGCGGCTGGAGTCGCGCCTATCCCGAAATCATAGAGCGTGTGTGGCGCGATCAGGCTCAGAAAAAACAGTGAGGCTTCTGCTCAGACAGAAAGATAAGAGTAAAAATCTGCCTGATAAAAATTTTGAGCAAATTTCAATTGAGAGTATGGAAAGAGGCATTCACCACAGAGGCACAGAGGACACAGAGCAAGCACGGAGGATTGAGCGATATTCAACCCTCTGTGTAATATCCGTGTCCTCTGTGTCTGCGGTGGTGAGTCATGACGTTCCTTAGATTCAATTGAAAATGGATATATTGATTACTGTCAGGAGGAAGTAAATGAGAACTGTTTATCGAATGGGGTTGAGTTTGACTGCGTGCCTCGCGGCGCTCTTGATCGTCTGCGCAGCCTTCGACGGGTTATGCCAGTCCTCTCACAGTGTGAGTGCCAAAGGATTGTCGTCCGCTAACTTTGATCCCTCGGGAAATTACAGAATCATCGCGGCCTCAGACCCGGACGGCGGAAACTATACGGGGAAGGTCAGCATCTCGAAAAACGCAGATGCTTATCGTGTGACGTGGGCGCTGCCTGATGGCGGCGCTTACGAGGGCGTCGCCGTGCTGATGAACGATACGCTCGCCATCGGTTGGAGCAGCGCAAGGGATACGCTTCCGCGCGGTGTGGTCGCCTACAAAATTCAGGGTGGAAAGCTGTCCGGGCGTTGGACGCTGGCCGGGATGAAAGGTGCCGTCGGGACAGAAGAGTTAGAGGGTGCGCCGGGCTTGCAGGGCAGCTATAGGATCGTTCGCTCGACTGTGCCGGGTCAAAGCGGCGGGTATTCGGGCACGGTCAACATTACACCGAACGGCGATACTTACATTCTGGAATGGAAACTAAACTCGGGTGAAAATTATAAGGGCGTCGGGATTCGTCAGGGAGACGTGCTGGCCGTAGGGTGGAGCGTTGGCGTGAAGCCGGGACAAAACGCTGCTTCTGTTGCGACCTACAGGCCGAAGGGCGCTGGCCTTGAGGGCGTGTGGGGGATGCCCGGCCTCAAGCGGCTCGGCTCTGAGACGCTCGCCAAAGAATAAAGGGTTAAGGGAATAACAGGCGTCGCTTGAAAGACGAGTGACGCCTTTTCTTCTCCCTCGTCCGAATTGAGATTGATAAAACGAAGCGTTTGATCGAGTCGGAAAATATCTTGGCGGAAAATTATGAGCGCAGCGCTTTCAAGAATGCGGCATGTCAGAGGGTTCGATATGGTGCGCCCTCTGAGCCTCACGGCGATGATCGCTATGATGTTGCCGCTCGTGTTGCTGCCGCTCGCTTCAATCTTTATCTTCGGGACGAGCAAGGGTCTGGGCAGTTTCTGGGCCGCGCTGACTGCGCCCGAAGCCATCTTCGCGCTCAAGCTCTCGATGGTTACGAGCTTCTGGGCAACCTGCTTTAATGTGCTCTTCGGACTGTTCGCTGCCTACGTGCTTTCGCGCTACATGTTCTGGGGACGCACCGCATTGATCGTCACTATTTCACTGCCGACGGCGATCCCTACTGCCGTCGCAGGCTTCTCTCTGTTGTTGTTGTGGGGGCCTTACGGTGTGCTGGGCCAATGGCTCGCCCCCTATGGCGTGCAGTTGATGTTTACGCCCTACGCCATCGTCATCGCCAATATCTTCGTCACGTTCCCGCTCGCCTTCGGAGTGATGATGTCTGTCTTTGAGACGATGAATCGCTCGCTCGAAGAAGCATCCGCGACCATCGGCGCAACCCGCTGGCAGACCTTCTGGCACGTCACGCTGCCCTCTCTGCGCGGCGCGATTGTGACGGGCGCGCTCCTGACATTCGCGCGTGCCGTGGGCGAGTTCGGCTCGACCATACTTGTTTCCGGCAACCTGGCCTTTCACACGCAGACCGCTCCGCTCTATATCTTCGCCAAGTTCAACGAGGGGCAGGTCGAAGCCGCCAACGCCGTCGCCATTGTCCTCGCGCTCTTCTCCTTCTTTATCTTCAGTATTCTTTTCTTCACGCGCGACTGGCTCGATACAGAGTAGCCGCGAGGTGAGAGGGCGCTTATGCAGTCGGAAGATTTCACCAGCATCTTCGGCCTTGAAGAGAAACTGGCGACGCCTGAGCCGGACGAGCAGACGCGCAAAGAGTTTGCCGCGGGCGTGCGCGGCGTGAGCAAAAGTTTTAGCGGCACGCGTGTCCTTGAAGATATAGATTTCGATGTCGCCGAAGGCGAATCGCTTGTGCTGCTCGGCGCTTCAGGCTCCGGCAAGACTACTATTCTACGGATCATCGCAGGGCTCGAAGAACCGGACACGGGCCGCGTTATTCTGCATGGCAAGGATGTGACGGAGATGCCCGCGCGCGAGCGCGGCGTCGGCGTCATCTTTCAATCCTACGCGCTCTTTCCGCGCATGAACGTCGAACAAAATATCAGCTACGGCTTGCGCATACGCCGTCGCCCTCGTAGCGAAATCCGCGAGACGGTCGATCACCTGATCTCGCTCGTACGATTGGAAGAGCATCGCAAGAAATATCCTTCGCAGCTTTCCGGCGGGCAACAACAGCGCGTAGCGATTGCGCGAACCCTCGCCTACAAGCCTCAGGTGCTGCTCTTTGACGAGCCCTTCGGCGCGCTCGATGCGCAGACGCGCGTGCGGCTACGCCGCGAGATTCACAGCCTGCTCAAGCAGGTCAAAGTTCCCGCCATCTTTATCACTCACGATCAGGAGGAAGCGCTTGAGCTTGGCGACCGCATCGCCGTCGTCAACGCAGGGCGCATAGAGCAGATAGGCACGCCCGATCAGGTTTACAACAGGCCGGAGACCGAATACGTCGCGACCTTCCTGGGCGCGGCCAATCTTCTGCTCGGAGTCGTCAACGGTGAGCTGGTCGAGATCGGCACGGCGCAGATTCCCGCCAGCGCGGAGCTTGAACGCCTGCGCGACGGTCAGGCCATCAAGCTGGTCTTTCGCCCGGAAGATGTTCACCTGAGCAAGACGGGGACGCTTCCCCCCAATTGTCGCCGCCTGACCAACGGGATCATCGAAGAGATCAATTTCGTAGGGGCTTATGAGCGGGTCATGCTGCGACTTGACCTGGTCGCACGCCAGCCCACGGAAGGCGCGCCTCCGCTCTACAACGTGACGCTCAACTCGCTCGATCGCCGCACGGGCATTCCCATCATCGTCACGCGCCCGAAGACGGAAGCGGCCACGACCTGCCTGAGAGTCGGAGACCGCGTCGCCGTCGGTCTGATGGCCTTTCGCGTGCTGCCCAATTACGCGCTCGCCAGTGAACGGGCCGGAAGAATTATAGATGTGCATAAATGAGTAAAGAGCGAACGCGCCCGCCCCCACACTTAGAGCAAATTTCAATTGAGAGTACGAGAAGAGGCATTCACCACCGCAGACACAGAGGGCACAGAGGAAGCACGGAGGTTTGAGTGATATTCGACCCTCTGTGTAATCTCCGTGTCCTCTGTGTGTACGGTGGTGAGTTGCCGCCTTTCTTAACATTCAATTAAAAACGGGTAAAAGCTTTCCTTCCATTCTCATTGATATTCTCTGATTTTATGTGAGTTCGATTTGACGTGCTTTGCCCGGTGCGTTTAGCATTCGCTGTATCATTATCAAGGCTGAAAGAGAGTGCGTGCCCGGAGGAGTTCAAAGCCATCGATCCTGATACCAAAAGATATTTGATAGCCATCGCCTGGGTCGTCATCGCCACCGTGCACGGTTACGGCGCGGCGTGGCTGGCGATTCGCATGCTCTTTCGCCCCTACCATCCGGTCAAGTTTTTGGGGATCACCGTCTGGCCGCAGGGCATGATCCCGCGCCATCGCGAGCGCCTGGCGCAGACCATCGGCAATGCCGTCGGCAACGAGCTGGTCTCGCAGGAAACGGTCGTCAATGCTCTGTTTGAAGACGATTTTTTTCGCCGCAAGGTCGAGAGCTTTATCGCTTCCTACACGAACGACCTGCTTAACAAGACCTATCCTTCGCTGATCGAAGCGCTGCCCGCGGCTGCGCGCGCGCCCGTGCTCGATGCCATCTCCGCGCTGCAATACAGGCTCGCGGACTACATCGCGGATATTTTGAAGGGCGAAGAGACGGCAGCCGCCCTGACCGATTTTATAGACCGTCGAGTGGACGAACTGCTCGCCCGGCGTCTGAAAGATGCTGTGAGTGCGGAGGCTTTTGACCAGATCGTCGGATTTGTGGAAGGGCGCTTTCGCGGCCTCGTCACGGAAAGCGAGTTCGAGGAGAAGATCAGGGATTTCGTCGGCGCGCGCCTTGACGAGTTGGCCCAGGCACAGGCGACGCTTGCCGAAGTCTTTACGCCTGAGACGGTCGCACTCATCAAAGAGAGGGTTGATCGCGAAGTCCCGCCCATCGTTCACCATCTGGCGGAGATTGCGACGAGCCAGGGGACGCGCGCGCAGCTCGGCGGCCTGATTAAACGCGAGGTCGATGATTATTACGCGCAGCTCTCTTTCTTCAAAAAAATATTTATCTCGCGCGAGCGCATTCACACAGAAGTCGACGACATGGTCAATAAGACGCTGCCGCGCCGCGTCGAAGAGTTCCTGCACGGGCAGGCGTTCGAGCAACAGGCCGAAGAGTTTTTGAACACGACGATAGACAACGTGCTCGCACTCCCCCTTAATCAACTTGTCGGACAGATTGCGCCGGACAAGCTGGAGATCATCAAGGATCAAGTCTCGGAGCGCGTCCTACAAATCGTGCGAAGCCCGGAGCTGCAAGCTTCCGTCTCCGCTTATGCGACGGACGCCGTGGAGCGCCTGCGCCCGCACTCCATTCGCGCGCTGCTCGGTCACATCAGCCCAGAGAGCACGCCGCGACTAAAAAGTTTTCTGACGAAATCGCTTATCAGTGTGCTGGCCCGCGAAGAGACTGCGCGCTCGATCAATGCCGTCCTGCACGCGCAGATTGAAAAACTGCTGTCCGCTCCCATCGGTCGGCTCGCCGATCACGTGTCGGACACAGGCATAGAGCGCGCCTCCAGGATGCTGACCGAGCGCATCACACAGGCCGCGCGTGAACGCCTGCCCTCGGCCATCGCTGAGTTCAATATCGGCGGTATCGTTCAACGCAAAGTCTCGGATTATCCGCTTGAGAAACTCGAAGAACTGGTGTTATCGGTTGCTCAGCAGCACTTAAAGACGATTGAGCTGTTCGGCGCTGTCATAGGTCTGATGATCGGCGTCTTTCAGGCGGTCTATATTCTGTTCTTTAATGCGCCCGGTCATTAGAACCTGAGCGCGAACAATGACCTTGCTTTGTCTTGCGCGGGAAAATTCCAGACCGCCCTGTCCCTCCTGTTATAAACTGGATGAAAGTTGATCTGCTCAAAAACCGTAGGTGGAAAGTGAGAGATCATGAACAGCATTAAATGTCCGCAGTGCGGATTGGTCAACTGGGGAACGCCTCCCGCGTGTAAACGCTGCGGCGCGTCTTTCGAGGGCGTCACGGCTCAGGACTTCGTCTCGATTCCCGCCGGAGAACAGACCTACGAGCCGGGCTTTCCCTTGATCGATCAATCCGCGCAGGAAACAGAGGAGACGCGCAAGACCTGGCGCTGGTACATCGTCTATTGCGTGATTATGACGTTGATGTATCTGTTCGTCGCGGGGATCGGTGCGACCTTGCTCGTACTTAGTTTGGGCGTGGGCACGGTCGGTAGACCTGACAGCGGGATGACAGTGCAGGCCGTCTGGTTTCTCGTTCTTGGATTGATCTTCGTCGTCCCTTACGCCCTCGGCCCGTTCGTCAAGACGAAGAAGTGGGGCTGGACTTTCGGCACTGTGCTGATCGCCATCGGCATGACCAGTTGTTGTCTATGGCCCATCACCATTCCTCTCTTGATTCGCTGGATCAAGCCCGAGATGAAACGCGTCTTCGGACAATCGTAAAGCGAGTTTGCAGTAAGCGGGGTTATTCTGGATTGGTATGCGGCATGACTTCTTTGATAACTCGTCATCGCCTGCCAAAGAATTACTAATAAATATTGAGGGCCGTTCTAAAGACTTCCGTCGCGTTGCGGGCGTACATACTGTCGGCGTCTTGAGGCCCGCCCTTACGCCAGAAGGACTGTTATGAATCGAAGTGACGAGACTAAAAACTCTTTCGTGGATGTGAGCCACGAGGTTGAAGACGGGATGATTACCTACAGAGGGCTGCCAGCGCCCGTCATTAAGGATTTTCTCAGCCGGGAAGAGTCGCGCAAACACTATGAGGAAGGGACGGAGTTTCACATTGGAAGGATCGAGATGGTCGCCAACACTGGCACGTACCTTGACTCGCCCTTTCATCGTTACAGCGACGGTCGCGATCTCTCGCAACTGCCGCTCTCAAGCATCGCAGACTTAGACGGCGTCTGTATCAGAGCGGATGGCTCTGCGGGCCGCGAGATAGAATCCGCGATCTTCGGCGAAGTCGATCTTAAGGGCAAGGCTGTGTTGATTGAGACTGGCTGGGACGCACACTGGCGAACTGAGAGGTATTTCGAGGGCCACCCGTTTTTGACTCGCGCGGCGGCGCAGTCTCTGGCGGACGCTGGCGCAAAACTTGTCGGCATAGATTCTTACAATATAGACGACACACGCGACGGCTCGCGCCCGGCGCATTCGATTCTTCTCAAAGCCGATATTCCCATCCTTGAGCATCTCTGCAATCTGGGATCGCTGCCCGCAAGCGGCTTTCGCTTTTTCAGTGTGCCGGTTAAAGTCAAAAACTTCGGCACATTCCCCGTGCGGGCTTTCGCCGTCGTCAAACAGCAATGAGAGCACGCATCGTCTGGCTTGTGCTGTGCGCCATCTGGGGCTCGACCTGGCTTTTTATCAAGATCGGACTGCGTGATCTGCCGCCGGTCACGTTCGCCGGAATCCGTTTCGTCATTGCTTCGCTGATACTGCTCCTGATCGTCTTCATACGTAGTCGGCCCATCCCGCGCAGGCGTGCCGATTGGATATTGATCGCCGTCACGGGCGTTCAGGCATTTACTATCAATTACGGCCTGCTCTTCTGGGGCGAGCAGCACATCTCTTCCGGGCTCGCGGCGCTGCTTCAAACCACCATCCCCGCCTTCGGCCTCGTAATCGCGCACGTGCATCTTCCCTCAGAGCGCATGACTCTCACGAAAGTCTTCGGCGTCATTTTAGGAATCACCGGCGTCGGCATCATATTTTCCAACCAGTTGAGCAGTGAGGGGCCGAAAGCTCTGATGGGAAGTGCTGCCATCGTCACGGGTGCGTTTAGCGCGGCTTATGCCAACGTGCTTGTCAAAGCGCGCGGAGGCCACCTAGACCCTGCGATGCTCGCCTCAGGGCAGATGTTCTTCGGACTCATCCCGCTGCTTTTGGTCGGAATCTCTACGGAAGGAAATCCTCTCTACTTTCACTGGACGGGGATGGCCGTCTTCGCGCTTCTGTACCTGGTGCTGGTCGGCTCAGTCATAGCCTTTCTGCTCTATTACTGGCTGGTCAGAAATATGGATGTGACGAAGACGATGCTGATCGCGCTCGTGACGCCGCTCTTCGCCGTCACGCTCGGCATGCTTGTGCTCGACGAGCGTTTGTCCTGGCGCACTCTTCTGGGCGGCGTGTGCATCATGTCCGGCATCGGCATGATCGTGCTGCGCCGTATAAAGGAGCGCTCGCCTGTCAGCGTCCCTCAAGTCCCGCGCGAGGGCAATGAGTCTGCCTGAGAGTAAAAAGGGTTAATGTGTAAATTGAGTGTGTGTCGCATTGAGCTTCACCACAGAGACACAGAGCGCACAGCGGATGCACAGAGAATTGAACATCGCTCAATCCTCTGTGCTATCTCCGTGTCCTCTGTGCCTCTGTGGTGAGTGAGCAACTTCCCCAACAGTCACTTTACACATTAACCTACGATTGAGCCGAGGCGAGCGTATGAAAACTGCATCTACATCTCTATAATGAACGGCATGGATAAACCGCAGACGAGAGAGCGGCCTGCGCTCATCACGATCATCTGCTTTTTAGCTTTCTTTGGTACTGTCGGTACTGTGCGGATGGTGTTCTTTTCTACCGGGGCGAGGCAGTACGGAGCGTGGTTTCCCTACTACTTTTTTCTGCACGGCGTACTCGTCCTCGCTGCTTCGATTGCACTTTGGAAGATGAAGAAGTGGGGTGTTTATCTCTACATCTTCACAATCGTAGAGTTGCAGTTCGCGCTGATGATTATCGGTATCTGGGGAATACTGTCGCTCGTCCTGTTCTCAGGCTTGCTTGCCGTGCTGCTCTACTATCTGCCCGAGATGGAATAAGACTTAAGTTTAGCCCGATCGTAAACGAAGCGCAGCACGCGCCCCGTGTTCTGCTATATGAGAAAAAATTCAAGCACAATGCGCCCCGGTACGATCTGGCTGCTCAGGCTTGGTTTCTTTACGGCCATAGGGCTTCTGATTTTCAGCTACAGATACCTCGACGATCTGGCCAGAGCGCGCAGCGGTACTTTCAGCGTGCGACTGATAGAAGAGTTGACGGGAGCGTACGCGGCGGCGCTGCTGTTCCCTCTCGTCGTTCGTTTTGCCCGGCGGTTTCGTCTTCAATATAGCAACTGGCTGCGCCGTCTGCCGCTGCATTTGGGGGCGCTTCTTGTTTTCTCCGCGCTGCACACGACGCTCAACTGGCTCTCGCGCGAACTGCTGTTTCGGCTCGCGGGGCTGGGCTCTTATGATTACGGGATTATGCCTATCAGGTATTTGATGGAACTGGCGAACGACGCGATTGTCTATTGCCTGTTCGTCGCGCTCGTCTACCTCTTCGACTATTATCGTGAGGCGCGCGACCGTGAAGTCCGAACCGCGCAGCTCGAAGCGCGCCTGACAGAAGCGCAGCTTCAGGCTCTACGCTTACAGCTTCAACCCCATTTCCTTTTCAATGCGCTGAACACTATCTCATCGGTCATTTACGAGGACGTCCAGTTGGCCGACCGCATGATCGCGAACTTAAGCGACCTGCTGCGGCTCACGCTTCGTCGCTCCACGGCTCAGGAGGTAACGCTTCAGGAAGAGCTGGAACTTCTCAACCTTTATCTTGAGATCATGCGCGCGCGTTTCGAGGAGCGCCTCATCGTCCATTTCGAGGTCGAGCCCGAGACACGCGCGGCCTTTGTGC
>Ga0190273_10000949_pt1 | contig 10471 bp, 9 predicted proteins | sample Popmic504IS_FD_134513 | JGI IMG/M metagenome (GOLD analysis project Ga0190273, IMG submission 134513) | Populus adjacent soil microbial communities from riparian zone of Shoshone River, Wyoming, USA - 504 IS | ecosystem: Environmental > Terrestrial > Soil > Riparian zone > Trees stand | place...
ATGCTAATCTTCTATTATGATTCTAGATAACAGGATGAATGAAGTCAAAGTGCAAAATGACAGTGGAAGTCTAACATGTGGCGTATGTGGATGTATGTGTACCGTGATTAAACAAGTTATACATCATTTTCGTCCACCTTATAACTAGAACTCAATCTTGTTACCAAATTTATTATTGAGTTTTTTACAGAAAAAATATCTTCGCTACACATAGAAAACTAAGATTAAACTCCATACAAGTAGAACACGATTTATGCCAAACTGTTCTTTTTATCATATTTTTATATCGCTTGCGTAATTGCGTAATATCTCCCCGTTTATGTATGTGATCCACATTCATTGTCGAAAACTTATCCGGATTTCGCCTCTTTATTTCGGGAAATCGTCTCAATAAATAAACAGACGTTTGTAAAGGGAAATTAATTTATAGTGTCAAAAATAACCCTAGACGTAATGATGAACAGGAAGGCTTTACTAGACTTGAATTCAAAAATACTTACATATTCCAGCATCTCTGTCCTGGCAATACTCGTCTTGTCATTGGGTTCTGGTATTTACGCAATAGATTATAATTTTAAAAACAAACTACCAGGTGATAATCATGGAGATAATCACCCATCTGAAAAAAATTGTAAAAAATCTGACACATTGGAAGAAATATCTATAAAAATAGATGCAGAGAAGTGTGAAATCAATAATATTAAAAATTACAAGGAATGGAACTTTTACAAACTTGAAGATCCAGAGACAAAGGCATGTATAAAGTATTATGATGAACTAGGTAACTCCTTGGTAGATTATGAAGTGGTATACTGTTATGCATATCCAGAAAAGTACCTTGACAAAATTAACTGAATAACAATCTCTGTATGACTGACGATGTAGTCGTCGAAAGCAGCGGTATACGGCAATCGGACTTTGACAAGGTATTTTGGTGAGTTATACTAGAAGAGACCTAAGGTTCATCCTCTAGGTCATTTCTATGCTTATCTGTAAATTGCGAAGCTGAACCAACGTCATTGGAGTTTACTATATGTTTTTTTCTGGTAGTATATACATATCCAAAGGACGCTAAAATTATTAATATTGCCAAAACTGGACCCGTCATGTCTGGCAATATTTCAGAATTGGTGATTTTTTCAATTGAAGCAAGAGCTGCGACTGCCAGGGCAGCTGCGCTTAAAGAATAAGCCATATATCTGAAGCCCCTAGTGTTGAATATTCTGGAAAAGGTGGATCGTAATATGAAGCTGTCTAATGTATCAATAGGAATCATTCCCATTGCAAAGAATCCTGCAAGGACTAGGGCTACCTGGACCCCCAGAGTCGCTGAGGCCACTGCGGATAGCGTGATAGCAGAGATTTGAGTAGCGGTATCAAATCCTAACCCAAATACTATCCCTGTAATCAAGGCAGAACTAAAAGGATTCATTATTCCGATCCTAGATAGAATCTTGGTTGCAAGGATTGCTGACCCAGTTTTACCCCATTTCTTCAATGAGTAAACGTTTACTGCTCCAATCACTCCCAATGCAATGGCTCCTATCACTCCTCCCCAAAATGAGAGATTGTCTACACTTGTTATACTGCCCATAAAATATATGATAAGAATCATTTCGGCGAGGACAGAAATCATATGACCCAAACTAAATCCGGCCCCTATCCATTGTGATTTTCTTGTAGCATTATGTAGTCTTACTAGATTATCTATTGCTGTTATATGGTCTACATCAAGAGCGTGACGTAAACCTAGCAGTACCATTGTAGGAATCGAAACAAGAACAAATGTCAGTGTATCTGCCATTGAACGACCTCTAAGTATCAAATGATGATGCTTATATCTTTTAGTTTATTCGATTGTATCATTTAACAAAAGTATCTAATGGACAAACTCAAAAAATTATGAACAGAATTAAATATTTTGTGACCATATTTGCAGAGTCGGAAGCGCTGGCAATAAATCCTTGTCTGAATTTTGGATTAAAGTAAATTATTCAGATTTTGACTTTACAATTATGAATCGATCATCGTAATTTCCAGTTCCGACATTGTGAAATGTTCCTGTCAGCACGTTTTGCTCCGCTTTGGTGATATTTACATGCAGAAATCCAGTCTCACGAAACTGAGTTACCATAAATGGAGCTTGTCCCCTGAAATCATAAAGATTATTCCCGGCAGTGCCAACTACAACGTAGATAGGAACACCGGGCATGGAATAATAAGAAGCGTTTACATCTTTTATTATTGGTTCCCGCGAGTGCGCTACATTGTACACCAATGGATAGGATCTCTGATAATTATGATTGTGGGAAGTCATAACTAAATCAACCCCGTATTTTTCAAATAGTGGAGCATAAGTTTCTCTAAGAATTTCAGTAGATGGATGAATAGTAGGTGAAGTATATAATGGTCTGTAGCCGTAGACTATTATCCAATCTACGTTTGTATTGTTCGCTGCCTTGCTTAAATCATCATTGATAAACTCATACTGTGCAGAACCAGGTGCATATGGAATAAACGCACTCTTCCCTGTTGACATTGCCAAGAAATGAACGTTTTTGTAATCAAAAGAGTAAAATGGACTTTCTAAATCAAAATGTCTAACAAAGTCACTAAATCGAGATGATGAACGTACCTCATTACTATCAGTATCGGATTCTCCTAACGCAATTTTAAACTTATCTTTATTATCTAATTTTGAGATAATATCAAAAAAGCAGTTTGGATTTTTCACCTCTGACAAATCCCCCAGCGCAAAGGCTAGATCGGTATCCTGTTCTACCATGTCCTTTATGGTTTGTCTGGTCTTTGAGTCGCAACCATAATCACCTGCAACTACAAAATCTAATTCAGAATTTGGAATATGCAGATCCAGATTGCCACCTAAAGCTCTATTATCTTTTGACGACTCAGAAGAGTCCACGACATCAAAAGAACTTGTAATAAAAGATGACTGATACCCCTGACTTGAAGCGTCTACTTCTACGGTTAGAGGCCCGACGTCGCCTTTCTTTCCAATAGTCCAGGAATAAATGAACTTGCCATTATAATCCGTTTTTCCTACAAATTCTTTCTCAAAGTTATTTCCTGGATATATCAATTTTCCATTTATTTCAGCATTTGTAATTGGTCTCTTGGCTGAATCGGTAACAGTTATTGTAGTGTTTTGAATATCGCCTCTTGCAATCGGGTTCTTCTGAGCGAGAATTGAAACAAGCAAGGAAGTGTCGTTATTTCCTGATTCTTCAATGTTTGATAAATTAGTTTCTGATACATTAGAACGTTCTACAGATTGTATTGGACTCGACTGTGGTGGAGCTATCTGTACGTTACTTAAATTAGGGATTCCATTAACAAATACACTATACCATCGTGTAGGTGCGGACTCACACAATAATTTTGCAGTTATCTTGTTCATACCTTCAATAACATGTGTATAGTTGTTACTTAAAGCGAATTCCCATCGAGAAAAATCATCCATCCCCTCGGTTCCTCTTGCAAAGGCATTTTGGTAGGGTCTAATATCATTAACAATTACAGAGACTGAACAATTCTTAACAACATCATCTGAAGATTGACCCGAAATTATTAAATCTTTTCCTACAGTTGCGTTTTGTGTCGTAACAGGACTAAGTATCTTTATTGACTCTTTCTGTGTTAAAAATGGCAATTGTTGCGCCGCTGAACTTTGGACAAATATCAACTGACTTGGAGTAAACATAAGTAAAATAACCATGCTTAAAAAACTAATAGTAACACGGAAAGATAGTGTCGCCTCACCGGACATTTGGCTTAAAATTGATACTGGTCATATATATCTTGAAGCTTAGTATTCGCACATTTTATCAGGCTCTCAAAGCAAGAACTTTAAATATTTACGCTAAATGGATCCTGTTCTCCTAAACTAGATTAATTAATTAATTGTTTTTACTATTGAATACTATTGGGGTATGGTAGATACATGCATTTTAATTTATCAACAGTTTGTTACTAATTAGTATTGATATGAGTTTGAAGTACGATTGAAAAATAATCCTTTCCACATCTATTAACTTTATTGTTATTAGAAAATCTTAAGAAGAAAAATAATACTAAGAGCTGTAATCGAGAATAATCATTTAGCCTTGCAGTTAACTCTTTTCCTTTTTGGTTTCTATACTTGCCTTGAGGGCTTGCAGTAGATCCTTGGTTGGTGTTGTTTCTTTTGGCGCTGTTGTTATGAATTTCTTACCTTTACTTTTCGCCTCAATAAGTTTCCGTAGTTCCTCGACGTATGTGTCAGAATATTTGCCAATATCGAATTCCTTATTGTGGTATTTTTGAACTAGAATTTCTCCTAGGGATACCTCTTGCGAATCAAGCTTTATTTTCTTGACTCCCATTTCAGGAATATCTTCGACCGGTCTTAACTCGTCCAAATAATTTAGAATATGCATAACCAGACCTCTCTGATAGGGTCTTAACGCAACAAGGCTCTCCTTGTCTTTAAGAATTACTTTACCTATTGCAACCATATTATTATCATTTAGTATCTTAACCAAAAGGGCATAGGGTTTTGCGTTTCCAGCTTTAGGATCAGTTGCAACATAATAGCTATCCTGAATGAAAATTGGGTCGAATTCACGAAAATCAATGAATTCTTTTATATCGACGCTTTTAGTTGTCTTTAATTTAATTTTCTGTAATTCGTCTTTTTCAAAAACTATATAGTTATCCTTTATTTTCTCGTATCCCTTTTTAATTTCAGAATAGTCTACTTCTCTATCCTCGACAGGACACCATTTTTTGTACCTTATTCTATGTCCATTTTTACATAACTGATTGAAAACATATTCTTTCTTATTTGTTGCAGTGTACAATTTGACAGGGATTGTCACAAGTCCGAATGAGATACTTCCTTGCCAAGAGCTCCTCACTGCCATACAAAATTAGAGAGCAACAAAGATTATAAGAGCTTGAGGGAAACGGAAAGCCCCGATATTGATTTGTGAGGTCAATTAAGAAATTATTAGATAGAATGTTTCCTATGTTAACTACATGGTCGAAGAATCCTACATTACCAAAGTATTGCCACATTCAATTAAATTCTATTTGCCTCGGACCGAGGGTTACATGGATGTTGTAAAGGAAATAGTTTCCCGATTCGGGAGCGTGTCATTGATAGAATTAGATGGCTATTTTGAAGGAAAATTTGAACCCGTAAAGTACATGCGGTTAGAAGTTCACACAGAAATAATAGAAGAACGACATGTTATAGAATATGCCAATAAGATTCGTATTAGGTTAAAACAAAATTCATTAGCACTCGAATTCAATAATAAGTTGATTCTGGTTGTTAAAAACTGAAATTACGCGGGAACGAGAAGGAGATTATTACATGGAAGTTAGAGTTGTAATTTCCTGAAAATGTTTGTTACCAAATTAAGAAAGTATTTAGTTCTGTCATATCAATTGTTCTAGAAAGTGAACTACGAACATTAAAATGAATGCAACACAGATATACAAAGTGAAACAGATTGAATTCAAAATCAAAAGCTACACTAACAAATGAGAGATGCTAATACAAATGGCGAAGAGTCTAGCAGTAACAATTGTTTTAGCAGTAGTAATTGCAGGGCTTGGACACATATATCTAGGAAATAAAAAACGCGGAATAGTAATTTTGATTGCTCGAATAGCCATTTGGCTGAGTGTGGCATTGCTTGTTCCATTTCCATTAAGTATTGTTCTTGGTTTGATCTTGGGCGGTGGTTTTTGGCTCTGGCAGTTAATAGACGTGGTAAGACTATTTAATAAAAGGAAATCAAATTTAGATGAATCAATAAATCAGAAAGCATGAGACTTAATTTTTCAGACTTTACAGTCCTAGTTATAGTATCGGAGCTGTACCATGCAACTAATTTTTACCATTAAGATTATTTCCCATTCTTTAGGAATGTATTTTCTTTTGGGATACTAGACGAATATCTTCATTATTTCCAAAACTAGCGCTGCAACCGCCGCACTGGCTGGTATAGTGATAATCCAGGCATAAACTATTCTCTTGCCAACGCCCCATCTAACTGCCGAAAGCCTTTTTGTAGCTCCCACACCCATGATAGCACCAGCGATTGCGTGAGTAGTACTAACAGGAATACCTAGCCAAGCCATAGACGTCAATATGACACCTCCTCCTGTTTCAGCACAAAAACCCTGGTAAGGACGCAGACTAGTTAACTTGAAAGCCATGGTTTTAACTATTCTCCAACCTCCAAAGAATGTCCCGAGTGCAATCGCTATAGCAGAGGCCAATATGACTTCGATGGGAACTGAGAATGAGGTAGAGTCAAGCATACCACCTGAAATCAATAAGGCTGTTATTACTCCCATTGTTTTTTGCCCGTCGTTAGCACCATGTGTTAGTGAGAAAAAAATTGAAGAACAAATTTGAAGACGACCAAAAATCTTGTTTACATAGGAAGCAGTGTACTTCCTGAATAAATACATGATAATTATTGCGATACCAAATGCGCTACAAAATCCTAGAGTAGGAGATATCACTATAAAAGTTAAGGTCTTTTCTATGCCAGGCAAAACTAGAGCTGATGTTCCTCCTGCTAGTAATGCTGAGCCTATTAATCCTCCAATTAACGCATGACTGCTGGAAGACGGAAGGCCGAAATACCAAGTAACAAGGTCCCATATTATGGCCCCAATTAAACCTGCAAATATGACGTCGACTGTAGAAAATGAGGGTTGTATGATTCCTTTTCCAACTGTAAGAGCAACAGCAGTACCGAAGATGAAAGGGCCAGCAAAATTGGCAACAGCTGCGATCCCTACGGCATATAGTGGTCTAAGTACTCGAGTGCCTACTACCGTCGCAATAGAGTTGGCTGAGTCATGAAAACCATTTACAAAGTCAAAAAAGAGGGCGGCCGAAATAGCAATGTAGACTGAGACTTCAATTGGAAGCAAACTAATCCTCAGCGATATTTTAAAGCGACGTCTTCTATGGCGTCAGCAACATCTCTAGACCTGTCCAGCGCATTCTCCAGTGTTTCGTAAACTTCCTTCAATTTTATAATGTCTATTGCGTCGTGCGTTTCAAACAAATTGGCAATTGCAAGACGGTAAACACTATCTCCATCATGTTCACACTTGCTAATTGCTTTCGAGTGTATCAATAGTTTCTCTCGCTTGCCCTTATGTAATTCGGACACACCTTTGTAGATTTCTTGTGTTGCTGTTACCAATAGAGTAACTAATTCCTGTAAATGAAGAGATGGCTTTTGAATCTTAAAAAGAACCAGTTTGTCAGAAGTACCATAAGTCGAATCAAGCACCTGGTCTATGGCACTTGTCAATTCGGAGATGTCTTCCTTGTCAAGTGGCGTGATAAATGTCTTGTCTATTATTGTAAACAACTTATGAGTAAGTTCATCGCCTTCCTGTTCCAAATTTTTTAATGTAGTATTATTTTCCTTTAATGTGCTAAAATCGCTTATTGATTCAGCCAGAACAGATGATGCCTTCACTAAAATACTTGCTTGGTTTTGCAATAAGGTCATAATTTCAACATCATTTGCACGCACCCAAGAGAGCCAGCCGCTAGTCATAGAGACTTGGTTGTAACTTTGATTATAGATACTTTTCCGAAACCCAGACTAACTGGCTCACGCTAACAATTAACCTCTATCGTCGAAAAATTATAAATTAATGTAAAGAATCGATAATTTTTATTAAAAACTGTCGTATAGTAGAGAGTGAGTTACTACAAATTCGCTTAGGTCATATACTAGGCTATAGCTAAAAAAAATAAATAGAGTGATATAGATCTACAGAAACAAGTCTGGTCATGTTAAAGCCAATCCAAGCACCAACCATCTGTTCCAGATTTCTGACTGAGATTATTATGATGATCTTTGTTCTTTTTTCATTACTAGTTACTAACTCGGTATTTGCGATTTTTGAAGTACAGGCAACTACTAATTCGAGTTATAAATATCCTGTAACCACACTTTTGGATTCAATGACCAATAATTCTGCTCTTAATGGATCAACGTTTACCGGTTCTCCACTCTCTATCACAAAAGAATTGAGAAACTTGAATGAAACAATACCCATTCCTGGAAGACAAGGATACACCACAGCTAATAACGACTATATATTCTCTGAAAACAAGAGTGAGATATCCACTCCAAGTAACAATTCTCATACCGGAGAGTTTGGTAAAAAAGTAAAGATTGCTCTAGTCATGCCTACATTTACTGCTGCAGCATACGACCAATCTTTCTATCTATTTTACAATAAATACATCAATGTCACGTCAGGAGTAAATATAACAACAGATTTGAACCTGTTATCTAGTAAGGTGACTAAAGAGCCATCCTCAAGCGCATCAGGATTTGCTATGCTATACCTGCTGGGAAATCTAAAATGGATAAGTCCAGAGTCGCATATTGGCTTTCTAGCAGATCAAGATATTGACAAAGGTTCCATATTTCGATCAAATGGTAGCAATATTTACGATGTCATAATTTTAGGGCATCAAGAATATGTAACTCAGAAGGAATATGATAACTTGAAGCAATTTGTCAGTGATGGGGGTACGATGATTATTTTAGATGGTAATGTCTTTTATGCTCAGGTAAAATACAATAGCAACAAAGATACCATGACACTTGTTAAAGGTCATAGTTGGGCATTCAATGGCAAGTCTGCCTGGCGAAGTGTAAACGAAAGGTGGAAAAATGAAACAGCACAATGGGTTGGAAGTAACTACATAAGTGGAATAGCTAAATTTAGCAACAATCCTTTTGATTATTTACCTCATGAAGAACAATATATAACAAATCCTAAAGACATTATTTTGCTAAATTATAATGCAACTAGATCTGGGCCAAACTTTAACAAAATGGGTAGTGCAGTTGTTGCAACATACGAGCTAAATTACCAAAAAGGAAGAATAATTGCTCTTGGGCTATATTCGGACGACATTATAATTAACGGTACCTTTGACCGTTACTTTGATAATGTGATTTTACAATATGCTGTGCGCAATCAGGATTAATTAATTAATTATTTGAAATGATTCTAAATTCTAGATTAAAAAATACCAGTTTGAACATTATATCAATTAGAACGTCATGCAAAGTCGTATAGCTAATCAGTAATACATATTAAATCACTTTGACAATTCTAATAAGTATTGTTTTGATTTTAGCAAGTTCCAGAATAATTTTGACCTCTCTTTTAGTTGCCGTCCTTATCAGTGCTACTGCATTGGGCTCATATGCATCGACAACCGAAATGACTAGCAGTCAACCCATCAACGGGGTTGTCATGAAAGGAGCTTTTGTTAATATGAAACAGCATGATAACGGTTCACCTGAAGCTCCACAGGATTACATTGATAATAGTTTAAAAATGATTTCTAAAGCTGGTTTGGATCATGCTAGATTCTTGTTCTATTGGGAGGCTTTTGAAAGGGACCCCAAAGCTTTCATGAAGGAAATAGAATTAGTAGCGAAAGCAGGAGATAAGTACGGAGTGAAAATCATTTATGACAACCATCAATGGCATACTTCTTCCTGGCTTGAAGACAAAGGAACAGGTTTTCCTTGGTCTCTGTTTGAAGATTCAAAATATTCCAAAGGTGGCGGCGGTAACACTCCTGACAAAGCTGCTCAGGTCTTTTGGAAGGACTGGTGGGACGGATCTGTGAAAGATAATGAGGGAAAAGATGGCTGGACACTAATGGCAAATTATCTAAAGAAAATAGTATTGGCAGTCGATAATCATTCAAGTACCTTGGGGTACGAAATACTAAGCGAGCCTCATGTTGATAATATGGATCAATGGTCTAAAATAGGCAAATTTAATAGCTTTATTACTGAAGAGTTGAGAGATATCACTAGTAAAACGATAGTCTACAGCATGAATGTTCCGGTTGACTTGAATAGCGACATTAACATTTCACCACAAAACTTGGCAAAAATGGCACCTTCTTCTAAGCAGAACATCGCTTTCAAAATAAGTGTCTATGGAGTTCCTGATAGAGATGACTACCAGAAAGAGAGATTTGATTTGTTTTTGGATACAAGGAACCTAACTGGAGTACCGTTATACATTGGAGAATGGAATAACGTTGTAAGGACAAAAGAAGGCGGAGTATTCAAAATCAACCCAGGTGCGAGCGATTTTACAAAATCTAATGCCGGAAAGATACTCGAGGCTTTTAAGAAGGAAGGAGTTTTGGGAACGGCTTTTTGGAAGTGGGATTATAGGGCTGCGGATACGGCCAGCTTTAACTTGGTTTCTGATGAGAGTGGCAAATTAGTTCCCACCAAGTACTTTGGTATCTTAGAAGATACGGTCGAAAAGGTCTATGGTTCTTTCGATGGCGTATCAACTTCGGATGTTTCAGCTTCTGGTAATACATCAACTCCGGATGATGATACATCAACTTCGGATGTTTCAGCTTCTGGTA
>Ga0190273_10000950_pt1 | contig 10467 bp, 11 predicted proteins | sample Popmic504IS_FD_134513 | JGI IMG/M metagenome (GOLD analysis project Ga0190273, IMG submission 134513) | Populus adjacent soil microbial communities from riparian zone of Shoshone River, Wyoming, USA - 504 IS | ecosystem: Environmental > Terrestrial > Soil > Riparian zone > Trees stand | place...
AGGAGTACCTGGTCGCGGTCGGGAGAAAGAGCGCATGAGCGGCCGGCGCAGCAGCTACGACGCGGTCGTCGTCGGCGCCCGCTGCGCCGGCTCGCCGCTGGCGGCGCGGTTGGCCGAGGCGGGCTGGTCGGTCCTGCTGGTCGACCGCGAGCCGCCCCCGGCCGACACGCTCTCGACCCACTGCCTCTTCCCCAACACGGTGGCGCGGCTGCACGAGCTCGGGGCGCTGCGGCGGATCGAAGCCGGGCACCGGCTCAACCCCCTGCGGTACGCGGTGCGGATCCTCGGCAACGAGACCGCCGGCGGGTTCACCCCGATCGACGGCTTCGACTACTCCCTCGGGATCACCCGGCCGGTGCTCGACAAGGCGCTGCTCGACGTCGCGGTCGCGGCGGGGGCGGAGACGCGCTTCGGGCAGCGGGTCACCGGGCTGATCGGCGCCGGCAGCGAGGACGACCCGGCGCGCGGCGCCGTCCTCGAGGACGGCGAGGAGATCGAGGCCCGCTGGGTCTTCGGCGCCGACGGCCGCGCCTCGACCGTCGCCAGGCTGCTGGGGCTCGAGAAGGAGCGCCCGCTGGCGGGCGAGATGGCCTTCATGTTCGGCTACTGGCGCGGCCTGCCGACCCGCGACCGCTTCTTCATCGACGTGCTCGAGGACGGCTCGCTCGCCTGGATGCCCTGCGAGGACGACCTCTCGATCCTGATCCTCGGCCTCGCACCTGAGCTGACCCGCGGCACCCAGGAGCAGCGTGAGCGCCGGTTCCGCGCCGAAGCCGCCAAATTCGACGACTGGCTCGACCCGTCCTGGCTCGACGACCGCGAGCAGGTCGGCTCGATCCACCTCGCCCCCGAGACGATGCTGCGCGGCTTCTTCCGCCGGCCGACCGGCCCCGGCTGGGCGCTGGTCGGCGACGCCTCCCACTTCAAGAACCCCTCCACCGCCCAGGGCATCTCCGACGCGATCGAGCAGTCGCTCCACGTCGCCGGGGAACTGCTCGACGGCGACAGCCTCGACGGCTACGAGGCCTGGCGCGACGAACGGGCGCGCGAGCACTACGAGTGGTCCTTCGACTTCGCCCGCTTCGCCAAGCCCGAGACCTCCGGCCCGGTCTTCCGCGGCATCGCCGCCGACCCCGAGGCGGGCCAGAACCTCCGCGACGCCCTCAGCCGCCAGCTGCGCCCCCGCAGCGACGTCTTCACCGACGAGCGGCTCGGCAAATGGTTCAGCGCCGCGCCTGTGTCCTGAGAGGCGTGTCGACTTAGTAGTCCTATAGGGCCACCAAGTCGACACGGCCTCTAGGCTGCCGCCGTGCCCACCGGCCCCGAGGAGAACCGAGCGAAGCGCTTCCTCACCGCTGCCCGGCGGCTCAACCGCCAGCCGCAGCTGCTGCGGGCGGCGCGCGGGACGCGGGAGCGGTTGCTCGGCGACGAGGCGCTGGTCGATCACCTCTCCACCGCCCGCGGCCGCCCCTCCGACCTCGCGGCACGGCAGCTGGTCGAGCTGCGGGGCGAGGAGCACGGCGTCCTCGGCGAGCTCGGGCTGACGGCGCTGCAGGCGTGGCAGCGGCTCGCCGAGTCACAGGACCGCGGCCGCGGCAAGGTCGACGTCGCGATCCTCTTCACCGACCTGGTCGGCTTTTCGAGCTGGTCGCTGGAGGCGGGCGACGAGCCGGCGCTGCGACTGCTGCGGGAGGTGGCGGGGGCAATCGAGCCGCCGGTGAGCGAACGCCAGGGCGAGATCGTCAAGCGCCTCGGCGACGGCCTGATGGCGGCGTTCTGGGACGCCGGCGGCGCCACCGGGGCCGCCTTCGCCGCCCACGAGCGGATCGCCGCGGTCGAGGTCGCCGGCTTCCGTCCTCAGCTCCGCACCGGCATCCACCTCGGCCGTCCGCGCAAGGTCGGCGGCGACTACTTCGGGATCGACGTCAACATCGCCGCCCGCCTCTGCGACGCCGCCAGGCCGGGAGAGATCCTGATCTCCGACCAGGCACTCCTCAAACTCGACCCGACCACGGTGAAGGCCAAGAACCGCCGCTTCCGCGCCAAGGGCGCGCCGAAGGAGCTGGCCGTCTACGCACTCACGCCCGCCGGCGACTGATTCGCTCCACCTGATCTACTCCGCCGCCGATCAGAGCCTCGATCAACAGGGCCACGCCGGCCGAGATGAGGATGCCGGCGAAGAAAATCCGCTCGCTCAGCGTTTCCTCGGCTCCTGCCGCGCGAAACGTCTGCACCGTGGCGCAGGACGGTTCTTCAACTGCCTGCCGGAAGTAGGAGAAGGGGTCTCGGCTGCTCCCTGAGTACCTGCTGCTGGTGCAGGTGACGAGGACTCGGTTGCCCCTGACCCCGGTCCCGGTGGTGAGCATGCTGCGATCCGGCTGGTGGCCGGCGACCTTCATCCAGATAAGGCCGTCGCTGACGTCGAAGGCTTCGACCCGTTCGACGTCGTGGTCGACGTGGCCTTCCAGATAGCCGAAGACCTCGGTCGCTCGTTCGAAGACCTTCTCGCCCCCCTGGTATTCGAGGAGAGCCGGACTGGCGACGCTGCACGCTTCGAAACCGGACGCGGCCGGGGCGTCGAGCAGGAGACGGAACCGCACTTCCGGCTCGCCGTAACCCCGGGTCCCCCGGACCCGTCCGTCGGCGACGGCGATGCCGTGGTAGGGCCGCACCTGGATCGGCCGCCAGCGGCGCCTGCGGAAGTCCCGGACCTCGGCGCCGATCACCGTCGCCCCGGCTATTCCGAGGACGAGGCGGCCCGGTATCAGCTCTTCGCTCGAGTGATGGCGAAACCACCGGTCGGCGGGCGCCCAGTCCAGCGAGCCGGTTGCAACCACGGGCTCGCCGCAGCCGTTCGCCTCCACCCTCATCTGCAGGAGATGTCCGGCGTTGGGAGCGTAAGGGCTGTCGGTGCCGATCCAGAGGCCCCAGGGGAGCGCCGCGGGCGCCGAGCGATCGAAACTTGGCCGGGCCAGGAGGAAGCCCCCCGCAAGGGCCAGCAGGCCGGCGAGACCCCAGACCAACCGAGCACGCCGCGAGCCGAAGATCACCGTTCGGAAGCGGGCCTTGCCGGCGGACGGCCGGCGTTCCCTCGACTTTGTGCCCGCTCCCGCCAACGACGCGAACTCTATTAATCGCTCAATAGAGTCACACCCATGGCGCAGGGGTCACCGAAGGAAACGACGCGGGACGCCCTCATCACCGCCATCGGTGTTGTCTCGGCGATCGTCTCGCTGCAGGCCCTGTCCGGGGCAACCCTGCTCGCGGCCCTGGGGGGGATTTTCCTCACCGCCGGCTTTCTGATCCCGAGGCACATCCTCCGTCTCTGCCTGTGGGCGCTCGGAATCGCGCTGGTCCTCGCCGCTTCGGCGACGCTGGTGGCCGGTCGCTCGGCAGAGGATGAGCCGGCCGACGGCCAGACCGAACGCAAGGAGTCGGCGTGGGGCACCTCGAGGAAGGGTCTCGGTGCGGCCGACCGGCCCCATGGCTACTTCCCGGCGCGCCGAGCGCGGATGTGCAGGGTTACGGCGGGTTGCTCCAACGGACTCTCCGCCTCTTTGAACGCGCTCGTCTTCTCCGACGGCGGCTTCCTGCAGGGAACGGAGGATGAGCGCAGGTTTCTCGCGGCCCAACCGGTCACCTCTCATGAGTGGCTCGAACCCCTGGACGATCCCCTGACCGTCCGCCCCGGCGACCACATCAGGGTGACCGGGCTGATCGACAACGGCGGCCGAAAGGGAGCGAAGGGGACCGCGAGGAACGTGCGGGCGCTGATCGCGTTGCCGCCCGCGGCGGGGCGCCGGATCGACCTCCTCAGCGCGGTCTCCTCGCTCGACGCCGATCCGGCGGCGGTCTCCGATTCGGTGACGATCCAGTCGGACGTCCCCATCTTCCTCGCCTACGAGAGGACCACCGCCTTCGCCTACCGGCCGGAAGGAACCGCCGAAGCCCTCGAACCGGAGGGATACCGCCTTCCCGACCACCTCGTCACCTGGTACGTACCCGACCGGCTGGACCGGCGCCAGCTGGCCGGACAGGGGGTCCTCGTCGGCTGCCGCAAACCTGACGGCGTAATGCCTCCCGGGCGGGAGTGCGCACTCCGCTTCCAGGCGATCCTGGACGTCCTTTACGCCGCCACCGAGGAAGACGTCAACTCCCTGGGCAACTGGGCCTACCCGTCGATCTACGCCGCTGCCGCCCGCATCCGGGGCGAGCGCGTCGTCAGCCTCTACTGGAGCCCGGAATGGGGCGAGCCCGGTGAACTCCGCGTCCCCGCCAGCGGCAAGCTTCGAGTCGACTGCCGGATCAAGGGCGACGGCAGCACCTGGTACCACGTTTCCAACGCCGAATTCGAAGCGAGGAACTCAGGCTTCGTGAATCAGCGCCGGATCAGCTCGGTGCGCGGTCGTCTTCCCCGCTGCGCGACGTGAAGCGCTCGATCACCTCGATCAGCTCCATGTGGCTGTCGAGAATGAACTCCGCCTCGACGCCGCTGCCGTCGTCGGGGTCGTCGTGCATGCCGCGGTAGCGGGCGGTCTTCATCCCCAGCGCGGCTGCGCCGGAGACATCCGTGCGGCGGAGGTCGCCGACGTGCAGCGCCTCCCCGGGCCGTGCCCCGAGGGCGGCTAGCGCCGCCTCGAACGCCTGGGGGGCGGGCTTGTAGTGGCCGGTTTCGTCTGAGAAGGACCAGCCGTCGAAATACTCCAGCAGACCCTCGCGAGCAAGCAGCTCCCGCAGCATCTCGCCGCCGCTGAAGCCGACGTCGCAGACGATCCCCAGCCGCACCCCTCGCTCTTCCAGCCCCCGCAGAGCCGAGCCGATCCCAGGCGCGAGTTCGAGCTCGACCTCGCGGATCGCCCCGAGGAAAGCATCGGCCACCCGCGCGCCGCCCTCCCCCTCGGCCCCGAGCGCCCGCACCAGCATCTCCGCCCCCTCCCGCGGGTGCAGGTGAACGCCTTCCCCCCAAGAGCTCTCCCAGCGCAGTCTCACTTCCTCGAGGCTCGCCTCCAGCAGCGGCGGCTCCACCACGACCCCGCCCTCCTCGCAGGCGGCCGCGACCGCCCGCCGCCGCGCCTCCGGCATCGCCCCCTCGGCGACCTGCCCGATCGTGTTCCAGAAGTCGAAGGTGACGGCCTCGATCACTCATCCATTCTCGCTTCTTCGTGTTCCACCCGGCGCCTGAGCATCGGCCGCTTCCAGGGGGTGTAGCGAAAGATGCCGCGGGTAAGGCACCGCCATGAGCGACCATTCGATTGTCAAAGCAGACGAAGCCGAAGACGCCTATGCCGACAGCGACGTGCCGGGTGAGTTCCGCTCGCTGACCGAGGCGCTGGGGGCCGCGCAGCTGGCGGTGACGCTGATCCGGATCCCTCCCCACTCCGACTTCGAGCAGGGAAGCGGCCACCGGCACAGCGAGATCGAGGAGATCTACCTCGTCACCCGCGGCACCTTGACGATGCGCTTCGGTGACGAGATCGAGACCGTCGGCCCGGGATCGGCGGTTCGGGTGCCGCCGGAGACGGTGCGCTCGCACCGCAACGAGGGCGACGAGCCGGTCGAGCTGTGGGCGATCTCCCGCCAGAGCGAGAGCGACGGCGGCGAGAAGGTCGACGACTTCTGGGAGGCCTCGCCCGAGGCGGCGCAGCACGCTTGAGCCGGTAGCTCAGGGCTCGGGGGCGCTCGCGAAGACCTCTTCGAGCGTGAAGATCTGCGAGCAGGGAACGCCGAGACCCTTCGCCAGGCGCTGCAGGGTCTCGTGGGTCGGATTGCTCTTGCCCTTCTCGAGGCGGGAGATCTCGGTCGCGTCGATCCCGCTCTCCCCGGCCAGCTCCCGCTGGCTCAGGTTCCTGGTTTCCCGCAGGAAGCGAACGGCCTTGCCGAGAAAGAAGCGCCGGGTTTTCAGGGCGGAACCCAAGGTGCTGCAATCGAATTGGGTTTCAGCCCAGATTGGAATAGAGCAGAACTCAAGTCGAGGTAGTAATCCTCAAGGTGCTGCTCCTTCCGCAAACTCCTGATGCGTCCTGTCAGCAGTTTGCGAACTCTCCGTAGTCCGTCGGCTCCGCCCCGGGCGGAGAGGAGGCCGCTCCCACCGCGTTTCGCCTTGCGCCATAGCCCAATCGGCTTACCGCAGCGGAGCGACCTCCTCCACCGAGAATCAGCCCGTCACTCCTTTCACCACGGGGTAGTAACCGTCCGCATGGCCTGTGACCTTCGGGTGGTAGCTTTCGCCCGTCGGGCTGGAGAGGCCGTTGATCCACTCCGTCGACGAGCCACCGCCGCCGTCGCAGACCGCGTGGCCGACGAACGCGGGGATCACGTCGCGGAAGACGAAGTTCGTCCCCGCCCGCGTCGCCGCCGCGCTGACCACGTTCTTCAGCATCGTCGCCGTTTCGTTCAGCCGCGTCTCCTCGGTCGGGCTGAACCAGGTGAGGGCGTTGCAGTCTTCGCCGTTGAACAACTTCGGGTAGTCGAGCACGATCACTTTCGCGCTCGGTGCTTTCGACTTGATCGTGTTGTTGACCAGGTCGAGCCGGCCCGGCAGCGTGTTCTGGATGTAGGACTGCGCGGTGTTGATCGCGCCGTTGCAGTCCGACGACCACGACGGCTGCGCGCAGGTGGTGATCACGCTCGAGAAACCGGCGTCGTTGCCGCCGATCGTGTAGGTGACCCAATTGGTGTCAGAGGTCAGGCTGGCCGCCTGGGTGTTGATCAGATCGCCCGTCTTCGCCCCCGAGCAGGTCGCGTTGACGAAGGTCCATTCAGGATGGGCGTTGTGCAGCAGGTACGGGTACGCGTAGACCGACCGCTGGCAGGTCGATTCGTAGAACGTCCGGGTGCCGGTGCCCGACGAGTACGAGTCGCCGAGGGCGACGTACTTGACCGCCAGGGCCGGGCTGGCAAAAGCGACGAAAAACGCCGCCACGCAGAGAACCGCCGAGATGCGCCTCCACTTCATGATGCTCCTCCTCGAAAATCGACCGGGAGCCCTTGCCGCGGAGGCACTCGCCGTACGCTCAACCCGGCTGGTTGGCTGTCCAGCTTACTCAGTTTTTTTCAACCATAGGGAGAGGAGCTTCGATGTCGAACATCTACAAGCCCGATTTCGAGGACGGGGAGCGGCCTGAGGGGTTCAAGTCGAAACGAGCCCGGCTCGGTTACGAGCTCGGAACCGAGCTGATCGGCTGCAGCGTCTGGGAGGTTCCGCCGGGGCAGGCGGCCTACCCCTACCACTACCACTACGCCGACGAGGAGCTGGTGATAGTGCTCGAGGGAGAGCCGAGCCTCCGCACCCCGGAGGGCACCCGCACCCTCGCCCGCGGCGAGGCGGTGCGGTTCGGGCTCGGCGAGGAGGGCGCCCACCAGATCTTCAACGCGACCGAGGAGACCGTCGCCCTGCTCGCGATCTCGAGCAACGGCCGTCCCGACGTCATCGTCTACCCCGACACCGACAGGATCGGGGTCGGCGAGCGGCTACCGGAAGGCGGCGGGCTGAGGGCGTTCTTCAAGCGCGAGGATGCGCGGATCGACTACTTCGACGGCGAGCGGTTCCCTCCGGAGCAGGGATGAGCGACGAGCACCCAGACGCGCTCGCCCTCTCCTGGAGCGGTGGCAAGGACTCGGCCCTGGCGCTCTGGGTGCTGCGCGAGGAGCTGGGGACCGAGCCGGTGGCGCTGCTGACCACGATCACCGAGGACTACGACCGGATCAGCATGCACGCTGTGCGCAGTGAGCTGCTGCGGGCACAGGCGCGGGCGACCGGCGTCGAGCTGGTCGAGATCTCGATCCCGGCGGCCTGCGTCAACACCACCTACGAAGAGCGGATGGAGGCCGCGCTCACCGCTCCCCCGCTCGACCAGGTGCCGACGATCGCCTTCGGCGACCTCTTCCTCGAGGACGTCCGCGCCTACCGCGAGACCCGTCTGGCCGGCGCCGGTCGCAGCGCGCTCTTCCCGCTCTGGCGTCGCGACACCACCGCGCTCGCACGGGAGTTCATCGCCGCCGGCTTCGAGGCCACCCTCGTCAGCGTCGATCCCAACCAGCTCGACCCCGCCTTCGTCGGCCGCCGCTTCGACGAGGCGCTCCTCGCCGAGCTGCCTACCGGCGTCGACCCCTGCGGCGAGAACGGCGAGTTCCATACCTTCGTCCACGCCGGCCCGGTTTTCGAGGCGCCGATCGCGGTCGAACTCGGCGAGGCCGTCATGCGCGACGGCTTCGCCTTCCAGGACCTCCTCTTGCAGTGACTTCAGGGCCTGAGCGATGACGCCGATAGCGGGAGACGTGACCACTGCCCAGTCCTCCGGTGGCGACGAGCGGCCGGTGCGGCTGCTCGTCGACGACGACCTGCAGCGCAGCCGCGGCACCGTTTTCTTCCGCGCGATCTTCGCCCTGCCGTTCCTGATCTGGCTCGTGGTCTGGGCGGTCGGCGCCACCTTCGTCGCCTTCTTCCACTGGCTGATCGCGCTCTTCGACGGTAAGCCCTCCGACGAGCTGCACGACTGGCTCGCCCGCTTCATCCGCTTCGCGACCCACACCTACGCCTACCTCAACCTCGCCGCCGAGCCGCTGCCGAAATTCGACGGCCGCCCCGGCTACCCGATCGACCTCGAGTTCGACCCGCCGCAACGGCAGAACCGCTGGAGCATCGCCTTCCGGCTGATCCTCGCCCTGCCGGCGCTCCTCCTGGCGGGCGTCCTCGTCGGCTCCGGCAGCTTCGTCTTCGACCTCACCCGCTCCAGCAGCGGCTCCACCCCGTTCACCGTGGTCGGGCTCGCCGCGCTGCTCGGTTGGTTCTACGCGATGTTCCGCACCCGGATGCCGCGTGGGCTGCGCGACCTGATCGCCTTCGCCCTCTCCTACGGCGCCCAGACCTGGGCCTACCTGCTGCTGGCCAGCCACCGTTACCCCTCGAGCGACCCGCTGACCGCGATCGGCCCGCTGCCGACCCGCACCGACCCGGTGCGGATGGAGGTGACCGACGAGCTGCGCCGCAGCCGCCTCACCGTCTTCTTCCGCCTCGCGCTCGCCTTTCCCCACCTCCTCTGGCTCACCCTCTGGAGCGTGCTGGCCTTGGTGCTGGCGATCTTCAACTGGGCGGTGACGCTGATCCTCGGCACCACCCCCGAATGGATCCACCGCTTCTTCGCCCGCTACGTGCGCTACCAGCTCCACGTCGGTGCCTTCCTCTACCTCGTCGGCAATCCGTTCCCCGGTTTCGTCGGCGCCGAGGGGAGCTACCCGGTCGAACTGCACGTCGCCGAGCGCCGGCGCCAGAACCGCTGGATCGTCGGCTTCCGCCTCCTCCTCGCCTTCCCGGCACTGCTGCTCGCCAGCGCCTTCTCCCAGCTCCTCCTCCTCGTCGCCGTCTTCGGCTGGTTCGTCGGCCTGTTCACGGCGCGGATGCCACTCGGCCTGCGCAACCTCGGCGCCTTCGCGCTGCGCTACAGCGCCCAGACCTATTCCTACGTCCTCCTGCTGACCGACACCTACCCCTACAGCGGGCCCTGTCTCGAAGCGGCACCGGAGCCCCCCGCGCCCGGGCCGGTCGGGCCTTCCGCGCCCGGACCGGTCGCATGGACCAACTGACGCGGCGGCTGCGGCGGCCCTCGACGCTGGCGCTGATTCTCGGCGCCGCGCTCTGGGCCGGGGCGGCGTATGCGCTCTGGGCGGCGACTTCGCTTCCCTCGCTCGACCTCCCCCACCTCGACCCCCACGACTTCTTCACCGACTCGTTCCTCCAGCGCAGCGCCACCTACGAGCGCTTCCTCGCGATCGAGGGGCTGCTCGCCTGGATCGCGATAGTCGCCGTGCTCGCCGTCTACGCGAAGCGCGGCCCGCGGCTGGTGCGCGAGTCGGCGGCGGGGCGGGTCGGCACCGGGCTGCTGCTGGCGATGCTCGGCTTCGCCGTCGTCTGGCTCACCCAGGTCCCCTTCGACCTGGTCTCCCTCTGGTGGCAGCGCCGCTACGACGTCTCCGGCCAGGGCTACCTCGAGCACCTGCTCTTCAGCTTCCTCGGCCTCGGCGGCCAGTTCGTCTTCGTCTGCCTCGGCTTCGGCATCGCGATGGGCCTGGCCGGGGTGATGCGGCGGTGGTGGTGGCTGGCGGTAGTGCCGGCGTTCATGGCGCTGGCCGCCCTCTTCGCCTTCGTCAGCCCGTACCTCGTCCCCGACACCTCGGGCGTAGAGCGGCCGGCGCTGGAGGCCGAAGCGCGGGCGCTGGAGCAGGTCGAGGGCGCCCGCGGGTCGCGGCTGCGGGTCCAGGACGTCGACAGCTTCACCGACGCGCCCAACGCGATGACCGTCGGCTTCGGCCCCAGCAGCACCGTGATCCTCTGGGACACGCTTCTCGACGGCGACTTCGACCGCGAGGAAGTCCGCTTCGTCCTCGCCCACGAGGTCGGCCACGTCGCCCACGACGATCCCCTCAAGCGCCTCGGCTGGTTGACCCTCTTCCTCCTCCCGGCCTGGGGCC
>Ga0190273_10000951_pt1 | contig 10465 bp, 6 predicted proteins | sample Popmic504IS_FD_134513 | JGI IMG/M metagenome (GOLD analysis project Ga0190273, IMG submission 134513) | Populus adjacent soil microbial communities from riparian zone of Shoshone River, Wyoming, USA - 504 IS | ecosystem: Environmental > Terrestrial > Soil > Riparian zone > Trees stand | place...
GCTGGCACCATCCATGACTGAGCACGGTTCGCTTAAAGCTGAAATCCTCCGGTGTCCTGATTGTGATCTCCATAGACTATCTTCTCCGGCGGTTCGGTGTTCTCTCTTGAATCGAACGTATCAGATTTTACGCCGACGGCCACAAAGTTGTTCGACGCGCTCTGTGCATCTCCGCTTAAAAAATGTCGGTGCACAGATGTGACTGAGGATATGGGATTACGCATGACACCATATCGGGTAGCGTCGGGCAGCCTCTGCCGTCAATCTCAATAATCCGCTTACCGGCAATATTACAATTTTCTTGCAACGGCGCTTATTCGACACAGTGGTTGCTTGAAAACAGCTTCCTTCGAGCGAGATTGATGATTCGTGTCGGGGCATGCCTGTGTTTGAGGAACGCCATTTGCCACATTGTGGGCGCAGATTTTGAACGGGAGATGCATAAACCATGACATTACAAAATAAGATTTTACCGGTTGCATTAGTGGCTGCCCTTTTGGGCGGCGGAGTCGGCGCGTTTGTGACTCGTTCGGGCAACACCTCGAACCAGCCCGCGGCGACGACGGCCACCACGACCGCGGCGACAACTCAGCCCACCGCGCTTGAGGCGAACCAGCCGACGGCTGCGACCACTGAGCAGGCCAAGCTCGCGACGACGAGTGAAGATGCTGCGTTTCGTGAAGGCTTTGCCGAAGGTTATCAGGCGGCGAACGAAAGAACGGGTGCGACCACTGCTTCGGCTCGGCGCTCCTCGTCTTCGACACCTGTGGTTTACCGGACGGCGAGCCGTCGCGCGCGCACAGCTTCGGGCGGTAACAATGCGCGTCGCGTCTATTACGATTACAACACACAGCCGCGCTCACGCTCTTTCTGGCAGAAGCACCGCGATAAATTGACGGTCGCGATGGGCACAGGCGCTGGCGCTGGTATAGGCGCGCTGATCGGCGGCAAAAAGGGTGCGCTCATCGGCGGGCTCGCGGGCGCGGGCGGTTCTGCGCTCTACACGTACAAGCTTCGCAAGCGCACGCGCAACTACTAATTCGGCAAAAGAGGCGTGATGGTTAACAGCCTGAAGAGACACGCGTACGGCGCGGTCTCGGCTCTCCTGATCGCTCTCGTCTCAATCATGTGGGCAGTTCCTCTGAACGGGGCTGCCCATTTGTCTGAGCGGGGGGCTGTAGAGACGAGACGCAGCATCGGCGCTCAATCAACGAACAGGGACGCTGCGAGTCCGGCACGTGAACGCGGCGTGACTCGTTTCGCGGGCACATTGCCGCGCGCCGTTCGCCTGCGCGAAAACCGTGGGCGCGGCCTGATGATCCAGGTCTGGATCAACGGCACAGGCGTCTACTCTTTCGCCGTCGATACAGGTGCGGGCGCGACGATTATCTCAGAGCGCGTAGCGCGCGCAGCCAATGTGGAGTTCGGGCGAGGGCGTGCCACAGTGATGACTGGCATGAGCGGGATGGGCTCGGCTGCGGGCAGAGAGGCGCGCGTGAGAAGTCTGGCCATCGGCGACGAGCGTAATCTACTGCCGTCTCAAGGCGCAGTCGTCGTGACGAATGGATTGCCGCCGGACTTGGACGGCGTGCTCGATCCGACAGAAGGATTCTGGCCGCTCGGCTATTCGATTGATATGCGGCGCGGCGAGCTGAGCGCCTTTGATCCGCGCACTACTCCGTTGCGCGCAGGTGATGCGCCGCGCGGGGGAGCTGTCGTGCAGTGGGTTTTTGAGCGTGGCAGCCGTCGTCCCTTCGTGATGCTCGATGGCGGACGCCGCGCGCTGATCGATACGGGCTCGGAGTTCGGCCTGGCTATCAGCGAGAGCGCCTCCGTCGGCGGGATAATCAATGCAGGTCGAATGGGCAGAGACAGAGACGGCGTGCGTGATATTGCAGGAGGAAGAATCAGTGCTCGTCGCGTCGCGCCCACAACCATACAGATCGGCTCGCTCGTCCTGCGCAGTGTGCCGACAGACCTGCTCTCAGGTGTGGTCGATGGCTCGCCCATCCTGCTCGGTCGTGAAGCGCTGCAACCCTTTTACCTCTCCTTTGATCCACTACACCGCTTGATCCTGATTACACCGTAGCGAAGGGATGAGGGCGGCAGCGTGAGGGATGAAAGCGTGATGGTTCAGGTCGAGTAGTCACACCTTCCTCCCTCGTCCCTTCATCCCTTGTCCCTTCGCCCTCGTCCTTGCTTTTCATCCTGCCGCTTTCGTCCTTTGTTCCAATCCCTTCGCTTTCATCCTTGCTCTTTGCTGTTTTCCATTCTTCGGGCGGGATGCGCTCAAATGCTGCGACCACTTCCGGGTCGAACTGTCGGCCAGCGCCCGTCTTTAACTCTTCGAGCGCGGCCTGGTAGGTCTTGCCGTTGCGATAGACGCGATTGCTGACGACGGCATCGAAGGCGTCCGCCACGGCGAAGATGCGCGCTTTGATGTCTATCTTTTCACCGCACAGGCCGCGCGGATAGCCTGTGCCGTCCCACTTTTCATGATGCTCTGCGACGACCGCCGCTGCGCCTTCCAAAAACTCTATCCCGCGAAGAATCTTCTGCCCCAGAAGAGGATGCTCGCGCATCGCCGCCCATTCACGCTCAGTCAAAGGGCCTGGCTTACGGAGGATGGCGTCGGGCACGCCGATCTTGCCGATGTCGTGAAGCAGCGCTCCGAACTCCAGCGCGCGCATTTGATCGCGCGGTAGATTCATCTCGCGGCCCAGCCGTAAACTGAACCGGACGACGCGTTCCGAATGGCCGTGCGTTTCCGCGTCGCGTGTTTCGAGCGCGACGGCCAGCGCCTTTAATGTCGTGCGGTAACTATTCTCCAGAGCATTGAAGGCGCGGTTCAATTCTTCAGTCCGCTGACGAACCAGCTCTTCCAGATAATTCTCATAATGGCGCTTGGCCGTGAGCAGCGCCTGGTGCTCAAGGGCGCGCGCGACGACACGCTCGATCAAGTGCAGATCGAAGGGCTTCATAATGTAATCGAACGCTCCGGCGCGTAAAGCGTCGACGGCGCTTTCGATGGTTTGCGCCCCGCTAATCATAATGATGAGAGTATCAGGAGAAATTGAGCGCACGTGCGGAATCATTTCAAGTCCGCTCATGCCCTTCATCATGATGTCGCTTAAGACCAGATCGAAACGAGTTGACGCGCGCAACAACGCGAGCGCCTCCTGGGCGGACGCCGCGCCCGCGCACTCATAACGTTCGCCCAAAAGATCACAGAGCACGTTTCTCACCGCCGGCTCGTCGTCGATGATAAGAATACGTGCACGGCCCTTCTTCATTTCCTCCATCGGGTGATGTTTCCTCTCATTTAATTTGAATGAGAACTAAAAGGGGAACGCTTAAGGGAAGAGTCGCTTCAACTCAAAAAAAGCATCTCTGATTTAAGTTTAGATTTTTGAGTTAATGCTTGTGAGCGCTCTCGGCAAACCTCATGCCATCCCTGTACCTACGGGCCAGTGACCTCGCCGAATTTTAAAGGTGTGCCTCTTCGATCAGACGGATAAAAGGCAGATGCTTCGTGTCAAAGCGCGAGGTAAACCGCACTGATCTGCCAAGCGCCAGCCCAATCATCAAGGGCCATCTCCTGCGGCTGCGAGCCTGTACGGTCGGCGCTCCAAAGCCGTCGCAGCCTTCACGTCATGCGGCATAAGACCATAGCGAAATCCGAAGCGATGCTGCAATGTGCCGCGCGTGTCTCTCTGCCGCTTATCACCCCGTCCGTACTCTTGCTTCGTGCGGCTTTGTCAAAGAGTCTCTTCAAGAGCAGATAAAGCCCCGTCAGGAATCTCTCCCGACGCGCCTCGCAGCCGGTTTTTCTCCTTGTCTATCAACGAGATCACGCCTGCCCCGGCGCGCATATTTGATGGTCGAGGCGGTGTCGCGAGTAACGCACGAACAGCAATAAATTTAGTGGCAAAAGATAACCGCTAAGGTCTGCGGTGACGGGTATGATTCTTGCCAGAGTTTCGCGTGCGTCAGGACAAAACCGCTTTCAAAAAAGACCAGAAACAATCCCAGGCAGAGCATGGAAGGAGTCGCGAGGTGAAAGGCCCGATCAAGCGCGCCGTTATCGCAGTCTTTGCGCTCCTCTCTTTGCTGCTCGCTTTATCATCAACCGGAAGACCGACCGTTCAGGAAGTTCGCGCCGAGAGCAATCCAGCGCCCGCGAGCAAAATCTCTCCAGACCTGCTCGCCGAAGTGCGCAAGGCGCAGTCAGGAACTCGCGTCAAAGTCATCGTTCAACCGGCCAGCGCCGCAGCGCCGCTCGCGCTCGATTCGCTCCTGCGCGGTCTCGGCGGGCGAATCAAAAACCAGTTACGCCATCTCAACCTGCGCGCGATTGATCTGCCCGCAGAGGCTGTGACGAATCTGGCCGCGCACAAAGAGGTTCGCTACGTCTCGCTGGACAGAGTGACTAGAAGCTACGGTCACATCACTTCGACGAGTGGCGCGGATGCCGTCAACGCAGGCGGGTTGCTGAACCTCGGCGCGCTAGACGGCACAGGCATCGGTGTGGCCGTCATAGATTCTGGCGTAGATACGAATCATCGCTCGTTCGTCAACGCGCTCGGCTTGAGCCGCGTGACCGTCAGCCAGGACTTTACGGGCGAGGGACGCACGGATGATCCTTACGGACACGGCACGCACGTCGCGTCGGCGGCTGCCGGTAATGGTCAGATCGCGGGCGGCCAGTATCAGGGCATCGCGTCGAATGCCAACATCATCAACCTGCGCGTGCTCAACTCGCAGGGCACGGGCTCTGCCTCCGCGCTTCTCTCTGCGCTCGATTGGATAATCAGCAATCGCACGCTCTTTAACATACGGGTGGTCAACATGAGCATAGGCATGACCGCCGTCGAATCATATCGCAACGACCCAGTGTGTTTGGCAGTGAGAAGACTTGTCGACGCTGGCATCGTCGTCCTTGCCGCCGCTGGCAACAACGGCAAAGATTCTTCCGGCAACAAAATCTACGGTCAGATTCATTCTCCCGGAAATGAGCCTTCCGCGATCACGGTCGGTGCAGCCAATACTTACGGGACGGATCAGCGTGCCGATGATGGTGTGGCATCGTTCAGTTCGCGTGGGCCAACTCGCAGCTTTCAGGTTGATGCGAGCGATATTAAGCACTACGACAATCTCATCAAGCCCGACGTGGTCGCGCCCGGCAACAGGGTTATCTGGGCCGAAGCCTTGAACAACCATCTCGTCACGACGCATCCGGAGTTGGACGCGGGCGTCAGTTCTTGGAACAACCGAAAGATGATGTACATGAGCGGCTCTTCGATGGCCACTCCCGTCGCCGCCGGAGCCGCCGCTCTGCTGCTCCAGGCCAATCCTAATTTGACGCCTAATTTGGTGAAGATGATTCTGATGTACACGGCGCAACCGCTCGCTGGCTTTAATCAGTTCGAGCAAGGAGCGGGCGAGTTGAACATCGAAGGCGCTGTTCGTCTAGCCAGGCTGGTACGCCCGACCGCACCGCTGCTTGCTTCGGTTGGCGATCCGCTATTGACCACGACTGGCCTTCCAGCGACGCAGACGACGGTCGCTGGGCAGACGTTCAGTTGGTCGCAGGGCATCATCATCAATCGTACCTTTGCGACCGGACTTAATCTGATTACGAAATATCAGAAGATTTACGGGACGGGCCTTCTTCTAGGCGACGGCGTGAGCGAAGGCAACGATACGCAGACTCTTAATCCGCAGATGATGACGAGTGGACTGACTCTGAGCGATCAGATTCAGACCAGCGACGGAACTTCACTCGCGTCGGGCATAGGCTTTATGCCTGTGAGCTGGCTGCTGGGCGACGGCATTATCATTGGTGACGGAATTATTATCGGCGATGGCATTATCATCGGCGACGGTATCATCATCGGCGACGGCATTATTATCGGCGATACGACCTTACAGGCGCAGTCGACGGCTTTTGGCGGCGACCCCACCTCTCGGATGAGATGAGGCCGCAGACCGAACATGGCGATAGTGGCTGTGAGAGACACTTTTGTCTCTCTGATTTTTCTCCCCTCGTTGATCGTATTTACACCTCGCAACTGAATTTCCCTATTTGCTCCTGCCAGACGAGGAGCGTTGTTCTATTCATCAAGGTTCAAGCTCAAAGGCGGTATGCCTGGTACAGGGCGTGCGGCGGCCAGAGCGCGGCGCGGAAAATGTAGCAGCGTTTTCAAAAACTTTCCGGGCTGTCTTTTAAGGAGGGGTTAAGTGAAAAAGATGAAGCGTTCCCTTACCGCGAGATTGTTGACTCTCCCTGTTCTGTTGCTCTCTTTGTGTCCGGGCAATCTGGTCTGTCCGCCCATACGCGCGCAATTGCTGACGGGGTTAGAACTCAATCCGAGGGGCGTTAAAGGCAAGCTCGCGCCCGACCTGCTGGAGCATGTAAGAGGTGCGCGCTCAGGTCAGGAGCGCGTGCGAGTCATCATTCAACTCGATGAGGAGGCGAAGAGCGCGCTGGATTCTCTTTTACAGAACGCGGGCGCTCGCGTGCTCAATAGATTCGAGAACTTCAACTCGCGCGCGCTTGATTTGCCAGTCAGGGCCGTCGAGGCGCTGGCCGCTCACAAAGACGTTCGTTTTATCTCCGCCGATAGAGAGAATGTGCCGACTGGTCACGTCTCCAACACGACCGGCGCGGACGCTATACGCAACATCAACGGCCCGCTCGCCAACGGTCTCGACGGCACAGGCATCGGCATAGCCATCCTCGATTCCGGTATCGATCGGGAGCACAAAGCCTTCCTGGATAAGAGCAACGGCGTGCGTATTCTCCTCTCCAAAGATTTTACAGGCGAGGGACGCACGGATGATCCTTATGGACACGGCACGCACGTCGCATCGATAGCTGCCGGTAACGGTCGCATCTCTAATGCCGAGTACATAGGTGTCGCGCCCAATTCCAACATCATCAACCTGCGCGTGCTTAACTCGCAGGGAGCGGGCACGACCTCTGCCGTTCTGGCCGCGCTCGACTGGGTAATGACGAATCGCGCGGCTTACAACATACGTGTCGTCAACATGAGCCTCGGCGCTCCGGCTGTGGAATCATACAAATTCGATCCAGTGTGTTTGGCAGTAAGAAGACTTGTCGACGCTGGCATCGTCGTCCTTGCCGCCGCTGGCAACAACGGCAAAGATTCCTCCGGTAACAAAATCTACGGTCAGATTCACTCTCCCGGAAATGAGCCTTCCGCGATCACGGTTGGTGCAGCCAATACTTACGGGACGGATCAGCGTGCCGATGATGGTGTGGCATCGTTCAGTTCGCGTGGGCCTACGCGCAGCTTCCAGACCGATCTGCTCGGCATTAAGCGTTACGACAGCTTAATCAAGCCGGACATCGTCGCGCCCGGCAATAAGCTGATCTACGCGGAGGCCGTGGACAACCTGTTGGTCACGCAGAATCCACATCTGGACGCAGGGGTGAGCCCCGTTGATTCGCGCCGCATGATGTACATGAACGGCTCTTCGATGGCCACTCCCGTCGCCGCCGGAGCCGCCGCTCTGCTGCTCCAGGCCAACCCAAATTTGACGCCTAATCTGGTGAAGATGATCCTGATGTACACGGCGCAACCGCTCGCTGGTTTTAATCAGTTCGAGCAGGGAGCAGGCGAGTTGAACATCGAAGGCGCTGTTCGTCTAGCCAAACTCGTGCGGACAGATTTGTCTGCGGCCACGCCCGTCGGCGCTCCGCTGCTGAACACACTTTTGCCGCCCGTGCCGCAGACGACGATCGCTGGACAAACGTTCAGTTGGTCGCAGGGCATCATCATCAATCGCACCTTTGCGACGGGCCTTAATCTGATTACGAAATATCAGAAGATTTACGGGACGGGCTCGACGCTCGGCGATGGAGCAATACAGTCCGGCGGCGTCATCTTCGGCGACATGACCAGAGTCTCAAGCGGGGTCATCTTCGGCGATATGATTACGACCAGCAGCGGCGTGATCTTCGGCGACGGCACGCCGTTTCTGAATGTGAGCGTGTTGCTCGGAGACGGTGTCATCTTTGGCGATGGCGTGATCTTCGGAGACGGCGTGATCTTCGGTGATGGTGTGATCTTCGGCGATAGCGTAATGCGCAGCGATGCCGTTACGCAGGCGCAGTCCGCCAGAACGGCTGGTGATACGGTATCCACAATAAGTATAGAGGTTGATACCGGCCTCGATTACACGGGTTATTAAGAGTGCAAGCGGGAAAAGGAAATACACCTCGCCCCTGAACAGCCTATTTCAACTACAGCCCGAAGGAAAGGAGTTCAAGAGATGCCCCAACCGATGAGACGGAAAAAGATGGTCGCTGCCCCGCGACAACAGCAACAGATGTCTCCAAACAGTGGCGGCTCTTCAAAGATTTATCAACTGACGGACGAGCACGAGGCGGAGGCGCTCAAATTTTTGTCGTCGCGCTCCGTCGATGCTCTCTACATGACAGGCCTGATTCAAGACAACGGAATGGAGAGCCCCTTTAATCGCGGCGCGTTCTACGCTTTCCGCGACGATGAAGAGAGACTGCAAGGCATCGCTTTGATCGGCCACGCAACGCTTGTTGAGACCAAGAGCGAGACGGCGCTTGCGGCCTTCGCGCAACTGGCGCGCGCCTTTGCTCATGCGCATGTCATCGTCGGCGATCAGGAGAAGGTCGAACGTTTCTGGAAATACTTCGCCGGTGGCACGCACGTCGAGCCGCGTCTGATCTGCCGCGAGTTATTGTTCGAGCAACGCCTGCCCATCGCCGCGCTTGAACCCGTGGAGGGCTTGCGCCAGGCGACGCTGGACGATCTCTTGCCGGTGATGGCCGTGCAGGCCAGATTGGCCGAAGACGAAAGCGGCATCAACCCTTTGGAAGTAGACCCGGAAGGGTTTCAGTTGCGTCTCAAGCGCCGCATAGAGCAGGGACGCGTGTGGGTCTGGATCGAGATGGGGCGATTGATCTTCAAAGTGGACATCATGAGCGAGACTGAGGACGTGATCTATCTTGAGGGCGTCTTTGTTCACCCGGAAGAGCGTGGCAAAGGATACGGGTTGCGCTGCATGTCGCAAACGGGCCGCCGATTGCTTGCGCGTGTGGGCACGCTGTGTCTGCTCGTTAACGAGCGTAACAAGGACGCGCAAAGTTTCTTCTTCAAGGCAGGGTATAAGCTGCGCGATTGCTATGACACGATCTTCTTAAGCCAACAAATAAACTCTAACGTTCTTGGATAATCGAGACTGAGGAGAGCATCCGAAGATGAACAGCAGGCAACGTTTCGTCAAACCGTTTATGTGGATGGTGATCGCGGCTGGCGCAGCCGTGTGTCTTTTCTCTGCGTATTACTTGCCGGTGGCCCAACTGGATGTGCTCTTTCTGCTGTTGGCCCTTTCGACCATCGCCGTCACTTCCGGCATCGCCGTACAGATGCCCGGCGTCAACGGTCGCATCACGCTCTCCGAGACCTTTATCTTTCTAACGATGCTGCTCTACGGCGGCGAGGCGGCGATTCTGCTGGCGGCGGCTGACGGTATTCGCTCCTCGCTTCTTATCAGCCGTAAGCCCGTGACCATCTCTTACAACGCGGCGCTGCTTGCGGTCTCGACCTTCCTGACCGTCTGGGCGCTCAGGTTCTTCTTCGGCAACGTAGTCAATATTACGCACAATGAGTTCTCTGCGCAGTTTCTGCTGGCGGTCTGCGTGATGGGCTTTGTGCAATACATCGGTAACTCTTTTCTGGCGGCGGTCGCGCAGGCCTGGAAGATGGGCCAAACGGTCTGGCACGTCTGGAGCAAGTATTGCCTGTGGGCTTCGATCACATACTTTGCCGGAGCATCAGCCGCGATCATCGCGGCCAAGCTGATCGGCACGCTCGGCTTCTATGCGATCATCGCGACCACTCCGATCATCGCTATCGTCTACCTGACTTATCGCACATACCTGAAGAACATAGAGGTGATGGCGGCGGCGGCCAAGGCAGAGGCGGCGGCGCAGGGGAAGGCCGAAGCGGCTGCCGCGCAGGCAGAGCAGGCCGAGCGCCACGTCGAAGAACTCAATCATTACATCGCCGAACAGGATCGCATACGCGAGCAGTATTCGCAGATCGAGAAGATGTCAGCGTTGGGTGAGTTGGCCTCCGGCGTCGCACACGATTTTAATAACACGCTCGCGGGTATTCTGGGTCGCGCCGAGCTGCTGCTCAAGACAGAAGACCCCGAGAAGATAGAGAGCGGCCTGCGCATCATCATCAAGACGGCCAAGGACGGCGCGAAGACAGTCAAGCGTATTCAGGACTTCGCGCGTCAGCGCCGCGATCATGATTTTGCTCCGCTCTCCGTCGATCAATTGCTCTTCGACGTGAGCGAGATCACACGCCCGCGCTGGAAAGATCGCGCCGAAGCATCAAACGTCCACATCAGTTTAGAATTACAGATTCGCTCCAACGCTCTTATCATGGGCGAC
>Ga0190273_10000952_pt1 | contig 10462 bp, 11 predicted proteins | sample Popmic504IS_FD_134513 | JGI IMG/M metagenome (GOLD analysis project Ga0190273, IMG submission 134513) | Populus adjacent soil microbial communities from riparian zone of Shoshone River, Wyoming, USA - 504 IS | ecosystem: Environmental > Terrestrial > Soil > Riparian zone > Trees stand | place...
AATACCGCGAGGGCTTCTACAAGAACCGATACGTCGGCCGCACCTTCATCATGCCGGGGCAGTCGGAGCGCAAGAAGTCCGTGCGCCAGAAGCTGAACGCGATGGGCAGCGAGTTCCGCGGCAAGAACATCCTGATCGTCGACGACTCGATCGTGCGCGGCACCACGTCGAAGGAGATCGTCGCGATGGCGCGCATGGCGGGCGCCAACAAGGTCACCTTCACCTCGGCCGCGCCGCCAGTGCGCTTCCCGCACGTCTACGGGATCAACATGCCGTCGCGGCGCGAGCTCGTCGCCTTCGACCGCAAGATCCCCGAGATCGCGATGGAGCTGGACACGGACTACCTGATCTATCAGGAAGTGGCCGACATGCAGTCCGCGATCATCCAGGGCTCCAACGTCACCAACCTCGAGATGAGCTGCTTCGACGGGCGCTACGTCACCGGGACGGTCACCGAGGAGTACCTCCGCTGGGTCGAAGCCACCCAGCTCAGCTGACCCGTCCCCGGGCGCGCGGCACGTCATAAACGCGCGGGCACGCGAAGCATCACGTGCCGGGGCGTTTTAGACGTGCCCGACGAGGTCGGATGCGCTTCAGACACACACACGAACGTTGCCGTCGTGCCGGCGCGTCAGCTGTCCGCTGCGGGCGGGGTGTTCTCCCGTTCGGCGGCGACTTCGCGGGCGCGGCCGTCGAGCACTCGGCCGACGATCAGTGCCACGACCGCCCCGAGCGCGGTGCCGATGACGGCTCCGATCAGCAGCAGGAACCCGAAGACCTGACTGGTCGCGAACTCCTCGTTGGGCGGGAACGCGAAGGTGGCCACGAGGGCGAGGACGACGCCGAAGCCGAGCCCGGCGACGAGGAAGCTGGCCAGCCGGGGCGTTCGGCGGACGCGGACGGAAGCCAGGCGGGCCGGCTCACGAGCCGGGTCCGGTGTCACTCCCTCCGCCCGGGCCGGAGTCGGGTCCGGTGTCGGGTCGGTCATGATGCAGCTCCGAGAGCGATGAAGTCGCGCATCGGGAGCTCCGTCGAGAGGTCTGCGCGGGTGCCCGACGCGTGGACGCGGGCCTCCCGCATGGCGTCCTGCCACGCGAGCCCGCCACTGACGAGCTGCAGCCAGGTCGTCGGGTCCGTCTCCACCACGTTGGGCGGCGTTCCGCGAGTGTGGCGGGGGCCCGCGATGCATTGGACGGCCCCGTAGGGCGGAACGCGGACCTCGACGGTGTTGCCCTCCGCGCGCTCCGCGAGGCGCTGCAGGGAATAGCGGACGGCGGTCGCCACCGTGTCGCGGTCAGCGGGCGAGGCGTCGGCGGACGTCGCGGCGAGCGCGGCCTGGAATGCCGGCACACCCACCTCTGCGCTGATCCTCGCTCGTGCCACGCCTCAACGGTACCCGCTGCCGGCCTGGCGGCCTCGGGCGTGAGCTCCCGCGCCCGAAATCAGCCCCACTAGCCTGGAGCCGTGAAGATCCTCGTCCTCGGCTCGGGTGCGCGAGAGCACGCCATCGCGGATGCCCTGCTCGCCGACCCCACCGGCCACGTCGTCACCGTCTCCCCCGGCAATGACGGGATCGGCGAGACCGCCACGGTCGTCGAGCTCGGCGACATCACCGACGGGGATGCCGTGTCGGCCTTCGCCCTCGCCAACGCGATCGACCTGGTCGTCGTCGGCCCTGAGGCGCCGCTCGTCGCCGGGGTCGCCGACGCGGTGCGGGAGCGCGGCATCCCGATCTTCGGCCCGGCCAGGGCCGCAGCGCAGCTCGAAGGCAGCAAGGCGTATGCGAAGCGGATCATGGCCGAGGCGGCCGTGCCGACCGCCCGGGCACTGCGCGCCGGGACCCTGGCGGAGGTCGAGAGCGCGCTCGACGCTCTCGGGGCGCCGCACGTGGTGAAGGCCGACGGACTGGCAGCCGGCAAGGGCGTGCTCGTGACGGACGATCGCGCGGCTGCCGTCGCCCACGCGACGGCATTCCTCGAGGACGGCCCCGTGCTGATCGAGGAGTTCCTCACCGGCCGCGAGGTGTCCCTCTTCTTCCTCGCGGATGGGCACGACGCAGTCCCCCTATCCCCCGCGCAGGACTACAAGCGCCTGCTCGACGCCGACGGCGGCCCGAACACAGGCGGGATGGGCGCCTACTCGCCTCTGCCGTGGCTGGCCGACTCCTTCGGTGACGAGCGAACCTTCATGCAGCGCGTGCTCGACGAGGTCGCTGTGCCGGTGATCCGGCAGCTGGAGGACGAGGGAACGCCGTTCATCGGCCTGCTCTACTGCGGCCTCATCGTGAACGGCTCGGACATCCGGGTCATCGAGTTCAACGCGCGGTTCGGCGATCCCGAGACCCAGGTGGTGCTCCCCCGGCTGCTCACTCCACTCGCCGACCTGCTGATGGCCGCGGCGACGGGACGCCTGCACTCCACGCCGTGGCCGAGCTTCGATGATCGTGCGTGCGTCGGGGTGGTGCTCGCGAGTGCCGGCTATCCGCAGGCCCCGGTCGTCGGCCGACCGATCCACGGCATCGCTGCTGCGCTCGGCACACCCGAGACCCGCATCGACCACGCCGCCACCCGCTGGAGCGCTGAGGAGGACACCATGCTCGCCACGGGTGGGCGGGTGCTGACGGTCGTGGCGCGGGGCGACGACTTCGCGGAGGCACGTTCGCGGGCCTACGCTGCGATCGAGCAGCTGAACCTCGAGGGCGGGCAGTACCGCACCGACATCGCGGCCGAGGTCGCCGCCGGGGTGGCTCCGTGAGCGCCGAGCTCGCCGGCTGGGATCACGTCTACTCCGGCAAGGTCCGCGATCTCTACCGACCGGAGAGTGGCGGGGACGAGCTCCTCGTGGTCGCAAGCGACCGGGTGAGCGCCTTCGACCACGTGCTGGAGCCCGGCATCCCCGACAAGGGGATCCTCCTCACCACGCTCAGTCTGTGGTGGTTCGACCGGCTTCAGTTCCCGAATCACCTCGTGGACGTCCAAGACGTTCCCGCCGAGGTGGCAGGACGCGCCATGCTCGTGCGCGCACTCGAGATGCACCCCGTGGAGTGCGTGGTGCGGGGTTACCTGACCGGCAGCGGCTGGAGCGACTACCAGGCGAATGGCAGCGTCTGCGGCGTCCCGTTGCCCCAGGGGCTCTCCAACGGAGACCGTCTGCCCGAGCCGATCTTCACGCCCGCCTACAAGGCGCCGATGGGGGAGCACGACGAGAACATCAGCTTCGACGGCGTGGTGGAGCTCGTCGGCGCGGAGGTCGCGGCGCAGCTGCGGGATGTGTCCCTCGCCGTGTTCGCCGCCGCGTCCGCTGATGCCGAGGAGCGCGGGCTGATCCTCGCCGACACCAAGTTCGAGTTCGGCACGGATTCCGCGGGGGTCCTCCGGCTGGCCGACGAGGTGCTCACGAGCGACTCTTCCCGCTACTGGGATGGCGCGGCGTGGGCCGCAGGAGTGCGCGACCAGAGCTTCGACAAGCAGATCGTGCGCGACTGGCTCGCCGCGAACTGGGATAGGCAGGGAACCCCGCCGCCGCTCCCCCCGGAGATCGTCGAGCGCACCGCCGACCGCTACCGAGAGCTGATCGGTCGCCTCATCGGCTGAACCACATGCTCATCCAGTGATGTGCTCGTGGTCGTAGGGGGTGAATACGCCTCGGTAGGTCAGCGCCATCATCATCCCTTCGGACGCGTGATCCAGATTGTGGCAGTGGTCCATCCAGATGCCGGGGTTGTCCGCGATGAGCATGACCTGCCACACCTCGCCCGGCTGCACGTCGAAGGTGTCGAGCCACAGCGCGGCCCCCGTCGCTGCGACGCCATCCCGTGAGAGCACGAGCACGTGGTGGCCGTGGATGTGCATGGGATGGGTGTCGCGGCCCCGATTGACCACGGTCAACCTCACGATCTCCCCCTCCGAGACCTCGATGCTGTCGATGTGCGGGAATACGGATCCATTGACGGTGTACGCATTCGCGGGAATGCCACCGAGGAATCGTGGGAGCTGGTCGAGCACCATGACCTCGTCGCGCATCGAGGTGGGGACGTCGACGGAGCGTTCGCCATATGACAGCAGGTCGACCTCTGGAGCCCCGCGGTCGACCGCCAGCTGCAGCGGGCTCGATCCTGCAGGACCGATGCCCACCGCCGCACCCGTCGTCGCGTCCGCGGACAGCAGCGCACCACCGGGCGGCAGGGTGAAGGTCAGATCGACTCTGCCGCCCGCCGGCACTCGTATCGCCTCGTCGTGCACCGGTGTGGGGCCCAGCAGGTCTCTGCCGTCGACGGCGGCAAGAAGGAAGTCGGTCCCAGTGAGCCGCAGCGTCCTCGGCAGCTGGTCGGTGTTGATGAGCCGCAGTCGCACCGTCTCGCCCGCGGCAACCGCCTCGATGCGCGCGACATCCGAATCACCCAGCCATTCCGCCCCGCCGAACGTGTGCACGGGCACAGTGAGGTCAGCAGTCTCCGGCACACCCTCCGCCGGCAGCACGATCAACGAGCCGTAGAGCCCCCGCCGGATCCCGTCCGCCGCAGATTGGTGGGTGTGGTACCAGTAGGTGCCCGGCTCATCCGCCACGAATCGATACTCGAACGACTCTCCCGGCATCACCGCATCCTGGGTGGCGCCCGCGACGCCGTCCTCTCCGTTCGGAACGTCGTAGCCGTGCCAGTGGATGGTGACACCCTCGGCGATGTCGCTGTTGTGCAGGGTGACCTCCACCACCTCGCCCACGGTGACGCGAAGCTCAGGGCCGGGGAGGGAGCCGAAGGTCCACGCATCCACAGTGGCTCCCGATGCTGCGGTGACGGTCTGGTGGCGCGCGGTCAGTTCGAACCGTCGCAGTGTCCCCGAAGCGTCGGTGGGGGTGCGCAGGTCGGCGACCGAGACTGCGGCAGGCACGGCTGTGGACGACGAGGCGGCATGGGCATGCGCGGCGAGCGCTCCGGGCCGCGCCACGTCATCAAGCCAGGCATAGCCCACCGAGACGACAGCGACCAGGGCGATGAGGGCAGCTGCGCCCGTTCGCTCGCGCGTGGATCGGGGTGCGGCGAAGCAGTAGGCGACGACGCCGGCCAGCAGCACAAGCGCGGTGAGGACAAGGGCCGCCAGTGCCGTGAAGGGATATCCGACCAGCACTCGGGCGATCACGCCGGAAATCGCGCCCGCCGCCGCGAGGACGAGGGCGCTGCCTGCAAGAGCCGGCGGGCGGGCTGGCGCCCCGAGGGGTCGCCCGCGAAGGGCAGGGACGGCCAGCGCGATGGCGATGCAGGCCGTGAGCAGCTGGACCGGCAGAGCGTAGTCGACCTTCTCCTCTGCCAGGGGCCAGGCGCGCGCCGCCAGGGCGCCTGCGGTGAGGCACTGTCCGACGAAGAGCAGAAGGGCGCCGGAGACGGACAGGCGCAGAAGGAAGCGCTGGCGCGGCGCAGCCGGCAGGATGAGCACGACGGCTGCCCCCGCCCACGCGGCCGCGCAAGCGACAGCCGTCAGGAGATCGACGAGCAGCAGCGCGGAGGTGCTCACGACTTCAGCCGCAGAGTTGCTGCGGAGGTCGCGTCACGATCCCGTCGTGGTGGCAACCCGCTCCTGGCTCCGGGCGCTGGTCGCGCTTCCCGTCCGATCGAGGCGGAGTGCGCGGGTGAGCAGGGCGCCGCTCACGCCGATGATCGCGAGTCCGTTCAGACCGTGCAGGCCGAGCAGGATGCTCGCGCCGACGGGAACCGTCTCGCTCTCGGGGCCGACGTTGAAGATCGCCCCGGTGATGATGAACAGCACCGTCTGGAAGAGGATGAGCACGAGGGGGAGGACGCTCAGCCCTATCGTCCTTCCACCCGCCCGGGCGATCGCTGCGCCGATGATGTTGAGCACCGCGAGCGCGGGCAGGATCATCGAGCCGTTGATGCCGTGCGGGTCGAAGTTCTCCGGCTTGCTGAAGACGCCGAACGCCGCGAAGTAGAGCTGGACCACCCCTGAGGCGAGCAGGAGGACGGACGTGACGACGAAGACCTTGCGCATGGTCGGACCCTTCGTGCGGCGTGCGAGCTGGTCACCCTCGGCCAGTCCGGGTCGCGTTCGCGCCATACCATACTCCGCTGGGATTCGTGGCGGAAGGGGAACTTCCGGCGCATGGGCACAGGGTGCCGATCTCCGTTGATCTCCTCGGCGCGACGCGCGTCATGCGAGTATGATGGTGACGTGTCAACCAAATCGGATGTCCTCTCGAACAGCACCGCCATGGGGCAAGTCACCCTCGCGGTCGCGGACCTCGACGCGATGATCGGCTACTACAGAGATGGCATCGGCCTCGAGCTGCTCGCCCAGTCGGGAGGCCGAGCTGTGCTCGGCCGCGGTGGGTCGCCGGCGATGATCCTGCGGCACGATCCTGCGCTGAAGCATGCCTCGCCCAGCCAGGCCGGGCTCTACCACACGGCCTTCCTCTTCGCCGAGCAGAGCGATCTCGCCGCGTCGGTGTACTCGGTGGCGCGCAAGTACGGCAGCTCCTTCACGGGCAGCTCCGACCACCTCGTCAGCAAGGCGCTCTATTTCGACGATCCCGAGGGCAACGGAGTCGAGCTCTACTGGGATCGCCCGCGCGAGGAATGGAAATGGACCGGCGGCCAGGTGGACATGGCAACCGTCTACCTCGACCCCAACCGGTTCCTCGGCGAGAATCTCACCGACTCTCTGGCCGAGACGGGCCCCGTTGGATCGGCCGGCGTCGGCCACGTCCACCTCAAGGTCGGCGACATCGCGACTGCGCGATCCTTCTACGTCGATACGGTCGGGTTCGAGGTCACCGCTGAGTTCGGCCCACAGGCCCTCTTCGTCTCCGCCGGCGGCTACCACCACCATCTCGGCATGAACACCTGGCAGAGCGCAGGGGCCGGGCCGCGCACTCCTGCGCTCGGTCTCGGCGAGGTCTCGATCCGACTCGGCAGCGCGGACGACCTCGGTGCGCTCCGCGAGCGCCTCGCCGCTCGTGGCGTCGACGTGCGAGACAGCGGCGCCGAGCTCGCCTTCGACGATCCGTGGTCCAACCTGGTGCGCGTCTCCGCGACCTGACCCGAATGGCGGGTGCACGGCGCGCGGCCTGACGCAGGTGGTGGGTCCACCGACCTCCCACCCGCCGTACGTCAGCTCGCGCGGATGGCGACGGCCCGCCATGGGTGCATGCGCCGCTGGATAGAATCGAGCGGTTCCCGTTCGAGAGAGGTGCCACCGTGCCCACCATCGTGGTCGAAGTCATGCCGAAGGCCGAGCTGCTCGACCCCCAAGGCAAGGCTGTCGCCGGGGCCCTCACCCGACTCGGCAGCACCACCTTCTCGTCGGTGCGCATCGGCAAGCGCTTCGAGCTGAGCTTCGACGGAGAGGTGGATGACGCGGTGCTCTCGGAGGTCCGCGACATCGCGGAGACTCTGCTCTCCAACGCGGTGATCGAGGATGTCGTGGGCATCCACGCGGTCGCAGTCGACGCGGAGACGCGCTGATGCGCATCGGCGTCGTCACCTTCCCCGGCTCGCTCGACGATCGCGACGCGCAGCGCGCGGTCCGCTTCGCCGGTGCGGAACCCGTCGCGCTCTGGCATGGAGATCACGACCTGCAGGGCGTCGACGCGATAGTGCTCCCGGGTGGGTTCAGCTACGGCGACTACCTCCGCTGCGGCGCCATCGCCGCCCGCTCGGCCATCATGACCGAGGTGATCTCAGCCGCAGGACAGGGCCTCCCGGTCCTCGGCATCTGCAACGGCTTCCAGATGCTCACCGAGGCGCACCTTCTGCCCGGAGGCCTCATCCGCAACGAGAAGGGCAGCTTCGTCTGCCGTGATCAGACGCTGCGCGTGGAGAACTCGGCGACCGCATGGACGTCCGACTTCGAGGCAGGCGACGAGGTGGTGATCCCGCTGAAGAACGGCGAGGGCGGCTACATCGCCGACGCTGCCACCATCGAGCGCCTCGAGGGCGAGGGGCGGGTTGTGTTCCGCTATCTCGGCTACAACCCGAATGGGTCGATCAACGACATCGCGGGCATCGCCAACGAACGAGGCAATGTCGTGGGCTTGATGCCGCATCCAGAGCACGCCATCGAAGCGGGCTTCGGGCCCGACACCGTCGATGCCATGCGCAGTGGTGTGGATGGCCTGCGCATCTTCCGCTCGGCTCTAGAGGGCGCGCTCGCGAGCTGAACGGGGCTGCGATACCGCGTCGAGGATGCCCATCGCATACCCGTCGAGCACGACGTCCGCCGCCGGCAGCAGCTCCCTGAGCTGGTCTGCACTGCGCACACTGACGAGCGCGCCCGCGACGGATGGCCTGCTGAGCACCCACGCGATGCTCGCCTGACTCGGCGAGATGCCGTGCTGGTCGGCGACGGCCCGCACCGCGTCCACGATGGAGTAGCCATCCTCGGACGCGTGGGGAGACACGTCGAGGAAGCGCTCCCCACTCGGATTCGAGGGGACAGCCCGGTCGTACCTGCCGCTCAGGAAGCCCTTCGCGAGCGACGAGTGGGCGACGAAGCCGATCGCCTCCCGCTCGAGGACGGGGCGGAGGTCGTCTTCCAGGGCGTCCCGCTCGAGAAGGCTGTAGCCGTTCTGCGCGATCGAAGGGGTGACGATTCCGGCGGCGGCAGCGCTCCCGACCGCTTCGGCGAGCTCCTCTCCGGAGTAGTTCGCGACGCCGACAGCGCGCACCTTGCCCGCGCGAACGAGGCCATCGGCTGCCGCCAGGCTCTCCGCCAGTGGGGTGCGCACGTCGCGCAGGTGCAGATAGAGGATGTCGAGTCTGTCGGTGCCAAGCCGCTCGAGCGAGTGCTCGACCCCCGAGACGATAGAGGCACGCGAGAGCCCGCGGGCCTCCCGGCTCTTGCCAACCTTCGATGCGAGCACCATCTCGTCGCGTGCACCGCGCGAACGCAGCCATGCCCCGATGATCGACTCCGACTCGCCGCCGACCCGGCCGTCCACCCACTGCGGGTAGGTGGGAGACGTGTCGATGTGGTTGCCCCCGGCCGATCGGTATACGTCGAGGATCTCAGCGGCCGCCGCCTCGTCCGCAGTCCAGCCGAAGGTGCTGGTGCCCAGGCCGAGAGGGGCGATGGAGAGACTGTGCAGGGCGCGCTGCGCAGCAGCCATGCTCGTCTCCGATCTCTTCGCGGTCGGTGACCGGCCGACAGTTTACGCCCCCGGCGCGGGGGCGTACTACGCTCGAGGTGGATGCGTCGCCCACCCGAAGGGCGACATGCGCGTCGGATGTGAAGAGGAGCCTGGTTCGATGCTCCGCGCTACCCGATGATCGGCTACTACATCCACCACCATGGATCCGGGCATCTCCATCGCGCCACCTCCATCGCCCACGCGCTCGGGCAGCCTGTGACCGGCCTCTCCTCCCTTCCGAAGCCCGGCGACTGGCCCGGCGACTGGGTCGACCTGCCACTCGACACTGACGGAGCCCCCGCACTCGACCCGACCGCCGGGGGAGTGCTGCACTGGGTTCCCGTGGGGTCGGCGGGCCTGCGCGGACGGATGGCCGCCATCTCCGCCTGGATCGCCTCGGCTGCACCCGCCGGCTTCGTCGTGGACGTCTCCGTCGAGGTCGCACTGCTCGCCCGCCTGCACGGGGTCCCCGTGATCACGATGGGCCAGCCAGGCGATCGCACCGATGCGGCCCACACCCTCGGCTACGCGGTGTCAGCTGCAGTCCTCGCTCCGTGGCCAGCGGTCGCACGACCCCTCACGCGCAGATCCGGGCCAGCCGAGACCTCCGTCGGGGCCATCAGCCGGATTGCCGTCATTCCGGCGGGAGAGCGGGTCAGCCGTCGGGTGGTGGTTCTCCGCGGGCGCGGATCGCGCGGGCCGAGCCCGCTGGGCTCCGCGGTCGAGGCGATCCGCACGCTGGGCGGATGGGAGATGGTGGAAGCGAAAGGCGGCGCCGCCGCCATTGCTGCCGCACTTGCCGACGCCACCGTCGTGCTCTCCCACTGCGGCCAGAACGCCGTCGCCGAGATCGCCGCGACCCGGAGCCCCGCCATCCTCATCCCCGAGGACAGGCCGCACGACGAGCAGCGCAGCCTGGCGCGGGCACTGCGCGAGCTCGAGTGCCCCGCACTCGTCCTCGACGCGGAGATGCCGCGGACGAGTGGAGAGTGGGGGGCCCTGCTGGAGCAGGCCGCTCGCCTCGACGGAGCGAGCTGGCAGGTGTGGTGCCCCGGCGATGGAGCAAGCCTCGCCGCAGCCGCGATCCTCTCCGTGTCGACCACTATGAGGTCGACCACCACAGTGGGGCCGACGACGTGAGCACCGCGGTCATCACCCTTGTGCACGGGCGTCGCGCGCACCTCGAGCGGCAATGGGCCGGGCTGTCGGGCTCGACGGAGCGCCCGGACCTCTTCGTCGTCGTCGGCATGGCGGAGCCCGAGCTCGCGGACTGGCATCCGGATGGCGAACCTGCACCGGCCCTCCTCTCGCTCGATGCCGCACC
>Ga0190273_10000953_pt1 | contig 10459 bp, 6 predicted proteins | sample Popmic504IS_FD_134513 | JGI IMG/M metagenome (GOLD analysis project Ga0190273, IMG submission 134513) | Populus adjacent soil microbial communities from riparian zone of Shoshone River, Wyoming, USA - 504 IS | ecosystem: Environmental > Terrestrial > Soil > Riparian zone > Trees stand | place...
CTGGACGTTTTCCAGACGAGCAATCTCTGCGTCGAATCTGTCCTGCCAGTGGAAGTGGTTGATTCCATGCACGACCAGCAGGCCTAACGGCCGATCGGAGGATTTGTGTGCAGATGAGTCGAGGAGGTACGCTGGAAGCTCGCTGATGGTAGTTAGAAGGGAGCGGGATGAGGTACAGCGAAGGACGTGGACGTGGGTCAGGGCATCCCTAGCTACAGTTGCAGCTGGGACTGAGGCGGACCGAGTGCCGGCGTCCAAAGACCGTCTGCTCGCACAATCCGCAGTTACCTTGTAGAGCTGAGTTGCGCTGAACGAATTCCAGCAATCAATGTAAACGACCGTGCTTTGGTTTCCTCCGTGAAGCCGTGGGAGAGTAGCAAGTGCTGTGAGATGGTAGAGCAAGTTCGCTGTAGCTGCAGACGAGTCTTGAAGACCATGTGTGATGTTCATCACTAGTGGCTTCGGCTTGGTGACCTTGACCCTTGAGGCTCGAACAGGAGAGACGTTGTCGTACTCGTCTCCATGGTCGGTATGGAAATCATCCTCAGATGGCAGGTTGAAATCAGAGGATATGTTACGTGGACCTTGTGAAGTTATGCTTGTAGCAGCGTAGCGGTGTGCTTCAATGACGGCGTCAAGTTCTGGCAGCCCAGTAATTGACCTAGGCTGAGGGTTTTGGATTTCACGAAATGCTGAGAGCAGCTAGATTCGTGGTGTTAGTCAATGGGTCTTGATCATAAGATACATATATCAATATCGGCTCGCCCGAAATCTCTTGAGCTTTCCTGAGATGCATCGTTGAGGTATCATTGAGGGTCGCTGCTAATGAAAGCAAGCAAGCATTGATTTGGGACGTAACGGAGAGGAGGGGAGTTCTACGGCGAGTGAAGGCACGATTTCCAGTTGTGGAGTGGACGCTGGGATGACTAGGACTCACTGAAGCTAGTGATTCTTCTCCTGCCTGTGCCAGCAGCTTCGCACCGAATGCTTCTGCCGACATGCCAGCATGCTCAGTAAGAATGGAACGGTAGTCTGAGAAACGATGGTACCAGGAAAATTGATGAGTCTGAGTTGATCAAATCCCGAATATCGACCTCTGTCGACCACACCATCACCACCTCACCATGGCACCCCCCGAGAAAACGTTCCCCATCAGCGAACTCGAAAATCGCATTCATCTCCACGACGTTGACTACAAGGAAAAGTCACGAAAGTTGCCCAAGGATTTTGACCTGAAACGTAACTGCGAGCTCTACGAACTGGTGCAATATAGCTGCACAACACAGGAAGAGATTGAACAGCGGTCACTGCTCGGTGTGAAGCCAGCAAACGGTGGAAAGTTGGAGTGCTATCCTTTCGTGCGCCTGTTCAGGAAGTGCAAATATGGCAACCAGGAGTTCAATGTCGAGACAACAGCGTGGGAAGGGAGGCACAAATGGAAGACAACAAAAAGATTGCTAGAAGAGCAGAGTGTGGCAGCAACGGACAAGCAGAATATGGGAGGCTACGAGAAGGGTGAGAGTGCTTTTGCCAGGTATGGCAGCTACTTCTGGTCTGAAAAGTGAATGACTTTGCATCTGTCGTCGATGGCACTGTATGAAGTAAAGACATGGCCGTCCAACACCTACGCTCCGAAAGTGATTAAGAATAGAGCCCGAAAGCTACATCTGCATCCTATGCTGGCGCCTTCGGCTTTGGCTTCGGTGGAGGTATCAGGTTGTACGACCTTGCGCCGCCCCCGCCACCACCACTCAAACTCGAACCCGACTTCGCCGTAGAAGTCACTGGCCTTCTCTTGATTCTACCTTCATCTGGCATGCGGTACTGCTTTTCACTGGACACAACAGGTCCCAGTTCGAAGTCACCAGTGTCACTCTTCAACAATTCGCGCATGGTCTCCTCAAACATAGCCTCCTCAGTCAGAATTGGCATCCGCCTCAATCGCCTCGGTCTGCGGTCTTTCACGTATCTCGTCTGAGGTTCTGTTGACAGAGCGACGTCGAGCTTAGCAGCACCAGCCAACTTGCGCAGAGCTTGCTCGCCGAGCTTCCCTTCTTCCGTGGCTAGCTCTCGGATGCGCTTCGAGTCTGTTTCGCGCTGAAGGAAGACAGCCGTATCTCGATAGGTATGCGCTGAGGGAACAGGAGGCAGGGAAGATGTGTTGAAGCTGAATTTCTTGAGGTCCTGTTGCCTACTAAGCTCAGGACCTAAGAGCTGTTCCGGAAGCTCGTGGTTGTGATGGAACTCGTCGTCTGGTGGAGGAGTTGGGAGGAGTGGTCTGTTGATTTCCGGCCTGGTTGTGTATGGAGATAGTTGGTCATCTGGGAGCGGGAGGTCAAGCGCATAGAATGCAGAATTGAAGTCGGGAGCGATGGGAGTATGGCGCCTGGCTGCGTTCATTGAACGGCGCACTTTTTGGCATAGATTTTGCACAAACTCGTCGGCGGCATTTCGTAGTGCTTCTAGTGCTATCGATTCAATCTGAGGCTCCAATATCTTTTGCTTGTATGCTTGCTCTTCGCATATTGTCTTGATGCTTTCTACCAGCAGCTTGTCGAGTAGTGCTTCAGGCAGGAGTGCTGGTTCACCGGGCACAGGTGCTGGCCAATATTGTATGCGGTGCTTGTGGTGGTACGGCAGTTTCTGTCGTTTGAGCGGCGGCTGCTCAGTCTCATTCGTGTCTACTAGTTCCATCTTCCCTGGTTGTTTGTATGAAGTGTCATAAGTTCATCGTGTACATCATCAATGGCGGGCCGTGCGACCTATGCGGCGTTGGACTGAAGTTAGCAGGCGTAGCAGGTACGAGGTCCCTGGCGAACGACCGCAATTGCGCTTGTGGTCCCTGCAACTGCCTGCCAAGCATTTAGTCGGAGCTTGACTCGAGCTCATTGCAGTGACTGCGATCATACCACCAACACCTGAACTCCCTCGTATCCGCCTTAACAAACCGACGGCTCACAGTCGGGTGAATTTCTCCGATACCCTCCTCCTCAACTAGAAATCCAGAAGCAGCAGCCAGGAGCTGCGAACGTCAAGATGGCTATCGCACCAATTACAGGAGTACGTCGACCGAACGAGGACGCCGACCATGAGGCGGAAGAGCAACGCTAACAGTGTCTGTTGTAGATGCTCAGAAAGGGCTTGGTGTTGGATTTGAGTATTGCCGGTGGCCTGGGAACGACATTCGGCTATCTATGTTCGTCAAGAGCTGCATGTCTTATCGCAAGGTACTAACGACAAGTGCAGGGTGGTATGGCTTTCACCTGCCCCGAGTCAGAGCCCGAGATTCGTTTTACGCCAGACTAGAAGATCAGAGAGCACGAGACGCTGGCATCAAATGAGCAGGGCGGCTATGACGAGCACGAGGAAGTGAATTCAAGTGCCGCGTGAATATTCAAGCATGGACGGAAAGACTGTATATACCACAACAACATGAGTCTCTGATACTCAAATATTGGCTAAACGTCGCTTTCTCGGTTGTCGGTTGTCAGTTGTCCCACTTTCCTGCTGCAACATGGTCCACGTCAAGTGTCTATGTCCTCCAAAGAAAACTGATGCGGCTTCGCGCCTTCATATCCCGGAACAGTCAGCATCCGTCAGGTGCCAGCATTGACACGCCCATCTGGAGTCCACATGTATGAGCGTTCACCATGAAGCAGGAACCAGGTTGTGGTGTGGCATTGAAACCCAATCCCTCGTGTAGTATCAGCTCTTTCCGAAGTGCACTGCGGTTTTGGCCCCCCTGCTACGGAGTAGCATTATTTCTTTAGCATCAAACTCACGTTATGATTGTCCAGACTGGGAATAACTGTGCTTTCATACTGACGTTGACTATAGACACTGCCCGCGACATACCTTACAAAGTCGCCATATTAACCTCATGCACTGACCATAATCGAGTCGTTTGTCTGACGTATTCGGTCCGTTGTTGACATGGCAGACTTTCATCAGCACTTCCGGAACCAGATCCGCCTTCTTCAAGACCAAGTGGATTTGCTCTCGACTTCAGAGATTTCAGTGAGCGAGCGTAAAACGAAAGCTGACCAAACACTCTCCAGCATCACAAAGCTCTCCGGTGAACTTGCTGATGCGTCTGGAGATCTACCTTCATACGACCAAAGAAGCTACAATCAAGCATTGAAGGAATTGCAGGAGAAGCTAGTGACTACACAAACCAGCCATGCACCAAGGGCTAAGTTCTCCTTCAAGAACAAGAGATTGGCAGCACCTGTCTCAGAAGCGAATTCAACAAGCACATCTCGGTCCACAACGCCGGCTCACCTGCGAGATTCAGAAAATTCACATGCCGAACGTTTAGCAGTGCCCGCCATGGCATCGCCGCCAACACATTTGTCGTTGAGTCGACATGTCAGCCAGGATAGGCAAGAGCCGTCAGAAGAATCAAGCACTGATGCTAAGCCATCCGAGATGTCACTTACCGGATCAAACGCTTATCTTCGCCACCCACAGCTTGATCGAGGTGCAGGAAAGTTCGAGGTTACACAGTATGAGCAGGGCTGTATCATGTCGGATATCAAGTCATCCGTCATCAACGTTGCGCCACTTTCGAAGGTGTCTACGTCTGTTCCCTCATCACTAACATTAAACAATGTCTCGTGGTCGTTTGTCCTCGCACCAAACATCAGAGGCCCTGCACATATTACCAAGCTCAGTAACAGTACTATCGTCCTGTCATGCCATCAATTCCGTATGCACAACTCACACCACGTCGACGTCTATCTCCACTGCTCCAGCCGACCCATCATTGAAGACTGCTCCGACATCAGGTTTACCACGATTCCCGATCGTTTCGTAGCGAAATCAGAAGGTGAAGTTGTGAGGACGAACATGTATAGTCAGGTTGATGACTTCAAGTGGTTAAGGGCAGAGCCTAGTCCAAATTGGCGGTTGATGAAGGAAGACGAGAGCATCAAGGCTGATAATTGGGACAAGGTTCTGGAAAACCTAGGAGCCCTCGACAACGCGTCGCAACAAGGGCACAAACCGGATGTAGCAGGAATCCTGTTTGTGCTTGGGCGCAGCGAGGCTGAAAACATCCCATAAGCAAAATACGGAGCAAAAGGCTCTGGCTAAAAAGTACCCTTGAACTCACATGCTGCAGGTGAGCACCGGGTTAATGAGGCTAAGTCGCACCGTGTTTCAGCCTTTTCCTCCTGGTTGCACGATTCTGGAAATGCTCATTCTGGATGTAAGACTGGCAGAAGAGCAGGATATGATCAACGTTTCCCTGCCACAAACGTGCATCTGCAGTGAAAATCTTGCAGCAGACAGAGTCTCAAGAGGCAAGTTGTGCGGAAAGACGCATCACCTATCCAGACAAAAATAGACGTCTGACAAGTCGATGTGGCTTGACCGAAGATATGCGGGTCAGCAACTTGACGATCACGGCTGGTTGCTTGGCGACTCGTAAGAAGCGAGAGCCCCCATCGAGCCCAAATCCCTGTGACTTGCCTGCCTGATACCGCTGATTCGGAGTTTCAAACGTGCCCTAAGTGTGGCCTAGTGGTGGTTCATTCGTCGCTTTCCTGGTTAGTCCGGGGCAGGATCCCCACCCAAGTGTACAAGCCACGGGCGCGGCGTTCATACCAACTAATTATCACTCCTGCGACGACTGCGCTTTTCAGCTGACAGCCTCGACAGCGACACCGTCTCGGTCTGCATAGAGAGATTGCAGCTTGTAATCATCCCGTTCATTGTCCAGACCTTCTGTCCATCGTTGTGCACGAGAAGACGTGCATCAGGTCCTTGATCTATTTTCACTGTCGCTTGGATGCAGATAGGCGATCTGCAGCAGTAAACAAACCATTCCAACCAATCCTTCGAGTCGCATCACGGTCTTTTACAATACTTTTCGAGGTCGGGCCTGACTGGACTACTTCAAACGGACCTTGCGAAGACCTTTCTCGTTCACTGTATTGTCCATTGTATTTGATAGTTACGGAGATTGAGCTTTACATTCTTTTGCTGGTCACGGACCATCCCTATCGCCAGCCATGGCGTACAATCTGAGTATGCTAAACACCCTCATGACCATTGTTGAGGACGTCGAACTGACCTGCTGACAGCCAGGCAAGATAGTCCTGTCCGAGCCGATCCCTATTCTCCTACACATCCAGCTCAACTCGGCCACAGGTCACCATCGCCGGGCCAACCACTACAGCCTTATGACCAACGAGACTACCCACAGCAAGACTATAGCTTAGCCCCTCCTGCGCTGCAGATGCCCATGGCATCGAGTGACAGACTAGCAATGCAACCAACATATTCAGTCGAGAACATCCACAACAGCTACGGCCATAACGAGCGCTTCGATGAAGAACACACCCAGCCATTGAACAACTATTCTAGCGGAGACTATGCGATCTCCCCAGAAGAGCACCACGACGCTTATTTCAACAGACCCTATTCTCCTCGACTCCAGCAAGACTATGCCTTGGCCCCCTACGACCAGCCACCCGACCGATACACGCCCAATGACGACAGTCGACCTATTCTTCAAGTGCCAGACGAGCCATTCGGTCCAGATCCATATCAAGATGAAGTAGATCACGACCCCACCCCACCTTCGCAAGGAGGAGGTGTAAGAAGGTGGAAGACTGTCAAGGAGGTCCAGCTATTTAATGGCAACTTGGTGCTGGACTGCCCAATACCGCCCAATTTACTCAGCCAGGTACCACATGCGGCGCCACCAGAAAGAGACGAGTTCACTCACATGCGTTACTCAGCTGCGACATGCGACCCCAAAGATTTCTACAACGAGCGATTCACGCTGCGGCAGAGGCTATTTGCGAAACCAAGACTGACCGAGCTGTTCATTGTTATTACCATGTACAACGAGGACGACTTTCTGTTTGCGCGGACCCTGATTGGTGTGATGAAGAATATCGAGTATATGTGCAATCGGTCAACGAGCAAGACCTGGGGTAAAGATGCCTGGAAGAAGATTGTTGTCTGTGTGGTTAGCGACGGCCGTGCTAAGATTAACGCGAGAACGAGAGCTGTGCTTGCTGGCTTGGGTGTATACCAAGATGGTATTGCGAAGCAGCAGGTCAACGGAAAGGATGTGACAGCGCATATCTACGAATACACTACACAAGTCGGCCTGGAACTGAAGGGCACCCAAGTTCACCTCAAACCACGCTCTTCAACACCCATGCAGATGATCTTCTGCTTAAAGGAGAAGAATCAAAAAAAGATCAATTCGCACAGATGGTTTTTCCAGGCGTTCGGCCGTGTGCTGGACCCCAACATCTGTGTGCTCCTCGATGCTGGCACAAAACCAGGCAAAGACTCGATCTATCAGTTATGGAAAGCATTCGACCTTGAGCCCATGTGCGGTGGTGCCTGTGGAGAAATAAAGGTCATGTTAGATCATGGCAAGAAACTGTACAACCCCCTCATCGCAACACAAAACTTCGAATACAAGATGTCAAACATTTTGGACAAACCTCTTGAGTCAGCGTTCGGCTTCATCTCTGTTCTGCCAGGTGCCTTCTCAGCCTACCGCTATGTTGCCCTTCAGAATGACAAGAACGGTGAAGGTCCGTTAGAGAAGTACTTCAAAGGCGAGACCCTTCACGGTGGCGATGCCGGCGTCTTTACAGCAAACATGTACCTGGCCGAAGACCGAATTCTATGCTTCGAACTCGTCTCGAAACGCAACTGCCGCTGGATCCTCCAATACGTCAAGTCCGCCTCAGGCGAAACCGACGTCCCCGACGGCATAGCAGAGTTCATCCTCCAGCGTCGCCGCTGGCTAAACGGCTCCTTCTTCGCTGCTATCTACGCAATCGTCCACTTCTTCGCCCTTTGGCGCTCTGACCACAGCGCCATACGGAAATTCATGCTCCTCATCGAAAACATCTACCAAACAATCAACATGCTCTTTGCCTGGTTCGCAATAGGAAATTTTTATCTCGTTTTCAAACTACTCACCTCCTCGCTCGGAACGAAAGATAACCTTGGAAAAGCAGGCGACATCCTTGGCGCCGTCTTCGAGATATTCTATATCGGCACACTTCTCTACTGTTTCATTCTTGCCATGGGCAACCGCCCCCAAGGCTCGCGCAAATCCTACCTAGCAATGGTAATCTTCTGGTCCCTCCTCATGGTCTGGCTGACCTTTGCCGCCGTCTACCTTACTGTCCGCAGCATCCAGAAACAAGCCCAACAGCCAAACTTCAGCTTCGCCACCGCCTTCACGGACTACAAATTCTTCACCATCATCGTCTCCCTCGCCTCAACCTACGTCCTCTGGTTTGTAGCGAGTATTATGTTTCTCGACCCCTGGCACATGTTCACCTGCTTCTTGCAGTACATCGTCCTCACCCCAACCTACATCAACGTGCTGAATATCTACGCCTTCTGCAATACCCACGACATAACCTGGGGCACCAAAGGCGACGATAAGGCAGAGAAACTCCCAAGCGCCATCGTAAAGCCAGACGGAAAAGTCGATGTCACGATCCCACAGGACGACGGCGATCTCAATGCACAATACCAGGCTGAACTCGTCAAGTTAGCGACTAAACCTCCCAGGAGGAACGCATTCCAAGTAAGGCAGACAAACAGGAGGATTACTACAAGAGCTTCAGGAGTACAGTTGTGACGTGCTGGATGTTAAGTAATTTCATATTGGTTGCTGCGGTGTTAAATGTTGCCGGATTTCAAGAGATCAATACGGATACAGATGCAGCGAACCAGAATGGGGAAATTTACTTGTCGGTTGTGCTTTGGAGTGTGGCAGGGTTGAGTCTGTTTCGCTTCATTGGAGCTTGTTGGTTTTTGGTGGTCAGGATTGTGAGTGCTATGATGTTTCTATGGGTGTGCAGTATGCTAATGTTTCCAGTTCCGTGGTGTGTGAGACGATTCGTACGTTCTATTGTGGACTGCAACTTCGACCTTCGTGCGACGGACGTGATGTCGCAGCAGAGAATTTACGACACGAGTGCTGAGCGGGGATGTGATAAGATGAGATGAGATGAGATCGAAGACGAAATGCACAGAGCGCGACTTATGCAAGGAGTCTGGCGTTTTTAACTGCAATGGTATGGCAGATAGCCGTGGTCTGGGCTTAAAAACGAAGGTCCTAACGACCAAGCGAGCATCTTGATACCCTGCTACTACTATATCCAACCTTGGGAAATTCCGAAGCACGAGTATATCATAACTGTTTGACCAGTTGACTTTGAAAAGTATAACATGCTTACCTCTTTATGCTGAATGCATATATCGACATGCCAGACAAGCTACTGTCGTGTTGCCAAAGTTACTTACCGCACGTGTCATTGGTATGCGATTGGCTTCCGAGCAGCCGTCACTGACGTGGCTCCTTCATCAATTGCAGTGTGAATTTGTTCGATGTGCTTACGAATCAGCCCAAGATACCTGCTCGTGAATAGGTTCCCACTATTACTGCTCTCGATCCGCGCGCGTCTGGTGGTAGACATAGACCATAGAAACTTTGTGGACTTATAATGGCTCTGAGGCTCCTCGTGCCTCTTTCACTACGACTGTCGTAAGAGCGTGTGGTCACTAGTAGATTGCCTGAAGGACATGGCAGATGGGCTAGGGTCGGCAATGTCATTTTGGGAGAAGGCGAGAGGATAGACTCACAGCCATTTTTACCCTGAAGCACCACATTTCTCGTCCAACTACCATCTCTGCAACTTTCTCTTAGCCTTTTAGCTCAATTGTGAACATAATTGACCGTCTCAGGCCACTATCGAGCCTTTCATTGGTGGAAGCAGTGGAGTCCTCCTCATCGTGATGTGATACAAATCATATCTAGATGAGCGCCTAGACTGATCCTGACAGCAGTCGAGTAGATAAGATTCATGATTTGAGTCCGTCTATGGCGAGGGTGAAGAGAGCAGCTTCTCCAAAGAAAGGGGAGGTTACAACACATCGGTATACCTGCCTTTCGGGAGCTATAAACGCGCTGTAACAAATTCGGATAAGCGCTACTTATCAACTCTAGCGATGGGAGAGCATCGCGTTTCATCTTGTGTTCAAGATTTCCAACACGATCTTGTGCAACAACGACGACGGCTCCAACGTCCCCAGGTTGATATCGAAGCGACTGATCGAGTGTTACTCCTTGCCTCGAAATCCTAGAGCTCAATCAAGCCACACTTGAAGTCTCCCTAACGTCGGAATACCACCACTGGCCTTGCTCCCGTCCTGCTCAGCTTTGTTCCCCGTCCCTTACCATTGCCAGCGTGCACAATGGCCGAAACCGAGCCATCGCCATCACCCTTTAACTACATCCTGTCTTTCCTGCTCGTCGCCATCTGCTGGGGCTTCACAACGCCCTTCATTCGCAAAGCAGCAATAAACTACACAGCACCGTCTTCAACAACCCATCCTTCGCTGTTACCGTCAAAGCCATGGCCGTCGAGGAAGGCAGCGCTAGCATTCTGGACGCTGGTCAGCTTGC
>Ga0190273_10000954_pt1 | contig 10455 bp, 7 predicted proteins | sample Popmic504IS_FD_134513 | JGI IMG/M metagenome (GOLD analysis project Ga0190273, IMG submission 134513) | Populus adjacent soil microbial communities from riparian zone of Shoshone River, Wyoming, USA - 504 IS | ecosystem: Environmental > Terrestrial > Soil > Riparian zone > Trees stand | place...
AGTCGGGCTCGTAGTACACGAAGTTCATCGGCAGCTCGCGCCGGACGATGAGCTCCTCGAGGTAGTCGTCGCGGTCGTCCCCCGGGCTCTTGGCCTGCGCCTGGAGCGCAATGTAGACCGGGGACAGCTGGCCGTAGTGCAGGTACTTGCTCATGTGCGACACGTCGTCGGTCTGCGGCTGGTTGCGGTGCTCGGCGTACCCGTCGAAGCGGTCGGCCAGAAAGGAGCGCAGGACCTCCTTGCCCGATGTGGTGCCACCGCTGAACAGCGGCACCCGCGCAACCTCCCGATCCAGCGTCAGCTTCGCCAGGAGTGCGTCGAGGTCAGTCAGGTCTTCGCCCCGGGCGCCCGGGACGGGGCTCGTGGTCTGCAGCTCGGCCTCCGGTACCTCGACCAGGAACCGGTCGAGGTACCGGGCGATCTTCGGGCGGATGGTGCGGGCGGCGGCCTCCTTGTGGTCGGACACCAGCTCCACCGGCACGACCACGTCGCTCTCCACCTGTACCACCGCGCACGGCGCGTCGTTCCCCACGTGCTCGCGCCACTCCCGCTGGTGACGCAGGTAGCCACGGTCGCAGATCACCAGGCTGGCGTCGGAAGCCAGCCGCAGGGCCACCTCGTCGGGGGCCCCGCGCTGCAGGACGAAGGCAACGTTGCGCGCGGCCAGGGCGGTCTCGACATCGGCCAACCCCTCCAGCATGAAGTGGTAGTGCCGCAGATTAGCCTCGGGATAATCGTCCATCAGACCGAACGCCACCAGCACGGGCTGCTTCAGCTCGTTGGCGCGGTGGATGGCGTACTCGAGCGCGTGGTTGAGCTCGGCCCGCTGGGACTGCTGCATCCAGTAGAGGACGTACCGACCCTTGACCACGTCGCGCCTGTTCAGGCTCTGGATACGCTCGGCCTGGATTCCGGGATACGGATCGGTGCTCATGTCTCTCCTTCTCGGAATGGTCACGTGTGGATCACCCCGGAAGAACATTGACCGGCCCCCGCGCGTGTCCGAACCCGAGGAGCACGCACTGCTCCATTCTTCGGCATGTCGGCGGCGATCTCTCGCCGGGCCCCGCAGGTATCACTAGCATGCGTCCCGACGCAGCACATTTTTATCGATGAAGCGGGGATTGCGGCATGCGGACATTCACGAAGTTGGCGGCGGTTGCTTTGGCGAGCGCGGCGGTGCTGACCACGACGACGGTGGTGAGTGCCGATGCGGCGGACAGCCAGGGGCGCGGTCGCGTCAAGAACGTGATCTACCTGCTGGGTGATGGGATGGGCCGCTCGCACGTAACGGCGGCCCGAGACCGCTACTACGGTGCGGCCGGCAGCCTCCAGATGGAGAGGCTCCCCGTCGTCGGTCAGGTGCGGACCTATGCGGTGCAGAAGAAGTCCGGACAACCCGGCCAACCGGACTTCGAGCCCCAGTACGTGACGGACTCGGCCTCCTCCGCGACTGCCTGGGCGTCGGGAGTGAAGACCTACAACGCGGCCCTCGGGGTGGATGCCAAGGGTGCGGTCGTGCCGACGCTGATGGAACTCGCCAAAAAGGCGGGCTATCGAACCGGCAACGTCTCGACCGCGGAGATCACCGATGCCACTCCGGCCAGTCAGATGAGCCACGCGTTGGCCCGCGGTTGCCAGGGACCGACCTACTCCGCTGGCAGTTGCCAGGACACCGACATCACCGGGACGCCACTGCCTACTTCCGATGTCCGCGTGACCCCGATCGCTGATCAGATCGCCCGCAACGGTACGTCTGACGTGATTCTTGGCGGTGGTCTGTCTCGTTTCGACGCTGCCGATGAGGAAGCACTGGTGGCCCAGGGCTACGACGTCCTCGGGTCGCCCGCCGATCAGACCGTTGCGACCCGGACTGACCTCCAGAGCACTCGGAGCCGGAAGGTCTTCGGACTGTTCAACAAGGGGAACCTGACCATCGAGAAGTTCAAGCGCGAGAATCCGAACGCCGTCCAGGTGGCCGAGCCGACCCTGCCCGAGATGACCCGCAAGGCCATCAGTCTGCTGAACAGGAGAGGCGGCAAGGGTTTCTACCTCCAGGTCGAAGGTGCGTTGATCGACAAGCGGTCCCACGCTAACGACGCCGCACAGGTCCTGGAGGAGATGAAAGCGTTCGACGACGCGGTAGCGGCCGCGGTCAGCTTCGCCAAGCGCGACAAGAACACCTTGGTCATCGTGACCGCCGACCACGAGTGCGCAGGCTTCGGCATCATCGAAAAGGGCACCTTCAGCAATGCAGAGGCCCAGACGCCCCCCGCTAACGCCGATTCGGGCAACCCGGCAAACAGCTCCACACCGACCCGAGCCGCCAACAAGAAGGATGCCGCGCGATCGACCGGCCCGGTCAACGGCTCCGGCTCGTCTGACCCCGAGAACTTTGCCCCGGCGACGTTCCGTACGGTCGACGACCCGGCCTCCGTCGAAGACGGCACCTTGGAAGCCGGCCTGTGGCTGACGTACCTGTCCGGTAACCACACCGGCCAGGACGTGCCCCTTTACGCCTACGGGCCTAAGTCGAAATCTATGGCGGACACGATCGAGAACACCAAGCTCTTCGACGTGGTGGGAGGTGCCCTGCGCCTGACCAGCGGACAGTGACGGGCGGGGCCCGCGCCACCGGTTCGGGGCCCACCTCGCTGCCGCCGACGTCTGCCATGTGGAGGAAGTCTGCGCTCATGAGATCTAGCCGCGCCGTCCTCGGGACGACGATCCTGGGCCTTCTCCTTCTCGTCATCGCAATCGGGTGGTTCGCCCTGCGGTCAGATGGTGGATCTGCCGACCCCCTCGCAGCCGCCCGCACCACTTTCCCGGGCCTGCAGCCCGCCACGGGTGATCCGAGCCTGCCCGGTCTGGCTGCTCTGGAGCCCAGGCCGGGAACCGTGGTCCAAGCCGCGGGGCCGTTCGACGACCGGTTCCACTTCGACCAGTTGGGGTTCGACGGGAGGACGGTGAAGGGCCGCGCAGTGGTGACCAGCGACGTCAGCGACATCCTCGAGCTGGAGGTTCTGGCCGGGTTCTACGATCGTCGCGGCACCCTGATCGGCACTGCTCGTGATACCTATCATCATGACGAGAGCACCATCGACGCGAACCACGAAGGTGTACCCAGTCATGCGCACCGCTTCAGCATCCGCGTGCCGAGGGAGCTCCAAGGCCGAGCTGTCGCCGCCGCCGTCGGGGTGCCCGTTCTCGTGAACGAGTAGGCGCTAGGCGGGGGCAGAGAGCCCATCCCGACCCCGGCGTCGGGTCCGCTGGGCCAAGATGGCTCTCATGGACCAGGGACCGCTAGCCGGGGAGTCGCCGCTGCTCACGGTCAAGCTCACGGTCCCGCCGGGCAGGGATGGCGAGGTCACCAGGGACCGTCTGCTGCAGCGGCTGGAGGCATCCCGGGGACGGTTGTGCGCAGTCATCGCCCCGGCCGGATGGGGCAAGACCCGGCTCCTCTCGCAGTGGGCAACCGCGGCTTCGGTCTCGCGCCGGGTGGCTTGGCTGTCCCTGGACGCCTCAGACGACGACCCGCATCGATTTTGGACCTACCTGATGACCGGGGTGCTCGAGGCCACCGGCCTCGGTGGTCCTGCGCTTCGAACCCTGTCCGCCCCCGCCGTCGATCCGCTCGCGGTTGCGGTGCCGCTGCTGCTGAACGAGCTGGCCGGGAGTGCCCAGCGGGTCGTGGTGGTCCTGGACGACTACCACGTGCTCGGCGACCCGAGGATTCATGAGGGTGTGGAGTTCCTGGTCAGCTACCTACCGGTGACCGCCCAGCTGGTGGTGGCCGGTAGGGAGGATCCGCCACTGCCGCTTGCTCGCCTCCGAGCCCGGGGGGAGCTTGCGGAGTTGCGCGCGGACGACCTCCGCTTCACCAGCGATGAGTCGGCCGAGATGCTGGCCGCTTGCGGTCACGGGCGACTGACCGCCTCGACCCTCGACGACCTCTGGCGACGTACTGAGGGATGGGCCGCGGGACTCCAGATGGTGGGATTGTCGCTCAAAGAGTCGGGCAACGCCGGCGCCGCCGCGGATCGCATCCGCGGTGACGACCGGCACATCGTCGACTACCTCTCCAGCGAGGTCCTCGACCAGCTGCGGCCCAAGGACCGGGATTTCCTTGTCCGTACCTCGCCGCTGGAGAGGCTTTCGGGCCCGTTGTGCGATGCCGTGTTGGGAAGCAGCGACTCAGCGTGGGTGCTGGCTGACCTCGATCGCCGCAACCTGTTTCTCCACCCGCTGGACCATCACCGCGGATGGTATCGCTGCCACGCACTGTTCCGCGATGTGTTGCGGCGCGAACTCGACCGGGGGCCGGTTGGTCTCGTCCCGGAGCTGCTGGGCCGGGCTGCCGACTGGTACGCCGACGAGGCCGAGATTGAGCAGGCGGTCCGCTACCGGCTTGCCTCCGGCGACGTTGCGACGGCGATGACGCTGCTCCGCGGGCACGAGTCCTGGTTTTTCGAGCGCGGTGCGGCAAGCATCTATCTGGAGCTGGGGGAGCGTTGCGTGGCCGAGGGTTCTGCGCCCGATCTTCAGGTACTGCTGATGCTGGCCTACGCGGCCGCGCTCTGCGGTCGCTTCACCGACGTCACCGCCTGGTGTGACGCCGTGCAGCCCATGGTGACCGGCGGCGACGCGCGCGTCGATGGCTGGCACAGCGCACTCGCCAGCGTGCTCACCATGCGCGCGGCGTACGGCCACGGCCAGGACGAGGAGGTCGGGACCGCACTGGGGGAGGCTCAGCGCGCGGTGGACCTAGAAGTCGATCCCACCCAGCCCGGTTTCGTGGTGTCCCGGGTGGCGCTGGGCAGCACGCAGATGCGTGCCGGGCGGTACCCGGACGCGGTCGCCACCCTGCGGGACGCGTGGGGATGTCCCTCTCGGCGGCTGTTGTCCACCCCTGTCCTGCTCCAGGCCACGGGGCTTTATGGCCTGGCCCTGCTGCATCTCGACGAAGTGGCGGAGGCGAGCGCTCTGGTGCAGGAGGCCGCGGCCCGAGCTGCGGCCTGCGAGGAGTTGTGGGGTGACGCGGCCGCCGCCTCGATCACCTGGCTGCGCCTGGTCGAGGGCAGAGTCGCTTACCGGCGTGGGGACGGGGGCCAGGCCGTTCCCGCACTGCTCCGCGCGGTGGCTCTGGCCGAGGTCTGGGGTCGATCCACTGAGCTGGTGATGTCGCTGACGAGCCTCGCTGAGGCGGAGCTCGCTGGCGGCAACCGGCCGGGCGCGCGGGACGCCCTGACCCGAGCCAGGGAGGTCGCTGACACTGAGCCGTGCCAACCTGCTGCGGTGGGCGAGCTGGAAACGGTGGAGACGCGTCTGGGACGTGGGGCGGTCCGGGCGGCTCACCGGGTCGGTCGGTTGGCCGATGAGCTCACCGACCGGGAGCTCTCCATCCTCCGGGCGCTGGCTGGGCAGGCTTCACAGCGGCAGATCGCTACGGCCTTGTTCCTGTCCCTCAACACGGTGAAGGGCTACACCAAAAGCCTCTACCGGAAGCTCGGCGCGGCGTCCCGGGCCGAGGCCGTCCACCGGGGACGGCGGCTCGGTCTTATCTAGCGGCTCCGCGCCCTCAGACGCGGACCGCCGCAGGTGATGTAGCTGACGGATCGCCCGTCCCATCAGAAGCAGGAGACCTACGACGCTGGCGTAGGCGAAGCTGTCGCCCACGTACGCGTAGACGGCATCACGGCCCCGGGTCGGCACCGACGTCACGAGTGTCTGGTCGGCTGCGACGAAGTAGTCCGGCTTGTAGCCCAGCAGTCGTCCCTGACCGTCGGTTGCCAGCGAGACGCCCTGCCGGGTCGCCCGCAGCAGAGCGACCCCGTTCTCGACTGCGCGGAACGGTGCCTGCTGCGCGTGCCAAACGGCCGCGCTCTCCCAGTCGCTGGAGGGCAGCAGCAGGATGTCGACGTCGGCGCGGCCGGCCTGGCGGAGGAGGGCCGGGAAGAAGTCGTCCTGACAGATGGCGGTAGCCAGGCGTCCGTACGGGGTGTCGACCGTGGGGATGATCCCGGGGCCAGGCGCGTGGCCGTCCCCGGGCGTCGGCTTGGACTTGAGGTAGTCCCAGACAACGGCACCACTCGGGTCGAGCAGCACGGCGTGGTTCTCGTTCACGATCCGGAGCTCCGGGCTGGGCTGGACGAGCAGCACCATCATGGAGATCTGCAGGTAGACCTGCTCGCGCCGGGCCAGCTGGGCCGCCCGAGCCACCACGGTCTGCTCATCTTCCTGCAGAACGCGCGCTGCCGCCTCCGACCAGGAGATGATCCTGGCGCCAGCTCTCGCCTCCCGTTCGGAGCGGTCGAACAACTCCTCGAGCACGGGAGTCAGATGGCTGTCGCGCACTCCGGCTCGCTCTGCGGTGGTCAGAGCTGTGAGGGGCGGCGCCCCGTAGGCCAGCTCGGACAGTGGGCGGTCGGGTGCCAGCGCTGCGACCCGAACGGTCTCGCTCGCCGGATTGGCGAACGCAAGGCGGATGCCGCCGAAGGCCAGGACGGCGGCCAGGACGAGGAGGAACAGAACTGCGCCACGGTGGGCGCTCCACGGCGACGGGCCGCTCTCCCAGATGTGGTTGACCACCGGGGCGAGCCAGGCGACCAGGAAGGTCAGGCCCCAGATCCCCGTCAGGGAGACCAGCTGAACCAGCTGCAGGTCGGCGTACTGGGAGTACGCGACACTTCCGGCGGTTCCGAAGGGGTTGCCGAGCGTGGCGAGGAACTCAGCAGCCGTGACGGCCAGCGGGAAGACGAGGGTCCGCACGGTGCTGCCGAGTCGAGGGGCCAGCAACCAGTCCACCGCGTACGGCACCGCTCCGCCGACGCCCAGCCCGACAACGAGCAGCGCGAGGTCGAAGCCGCCGCCAATGGGAAAGAAGCCATGGCGAAGGGCGACCAACGACCCGAGAGAGCTGACGACAGCCAGCACTGGTAGGGCTACCCGGAGAGGCTGGGTGCGGCTGAAGCGCAGCAGCAGGACTGGCGATACCCAGGCGACGACGGGCACCAACGTCTGCAGGGTGGCGAAGGGCAGCATGGCCGCCCCGAGGACCAAGGAAGCCCATGACCAACCGCGGGCCGTCAGGGGGATCATCGGAGGACGCCTTCTGGGGGCGCGACGTGGACCACCACGAGGAGGCGGGCGCCGACATCCCAGAGCTGGGTGAGCAGGGCGCGGAGCGCCGACTCATCCGGAAGTCGGCACTCCAGCATGCTCTGGTGCCGACCCCGGCACACGTGCACGCCGTCGAAGCGCTCGGTCAGGCGCTCGACGACGGCACCTGGCAGCCGGCCGGCAATGACCACGCAATGGGTGGAGATCATGAAATTCCCTTCTGTCTCCACCGACGATCGCCCCACCCGGTGGGTGCACGCACCACCTCGTCGACAACACCACCCCGGGTGGTGTGCCCTGAGGGATGTGTTGATCTTCGTCGCGTTGTATCGAGAGGAATTGACTATTGACGACATAAGGGAGAAGCGAGCAGACTCCGATCTGTCCCCGATTCGGGATGATGATTCTCACGAGGGGGATGAATGAGATTCCGCGGGAATGGCACCGGAAATAGTATGGTCCGGATTCTTTTGGCATTGATCGTGACAAGTGCCCTGATGCTCATCGGCGCCACGTCAGCGAATGCCGACGCGCACCGAGGCAAGCGGGGTGATGGACATCCCCCGTTCAGCGTACTGGCGGCACGATGGTGGCAATGGGGGCTCAGCCAGCCCGCGGCCACAAACCCCCTGCTGGATCCAACCGGTGAATTCTGCGCGGAAGGCCAACGGGGCCGAATCTGGTTTCTGGCCGGGCCGTTCCTGACTGATGACCAGACCCTCACGCGATCCTGTACGGTCCCGGCCGGGAAGGACCTCTTCTTCCCGCTGGTCAACGTTTTTAGCGGTTGGGTTCCAGGCGAGAAACCCGAGTTGAGGACCGTTGCCGCCCAACGAGCCGTCGTGGCTTCCTCCGACCCGCGGAATGCCATCAACCTCTCCCTGACCGTCGACGGGCGGCCCGCGCTCAAGAAGGTCAAGTATGAGGAGTCAGTCGTTTTCAAAGTTGTGCTGCCGGAGGGAAACATCTTCGATCTGCCTGCCGGCACCGTAGTGTCGCCAACTGTCGATGCGGGCTACTACGCCTACGTCAAAGCGCTGCGCCCCGGGAAGCACGTCATACGCTTCACCGGACAGTTACCCACGACGCCTGACCATGAGAGCCCTGGACTTGTCGATGTGACCTATCACCTGACCGTCAAGAAGCGTTGAACTCTATTCGCGAGGATGAGCCGTATTCGCGACTGTCAGGGGGCGTGGAAGTGCTGGTAGTCGGCTTCGTCCCAAAGCCCACCCCATTTCCAGCCGATCCGCTCAAAGGCGCGTACGACGACGTCGTCCGCGACGATCACACCTTTGGCGACGTCGGCGTTCGCTGACCGGTCGATCTCCACGAACTTCCGGCCGGCGCGGGGCAGCACCTCTTCAGCGGTGACGTACGGGTTCTCGACGGGGTTGAGGTCGATGGCCGCGCCGTAGGCGTGCGCGGAAAAGGTGGTCGCGCCCGCCACCGTACGGCAGTTGTAGGCGGAGGAGTTGTTGGCCGCCATGGAGCGGTTGTCGTCGCCGCCGAACACGTCGACGAGCTGCATCTGCCGGATGGGAAAGCGAGCCCGGTACAGCTCTTGGAAGACGCCGATGAGATCGCGGGCGTGACTGCGGTGTACGACCAGCTGCCCGGTGTGGGCCCGGCCGTCAAAACCCACATAGCGCAGGGTCAGCAGGCGGAGCTCGTTCATCCCGACCGGGCACCGCGCCGGGTCGTGACTGGTGCCGGTCATCCGCCGCCGGACGGCACTCGGTACGCCGTCGATCGAGGCGGCGTACGCCGGCAGCTGTGCCTTCGAGGAGTCGGAGGGCACCTTCTCTCCCGGGCCCGGGTCGAGGTCGGTACAGCCGCGCAGATCGCGCCACTCCTGCACCGCCTTGCGGCCAGCTGATCCCCCGATGCGGCGGGGTGGGCCGCCGGCGGCCCTGATCCGCCCTGGCGCCCAGTTGTCGCGGACCACCTTGCCGTCGGTGATCTGCAGGGTGAGGACGCCCGTATCGGGCTGCAGGCCGTGGTACCAGAGGAAGTTCCCGAGGCCATAGCTGACGTAGGTGTCGTTGAGCATGCCGGCGCCGAGCGGGACATGGGCATGCGAGCCGACGACCACGTCGGCCCCGGCCGCAGCAAGATTCTGGGCGAGGTCGCGCTGGCCGGCCGTGGGGCATCCTCGGTTCTCTGCACCCCAATGCAGATAGACCGCGACGATGTCGTTGGTGGCGTTCGCCGCCCGAACAGCGGCCAGCAGTCGGGTGGCGTCCCGGGCGGCAGCGAGGCCTGGACCCTGTGATCCGACATTCCAGATCGGGGACCGGCTTTCCAACGGTGAGGCGTCGGCTGCCAGAACCGCGACCTTCACGCCGTCGACAGACGTTTGGTACGGGCGGAAGGCCTGTTCGGGGTTCCGCCCGACCCCGATCACGGCAACCTCGCTGCTGCGGGCGATGCGCAAAGTGTCGCGCAACCCGGCGGTGCCGTAGTCGGCCCCGTGGTTGTTGGCCATGGAGACCACGTCAACCCCGGACCGCTCGAGCAGGGCAAGTGCTGATGGCGGGCTGCGGAACCAGTAGCGAAGCTCGGGGTCCTCGAGCTCCTTGGCAGCGCGGGAGCCGCGCGAGGTCAGGGCGCTCTCCAAGTTCACCACGGCGATGTCGGCCTTGCGCAGAATTGCTGACATGGGGCCGAGGGTGGCCTTCCGGCGGTCCAGCAGGTCCGCAACGTCACCCTCGAAATGGACGTCACCGGCGAAGGCCAGCGTCACGGACGGGCTCTTGGCATCAACCACGTCACTGATGTCGTCGTCGGGCTCGGAGTCGGTCTCGGATTCGGGCTGGGCCTGGCTGGCATCCAAGGTCCGGGGACGCTCTTCGGGTGGTACGGCCTGGAACTGGCCCCCCGAGAGCACGAGGGCCAGCATGATCGCCAGCAACCCCAGTCGGTGTCCTGCCCCCGAAATCACCATGCGGCCGTCCACCCCCTTTCCACTACTGTGCCCGACGGGACCAACGACGTGTACCGGGCATCGGAACCGATCGGGCTAGCGGATGGGGGAGTCGTCCTCCTTACCTCCCGGGCTGGGCGACCCGATCCGGTTGAGTAACCATCCGGGTCGGAGAACTTTGGCACCGAGTCGTTCCACGTCTGCCGCGAGCCGGCGGTCGGCGGTCACCACGGCCACCGTCTGGCCCTCGGTCAGCCCCCGGCTGGCCTCCTCCGCAATCTTGCGGTCTCCCTCGCCTCGAGCGTGGACAACCTCGACGCCACGGGCCACGCCTTCCGGTACGCCGGACCGGGCGCGGCCTTCCAGCACGAGGACAACGCGGAGCGCGAGTTCCGGGGTGCTGAGGAGGC
>Ga0190273_10000955_pt1 | contig 10453 bp, 6 predicted proteins | sample Popmic504IS_FD_134513 | JGI IMG/M metagenome (GOLD analysis project Ga0190273, IMG submission 134513) | Populus adjacent soil microbial communities from riparian zone of Shoshone River, Wyoming, USA - 504 IS | ecosystem: Environmental > Terrestrial > Soil > Riparian zone > Trees stand | place...
AGAACGCCTCGACCCGAACCGGCGCTGAAGGCCCCAGCCGGATTTACGACTCCACCGGCGGCGACCTGGAATTCAGGTCCGACGGATACCGCGAAGGCAGCGACCGGCCGCGGGTCAGCGCCGGGCTGACCCACCGGTCCGCAGGCGGCGCTGTCGCCAACCTGAACTTGTCTCATCAGCGCCTCGACTACGAGTTCGTCGAAACTTCGCAGCGTCGCGCCGCGGCCGGTGACGATCGCGTGCGTTCCCTCACCCAGACGCAGGAGGAAACCCAGTCGGAGGTGGGCGCCGATTACGAATTTGCCGTCGGGCCTGGGCGGCTGAAGCTCATTGGACTGTATCGGGCGGGCGACAGCGAGGTCGATACGGCGGTCACCACCGCTTTCGCGGGTTCGAACCTCCAGACCGGCGACCGATTGGTGCGGCTGGCCGATGAGGTCGAGATCGTTGGCCGCGCCGAATACCGGTTCACGCGCGGCGGGTCCGACTGGGAGCTCTCGGCCGAGCAGGCCTTCAACGAGCTGGATGGCCTCGCCACCCTCTTCGCCCTGGACGATGAGGGCCGCTACCAGCAGGTCGCGCTGCCAGGCGGTGACGCGACGGTTTCCGAGGATCGCACCTCCGTCGCCGTCGGCGTCACCCGCGCCCTGCCCAGCGCCGTGGTCGTTCAGGCCATGCTTGGCGCCGAGGACTCCACCCTCCGCTATGAGGGCCCGGTAGGGCTGGAGAGGAATTTCCTCAGGCCCAAGGGTCGGGTGATCGTGTCATGGCAGGCGAGCCCCAGGCTGCGGCTGAACGCCAAGCTCGAACGGCGGATCGGCCAGATCAGCTTCTTCGACTTCCTCGCATCGGTGAACCTCGCCGATGACCGCGAGAACGCCGGCAATCCCAACCTAGCGCCGCCGCAAAGCTGGGACGTGGATCTGGAAGCCAACCGCGATTTCGGCGCCGCCGGCTCGACCACCGTGCGCCTATACGGTCGCTGGATCGAAGACCTTATCGATCAGATTCCCATCGGCGAGACGGGCGAAGCGCCGGGCAACCTCAGCGAGGCCACCGTCTATGGGGTCGAGTGGAAGAGCACCGTCGACCTTACCCGGATGGGCTGGACCGGGGCGCGGGTCGATACGCTCGTCCAGCTCCAGACCAGTGACGTCTGGGATCCGATCACCGGCCGCAATCGGCGTATCAGCAACAATCTCGATCGCTCGCTGGAGCTGGCCCTGCGCCACGACGTGCCGGGCACGAACTGGGCCTGGGGCGGGCGCGTGTTCGAACTGCGCCGCGCTCCGGACTTCCGGCTCGGCGAGACGGCTGAATATTACGGCTCAGGCGTGACCGCCGACCTCTACGCCGAGCGCAAGAACCTCTTTGGCCTCACCGTCCGAGCGACGGTCAGCAACGCCATCGGCGGCGAGCAGAACCTGGACCGCACCGTCTACGTCGGCCGCCGCGACGGCCCAGTGCTGTTTGAAGAACGCCGCCGCCGCGAGATCGGCCCCACTGTGTCCCTGGCCCTGATGGGCCGCTTTTGATCCCCCAGTCACTTCCTTTTTCGGCGAGGCTCTCATGCAACGGTTAGCAGCCATTTTGGCCATAGCGGTTTGGGCTACGCCCGCCTTCGCGCATGACTCCTGGATCGAAGCCAGCGCCTATCAGGTGCAGGCGGGAGAGACCGTACCGCTTACGTTGATGGTCGGGACAATGGGAGATCAGGCGTCGGTGAGCTTGGCGTCCCGGCCGGCCTGGCTGCGGGTGTTCACGAGCCAAGGTCCAACGGGCGTTATCGATCTGCTGGAACAGAGCGCCGACAAACCGGCTGCGGCGGCAACGTTTGCGGCGCCCGGTACCCACCTCATCGCCTTGCACACCGGCAACTTCAGCCACGCGATGGGCGCCGAGGAGTTCGCCGCCTACCTGGAGCAGGAAGGCCTGACGACCGTCAGGACGGCGTGGGAGGCGTCCGGCAGGACCGCCGGGCCAGTCAAAGAAGTCTATGCGCGGGCTGCCAAGGCGCTTGTTCATGTCGGCCCAGGCGCACCCGATACGAAGGCTTATGTGACCAGCCCGGTGGGACTCGACCTTGAGATCGTGCCGCTGCGAAGCCCCTATGACTTGAAGCCCGGCGAGAGCTTTCCCGTGCGGGTGCTCTACGACGACAAGCCCCTCGCTGGCGCGCTGGTGAGCCTCGGCAGCCTCGACCGGCCCAAGGAGCCGAGGACCCGACAGCGCACTGACGCGAAGGGCGAGGTTGCGTTTCCCAGGCCGGCTTCCGGCAACTGGCTGGTCAATGTGGTCTGGAGCGTTCCGGCGGCCGGGCGCTTTGACGCCGACTACAAGACCACCTTCTCAAGCCTCAGCTTCGGGCTTGCGCCCACCAACTAAGGCTCGCTGGAGAACTTCGACGGCACGTCCATCGCCGGATTCTCCGTGAAAAAGCCGTGCGGCCGCAGGGTCACCGAATGCGTGAGGGTCGGCAAGACCGGCCAGTCCTCGGGACGCGTCACGTGGTGGAAGCCCATCGTGTACCAGAGGACGACATCGGTGCTGACGGTGGTCTCGCCGTTGACGTACTCGGGCAGCCCCTCCCCGCCCCGGCTCTGGTTGGGATAGAAGCCGGCGGCGTAGCGCTGGTCTGCGTCAAAAGCCGTGACCCAGAGTGCATGCGCTGAAAAAGCCGCTCGCCGCTGCGGCCAGTCATCGGCCTTCAGAAGCGAGACAGCTGAATGGTCGGCGACGATCTCATAGCTCGGGTTGTAGCCGAGTTCGGTCGTGACATCGGGGTTGCTGACGCGCCAGATTTCCGGCGCGTGGCCGCTTTCCAGCGCCGCCTCCTTACCGCCTGCGATCGGTTGGCGGGTCCAGATGCTGCGGCGCGGGTTACCCTCCGGCGTCTCCGTCTCGATCAGGCGCTCTCGAACAAAGCTGTTGCGCGCTCCGTCAACGTCGAGGTCGAAGCGGAAGGACAGGAAATGGTCGTGATAGGTTGCGACGAGATTGGGCGCCACCAACGCCCCATGGGCGGTATCCGCGCCCGCCGCATCGACGCGCTGGGTAGAAACGCCCTTCGCCGCCGCAACGCCGGTCGCGCCGACCTCGACCCTGATCTCTCCGGACTGGGTGAAGACCCAATCATAGATGTAGTCGTAGTTCCCGACGGCGGGGATGGTGCGCAAGACGAACTCCACCGCTGGCCGGCCTTCGTAGCTGCCGGTCACTACTTCGGAGCGCCGCCAAAGTGGCGTACCGGTGTTGCGCTCGAAAGCGCACATGGCGTTCTTCGCCACGTAAGCCTGGCCATCGTCTCCGGGCAGCGTTGGTGAGATGAAGGTCGCACCGGCGGGGCAATCGACGCCTTCGACCAGTTCGGTGGCCAGGCTCCCGAAGCCGTACTCGCCGACGTCCATGTAGGAGCGGTAGGACCAGCCCGGGTCCGGGTCCATGTAGGGAACGAACATCTCGGACAGATGGCCCTGGTAGAGCACCGAGCGCGGGCGGCCATGATCATTGTAGGACACCAGCGACAGCACCGGCCCCACCCGGCGTTCAAACCTCAGCTGGAATGTCCAGTTGTCCCAGCTGACAGCGCCGCCGTCGATCCTGTAGTTCGCGCCGGCCGGCGATGACATCACCACTGGCCGCAGGGGGCGCCGAAGACTGGCCTGTGCACCCTCCCCCAAGGACGCCGGCGAGGCAGTTATCGTCACCGGACCGGTATCGGCAACCTCGATGACCTCAAGGGCGTCCAGATCTACGAGCGCGACCAGGCCTTCGATCGGGCGGGCATAGACGTTGTTAGTGTTGCGGGCGTCGTAGCATGGCGTCTTTACCAGGCGCCGACCGCTGTCAGCCCCCTCTCCGAAGTAGCCAACCGACAGTGCGTCGCAAAATATGCCTTCGAAGCTCTTGTAACCGCGGGCGCGCATGCCCGCCTGCCACCTCGGGTCCGCGCGCACCAACTGGCGGGCGGCCTCCCATTCGCCGGCCAGGATGTTCGGCTGCACGCCTGGCCTCGCCGTCCAGGATTCCACACGCCGTTGGCTGAGGTTGACCTTCGCTTCATGAACGACGCGGCCGGATCTGACGACAACCAGAACTCGGCGCGGAGGCGCGCTGTCCGCGATGCCGTCCTCTACCTCTGCCTTTGTGGGCTCGATAAGCGTGATGGAGGGAAAGCGCGCTTCCAAGCCCGCGCGGCCGCTGTCCCGCAGCAGCTTAACCGCTGTTGTAATCTCCTCGCCCGAAAGGCCGTCGAGCGGGTGAGCGAGTGCGTGACCACACCAAAGATTCGCCGCCATCACGGCCCAGGCAACGGCCGCGAGCACACGCGGCGCGTTGTTCAGGCGATATCTAGTCAAAACGAGGTGCGCACGCCGAGGCGAACAGCTCGGGAGGGGAAGACCTGATAGTGAGTGTCGAGCACGCCTGCACTTGCCTCTCCCGGGAGCCGCGACGTGTATAGATAATCGATGTCGTGGTCTTTGCTATCGAGCGCATTGAGTACGTCGAGATGCAATCCAACTCTCCCGATCGATTTGCCAAAACGAAGGTTCACGAGGGTCGAGCCCTCCGACTTCACGCGGCTGTCTTCAATAAGCGGATACGGTGAGAAATACCGGATGCGCACCGTTGCGACGTAACCTTGTTTGCGGACCGTCACGCCGCCGCTGACGACCAATGGTATGGCGCGGGGGATGTGCCGGCCAGCAGCCGCTGAATCGGTGAACTCCGCGCGCGTGTAGGACGCTTCAAGCTCGCCGCTGAAAACACCGTCTCCGGGAAAATACAGACCGGCTTCCAAGCCCTGCCGGTGGCTGGGGCGCCCGGCCTCGGTGCTTCCGGTATCCCCTAGGAAGACCAGTTCGGAGTCCAGCTTGAGCGACCAGAGCGCGGCTGTCGCCTCGATGCGGTCCCCTAGGTGAAGACGCGCTCCGACCTCGGCGCCCTCCGAGGCGACGAGGGGGTCGGCGGGCTCGGTCGGGGCGCCGGTTATCGGGTCGAACCTAGTGGTCACGCCGCGTGCGTCGTTGGAGTGAAAGCCTTGCCCGTAGCTGAGGTAGAGGTCGAGCGGCTTGACCGGCCGGTAGGCGAGGCTGGCCTTCAGCGATGTGCGGGACGCCCGGGCGGTTCCCGAGTTGGCCGGCAACGATAGCGCGTTGACGTCGAAGTCGAAGCGGTCATGGCGCACGCCCACGAAGGTGCGGAGCTTGTCGGTGAAGCGAACTTCATTGGCTACGAAGATGCCAATGCTGCCCTCCTCGACTGCATCCTCCCGGATTGTCCCCGACACGCGTCGTGCGGAAGTCCTGTAGAGGCCGACCCGTCCGATATCGTCGAAACGGCCATCCGCGCCGACGCGCCAGCGGCTTTTGCCTCTTCTCCACTTTTGCGAGATTTCGAAGCCGTAAATTCTTCGCTGGTCGACCTGCTTGAACTGGTCTCCGGCTACAGGATCGTCGAGAAAATAGGTGAAGTCGGAAAACAGGTTGAGATCGGAAACTATTGCATACGCTTCACCGCGGAACTCGCCGCCCATCAACGCGCGCGCGTGACCCGCTGAAAGGCTATAGCGCGAAGACTCGCCACCGGCTGATTTGTCGAGCGATCCAAACTCGGTGATCAGACCTTGCCGGACGGCTCGCTGCGGAATCTGGTCGTGCGAGTTCCACGCGTTTGCGTAGGCCATGGCGGTAAATTTTGTTCGGCCGCCGCCTGCGTCGCTGCTGTATCTGACGAGTGCACTCGTCTTGCGAACGTCTTCCCGGATGTCAGTCCACGGTCCGTCATAGGTCTGCGCCTCGGCCGAATAAAGAAGGTCGCCGCCCCCTAGCGACATTGAATCGACGACGACGCCGCGGCGATAGCCGAAGTCACCAACCGTCAACTCGGCAATGCCCCGAGGCACCGTATCGGCGATGTGAAAGCGGGCTGAGCCGGTGGAAGCGAAGTCACCGACATCCGCATAATAGGTGCCCTTGCGGTAGGTCAGTTCATCGACTGTCTCGGGGATAAGGAAATTCAGGTCCGTCCATCCGTGGCCGTGGCCATGCGTGCGCATGTTGACCGGCATGGCATCCACTGAGGTGGCGAAGTCCGTGCCGTGGTCAAGATTGAACCCGCGCAGAAAGTACTGCTGGGCCTTACCGCTGCCGGAGTGCTGGGTCGCAACAAGCCCCGGTACGAACTCCAGGAGGTCGCCGCTTCTCAGCAGAGGACGGTTCTCCAGCTCAGTGCGACCGACTGAGCCCTCCGAAGCTGACACTGCCTCCCCGACGAGATTGAGCCCCCGGCCGGTGACGACGATCTCTTCGACAACCGCATCGGTCGACATGTCGTGTGCGATTGCCGGCGACGCCAAAAGGCTCAGCGTGGACATCCAAACTGCTCGGCGCATCCTACCTCCGGCCCCACGACCGCGAGGGTGGGTTCAGGAGGTACGTCCGGGATCGGCATTTGGATCACCCCCGTCCAGGGCGGCGACGCCCGCCGGCGCAATCGCCCGGCTGACCCCACGTTGGGATCTCGCCTTCCGCTCCGATAACGAGAGCAGGCTTGATCAGAGGTACCTCTTATTCAGCGGATTTGCCGGCGGGGCACGGATGCCGTCGGGAAACCTCAGCACGCGAAACCTTATTCAGAATGAGGAAAACGAATCTGAACGTCAGGAAGCCTTGTCCAACGCATCGCGCACTCGGCCGGCCAGCTGTTCGAAGGTGAAGGGCTTGCTGATCAGCTGGACGCCGGCGTCGAGGCGTCCCTGGTGGACGATAGCGTTGCGTGAATAGCCGGTGGTGAACAGGATCGGCAGCCCCGGGCGCAGTTCGGCCGCCATGTCAGCCAGCACCCGGCCACTCTTGCCCGGCAGCACTACGTCGGTGAACAGTAGGTCGATCCGCGCAGGCGTCTCCAAGATGCGCAGCGCCTCCTCAGCTTCTTCAGCTTCCAGAACGCTGTATCCCAGCTCGCCCAGGACCATGACGCTGTAGGCGCGGACGTCGGCGTTGTCCTCGACGACAAGGACAACTTCCTCCCGGTGGCCGCAGGGCGCCAACCGTTCGGTCTCGCCGGTATTGCGGGCGGTCTCGCCGTGGTGGCGCGGGAAGTAGAGCTTCACGCTCGTGCCCTGGCCGGGCTCGCTGTAGATGGTGACGTGGCCGCCGGACTGCTTGACGAAGCCATAGACCATGCTGAGACCCAGCCCGGTGCCCTTGCCGACCTCCTTGGTGGTGAAGAAAGGTTCGAACACCCGCTCCACGGTCGCCTGGTCCATGCCGTGTCCAGAGTCGCTGACCGCCACCATTACGTACTGGCCGGGGACCACTTCGGCGTCGGTGGCGACGTAGTCGTCGCCCAGTTCGGTGTTGCCCGTCTTGATGGTCAGGCGGCCGCCTTCCGGCATGGCGTCGCGGGCGTTCAGGCCCAGGTTCAGGATGGCGCTTTCCAGTTGATTGGGATCGACGTCTACGGTCCATAGGCGCGGCGCCAGCACGCCCTCCAGCTCGACCGTTTCACCCAGCGTGCGGTGGAGCAGCTCGGTCATGTTGCGCACGATGAGGTTTAGGTCTGACGGCTGCGGCGCCAACGGCTGCCGGCGCGAGAAGGCGAGCAGCCGCGCTGTCAGGCTGGCGGCCCGCTGGGCCCCCTGGATGGCCATGTCGGCGGCGCGCTGGATGCGGATTTGGTCGCCTGGCTTGCTGCGCCGGATGGTGTCGAGGCCGCCGATAATCACCGTCAGCAGGTTGTTGAAGTCGTGCGCCACTCCGCCGGTGAGCTGGCCGATGGCGTCCATCTTTTGCGCCTGACGGAGGGCCTCCTCGGCCTTGCCGCGTTCTTCGACCTCTTTGGCGACGCGTTCTTCTAGCGTGGAATTGAGCCGGTGGAGTTCCTGTTCGGCTTCGCGGCGCTGCGCGATTTCCCACTGCGCGGCCTGGAACAGCCGGGCATTGTCGATGGCCACGCTGGCCTGGCCCGCGAGACCGGTCATCAGCTCCTCGGCGCGCTCCCCGAAGACACCGGGCTCCGCATGGCCGAAGAAAAGCCCGCCGAGCACCTCCCCGCCCGCTGAACGGACGGGAACGGCCAGATAGCTGCGCACCGGCAAATGGCCTTCGGGCATGCCCTTGTACGGCGCGTTGTGGCCGTAGCGCGGGTCCAGCAGGATGTCGTCGGACCGCATCGTCCCCTCGCCGGCGAAGGTCGGGGCGAAGATGGCGGTGTTGCGGGGCATGGGGAACTTGGAGAACTCTTCCCGCTGCACCCCCGACAACGTGTAGAGGGTGTAGCTCTCCCCCGCCTCATTGAGCACATTGTAAAAGAAGGCCCCGAACTGGGCGCCGGTCAGCTCGACGCCCGCATCGGTGACGGTCTGCACGATCTGGGAGAGCTCAAGGTCGCCGGCAATCACGGCGCCCGCGCGGTTAAGGACCTGGAGGGCGCGGCTTTCCTCGCGCAGGTCCCGTTCGGTCGCCCGCAGCGCCTCCTCCGCTGCCTGGCGTTCGCTGATGTCGGCGAAGGTGCAGATGGCGCCGCGCAGCCTGTCGCTCTCGTAGAGGGGACTGACGCGGTACTCGACGGGGAAGCTCGATCCGTCGAGCCGGAAGAAGATCTCGCCGGTGACGTGCGCCGGCTCGCCGGTGCTGGCGCCGCGATAAACGGGGCATTCGTGCTTGGGGTAGTGGCTCCCGTCGGGATGGCTGTGGTGGATCACGTCGTGGAGCTTTCGCCCCAGCGCCTCGGTCTCATCGTTGAAGCCCAGCATCTGCACGAAGGCGCGGTTGCAAAGCGTCGTGGTCCCCTCGCAGTCGACCGCGTAGAAAGCCTCGGCCGTCGAATCGAGCAGATTTCGCAGGTAGCCTTCGCTGCTGCGCAGCGCCTGTTCGGCGCTTACCTGCTCGGTGACGTCGACGGTGAAGCAGCGGGTGTTGATGAAGGCGCCGTCGCGGAACAGGACGCTTGAGGAGATCAGCACCTGCCGGATGGAGCCGTCCTTGCACCGCAGGCGGGCGGGGTATTTATCGAGCTTCTCGCCCCGGCTGAGCCTTGCCAGGATGTCGGCAATCGTCTGCGGGTCGACGTGGAACTCGGTGATGGAGCGGCCGATGTATTCGTCAGCCGAGTAGCCCAGCATGTCGAGTTCGGCCCGGTTGGCGCGCAGGATGGTGCCATCGCCGGCCACCAGGTGCAGCCCCACGACACCGTGCTCGAAAAAGTCTTCGAGAGCCGCCGGATCGAGGGACTGCGTTTGGTCGGTCATAGGGCTCCTCCGGGTCAGGCGCAGCTGCGCCCTCGGTCTTCCTTGGTCCCCCGACCATTCACGACTGTACGGGTTGAGGGCGCCTTGTGGAACACTGAAGGTGCCGCCACACCGCTTGCGATCGGGGCGCTTGAAGGGCGCGACACGCCTTAGCCCTAGTGGCTACTACCTGGAGAAGGCCGCTTAGGTGGAGCGTGTGGGTGGCTGCATGAGCCTCAATTGCCATGGGCGTCCCGCGTGGCCGACGCGATTGGGTTTGGATGACTTTCCGGCGATGAACAGCCGCCGCCGTCCGCGACGAATACTGCACGGCTGGAGCGGATGATGACCAACTACCCCAACTCTAACCTCCGCTTTCCCCCCATGCGGACGTTACGTCTCAGAAGCGTGGGTTAGGGTTTGACTGCTCCTTGGGTGGCGGAGCTACTACGTCCCAGTGCTACACGATCTTGCAACTTTCCAAGCGGAAGACGTCGGCGACTTCAGCAACAGCGAGCGGGGGCTGATCCCCACAGACGGCTTCTACGAGTTCACCACCCCGGAAGACCCGCGACAGAAGCGCAAAAACAAGTGGCTGTTCACGCTGAAGGGTGAGCCGTGGTTCTGGATAGCTGGCATCGTCAAGGAAGGCGCCTTCACCATGCTCACGACCGCACCTGGGCCGGATGTGGCGCCCTACCACGACAGGCAGGTGGTGGTGGTTCCGCTCAGGCACACCGCCGATTGGCTAGTGAACGCCTCGCCTGACGTACTGCAGCCGCTGCCGGGCGGATCTCTGATCGTGGAGAAGGCGGCATGACCGTAGAACCAATGTGGAAGATGGCTGTCCGCCGGGGCATCGAGGCGCTGGACTGGAAGGTTCAACGGTACGGCGACGAGATGTCGGTAGTTTCGCGAGTGGCTCGTTCCCTTGAGCCTCAGCAGCTCGTGAAGGCGGCCTATGCTGCTCATGAAATCGACAAGCTGGTGGAGAAGTTCGAAGCATTTGGAGAGCTTCATCTGGCGGACGCTTCCAAGGCGCGCTCCCATATGGCGAATTTGATGATGCATGATGGGCTGAAGTACGACCGGGTTCTCTCTGCGAAGGCCGCTTACCGATTAAAGCTCGCTGACGCGATGTGGGAGCAGGTGAAGGAGGATCCGGCAGACAAGATCGACGCGCTAGCGTCGGCGCCCCTGGACGACTAGGCCGCTGGGAGG
>Ga0190273_10000956_pt1 | contig 10441 bp, 7 predicted proteins | sample Popmic504IS_FD_134513 | JGI IMG/M metagenome (GOLD analysis project Ga0190273, IMG submission 134513) | Populus adjacent soil microbial communities from riparian zone of Shoshone River, Wyoming, USA - 504 IS | ecosystem: Environmental > Terrestrial > Soil > Riparian zone > Trees stand | place...
GGATGCATCGTGCAGGTGTAATACACATGGCCTTCGGGCGTGGCCTGCTTGAGCAGCCTGTGCTTGTGCGGCGGCTCGGTACGGCCGCCGCGCTGGCCCAGCCACCAGCCGCCGGCTGCGGACGTGGCCACGAGTACGACGACGACGGCGGCAGCGGTGAAGCTTTTTTTATCGTTCATGGCTGGATCTCCGCCGAGCCCGGCATCGCGTCGTAGGCGCCGAGATAGCGCAGCTGGATGTAGTGCTTGATTGCGTCGGTCTGCAGGTCGAGCCGCATCGTCTGCAGCTCCAGCGCGGCGCGGCGCGCGTCGAGAAGCTGCGTCAGCGGGCCGCTGCCGGATCGCCAGGCCGTGAGCGCGGCGTCGATGCGGTTCTGCGACTGCGGCAGCAGGCTGTCGTCGTAGTTCTGCAGCCTTTCGCCGAGCCGCAGCCAGTCGTGATGATTGAGGCGGGCCTCGGCTTCGAGCTGGCGCAGGCCGTCATGCACCGCGTATTCGGCCGCCTGCTGCTGCGCCAGCGCGCCGGCAAGCCCGCGATCCTGGCGCTGGTGAGCGAACACCGGCAGGTCGATGCCGACTTTCAGCGTCACCTCTTCCGAGTACGCCTGCCGGTGCGCGTAGCCGACTTCGACGCGCCAGTCCGGCGCGTACGCGGCACGCGCCAGCTCGGCCAGACGCTGCGCCTCGGCGACCTCGGTGCGCAGCGCGGCCAGATGCGGATGGGTTTTGATGCGCGCCATCATCGGCTCCAGCGGCGGCAGCGGCGGCGCTTGCGGCAGTTCCTCGGCAACCGGCAGGAACGCCGCGTCTCCGATCCACCGCGACAGCAGGTAGCGCGCGTGATTGATGCTCTGCTCGGCGCCGGCGACCGCGTCGAGCCCGCGGCCGGCTTCGACGCGCGCGCTCAGCAGCTCGGCCTGCGGCGCGCGGCCGGCCTTCAATGCGATCTCGACCGCCTGCACCTGGATCCCGGCTTCACGCTGCGTCGCGCGCGCCAGGCCCAGCAGCTGCTGATTGCGCCACAGTTCCAGCCAGGCCAGCGAAGCGTCGCGGCGGATGCTGCGCTCGGTCAGGTGATGTTCGGCGTCGTAGCCCAGGGCGCGCTGCGACTCGATCTCGCCGCGCAGCCGGCGCTTGTCCGCGCGCGGGAATTCCTGCATCAGCGCGAGCTGCATCTGGGTGTCGCTGTCGCGGCTCATCGAGCCGGCGTCGGCGGTGTCGATCGGCAGGTCGACGATGCCGGCGACCAGCTGCGGATCGGGCAGCTGCCGCGCCGCGATCGCCGCATCGCTGGCCGCGCGCGAGCGCGCAGCGAGGCCGTCCAGCAACGGTTGGTTCTCGACCGCCAGCCGTGCGGCCTGGTCGATCGTCAGCGCCGGCTCGGCACGAGCCGGCATGGCGATGAACGCGATCATCGCCATGCAAATCAGGTTTGTTTTCACGGTGCTTCCCGGCTTCGAATGCAGCTTCGATGCGCTGGAACGCAGGCGCCGCGCCGCGATGGCGGTGCAAGCCCGGTTCCGGCTCGGTTGCGCGCAGGCAGGCTGCGCGTCGGCTCAGCTGGCGAGGATGCGGATCGGAGGTCGGAAGCTGGCGCCGGGCGGCGCCGTCGGGCTCGATGCCAGCAGCTCGGCAGCGGCGGGCAGGCCTTGCGCCCAGTGCAGCGGCAAGGCCGGTGCGGACGCCAGCGCCAGCGTCGCCAGCGCGCAGCTGAGCATGTCCGGGCAGGCCGCGTTGCAGCAGGGCGGCCGCTTGGACGGCGCCGGCGCGGCGGCGACTTTGGCCGCGCCGTGATGGCAGGGCATCGCGCTGCGCATCGCCGCCTCGGCCGGCTGCGATTGCAGCTGTTGCTGCGTGCCGGCACGCGCGATGACCAGCCCGGCCGCGGACGCACTGATGCCCTGGGCCAGCAGCACCAGGGCGAGCAGGGCGTGAATCAGCGGTCGCAGCGTCGTCGTCATCGACTCGCACCTTAGGCCAGGCCGCGGCGCTTGCACAAGCGCTCCGCCGGGCTCAGACGACGGGCGCGAACTCTTCGGCGCCCGGCTGGTACAGCCGCCATTTGCCCTTGCCGGCGAGCTTGGCCACGTACATGGCCTCGTCCGCGCGGCGCAGCACGCGGGCGGCGTCGCCGTCGCTGGCGTCGAAGAAGGTGATGCCGATCGAGGCGTTGATGCTGAACGGCCTGTCCTGGATCGCAAAGGTTTCGCCCAGCGAGGCCAGCATCGCGTCGGCAAGTTCGTAGGCCTCGGCCGGCACCTCGATGCGGTTCAGCAGCACCGCGAACTCGTCGCCGCCGATGCGCCCGAGCACGCCGCGGTCGATCGGCACCAGCGCGGCCATGCGCCGCGCCGCGTACTTCAGCAGCTCGTCGCCGAAGTCGTGGCCGTAGCGGTCGTTGACCAGCTTGAAGTCGTCGAGGTCGACATACAGCAGCGCGCTGCGGCGGGTTTCGCCGGCGGGGATGCGCAGCGCGCGCGCCAGTGCCGCGTTGAGCATGCGGCGGTTGCCCAGGCCGGTCAGCGTGTCGTAGTTCGCCAGCTGCGCCAGCTTCTGCATCGCCATCTGCCGGCGATTGGTTTCCACCGAGAACTGGTCGAGCACCGCGTTGTAGAACACGGCGATGCGCGCGGCCTCGGTCTCGGGCTCGACGTCGACGCGGCCGGAGAAATCGCCTTTGCGCGCCTGGCGGTCCATCTGCACGATCAGATCCAGCACCGCGCTGCTGGCACCGTGCTCGGCGATGTTCAGGCCGATGCGCTCATCGTTCTCGCTGACCCGCAGCGGCAGCGCGATATTGATCAGGCGTAGCACGAGGTAGGAGACGCCGAGAGCGAATGCGCCGACGCTGGCGATGCCGAGGGCCTGCGTCTGCAGCTGCTGCCAGCGGGTGACGCCCTCGCCCCAGCTGCCGTCGGGCGCGCACAGCGCCACCGCCAGCGTGCCCCAGACGCCGGCAAACAGATGCACCGGCACGGCGCCGACCGCGTCGTCGATCTGCCAGCGCTCCAGCAGCAGCGTGCCGAGCACGCAGACCATGCCGCCGACCGCGCCGACGAACAGCGCGCCCGGCGGCGTCACCAGATGGCAGCTGGCCGTCACCGCGACCAGGCCCGCGAGCACGCCGTTCATGATGCGGTCGACCGCCGGAATGCCGAGCAGCCGCCAGGTCAGCAGCATGGCGGCGCCGCCGCCCGCGGCGCCGGCCAGTGCGGTATTGACGATGATGCCGGGCACCGCATCGCTGAGCGCCAGCGTGCTGCCGCCGTTGAAGCCGAACCAGCCGACCCACAGCAGGAACACGCCGAGCGTGGCCACCGGCAGGTTGTAGCCCTCGATCGCGCGGCCGCTGGGCCCGAAGCGGCCGACGCGCGGGCCGAGGATCAGCAGGCAGGCCAGCGACACCCAGCCGCCGACCGAGTGCACGGCGGTGGAGCCGGCGAAATCGATAAAGCCGCGTTGGCCGAGCCAGCCACTGTGCACGCCCTGCAGCAGGCCGCCCCAGATCCAGTGGCCGACGATCGGATACAGCACCAGCGACACCAGCACCGCCGACAGGCAATACGCCGAAAAGCGCATGCGCTCCGCCACTGCGCCGGAGACGATCGTGGTCGCGGTGCCGCAGAACGCCAGCTGGAAGAAAAATACCGCCGACACCCAGACGCTGTGCGGCTCGAACAGCAGCATCGGTTGGTTGCCGATCAGCCCCGACCAGCTGGCGCCGAACATCAGGCCAAACCCGGCGAGGCCATACAGCACCGACGCGATGCAGAAATCGATCAGGTTCTTGAAGGCGACGTTGATGCTGTTCTTGGCGCGCACCAGGCCGGATTCGACGCAGGTGAAGCCCGCCTGCATCAGCACGACCAGGATCGCGCAGGCAAGCACCCACAGCATATCGACAGGATCGTGGGTGATGGGCATCAGGGTTCGCCGGCGACGGACATTGCGATTCAGCGACGTTATCGCCCCGGATTATCGGCCACTGGTCGCGGCGCTCCATGGACAAGAATGCCTATGGGCCGCTTACCAGCCAGCGCCTTCGGCGCCTTATCGGCCGCCAGGCGCCTGCGGCGCGACTGCGGAGCGACGGCGCCTTGTCAGGCTTCCGACCCGCGGCCCTGGGCGCCAGCCTTTTCCCGCAGCTTTTGCCGCCACAGGTCGTCGGCGTTGCGGATGCCGAGCGCGTCGGGATCGAACACCGGGTCCAGGCCGGCTTTTTTCTGCGCCTCGTAATCCTTCAGGCACAACAGCGCCGGCTTCTGCAGGATCAGGATCGCGATCAGGTTCAGCCAGGCCATCAGGCCGACGCCGATGTCGCCGAGCGCCCAGGCGGTACTGGCGCTGCGCACGGTGCCGTAAGCGACCGCGATCAGGATGCCGATGCGCAGCGCCAGCGTCATCCAGGGCCGGTGCATCTTGCGGTTGATGTAGGCGATGTTGGTTTCGGCCATGTAGTAGTACGCGACGATGGTCGTGAACGCGAAGAACAGGATCGCGATCGCGACAAACCCGGCGCCGTAGCCCGGCAGCACCGATTCCACCGCGGCCTGCGCAAAACCCGGCCCTGGCGATATGCCCGGCAGCTGTTCCAGCAGCATGCCGCCGCCGGGCTTGATCACGTTGTACATGCCGGTGGACAGGATCATGAACGCGGTCGCCGAGCACACCAGCAGCGTGTCGACGTAGATCGAGAACGCCTGCACATAGCCCTGCTTGGCCGGGTGCGAAACCTCGGCCGCAGCCGCCGGATGCGGCCCGGTGCCCTGGCCGGCCTCGTTGCTGTACACGCCGCGCTTGACGCCCCATTCCACCGCCAGGCCCAGCACCGCGCCGAACGCCGCCTCGGCGCCGAAAGCGCTGCGGAAGATCAGCGAGAACACCTCCGGCACCCGCGACACGTTCATCAACAGGATCGCTAGCGCCACCAGGATGTAGGTCAGCGCCATGAACGGCACCACCACCTCGGCGAAGCTGGCGATGCGGCGCACGCCGCCGAAGATGATGAAGGCCAGCGTCAGCGCAAGAGCCGCCGCGGTCGCCATCGGCGGTACGCCCCAGGCGGTGTTCATGCTGGCGGCGATGCCGTTGGCCTGCACGCCCGGCAGCAGCAGGCCGGCGGCGATCACGGTAGCGACCGCAAAAGTCCAGGCGTACCACTTCTGGCCCATCGCTTTTTCGATGTAGTACGCCGGGCCGCCGCGGTACTGGCCGTGGTCGTCCTTCTCCTTGTATATCTGCGCCAGCGTCGATTCGACGTAGGCGGTAGAGGCGCCGAGGAAGGCGACGGTCCACATCCAGAACACCGCGCCGGGGCCGCCGTAGGCGATCGCGGTGGCGACGCCGGCGATGTTGCCGATGCCGACGCGGCCCGACAGCGACATCGCCAAAGCCTGGAACGCCGACACGCCCGAGGCCGATTTCTCGCCCCTGAACATCAGCACGATCATTTCCCTGAAGCCGCGCACCTGCATGAAGCGCGTGCGGATCGAGAAATACAGGCCGATGCCCAGGCACAGGCCGATCAGGGCGCGGCTCCAGATCAGGTCGTTCACTGCGCCGATGATGGCTTCCACGGAGTGCTGCTCCAGTCGTGATGAGTGGCGCTGACAAGCAAGATTCGAGCGGACCGGACCTTACACCACGTTCGCACCGCCCGCGCGCTTCTCAGCCGCCGATCAGCACGATGCACAACGACAGCGTCGCCACCGATGCGATCGTCGAATACAGGATCGTCCGTGACACCACCGAGGCCTCGCGGTTGTAGAACTCGGCAAGCATGTACGGCCCGGTGCCGGTCGGCAGCGCGCTCAGCAGCAGCGCCGAATGCGCCCACAGCGGCGGCAGCTCGAACACCCAGTACGCCAGCACTGCGGTGATCGCCGGATGCACCAGCAGCTTGATCAGCACCAGGCCGGTCGCGCCCTCGCCGGAGCCGGCCTGCCTATGCGCCAGGAACAGGCCCAGCGACACCAGCGCGCAGGGCGTGGTCGCGCCGCCGAGCACGCCGAGGAACTGCAGCAGCGGCGGCGGCAGCGGCAGGCCGGCTGCCGCCCACAGCGCGCCGAGCACCGGCGAGGCCACCAGCGGATTCTTCGCCAGCGCCAGCAGCACCTTGCGCACCGCCTGCGTGAGGTTCGCGCCTTGCTGGAGGCCGACTTCGATGCAGACCACGGCCACCGAGAACAGCACGAACACCACCAGCAGCGTCGCGATCAATGCCGGCTCCAGGCCGGCGTCGCCGAGCACCAGCAGGCACAGCGGGATGCCGATATAGCCGGTGTTGGCATACGCGGCGCTGAGGCCGTCGATGCTGGCGTCGGCCAGGCTGCGCGTACCGCGGCGGCGCAGCAGCAGCGTCAGCGCGAACACGATCATCGTGCCCAGGCTGTAGCTGAGCACGAAACCCGGGTGCCAGAGCTGCTCCCAGCTGGCGGTCGCAGTGGCCTTGAACAGCAGCGCCGGCAGGCACAGCCAGACCACGAAGCGATTCAGTTCGGACGCGGCATTGGGCCCGAGCACGCCGCCGCGCCGGCACAGGTAGCCGATCAGGATCAGGCCGAAGATCGGCAGGATGACGTTGACGACGGAGGACATGGCAGCGGCGCTAAAGTGTTTGAGCCGCGCAGCGTAAGCGCAGGCGCAGGTGCTGTCGCGCTGTGGTCAGACCTCGTCTTCGCGTGGATTACACACAGGCCCGGTGATGGAGCCAAGCCACTAGTTCCCGAACAGCCGATGCAGCATCGCCAGCTTGTCCTCGCGCACGGTGAGATCGTCGTCGAGGACGCCGCCGGTGTTGTAGCTGTTCGGTGTGTAGGTCCAGTAGAACGCGCTGCGCAGGTTTTTCGCGATCAGATAGTCGACCAGCGCGTCCTGCCATTGCCGGTCCTGGTCGCCGCTGGGGCCGCTGCCGTAGAAGCCGCCGAATTCACCGGGCACCACCGGATAGTTCGCCGCGAACCGGCCGAACAGCGTTTCCCATCCGGCCGCCAGGTTCGCCGGGAAGTCCGGCGCACTGAAGCTGCTCTTCGGCGTCTCGTACAGCGCATCGGGCCCATAGGTATGCGGCGACAGCACCAGCTTGCCGGCGGCGATCTGCAGCGGCCGGTAGGCCTGCGGCTGCAGGTCCTCGCCCCAGTTCATCGGCAGGCTGCTGTCCTCGATGCCGTCGAAGTTGCCGGCGATGCCCTGCACGAAAATCAGCAGCTTCGGATTCGCCGCGAGGATCACCGTGGCGGCGCGCTCCGCGGCGAGTTTCCAGTCGTTCTCGACGGTATAGGCGTTGCTGTCGCCCGGCCCCCAGCGCACGGTCCCATTGGGCTCGTTGTAGATGTCGATGCCGATGAAGTGCGCGTTCGCCGCGTAGCGCTGGGCGACAAAAGCAAGATCGCGCAGCCAGTCCTGCTCGCTGTAGGCGGCGCCGTTCCAGGTCTGCGCCCACTGGCCGGCACCGTATGCCGCCGGGTCTTCGATGTGCCAGGTCGGGTATTGCGCGTACTTGCTGACCGAATGGAAATCCAGCAGCACGTACAGCTGCTGGCGCTCGGCCTCGGCCATCCACAGGTCGAGCACCTGCAGCGGCGTCTTGCCGGCAAGGTCGGCGTTCAAGCTCGGATCGACATAGGTCGGCAGGTCGACACCGACGCGCAGCGTCGAATACAGCGTCTCCGGCACGAACGGCAGCCGCACCGCGTTGAAGCCGAGATCGCGCAGCTGCTGGATCTGCTGCTTCCAGCCCATGCTCCAAAGATATTCCGGGATCAGGATGTCGGCGTTGAAGCCGAACATGTTGATGCCGCGCAGCTGCACGGCCCTGCCGCTGGCGTCGACAATGCGCGCGCCTTCTGCGCGGTAGCCGGGCTCGTTTGAATCTTGGGACCCGCCGCCACCGCCGCAGCCGGCGATGGCCAGAATCAGCAGCAGCAAGGCGCTTGAAGCGACGCGAGAAAACGAATTGAGAGACGAGCGTGCGTACGGCTGCATCCTGCGGCCACCGATTGAAAGAGCGCTTATTACACCATTACCGGCGGCATCCGGCTCGCGGCGCTCCTCAATCCGCGGCCACCGCATGCGCCGCGCCGCGCGGGCGCCGCGTGAACCACACCAGGCCGGCGACCGCGAAGCTGAGCCAGCCGCAGATCCAGAAGAAATCCAGCGCCGACATCAGGTAGGCCTGCCCGGTCATCGTGCGCGTCAGCGCGCCGACCGCCTGCTGCTCGTTCATGCCCAGGTTGCGCAGCGATCCGACCGCCTGCTGCAACCGCGGATCGTAGACGCTGGTGGCCTCGGCCATGCGGCTCTGGTGAAAGGCCGCGTGACGGTCCCAGAACGTGGTCACGATCGAGGTCGCGAACGCGCCGGCGGTGATGCGCAGAAAATTCGACAGCCCGGACGCGGCCGGGATCTTGTGGTCCGGCACGCCGTCGAGCAGGATCGTCAGCATTGCCACGAAGAACATCGACATGCCGATGCCCTGCACCAGCAGCGGCATCATGTAGGTCAGATAGCTGGCGTCGGCGGTGTAGCCCGAGCGCATGAAGTACGAGATGCCGAAGATGATGAACGCGCTCATGCCGAAGATGCGCGGATCGAAGCGGCCGATGTTCTTGCCCACCAGCGGCGACAGCAGCACTGCGACCACGCCGCTGGGCGCGGCGACCAGGCCGGCCCAGGTGGCGGTGTAGCCCAGCCAGCTCTGCATCCACAGCGGCTGCAGCACCACCGAGCCGAAGAACAGCGCGTAGCCGATGCAGAACGCGAACACGCCGAAGCTGAAGTTGCGGTTTTTGAACAGCGACAGGTCGATGATCGGATTCTTCTCGCCGAGCTCCCAGATCATGAACGCGATAAAGCCGACCACCGCGATGATGCATTCGACGACGATCGCGGTGGACGCGAACCAGTCGTGATCCTTGCCGGTGTCGAGCATGATCTGCAGCGCGCCGACCCAGACCACCAGCAGGCCGAGGCCCACACTGTCGATCGGAATGCGCCGCGCCGGCGTCTCGCGGTCTTTAAGGCCCGCCCAGCAGATGCCGGCGCAGAACAGGCCCACCGGCACGTTGATCAGGAAGATCCACGGCCAGGAATAATTGTCGGAAATATGGCCGCCGAGCAGCGGCCCGCAGATCGGCGCCACCAGCGTGGTCATCGACCAGATTGCCAGCGCGGTGCCTTTCTTGTGCGGCGGGAAGATCGACATCAGCAGCGCCTGCGAGCCCGGGATCATCGGCCCGGACACGGCGCCCTGCAGCACGCGGAACATGATCAGCGAGCCCAGGCTCCAGGCGATGCCGCACAGGAACGAGGCGATGGTGAACGCGAGCACCGACAGCACGAACACGCGGACCACGCCGAAGCGCTGCATCAGCCAGCCGGTCAGCGGCACCGAAATGCCGTTGGCGACCGCGAACGAGGTGATCACCCAGGTGCCCTGGTCGGTGGACACGCCGAGGTTGCCGGAGATCGTCGGGATCGACACGTTGGCGATCGTGGTGTCGAGCACCTGCATGAAGGTGCCGACCGCCAGCGCCGTCGCCACCAGCGCATGCGAGCCCTTGACCGGGGGCATCGCCGGCGGCCCTGCGCCCGCTGCGGCGCTGTTGTTGTTGCCGGGGCTGCTCACGGCGCGGCGTGAGTGGCGCCGGCACCGCCCGGCAGGCCGGCATTGGCGGCGATGATCTGCGCGATGCGCGCGTCGATCGCGTCGTCGTGATCCTCGGACAACACCGTGCGCTGCGGCTGCGCGCGCACCGTCGAGGCCACCAGCGAGCCCGAGGTGTCGTGCAGATCGACTTCGACTTTCATCGACAGGCCCACACGCAGCGGATGCGCCGCCAGCTCCTGCGGATCCAGCGCGATGCGCACCGGCACGCGCTGCACGATCTTGATCCAGTTGCCGCTGGCGTTCTGCGCCGGCAGCAGCGCGAACGCGCTGCCGCTGCCGGCGCCGAGGCCGGCGATCTTGCCGTGATAGACGACGTCGCCGCCGTACAGATCGGCCTGCAGTTCCACCGGCTGGCCGATGCGCATGCGCGGCAGCTGCACTTCCTTGAAATTGGCGTCGACCCAGGCCTGGTCCAGCGGCACCACCGCCAGCAGCGGCGTGCCGGCGGCAATGCGCGAGCCGATCTGCACGCCGCGGCGCGCGACCACGCCGCTGACCGGCGCATTGATCCGCGTGCGCTTCTGCGCCAGCGCCACTTCGCGCACCTTGGCCGCGGCCGCGAGCACCTGCGGATGGCTTTCGATCTGCGTGTCAGCGATCTGCGCCTGCGTCGTCGTCAGGCTTTCGTGGCTGACGTTCAGTGCCGCCGCCAGCTGGGCGACCTGGTCGCGGGCGTGCTGCAGCTCTTCGGCGGAAACGCTGCCGTCGGCGGCGGCCTCGCTGCGGCGCTTCAGATCGGCGCGCGCCGATGCCAGCGCAATCTCGCGTTCGCGAA
>Ga0190273_10000957_pt1 | contig 10438 bp, 5 predicted proteins | sample Popmic504IS_FD_134513 | JGI IMG/M metagenome (GOLD analysis project Ga0190273, IMG submission 134513) | Populus adjacent soil microbial communities from riparian zone of Shoshone River, Wyoming, USA - 504 IS | ecosystem: Environmental > Terrestrial > Soil > Riparian zone > Trees stand | place...
GTCATCAAGCCGAATCCGCCGCAACCGCATTTTCCATGGAAGCTGATCGCTGCATTCCTGATCGGCCTGATCGCCGGCTACGCCCTGGGCGAGTGGAAGCACTCGAACGACGAGCACGGCTTCTCGATCAGCATTCCGTCCGACCAGCGCTAGCGCTGACTACGTTCGTGGCGGCCCCAGCGCCGCTGCGATCGGCATGCCGCAGATCATTCCGGGGCGCAATGATCTGCCGCCGGCGTTGCCGCGATCAGCGTTGCGCCCACCGCCTTCCAGCCCACCCTGCACCTGAGCAAAGCGGCGATTGCCGACGGGCTGCGCTGCTCGCGAGTCGCCGGCCACAGGCGCGCGACATTGTCGGTACCACCGGTCAGCAGTTGCTCGCCGTCGGGGCTGAAGCGGGCGTAGTTCCATTGGATGGCACCCGCATGCGCAGCGAAGCTCGATAGCAGTTCGCCGTTTTGGGCATCCCAGGTTTTGACGATTCCGTCCTGCCCGCCGGACAGCACCAGGCGGCCATCGAAGCTGAAAGACGCGGCGGTCACCTGTGCGTTGTGGCCGCCCAGGCTCAGCACGCGTCCGTCACCGGGCCGCCACAGAATCATCGAGCGCGAGTTGTCGCCGAGCGCGACCTGCTGGCCGCGGCGGTCGAATGCGCCGACCGTGAAGTACAGCGACCTCGGCTCGTTCATGCGCTGCAGAATGCGGCCGTCGCTGGCATCCAGCACATAGGCGTACTGCCGCATCGCGGTCACCAGCAGGCGTTTTCCGTCGTGGCTGAAGGCCAGCACGCCGACCCGCGGTTCTGCCTCTTTCGGCAGCAGCACCGACCAGGTGTATTCGCGGCGGGCCAGATCCCAAAGCTTGACCGTGCCGTCGGTGCCGACGGCGAAGCTGGCGCCGTCGGGGGATAGCGCCGCGGCGCGGGCCTCGTCGCGCCGAAAGCTCGCCAGCTCGGCACCGGTGCCCGCATCCCAGAGCTTGGCGAGGCCGCCGGCCATGGCGCCTGCGAGCACGCGGCCGCTGGCGTCGAACTCCAGCAGCAGGCAGCGGCCGCCGAGATCGGTCTGGGTCCGCAGCAGCCGGCCGGAGTTGCGGTCGAACACGCGCAGTGTCTGGTTCCAGTCACCGACTGCGAGCAGCCTGTCGGTATTGTTGAACGCGACTGCGCTCACCGGGCTGCCGGTGGCCGCCAGCATCGCGGTGCGCGTCAATCGCTTGGCATCCCAGATGGAAGCGCCACCGTCGGCGCCTCCGGCGAACAGCCAGTGTCCGTCGTGACTGAAGGCTACCGGCGCCGCGGGCGCATCGTTCTGCGTCGCCGGCAATTCCGGAAACGCGCCCTGGGGAAACTCGGCGATCACCGGTGCAGGCAGCTTCCAGAGCACCAGCGAGCCGTCGGTGCCGCCGCTGAGCAGCTTGCGGCTGCTCGCATCGAAGGAGAACGTGCTCGGCGCACCGGCATGGCCGTCGAAGGAATTGAGTTCGAATCCGGATACCGGGTCCAGCATCGACAGGCGCCCGCTCTCCAGCCGCGCGAGCGCGCGGCCGTCGGGCCGCATCTGCGCCAGGAACGCCGTGGTGTCGAGAAATTTCGAGGAGTAGATCAGCGTGCCCGCACGCGGCGCCCACACCGCGACGCTGTCGTTGCTGAGGCTCATCAGGCGCGAGCCTTCACGATCCAGGCGCACGTCGGTGACCGGATACTTGTGGCCGCCTTTCATCAGCAGTTCGCCGCTGGCGCCGTCCCAGACCCCGACGTTGCCGCTGTCGCTGCCAGCCGCGATCAGCCCGCAATCCGGCGTCGAATCGAACGTCGCCACACTGCCGCGCAGGCCGGCGAACACGCGTTGCGGCCGGCCTTCGCGATCCAGCAGCGATAGGTGGCCGTCCGCGCTGCCGGCCAGCAATTGCGGGCTTTCGCGGCAGAAGCCGACGTTGACGTAGGGCCCTGGCAAGCGGCGCTGCATGCCGAGGCGGCTCACCAGCGCGATCGAGCCGTCCTGCTCGATATGGGCCGAGGACTCGTCGTAGCTGTCGATCGGCGCTGGCATTGATGCCGCATTGCGCGGCGCCGGCGAGAACTGCTGCGGCGTCGCCGGCCGGCGCGCATCGAACACGCGCAGACGGCGCAGCGGAGGCTCGCCCTGATCGCTGTCCACATAGATGCTGTCACCGCTGGGGCTGTAGCCGGCCGCGAACGCCGCCATGTCGCCGCCGGCCAGCAGCACGTCCAGCACCGGCCTGCCGCTGCTCTGCTGATATTCACGCAGATGGGCGTCGGCGCCGATGCTGAAAAGATGTTGCCCGTCCGGGCTGGCCTCGGCCCACATCACGGCCGAGCCGGTGTCGATGCGCAGCAGTTGCGCGTCGACCACGCGCATCGCCTGCGCCAGCAGATAACGCAGCGCCGGCGTGTCGAGGCCTAGCCCGTAGGCCTCGTTGAGATACACCGCGGCGCGCGCTTCGTCGTGGGCAAGCAGTTCGCGGCGGCCGTTGTCGTATAGCAGCGCGACGCGCGTACGCAGCGACTGCTGATCGAGTGCGGCCTGCTTTTCGCGCTGCTGCCAGTGCCACACCGTGCTCAGCGCGGCAGCACCGATCACGATCAGCAGCGCCGACATCCAGCGCACGCGGCGGGTATGCAGGCCGTGCCGGCGAACGAACTTGGCGCTGCGATAGGCCAGGCTGTCGGGCCGCGCGCTGATCGGGCGCTCATCGAGATAACAGCGCAGATCCGCGGCCATCGCCGGCACCGCCGGATAGCGTTCGCGCGGCGCTTTCTTCAGCGCTTTGCCGATGATGACGTCGAGATCGCCGCGCAGCAGCTCGCGCTGTTTTTTTTCCGCGGCCACCGAACTCGGCGGCGGCGGTTCGAACTCCAGCACCGCGCGTTCCAGCTCGCGCTGCGATCGGCCTGCAGCCGCGCCATAGGGCCGCGCGCCGCTCAGCAGCGTGTACAGAATCAGGCCCAGCGCGTAGACGTCGGTCGCCACCGTGATCGTGCCGCCTTCGATCTGTTCCGGCGCCGCATAGTCCGGCGTCAGCGCGCGGCCGCCGACGCGGGTCAGGTCGGACTCCAGCGTTTCCGACGGCTTGTCCTCGACCAGCTTGGCGATACCGAAATCCAGCAGTTTTACGATGCCGTCGTCGGTGACCAGGATGTTCGAGGGCTTGAGGTCGCGATGCACTACCAGATGCGCATGCGCATGCGCGACGGCCTCGCAGACCTGCAGGAACAGGCGCACGCGCGCAGGCACGTCGAGGCCGCGTTCGTCGCACCAGCGGTCGATGCGCATGCCGGCAATGTATTCCAGCGCCAGGTACAGCTGACCGCCGGGCAGCACGCCGGCGTCGAGCAGGCGGCCGACGTTGCCATGCGTCAGCTCGCCGAGAATGCGGCCTTCGCGGACGAAGCGTTCGCGCGCCGAGGACTGCGCCAGGTGCAGGTGCATCAGCTTGAGTGCGACCGGCGCTTCGAACAGGCCGTCGGCACGGCGTGCCAGCCAGACTTCGCCCATGCCGCCTTCGCCGATCGGCCGCTCCAGCCGGTACTGGCCGATCTGTTCGCCGGGCTTGAGTTCGGAGGCGATGCGCTCGTCGTCGAGATGGCCGAGCCGGGTGCCGGCGCCCGTCGCCATGAAGGCGCCGGCCTGCGCCTGCTGGCTTGCTGCCAGCAGCGTCTGCACCTGCGGATACAGCTCCGGCCTGGACTGCCGCAGCGCGTCCAGCTGCGGCGCGACGTCGGCGGGGTCCAGCGATAGCAGGCGCTCGAACTCGGCAAATGCGTCGCGCCAGTTCGGTGACGGCTTGTCGGGGGAGTTCATGCAGCCGTCGGCTTCCCGTGTCGGAACTGATTGCGTTATCGCCGCATTCTCGCGCCTTGCTGCGGCCCCTGCCACCGGGCTTCATGCCTGATTCAGTGCCCAGGCAAAAGACTCGACGCTATCTTTGCGACAAGGATCGCTCCGCGCACATGGACAAGTCTCAATGGATGCGCCGCGGCAAATGGCTGCTTTCGGTGGTTTTCCTGGTCGCGGTGGTCTGGATCGTCGTCGATCGCGGCAAGGAACTCGACTGGGTCGAGATCGGCGAGGCCCTGCATGCCTACAGCGTGCCGCTGGTGGCGTCGGCGTTCGCGCTGGCGATGCTCGGATACCTGGCTTGCAGTGCCTACGATCTGCTGGCGCGCCGCTACGTCAAGCACGACATCCCGACGCCGACGGTGCTGGCGATCGCGTTCGTCAGCTATGCGGTCAACCTCAACGTCGGCGCGCTGCTCGGCGGCATCGGCTTTCGCTACCGGCTGTATTCGCGCTACGGCGTCGGCACCGCGCAGACCACGCAGATCATCGGCCTGTCGGTGCTGACCAACTGGGCCGGCTTCATCATGCTCGCCGGCCTGGTGCTGCTGATCGCGCCGCCGCAGCTGAAGTCCTCATGGCATATGGGCCAGGCCGCGCTGCAGGGAGCCGGCGTGCTGCTGCTCGGCATCGTCGCTGCGTATCTGGCGTTCTGCGCGGTGTTTCACGGCCGCAAGCGCGAAATCCGCGGCGTCGAATTCCAGTGCCCTTCGCTGCCATATGCCGGCGCCCAGCTGGCGCTGTCGTCGACCAACTGGCTCGCGGCTTCGGCCTCGGTGTTCCTGCTGATGCCGGCGCATGTGTCGTTTCCGGCGGTGATGATCGCGTTCATGGCCAGCGGCCTCGGCGGCCTGATCGTGCGGCTGCCGGCCGGCATCGGCGTGCTCGAAGGCACCTTCATCGCGCTGCTCGGCGGCAGCGTCGGCCATGGCCGGCTGATGGCGGCGCTGCTGGCGTTCCGGGCGGTGTACTACATCGCGCCGCTGATCGCGGCGCTGGTGCTGCATCTGGCGCTGGAGATGCGCGCCAAGCAGAAGCGGCGCACGGCCGCGGCTTAGCGGGCCGGTTTCAGCGACGCTCGCCGAGCGTGCACTGCTGCGTGGCCGACGCGACCAGGCGCAGGCCGCGGTCGTAGATCTTCACCACCGCAAAGCCGCGGCCGTGACCGGTCGCCGGGCTTTCGCAGTCGAACAGCAGCCAGTCGTCGCTGCGCGGGTTCTCGTGAAACCACAGGCCGTGATTCAGGCTGGCGACGTAGTAGTCGCGCATGCGCACCATCGGCGTGTACGCGGCGTAACTGCAGAAGGTGATGAAGTAGTCCGACAGATAGGCCAGCGCCGCATCGTGCAGCGCAGGCTGGTCCGGCAGTGGTTCGCGCAGCTTCAGCCAGAAGCGTTGCCGCGGTTGCGTGGACGCGGTGAACACCAGATGTTCGGGATCGACCGGCCGCATCTCGACGCAGTGTTTCTCGACCAGCGGCACGGTGCCCAGCTCCAGGGGCTGCGGCGCGCCGCGGATCAGATCGCGCATGTCGCGCAGCTGGTCGGGATCGGGCACCGGCTCGGCGTCGATCTGGCGGTGCTGCGGCGGGTCCGACTCGACCTGGAACGAGGCCTGCGCATCGAGCACCGCTTGCGCGCCCTGGGATACGCGCACGTGACGCGCCGAGTAGCGGCCGCCGTCGAGCAGGCGCTGCACCTGCAGCGTGGTCGGCTGATCCGGCTGCGCGCCGCGCAGGAAGCTTGCCTGCAGCATGTTGGCGCGGCGGTCCGGCGGCGCGGTCAGGGCCGCGGCCAGCAGAGCCTGGCCCAGCAGCTGGCCGCCGTATATGCGCTGGTTGAAATTGTCGTCGGAGGCGCGGCTGGCATAGCGGTCGGCGCCCAGGTCTTGCAGCGGCAGCAGCGTGGCCAGCGAGCGGCCGTCCCACAGGACGGGACGCTCGGGATCGGGAGACACGGTCATCGGTGTTTTCAGGGCAGAGCCGGACGGAAAGGCCGACGCATTGTCGGCGCTGAGTACGCCGGCAGGCCAGCCCCGGGGCGCTCTCGTCCATACGCGGGTTTGAGCCCAGGGTAGGCTAGCGATTAATCTTGCGGCCCCGTTTTCCGACAGCCACCCGATCGAGACAGCAGAAACATGACCACCGAGGCAGATTTCACCGCGACCGATTCCGTCGTCATCGTCGGCGCCGGCCACGCGGCCGGCGAACTGGCGATCACGCTGCGCATGAACGGCTACACCGGCGCGGTGACGCTGATCGGCGAGGAGCCGCACCTGCCGTACCAGCGCCCGCCGCTGTCGAAAGCCTTCCTGTCCGGTGACATTACTCACGAGCGTCTGCACGTGAAGGCGCCGGCGACCTACGACAATGCCAAGATCGAGTTCCTGCCGAACGCGCGCGTCACCGCGATCGACCGCGCCGCCAAAACGATCACCACCGAAGACGGCCGCTCGCTGCGCTACGGCAAGCTGGTGCTGGCCACCGGCGGGCGTCCGCGGCTGCTGAGCCTGCCGGACGAGCGCGTCAACAAGGCGCCGAACCTGCACTACCTGCGCACCATCGGCCACGTCGAAGGCATGCGCGAGCAGTTCAAGCCCGGCGCCCGGCTGGTCATCATCGGCGGCGGCTACATCGGCCTGGAAGTCGCGGCCGTTGCGCGAAAGAAGGGCATCGACGTCACCGTGCTCGAGGCGATGCCGCGCGTGCTGCAGCGCGTGACCGCGCCGGAACTGTCGGCGTTCTACTCGCAGGTGCACAGCGAGGCCGGCGTGCATATCCTGGTCAACACCGCGCTGACCGGCTTCGAGTTCGACGAATCCGGCAAGGTCACCACGGTGCTGGCCGGCGAAGGCCTGAAGATCCCGGCCGACGTGGTCATCGTCGGCATCGGCCTGCTGCCGAATGTCGAAATGGCCGAAGCGGCGGGCCTGTTGATCGACAACGGCATAGCGGTCGACGAATACGGCCAGACCTCCGACCCTGACATTCTCGCGATCGGCGACTGCAGCAGCCACCCGAGCGCCTACGCCGGCCGCCGTATCCGCCTGGAATCGGTGCCCAGCGCGCTGGAGCAGGCGCGCAGCGCCGCGGCGCTGCTGGTCGGGCAGAAGAAGCCCTACATCGCCGTGCCCTGGTTCTGGTCCGACCAGTACGACCTGAAGCTGCAGATGGTCGGCCTGAATCAGGGCTATGACACCGTGGTGCTGCGAGGCTCGCCGGCAAACCGTAATTTCCTCGCGTTCTACCTGAAGGACGGCGTGCTGCTGGCCGTGGATTCGGTGAGCCGGCCGCAGGAATTCATGATCGCCAAGAAGCTGGTCGCCGAGCGCGTCAAGGTCGACTCGTCGGTGCTGATCGACGAGAGCAGACCGTTGAAGGAACTGCTGGCGCCGGCTGCGGGCTGATCGGGCCGCGCAGGAAAAAGGCCGCGAAAGCGGCCTTTTTCGTAGCCGATGCGGCGGTTACAGAATGCCGAATTTGGCCTTGGCCTGCTGGCGGCGCTGGTGCAGCAGCGGCTCGGTGTAGCCATTGGGCTGCTCGCAGCCCTTGAACACCAGGTCGCAGGCGGCTTCGAACGCAACCCCGTCGAAACCCGGTGCCATCGGCCGGTACAGCGGATCACCGGCGTTCTGTTTGTCGACGACCGCGGCCATGCGCTTCAGCGTCTCCGTCACCTGATCTTTGTGGGCGAGCCCGTGACGCAGCCAGTTGGCGATGTGCTGGCTGCTGATGCGCAGCGTCGCCCGGTCTTCCATCAGGCCGACGTTACTGATGTCCGGCACCTTGGAGCAGCCGACGCCCTGGTCGATCCAGCGCACCACGTAGCCGAGGATGCCCTGGGCGTTGTTGTCGAGTTCGTGCTGGATTTCTTCCGCGCTGAGCTTCGTATCGCCGAGCAGCGGGATCGTCAGGATCGCGTCGAGGCTGGCTTTCGGCCGCTTGGCGATCTCGGTCTGGCGCTCGAACACGTTGACCTGGTGATAGTGCGTCGCGTGCAGCGTCGCCGCGGTCGGCGACGGCGTCCACGCCGTGGTCGCACCGGCTTTCGGATGGCCGATCTTCTGCTCCAGCATCGCCGCCATCAGGTCCGGCATCGCCCACATGCCCTTGCCGATCTGCGCCTTGCCGGCGAGCCCGCATTCCAGGCCGATGTCGACGTTCCAGTCCTCGTAGGCCGCGATCCACGGCTGCTGCTTCATCGCGGCCTTGCGCACCATCGCGCCGGCTTCCATCGAGGTGTGCAGCTCGTCGCCGGTGCGGTCGAGGAAGCCGGTGTTGATGAAGGCCACGCGCTCGGAGGCGACCTTGATGCAGGATTTCAGGTTGACCGTGGTGCGACGCTCCTCGTCCATGATGCCGATCTTGATCGTGTTGCGCGGCAGCTTGACCAGATCCTCGATCGCGGCGAACAGATCGCAGGCGAACTGCACTTCCTCGGGGCCGTGCATCTTCGGCTTGACGATGTAGATGCTGCCGGTGCGCGAGTTGCGGTGCCGGTTGCGCTTGGCGACGTCGCGCGACGAGATCAGCACGGTGACGATGCCGTCCAGGATGCCTTCCGGAATCTCGTGGCCGTCGGCCAGGATCACGGCCGGATTCGTCATCAGATGACCGACGTTGCGGACGAACAGCAGGCTGCGGCCCGGCAGCACCAGCTTGCCACCGTCGGGCTTGCTGTATTCGCGGTCCGGGTTCAGCGCACGGGTGATGGTCTTGCCGCCTTTCGACAGGGTTTCCGCAAGATCGCCCTCGATCAGTCCGAGCCAGTTCGAGTACGCGACGACTTTGTCGATCGCGTCGACCGCGGCCACGGAATCTTCGCAGTCCTGGATCGTCGTGATCGCCGATTCCAGCACCACGTCCTTGACGCCGGCGGCATCGGTCGCGCCGATCACATGGCGCGGATCGATTTCGATCTCGACATGCAGGCCGTTGTTCTTCAGCAGCACCGAGCTCGGCTTGGCCGCATCGCCGGTATAGCCGACAAACTTGTCCGCGTCCTTCAGCGCAGTCGTGGCGCCGCCGACGGTGACGAGCAGCTTGCCGCCTTCGACCGTGTAGGCGGTGGCGTCCTTGTGGCTGCCGCTGGCCAGCGGCGCGGCTTCGTCGAGGAACTTCTTGGCCCAGGCGATCACCTTGGCGCCGCGGATTTCGTTGTAGCCCGGGCCCTTCACGGCGCCGTCGGTTTCGGCGATCGCGTCGGTGCCATACAGCGCGTCGTACAGCGAACCCCAGCGCGCGTTCGCCGCGTTGAGCGCGTAGCGCGCATTCATCACCGGCACCACCAGCTGCGGGCCGCACTGTTCGGCAATCTCGGGATCGACGTTCGCGGTGGTGACCTTGAAGTCCGCCGGCTCGGGCAGCAGATAGCCGATTTCGCCGAGGAATTTTTTGTACGCAGCGGCGTCGTGCTTGCCGGCCTGGCTGCGATGCCAGCCGTCGATCCTGGCCTGGATCGCATCGCGCTTGGCCAACAGCTCGCGGTTGCGCGGCGCGAACGTGTCGGTAATTGTCTCGAAGCCGGCCCAGAACGCGGCAGGCTCGATGCCGGTGCCCGGCAGGATGCGTTGCTCGATGAGATCGCTCAGAACGGTCGCGACCTGCAGGCCGCCTTTCTGGGTACGCGTAGTGCTCATGAAATCCTCATCAGTGTGGTGAATGCAGAGAGCTTGCGCGCGTGAAACGCTAGCGGCGCGGCGCGGCGCAAATTTTACATGGCCGACGTAGCTCGCGCGCGGGGGCCATAAATCCGGCATCTGGCGGCACGGCGAATGAAGAATCGGGCAAAAGCCATTACCGTGGGCGCCCAATTGTGTCGAGAGGCTGCGCCGATGTCGCGTACCAACATCCTGATCACCGGCGCGAGTTCGGGCCTGGGCGAGGGCATGGCCCGCGAATGGGCCGCGCGCGGGCGCAATCTGGCGCTATGCGCGCGCCGCAGCGATCGCCTGGAAGCACTGCGCGATGAACTGTTGACGCTCTATCCGCATATCCAGGTCAGCGTACGGTCGCTGGACGTCAACGATCACGACCAGGTCTTCGCCGTGTTTCGCGCGTTCCGCGAGGAGTTCGGCCGCATCGACCGCATCGTCGTCAACGCCGGCATGGGCAAGGGCGCTTCGCTGGGCACCGGCTATTTCAAGGCCAACCTGAAAACCGTGCAGACAAACTTCGTCGCCGCGCTGGCGCAGTGCGAGGCCGCGCTGGAGATTTTCCGTGATCAGCGCGAGGGCCATCTGGTGACGGTTTCCTCGATGAGCGCGCTGCGCGGCATGCCCCGTGCGATGACGGCTTACGCGGCCACCAAAGCCGGCCTGGCCGCGTTGACCGAAGGCGTCCGCGCCGATCTGCTGGCCAGCAAAAGCAAGATCAAGGTGACGACGATTTTCCCGGGCTATATCCGCTCGGAGATCAACGAGAAGGTCAAGAAAGTGCCGTTCGTCGTCGACACCAGAACCGGCTGCCGTGCGCTGGTACGCGCGATCGAACGCGAGCCCGCCGAAGCCTATGTGCCGGCCTGGCCGTGGACCATCGTCGGCTTTCTGATGAAGCGCCTGCCGCTGTCGGTGGTGTCGAA